>Ga0265319_1000700_pt1 | contig 21869 bp, 16 predicted proteins | sample 4824metaG_FD_192443 | JGI IMG/M metagenome (GOLD analysis project Ga0265319, IMG submission 192443) | Rhizosphere microbial communities from Carex aquatilis grown in University of Washington, Seatle, WA, United States - 4-8-24 metaG | ecosystem: Host-associated > Plants > Roots > Rhizosphere >...
CCAGACCGGCAGGTCCGCCAGCTGCGGGAAGCTCGCGTATTCCTTGATCTGGGTCTTGCTGCGCAGGCTGGCCAGCGGCGTGTAGCCGTCCAGCCAGATGTATTCCAATTTGTATTTAGCCATGTTGTTTGGTGATTTGAGTTGCGGGCTTGCGGGTTAAGTCAGGGGCGGAGATCGCGGGTGACACTGGGGTTCAGACGGCGCTGCCGCCGTGCTCGTCGGTGCGGATGCGGATGACATCCTCGAGGGGGAGCACGAAGATCTTGCCATCGCCGATCTTGCCGGTCTTGGCGGAGCTGGTGATGGCGGCGATGGCGGGGCTGACGAGCTCGTCGGCGAGCGCGAGTTCGAGCTTCACCTTGGGCAGGAAGTCCACGGTGTATTCGCTGCCGCGGTAGATCTCGGTGTGGCCCTTCTGGCGGCCGAAGCCCTTGACCTCCGTGACGGTCATGCCCTGGATTCCGGCGGCGCCGAGGGCTTCCTTCACTTCGTCGAGCTTGAACGGCTTGATGATGGCGATGATTAGTTTCATGGGTGTGAATGGTGGGGTGGGTTCAGGACTTGGCCTCGTAAATGTAGCCTTCCTCACCGTGGTCGGTGAGGTCGAGGCCCAGCTCCTCGCCTTCCGGCGTGGGCCGCAGGCCGATGGCCGCCTTGATGGCGTAGGCGATGACGACGGTCGCGATGACGGACAGCACCACGGTGAAGGCCATGGCCTTGAGCTGCTCGCGCCAGAGCGTGTGGCCGACGATGTCCTTGAGGTTGGTGCTCAGGTTGCCGTTGACCGTGGCGGTGGCCAGGACGCCGGTGACGAACGCCCCGAGGGTGCCACCGACGGCGTGCACGCCGAAGGTGTCGAGCGCGTCGTCGTACTTGAGCCAGCCCTTCAGCTTGGTGACGGCGAAGAAGGGCACGACGCCGGCGAGCACGCCAATGAGCACCGAGCCGGTGCTGCTGACGAAGCCGCAGGCCGGGGTGATGACCACGAGGCCGGCGACGGCGCCCGAGCAGAAGCCGAGGACGCTGGCGTGCCGGCGGGTGAAGTATTCGAGGGCCGCCCAGGTGATGGAGGCCACCGCCGTGGCGAGCGTGGTGGTCGTGAAGGCGTTGGCGGCGATCCCGTCGGCGCCGACCGCGGAGCCGGCGTTGAAGCCGTACCAGCCGACCCAGAGCATGCCCGTGCCGACCATGCAGAGCACGAGGCTGTGCGGGGGCATCGGGGTCTTGCCGAAACCGAGCCGCGGCCCGACGATCAGGCAGAGGACGAGGGCGGACCAGCCCGAGGACATGTGGACGACGGTGCCGCCGGCGAAGTCGATGGCCTTGATGGCCGCGCCGGCGTTCCAGACGCCGTTCATGTAGCCGGTGACGCCCCACACCATGTGGGCGAGCGGGAAATAGACCAGGAACATCCAGACCGTGACGAAGAGCATCAGCGCGGAGAACTTCAGCCGCTCGGCGATCGCGCCCACGATAAGGGCGGGCGTGATGATCGCGAACATCAGCTGGTACATCGCAAAGACATTCTGCGACACCCAGTACGCATAATCGGTGTTGGGCGCGCTATCGACGCCCTTCAGGAAGAAGAACTCCGAGCCGCCCAGGAACGGGCTGTTGAAACTCCTGCCGAAAACCAGGCTGTAGCCGAAGGCCCACCAGAGGATCGTCACCAGGCCGGCGATCCCGAGGCACTGCGCCATGACCGAGAGGACGTTCTTGGTGCGGACGAGGCCGCCATAGAAGAGCGCCAGCCCGGGCAGGGTCATGAAGAGCACGAGCGCGGCGCTCGTCATCATCCAGGCATTGTGGCCGGGGCCGGGAGTGCCGACCGCCGGGGAGGTCAGGCCATCGGGGATGTTGCCCTTGGCGTCCTTCAGGGCCGCGGTCGGATCGCCGTTGGTCAGATACGCTTCCAGCCCGGCCACCCGCTGTTCCAGCGTGGGGGCGGGCGGCGGGGGCGGCGCCTTGGCCTCCTCGGCCAGGGCGGCGAGATTCAATTGCAGGCCGACCAAGGCAAGGACGGCCAGTTTTCCAAACACACGTGGCAGCAGGTTCATGGAGGTTGGGTTGCGGGTGATGACGAGGGGTGGAATTGCGGGCAACGATGCGGGAATTTGAGCAGGTCAAATGCCAAGCCGGCTTAAACATAAACAAAACATAAACAGATTTTCCGAGGGAAAATCTGCCGCGGACCTGCATTTGCCCGTCATAATTGGTATGGTTGCTGCAGGCTGACGGCATCCCCGATGCCCTTTTACCTGCCAGCCATCCCCGGTTTTATGCGGCGTTCATTTCCGCGGAAGGGGGTGCCACCGGTCGCGCCGGCGGGACGCGGTACACGTTTGCTGGATTGGAAGGAGCACGGCCTTTCGCCCCTCCGCGAATACGTCGAGGTTCTGGGCGTGCTGGTGGTCGTGACGGTGGCGGGCTGGTTCTCGCCCTTCAGCTACCATGCGTACGGGCTCGTGTACCTTCTGGCGGTCATCATGCTTTGTCTCCGCGTCGGCCGCTGGCCCGTGCTGGTGGCGGCCGTCGTCAGTGCGGTGGCCTGGGATTTTTTGATCATACCGCCGCGGCTCTCGTTCGCGGTGCTCGACCTGGAGGATGTCATGATCCTGGGCACTTATTTTGTGGTGGCGATCATCGCTGGGCAGGTCACGGCGCGCATCCGCGCCCAGGAGCACGACCAGCGCCAGCGGGAACAGCGGGCCACGGCGCTGTTCCACCTCACCCGGGCGCTGACCGGGTCGCGCACGCTCGACGAGGCGGTGGGGGCGGCCTTGCGGCAGGCGGACGAGATCTTCGGGGCCGAGACGGCCCTGCTGCTCCCCGGCGGGGCCGGCGGCCTGGCGCCGCACGCGGCGAGTTCGTTCCGCCTGGACGAACTGGAGCGCAACGTCGCCGAATGCGCGTGGCGCGAGGCCCGGGAGACGGGGCGGTACACGGCCAACAATCCGCGCGCCGCGGCGCTGCACCTCCCGCTGCTCCGGGCCGGCGCGGTCCTCGGCGTCCTGGTCCTGTGCCTGCCGGTGGAGGTCGCCCGCACCTCGCCGGCGCAGCGCGAGCTGCTCGCGGCGTTCGCCGCCCAGGTCGCCCTGCTGATCGAACGCGAGCAGCTCCGGGCCGCCAGCCAGCGCGAACAGCTGCTGGCCGAGTCGGACCGGCTCCACCGCACGCTCCTCGACTGCGTGTCGCATGAATTGAAGACCCCGCTGGCCGTGCTCCGCTCGGCGGCGGAGAGCCTGGGCCGGGAAACGGGCGCCCGGCGCGCGGAACTGGCCGGCGAGATCCTCACGGCCGCCAGCCGGCTCGACCGTGTCGTGGCCAACCTCCTCAACCAGACCCGGCTCGAATCCGGGGCGGTCAAGCCCCAGCCCGACTGGTGCGACGCGCGCGACCTCATCAACGCGGCGCGCCGCGGGCTGGGGGACGCCCTCGCGGGCCGGCCGGTCCGGATCGAGATCCCCGCCGACATGCCCCTGTTCATGGCCGACGCCCCGCTGATGGAACAGGTGCTGACAAACCTGCTCCACAACGCCGTGCGCTACACCCCCGCCGGCAGCGCCCTGGTCGTGAGCGCGGGGGTGGACGAGGCGAATCAGCGCGTGTTCCTCGCGGTCGCCGACCACGGTCCGGGCATCCCGGCGGCCATCCGCGGCCACCTGTTCCAGAAATTCCGCCGCGGCAGTGAAACCCAGGGCAGCGGCCTCGGCCTCGGCCTTTCCATCGTGCGCGGCTTCATGCTCGCGCAGGGCGGGGAGGTCGTGGCGGAAAGCCTCCCCGGCCAGGGGGCGAAGTTCACCGTCTACCTGCCCTACACCCTCCATGAGACCGTGCCCCACGAATGAACCCTGATCCCGCCAAACCCGGGGTGCTCGTCATTGACGACGAAAGCCAGATCCGCCGTCTGCTCCGCTTCACGCTCGAGGACGCGGGTTACACCGTGCGCGAGGCGGAGACCGGCCACGCGGGTCTGGTCGCGGCGGCCCACGCGCCGCCCGACGCCGTCATCCTCGACCTGGGCCTGCCGGACCTGCCGGGCCTCGAGGTGCTCAAGCGGCTGCGCGAGTGGAGCCCGCTGCCCGTGCTGATCCTCTCCGTCTTCGGCCAGGAAGGCAGCAAGGTCGCCGCCCTTGACGCCGGCGCGGACGATTACCTGACCAAGCCCTTCGGCGGGGCCGAACTGCTGGCGCGGCTGCGGGCGCTCCTGCGCCGGGTGAAGCCGGCGGAACCGGCCGGCGCGGTCCGGTTTGGCCAGGTCGAGGTGGACCTGATGCACCGGCGCGTCACCAAGGACGGCCAGCCGGTGAAGCTCACCGTGAAGGAGTACGCGCTGCTGCGCCTGCTCGTCGCCCATCGCGACAAGGTGCTCACGCACCGGCAGATTCTCAACGAGCTCTGGGGCCAGAAAATGGAGGGCCAGACGCATTATCTCCGCGTCTTCATGATGCGGCTGCGCCGCAAGCTCGAAGACGAGCCCGACGCACCGAAGCATTTCCAGACCGAGTCCGGCATCGGTTACCGGCTGGTGTGCGACGCATCCTGAGGGCGCGGACCGACGCGCTGTTTATGGCCCGTTTACTCCACTCCCGCTGACTTTCAACCCGTCAAAGCAGACTAATCACGGTAGGTCGCGGACCACTTCCGCGCCATGGCCGGAGAAGCAGCCGGAGTCCCACTCTGCCCCTTTAGGTTCACTGATGCTCTGGATGGGCTCTTTCTTACTGGGGTAACTCAGAGTCGCTTCCGAAATACTTCGATTTGAATAGGCGATAGCGAAATCTCTCAGCCTCAAGAAATGGATACTTGCCTCGATACTCAGCCACTTGCTTCTGAAAATCTTCTTTGCTTTGCGGATAATAGCGCCAAAGCATCGGCCCCGTCTGGCAATCGAGGAAGAAATTACCGATAAAGACGATCTCGCCGGCAGCCACGATGAACGTCCCTCCTTCTGGCTTACCGTCCTTGATTAGATCAGATCGCTTCGCCTTCAAGTAGCCGACATCAGACACTGAGCGTGCGACCTTAATGCTGACACCGCTCAGGGCATACTCGCCAGGCGGAAGAATAAAAGCGTAGTTGAGGAATCGAAGCGTGCGAGTCAGTCGGGATGGGCCGTCCACGACGAAATCAGCTTTGGAATCTGCGGCCTTCGGCGGCCCCGCAATTCGGTCGAACTCGAGCTTCATCAGCTCCGCATTCGCGTAGCCGCCACAATTCCAGTGACGGCCCCAATTCACATCGAACACAACAACCGCGTTGGCTGCAATGCCAGCTTGGTAAGTCTTCTTCGTGACCTCTCGAACGGTAGCCGGATCGGCCGCTGCGGCAGAGGCAACGAGAGCAAGAAATAGTAGAATACGCATCGGTGTTTTGCCCATCGTTTGAGCTCGGACACGAGGGCCGACGGCCCGAGTTGTCTGTAGCGAGTTAGGCTCTTTTCTCATCGGTGTCTTCATGTGGACTCCTTGGGTTTGACCCCCAGTCCACTGTCCGTCAAATCAGGGCAACCTCAGCCTGACCCCGTATGTCTCCCCTGCAAGCAGGCTCCTGCAACCGAATGACCCTGCGGTGCGACGGCGCGGAGCAAGCTCCGGCCCTACGGGGGAAGACTCGCCCGGCCTCAGGTCAGCTTGATCAGCTCGGCGGTGGGGGGGACGTCCTTGATGATCTGGCTCGGGTGTGGGCCGACGCCGAGGTAGCGGAGATTGGGGAGGACGGCGGGGAGCCGGTCGCCGTAGGCCACCTGCACCAGGCTGCGGACCATGGCGGCGGTGTAGAGCCGGGCGGTGCGCGGCAGCGCGGCGAAATGGCGGACGCCGGTGATGTCCTCGCTCCAGCCGGGGTGGCGCGTGTAGACGGGCTTCAGGGTCTTGCGCACGGCCTCGTTGCGCGGAACGTGGACGTGGCGCTTGCCGGCGGCGTCCTCGTAGGCAATGCAGATGAGCAGTTCGTCGGCGCCGCTGAGCGCGTCGATTTTGTTGATCATCAGATCCTGGTAGCCGCCGTAGCGGAGGACGTCGCCCTTCTCGACGGCGTCATACCAGCCGACCATGCGCTGGCGGCCGGTGGTGGCGCCGAATTCCATCTGCTTGAGCCTGATGGCAAGCGGGGCGGCATCGTCCATCTGGGTGAGAAACGTGTGCGTGCCGACCTTGGTGTCGTAGGCCTTGGCCACGCCGAAGGTGTGGATGGGCTGCACCGGGATGCCGGCGCTCTCGAAGAACTCGGGCGTGAAGGTGTGCGAGGCGGTGACGTTGGGCGAGTAGCCGTGGCGCTTGTCGAGCCAGTAGGCCTGGCCGAACTCGCCGATGACGGTGTGGCCGGCGGCGAGCTCACGGAGGATGAGTTCGCGGACCTCGCCGATATTCGGCGCAAGCCGCGTGCCGGCGGTCCAGTAGACCTCGGTCAGGGCGGGGAGGTTGAGGGTGAACGGGGTGGACCCGAGGAAGCGGTGGAAGTCGAACTCATCCTTCGCGAGCACGCCCTGGGCGATGCCCTCCTCGTTGGCGCGGAGCTCGGCCTGGGTGAGTTTGGCGAAGAAACCCTGCCAGGTTTCCTCGTTGACGCGACAGACGTGCTGGATGGTGCGGCAGGCGCGGTCGGCACGTTGGGCAAGTTTGCGGGCGAAGTAGTTCGGGCCGCCGAGGAAGTCGGCGTAGGTGATCTGCCACTGTCCGGTCTCGTCGCCATAGGCGGGCGTGATGCCCCGGCCGGTGGAGCCGCGGGGTTCCTCCCGCAGGACGTTGCTGCGGTAGTCCTCCCACGCGAGGTCGAGCAGGCGGTGCGTGAGGTCGGAAACCATCGTGCGCTCGTCGATGAGCAGGCGGGAGAAAATGGCGTGGCCTTTCTTCTCGAGGGGCAGGCCCTCCCACCAGAACTTGCGCGGGTCGGCCACCACGCCGCTGCCGACACAAAGGTGCGCGGCGTCGCGGACGACGACGCCGGCGGGCAGGAGGTTGAGCTTCACGCCGCCGGCGGTGTGGCCGGAGTTGGCCCCGCCGTTGACCTTGAGGACGACGGAGACGGCGGCCGGGGTGCCCCGAAGTTCGTCGGCCACCTCGGGGATGAGGCGGCCCTTGCCCTCGTCACCGAGGGAGATGCCGACATCGGCGATGAGCTGGCTGCGGAAGGGCGTGAGCGGCATGGGAGCGGAGGACGCAGGACAGAGGACGGGGGGCGAAGCGGCAACGGCAAATTGGGGGTTAGTCTGTCATCAGGGCGGACGGCGCGCCGCAAGCGGCGGCCCTACAATTTGGCTCCCTGCTCCTTGCTCCCTGCTCTCCGCTTGTTCGTCAGCGCGGCGGCCAGCCAGGCCAACAGGGCGTAGGCGGTGCCGGCCAGGTGGGCGCTGGTGGCGATTCGGATGCTCGGCTCGTCGAAGCGGATGGTGCCGCCGCCCTGACCGCCGTGGCGGGCCTCCATGACCACCTCGAGGACATAGATCGCGAGGACGGCCGGCCAGAACCAGTCGGACCATTTCCTCTGCCAGCCCTGGGCGGCGAGGTAGAGCAGGAGGCCGAGGTCCAGCGCGCTGAGGCCGCCGTAGCGGATCATGCCCGGGTCGAAAAAATAGATGGCGGCGGAGATCACCGCCGGCATGAGGAAGACCGCCAGCCGGGCGAAGAACCTGTGCCGTTCCTCCAGCAGCCAGCCGACGATGAGGAACAGGCCGGTGTCCGGCACGAAATGCGCCCAGCCGAAATGCACCCAGTGGCCGGTCCACACCCGCCAGAGTTCGCCCGCGGCGATGGCGTCCCGGTCGTAGATGAGCGTGTCGCGCCAGGCCGGGAAACACTGGACGACCAGGGCGAATGCGGTGGCCGTGATGAACAACCAGGGTGGCTTGGCCGGAAACAGCAGCCGCGGGGACAATTCCATGCCCCTCAATGACGCGGGCGGAGCCGGCGGGCAAGCGCGAGGACACTCAGGGAGCCGAGAAACCAGAGGCTGGGGGCGCCGCCGCCGCCGCCGCCGCTCGGGGTGGGCGTGGGGGTGGGGACGGGGACGGGGTTGACCGTGAGCGTGGCGGCGTTGCTGGTGACCGAGCCCAGGCTGTTGGTCACGGTGACCGTGTAGGAACCGGCATTCGAAGCTGAGACGTTCGACAGGGTGACGGAGCTGCTGGTCGCGCCGGCGATCGCGGTGCCGCCGAAATTCCACTGGTAGGTGAGCGTCCCGGAGCCGCTGGCGGCGACACTGAAGGTGACGTTGCTGCCGGCCGTTACCGTCTGGCTGGACGGCTGCGTGGTGATGAACGGGGCCGAGGTGGTGAGGGTGAGGTTCAGCGTGATGGCGGAAGAGTCGGCGCCGTAGTTGTCGATCGGGGTGCTGTTGTAGCCGTCGACCTGGATATAATACGTGGTGCCGGCGGTCGTGTTCAGGGTGAGCAAGCTGGCCTGGATGATGCCCGGCTTGATATCGTCGTTGGAGGCCACGGGGGTCAGGGTGGCGAGGGTGCTTCCGGTGTAGACGGCGAGGATGGTGTCGGAATAGCTGCCCTTGGTATCGAGGACGAAGGCGCCGGTGGCGGGGGCGGTCCATTTCCACCAGACGGAGCGGCCGCCGACGTTGACGGGATTTTTAGGTTCGCCGGGTTCCTTGGTCGCGTTCGTGTCGTAGCCCGTGACCGTCGCGGTGCCGTTGCTGGTGAGGGTGATTTCGATCGCATTGGCAAAATTGTCGTTGGCGGGCGCGCCCGGCGGACCGTAGAGGCTCTGGCCGCCGGCGATGTCGTCGCTGGTGAGCGAGTCCGTGTCGCTGATGATGCTGTTCATGACGGCCGCCACGTGCTGCGGCGGGACGGCCTGGTCGGGATGGTCCAGGCCCAGCACGTGACCCAGCTCGTGGAGCGCCACCCGCTGGATGTCCACGGAGGACCCTTTCTGCGTGTGGACGGCGCCCCGGTAGGAGTCCCACGTGTAGGCGGTGTTAAAAATGATGTCGGACTCGACGCGCTGGTTGCCGATCGCCCAGTCGGTGGTGACGGCCAGTGTGTTGGTGTCCCAGGTCATGTCGTAAGGGGTGCTGGCGAAAAAAATCTCGTTGATGCTGTTGCCATCCGCGCCGTTGGCCACCGCCTTGATTTGCGGGGCGAACTGGACATTGCCCAAGTAGCGGTTCCAACCCCGCAGGGTATCCGTCATTGCGGTTTGGATGGCTGTGGCCCGCGTGGTCCCGTCGCTCAGGGTGACCGTGTTGTCCGCCAGGATCAGGATGGGGATGGAGACCGGGACGGAGGTGGGTCCGGCCGGCCACTTGATCGGCAGGCCGGTGTCGGTGGGTTGCGGGGGGGTGTTGACATTGAGGATGAAAGTGAACCCCCAGCCGAGGGAAACGCCGAGCGTAACCAGGAGCAGCGCGGCCAGGATGCGGCGGATGGCTTTCATCAGATCAGTTTTGCGGGGGCAGCCGAGTGGCCGGGCCCGCCGAGCGGATCTTGCCGATGAAACCCTCGGTCGTCAGGGGCTGGGCCGACGGGTTTTTCGTCTTGTAGTCGCTCAGCTGGGTCATGGGCAGGGACACATCCCCCTCGCTGTAAAGGGGCATGCCATTGCTCCGCAGCACATAGTCCTTGCCGGTCTTGGCGTCGCGTTGCACGGGAAACTGGCCGTGTTCGAGGGCCACCAGCGGGATGAACTGCCGTCCGTTGCCGTGGACGAACAGGATGTTCTCTTCGCCTACATTGAAGGTGGGCGCCCCTTCCACGTGCAGGGTGACGCCGTCCACGGTCCCGCCGAGCAATTCCAGGACCAACGGCTGGGGCGGCGTGCCCTTGATGACCTGCTTCACGTCGAGGGCGACCTTCGTGATGATGTGCTGGTTCTGGCCGGCGGTGCGCCACTCGGAGTTGACGGACACCACCACGGCGCGGACGACATAATCGGCCTGGCTCACGAGGGAGTTGAACTCCGGCGCCACCACCATGGTGGCGAAGGTGCGGAGGGGCAGCAGCAGCCCCAAGATGACCAGGAGAAAGCTCAGCCGGCGGCGGGACATGGGGGTATGAGACGGGGTTTAGGGCAATTGGTTCCGACTTCAATCATCAAAGCTAGCACTACTCCGAAGGGGAATCCATCCTGCTTGGGAGATTGTGCCTGGATGTGGGCCGGGTGCCCTCACCCGGCGGGTTTCAGTTTTCGCAACCAATGCCTCGCGGGATGAGGGCATCCCGCCCACACCGATTCGACGGTGGAGTGCCAGCGCATATTAATCAATAGCGCAGCCGATGGCCGTAGGGCTGAACCTTGGTGCAGCCGGATCAGCGCACTGCTTTGCCCGTTCGCGGCTGGACCAAGGTTCAGCCCTACCCAGGAAGAGCGAATGGCTATGGTATTGGTTAATATTCTGTAAGGCATGTCTTCAAATTGGCTTTGTGGGCCAGCGAGCTTTGGTCGGCCATGGCCTTGGTGACGGCCGATGCTCGCGCTTCATCCGCGCCCGCCAGCGGGCTGCCTACCGTGGTTTGAGTCTCACGGCTTTCCCGCCGCAGCCTGCTCGGCGTAAAACGCCTGCAGCACGGCAAAAGCCTCTTTCTTGATGCCGTTGGCGCCGATGAGGCCCTTGCGGTTCCAGCCGTCCTGCATCCCCGGCAGCACCCGCCGGGGGGAGCGGAAATCGCACAGGATCCAGGGCGTGACCCCGCGCCACTGGGGGATCTTTTTGAGCATGGCCAGCGTCTGCCGGTAGAGATCCGCCTGATATTCCTCGCTGAAGCGGGTGAACCGGTCCGCATGGAATCCCTGCTTGGCGTCGCCGCCAAATTCACTGATCACAACCGGCTTGTCGTAGCCGAAAGACCAGGTGATGAGCGGGAGCTTGTCCGGCAGGCCGTCATACCAGCCGACATACTGGTTGAAGCTCAACAGGTCCGTGTAAGCGCCGAACGGATCGTCGACGATCCGGTGGTTGCCGTCGGCCGGATCGCGCCGGACCTCCATCGCGGCGGAGACGAGCCGCGTGTGGTCGAGGGCGCGCGCCGTCTCGACGAGGCTTCGCAGAAAAAGCGTGCGCGGCTCGCTGACGGGGGTCTCGTTGGCGACGGACCAGACGATGACGCTCGCCCGGTTGCGGTCGCGGACGATGAGGTCGGTCAGCTGGGCCCGCGCGTTCTGCAGGGTGGCGGGATTTTCCCACTGGATGGTCCAGTAGACGGGGATTTCCTCCCACAGCATGAGGCCGAGCTCGTCGGCGACGCGGGCCATGTGCTCGCTGTGGGGATAATGGGCGAGCCGGAGGAAATTGCAGCCGAGCTCCCGGGCCCAGCCGAGCAGCAGGCGCGCGTCCGCCTCCGAGTAGGCGCGGTTGCCGCGCAGGGGGTTTTCCTCGTGGAGGCAGATGCCGCGGAGGAAGACCGGCCGGCCGTTGAGCAGGATGTCGGTGCCGCGGACCTCGATGGTGCGGAAGCCGATCCGGTCGGCCACCCGGTCGGTGGCGACGGCCAGGTCGACGGCATACAGGCGGGGATGCTCCGGCGACCAGAGTTCGAGCGCCGGCGCCGCCAGCTCGAAGTGCGCCGCGCCCGTGTCGTCGGTGTCGGCCCCCGCGGTGAGTCCGGCCTCGGGGAGGGAGAGGGTCACGTGCTGGCGGTGCTGCGGGCCGTCGAGCTGCACGTCCGCCGCGATGCGGCCGGGCGCGCCCGGCTTGAGCTGCACGCGGTAGTCGCGGACGAACGTCGCCGGCGTTTCCACCAGCCGCACATCGCGCGTGAGGCCGCCGTAGTTCCACCAGTCGGTGTTGACCGTCGGCACCGCCTCGGGGTGACGCCGGTTGTCCACGCGGACGACGAGGGAGTTGCCCGTTTCGTGCACCAGGCCGGTGACCTCGAACTCGAAGGGCGTGAAGCCGCCGATGTGCTGGCCGAGCTTTTTCCCGTTCAGGTAGACGTCGGCCTGGTAGTTGGCGGCACCGAAATAAAGGAACAGCCGGTGGTCCGCGGCCGCGGGGCGGTAGTCGAAGCGCCGGCGGTACCACACGGAGCCCTCATAATAGAAGAGGCGCTCGTCCTGCGTGTTCCAGTCGCCCGGGACATTGAGGGTCGGGCTCGAGTCGAAATTGTATTCGACCAGGTCGCTCTTGTCGGCCGGCTGCCGGTCGAGGAAATAGCCGCCGGTCGGCTTGGGTGCGGCGTCGTAGGGCTGGAGCCGGTAATCAAAGTATCCCGTGTCGTACGGGTCGACAATGGTGTGCCACGCCCCATCCAGGTCCAGGCCGGCCCGGGCGGAGGCGTTGAGCAGGGCGGGGGCGGCCGGCAAGCGGCCGGCCAGGGTGAAAAGCACAAGCAGGAAGGCGCGGGGGCCGGCGACATTCATGCCGCATGCTCCGTCCGGGCGGTTGAAAAGGCCAGCGATTTTCACCGCGTGCCGGTGCTATCCGCTCACCCGTGGCGGGTGGCGACCTCGATGACGTCGTGCGGGGCGGCTTCCTTCTGGCCGGCCGGCGTCACGCGGACATAGCGCGCCTTCTCGCGGAGCTCGCCGAGGTTTTTGGCGCCGAGGTAGCCCATGCCACTTTGCACGCCCCCGATGAGGTTGCCGAGGACGTCATCCACGGAGCCGGAAACCTCCTTGAGGGCCTCGATGCCCTCGGCGGCAACCTTGCGGGAGGTGTCGTTCTTGTCGTGGCCGTAGCGCGCGGCCGAACCCGCCTTCATCGCGGCGTGGCTGCCCATGCCGCGGTACTGCTTGTAGAGCTTGCCGGAGATTTCCATGATCTCGCCCGGCGCCTCGCGGCACCCGGCGAGCAGGCCGCCGAGGATGACGGCGTCGGCGAGGGTGAGGGCCTTGACGATGTCCCCCGACTTGGTGATGCCGCCGTCGGCGATGAGCCGGACGCCCCGCCGCGCCAGGCTCCGGCTGGCGACATGGAGCGCGGTGAGCTGCGGGATGCCCACGCCCGCCACGATGCGGGTGGTGCAGATGGAGCCGGGCCCCTGGCCGATCTTGATGGCGTTGGCCCCGGCCTGGGCGAGGAACTCGACGCCTTCGCCGCTCGTGACGTTGCCGGCGATGATGGTCAGGTCCTTGAACGCGGCGCGGATGAACTTCACGACGTCGCCGACGCCGGCGGTGTGGCCGTGGGCGGTCGAGACGGCGACGACATCGACGGCCTCGCCCACCAACTCGCCGACGTGGGCGAGGATCTTGTCGCGGTCGAGTTCGCCGCTGGCCTTGCGCACCGGGGAGATGGCGGCGCCGACGACGAGCCGGAAATTCGCGTCGCGCGCCGGCTTGCGGCGGGACTTGGCCTCGCTGGTGATGCGCTCGACGTCGGAGCTGGTGACGAGACCGCGCAGGCGGTCCTTGTCGTCCACGACGAGCATCTTGTGGATGCCGACGTTGACGGTGAAAAAGCGGTCGGCCTCCTTGATCGGGTCGGCGGCCATGTGTTTTTCCTGGACGGTGATGAGCTGCTGGCGCGGGGTCATCACCTCGGCGACCTTCTTGGACTTGTAGCGGTCCTTGACGAGGTTGCCCGAGAGCAGGCCGGCGAGCTTGCCGGATTCGTCCACGACGGGGAAGGTGCGGAAATCGAAGCGCTTCTGGTCGATCATGGCCAGGACCTCGCTGACGAGCGCGCCGGGCGCGACGGTGATCGGATCCTGGATGAGCCCGTGGATGTGGCGTTTCACCCGGGCGACCTCCTTGATCTGGTCCTTGCCCGGCAGGTTGTAGTGGATGAGGCCGAGCCCGCCGTTGAGCGCCATGGCGATGGCCATGCGCGACTCGGTCACGGTGTCCATGTCGGACGAGATGATCGGGATCTGGAGCCGCAGGCTGTCGGAGAGCGTCGTGGCCAGGTCGGTGTCCTTGGGCAGGATCTCCGAGTGGAGGGTGGCGAGCGAGACGTCGTCGTACGTCAGGGCGCTCGGCATGTTGGCGGCGAAGAAGCGCTCGGCCGGCAGGTAAAAGTCCGAGTCGCTCGGGTAGGTGGCAACAGGCTTGGTCATCGTTGCCGTGAACGAAATACTCCGGCCGCGCCGAAGCTCAAACAAAAAGCGCGGGCGGGAGAGGCGAAAACCTGAAACCTGAGACCTGACCGCTTCGACTGAGGTTGCCCCTTTTTCAGGTTTCAAGTTTCAGGTTTCGCTTCCCCTGCATCCGTGTATTCCGTGTTGGCACCGCATGGTCTACCGATTTTCTTTCAAAGCCTACCGCCTGCCGCTGCGGGTGCCGCTGCGCACGGCGCACGGGATCTGGACGGAGCGCGAGGGCATCATTGTGCGGCTGGAAGACGAAACCGGACGGATGGGCTATGGTGAAATCGCCCCCTTGTCCTGGTTTGGCACGGAAAACATGGCCGAGGCGGACGAGATTTGCCGCAAATTGGGCGATCAGGTAGACGATGTGATGCTGGACGCCATGCCGGAGAGGCTCGGGTGCATGCGGTTCGCGCTGGCGCAGGCGCGGGAGCCGGCCGATCTGGCCGCACCGACCAAGCGGCTGCCGGTCGCGGCCCTGCTGCCCGCGGGCCAGGTGGCGCTGTCGGTACTGGCGGCGAGGCTCGAGTCCGGGTTTCTCGCATTCAAATGGAAGGTGGGCGTCGGCGCGGTGGACGATGAGCTGGTCCTGCTCGACGACCTGCTCGCGCACCTGCCGGCGCACGCCAGGTTGCGGCTCGACGCCAACGGGGCGTGGGATCGCCGCCAGGCGGCGCGCTGGCTCGGGCGCTGCGCGGAGCGGCCCATCGAATTCGTCGAACAGCCGGTCGCGCCAGCGGAGGAGGACACGCTGATCGGGCTGGCCGGGGATTTTCCGGTGAAGCTGGCCCTCGATGAATCGGTGGTGCGGCTGGACGAGGCGCGCCGGTGGCAGGGGCTCGGCTGGCCGGGTGTGTTTGTGGTCAAACCCGCCCTCGCCGGGCCGCTTGCCGATGTGGTCCAATGGATTTCGGCCACGAAGGCGGATGTGGTGATCTCGAGCGCGATCGAAACCGTGCTCGCCCGGTCGGCGATCCTGCGGTCGGCACTCGGCGGCTCATTGACCCAGCGCGCGCTGGGCTTCGGTCCGGGCGAGGTGTTTGGCGACCGCCGGTGGGACGGCCCGTTCATCGGCCCGCTGGCCGATGCATCGTGCCTCGCGTCCAATCCCGGGGAGGAAATATGGAACGCACTGACTTGAGCCGGGCCCTGGAGGCCGGGGTAGGGCGCATTGTCCCTGACTCGCCGCGGCGGATCAGGGATGATCCGCCCCACCTGGTCTCGGAGTTGGATCCGTTTAAATTCATGACGGCGTTCGCCGATGCCGTGGCCGGCGAGGGGGAGGTCTTCCTCTGCAACCCCGACTGGGGTGCGACCGAGCGCGCCCAGCTGGCCGCCATGCTGGCTCTCCGCTCCCCGCTCTCCGCTCCCTGCTCCAACCTGGGCTGGCTGATGATCCCCACCGGCGGCACGAGCGGTCAGTTGAAATTTGCCCGCCATGACGAAAAGACGCTGGCGGCGGCCGTGGACGGGTTCACCCGGCATTTCGGCCTGGTCAGGGTCAATGCCGTCGGCGTGCTGCCGCTGCACCATGTCAGCGGCCTGATGGCCTGGCTGCGTTGCGTGCTGACCGGCGGCGAATACCGGCCGCTCGACTGGAAGACCGTGGAGGCCGGGCCGCCGCCGGACTTGCCCGCCCGGCCGGAGGGCTGGGTGGTTTCGCTCGTCCCGACCCAGCTCGAGCGGCTGTTGCGCCGCGAGGAATCGGTCGCCTGGCTGCGGCAGTTCCGGCTCATCTGTCTCGGCGGCGCTCCGGCTGCGCCCGCCCTGCTCGGGCAGGCGGCGGCGCTCCGGCTGCCGTTGGCGCCGGGTTATGGGATGACGGAGACGGCGGCGATGATCACTGCGCTGCGATCGTCGGAGTTCCTCGCGGGCGCACGCAGCTGTGGTCCGGCGCTGCCGCACGTGGCGGTGAAGATCAGCGCGGAAGGCGCGGTCATCCTGGGTGGGGAATCGCTTTTTCGCGGGTACTATCCCGGCTGGCGGGACGCGGGCGACTTTGTCACGGCGGATGCCGGCTGGCTCGATGCGCAGGATGAATTGCACGTGCGCGGGCGGCGCGACGCGGCCATCATCACCGGGGGCGAGAAGGTTGATCCGGCCGAGGTCGAGGCCGCCCTCCGCGGCACGGGCGAGTTCACCGCGGTGGTGGTGCTGGGGGTGGCGGACCCGGAGTGGGGGGAGACCGTCGTCGCGGCCTACCCGGCCAGCGACCGGCCGGACCTGGCCCGGGTGAGGGAAACCGTCGGCCGGCTGCTGACCCCGGCGAAACGGCCGAAGCGCTTTGTACCGCTGGCGGACTGGCCCGAGAACGCGCAGGGCAAGGTGGACCGGGCGAGGCTGAGGGGACTGATCCAAGACCTGAAAGCTGAGATCTGAGACCTGGGCATGGTCGTCGGTCCTTCAGGCTTCAGATCTCACGTTTCAGGTTTCCATTCGCATTTCTTCCGTGGTTGATTGTTGCCTGTGACCAAGACCGAGATCGCCGCCGTGCTCACCGACATCGCCACCCTGCTGGAGCTGAAGGGTGAGAATCCGTTCAAGATCCGCGCCTACCAGGCGGGCGCCCGGGTCGTGGAGTCGCTGCCCGAGGCCGAGCTCAGCCGGCGCATCACGGCGGGCACCCTCGAGGAAGTGAAGGGCATCGGTGCGGCCCTGGCCCAGAAAATCACCGAGCTCCACACCACGGGGCGGCTGGGCTTCCATGAGGAGCTCAAGGCTTCCATCCCCCCGGGGCTGGTCGAGATCCTGCAAATCCCCGGGGTGGGCCCGAAGAAGATCCGCGCCCTCGGCGAAAAGCTCGGCATCGATTCCATCGCGAAGCTCCAGCAGGCCTGCGCGGACGGCCGCATCGCCGCACTCGAGGGCTTTGGGGAGAAATCCCAGGAGAAGATCCTCGAGGGCATCCGCAACCGCGAGAAATACGGCCAGCGGCACCACTGGGTCGAAGCCTGGGCGGCGGCCGAGCCGCTGCTGGCGGGCCTGCGTGCGCTGCCGCAGGTCGAGCGGGCCGAGTCCGCCGGCAGCCTGCGGCGGCGGATGGAGACGGTCGGCGACCTGGACTTTCTCGTCGCGACCCGCGACCCCGGACCGGTCGCGGACTGGTTCGTCAACTGGCCAGGCGTCATCGAGGTCACGGCCCACGGCGGGACCAAGGCGAGCGTCCGGCTCGAGTCGGGCATCCAGGCCGACCTGCGGCTGGTGCCGCCGGAGCAGTTCGTGTACGCGCTGCATCATTTCACCGGCTCGAAGGACCACAATGTGCAGATGCGCCAGCGGGCGCTGGCCCAGGGCCTGTCGTTGAGCGAGTGGGGGCTGTTCCCGGCCGACGAGAAGCACGGGCCGACGGAGCAGGGAGCGGGGAGCAGGGAGCCGGGAGCAAAGCACAAGCCAACGGACGAACCGGTCAAGGCCATCGGCAGGAAGCGCCCGAATTCTGGCTCCCCCCTCCCGGCTCCGGGCTCCCTGCTTGAATCCGAGGCGCAGCTTTTCCAGCGCCTCGGCCTGGCTTTCATCCCGCCGGAGCTCCGCGAGGGCGGGGGCGAGATCGAGGCGGCCGAGCAGGGGACCCTGCCGCGGCTGGTCGAGGTGGCGGACATCCGCGGCGTGTTCCACAACCACACGACCGCCTCGGACGGCCACAACACGCTCGAGGAAATGGTCGCGGCGGCGCAGGCGCTCGGCCTCGAGTACCTCGGCATCGCCGACCATTCCAAGTCGAGCGTGCAGGCCCGGGGACTCTCCGAGGACCGGCTCGCGGCGCAGATCGCCGCCATCGCGCGGCTCAACGCCTCCGGGCAATTCACCTGCCACGTCTTCACCGGCACAGAATGCGACATCCTGGCCGACGGCCGGCTGGATTTTGCCGACGACGTGCTGGCGACGCTGGATTATGTCGTGGTTTCCGTGCACAATTCCTTCCGGCAGGGCCGGGAGGACATGACCCGGCGGATCATCCGGGCCATCGAAAACCCCCACGCCACGATGCTCGGCCACCTGACCGGCCGGCTGCTGCTGCAGCGCGAGCCCTATGCGGTGGACATCGAGCAGGTGATCGACGCGGCGATCGCGCAGCAGGTCGTCATCGAGCTGAACGCCAGCCCCTGGCGGCTGGACATGGACTGGCGCCACTGGCGCAAGGCGGCGGAGCGCGGCCTGCTGTGCTCCATCAACCCCGACGCCCACGACACGGACGGGCTGGCGGACTTCCGCCTGGGGGTCGCCGCCGCCCGCAAGGGCTGGCTGACGAAGGAGAGCGTGGTGAACACCAAGCCGCTGGCGGCGATGAAAGCATGGCTGGGGTAGGCCGGGAGATATTTCCCGGCCCGGCCGGCGCTCCCCGCCGGCGGACGCGGCCGGGCGCAACTTCACTATTAAACCACGGTCTCCCCGGAATGAGCAAAAAAAGTTTTAGTCCACTTGCCAATTGGCCGATCATGGGCGTTTGCCTTGTCCTATGATGAGCCCTGATCAATCCACGCCCGACCTGAAAGGTCCGAATCTCCTGCCCAGCCTAGGCTGGGTCCGCCTGGGCATGGGGATCGCGGCCGCCGGCTATGCTTTGGTGGTCCTGGCGCGTGTTTTCATCCTGCGGGTCACCTCGGCCACGGAATTCTTCGAGCTGGCGGCCGCCCTGCTCTGCGCCGGGGCCTTCATGACCAGTGCGCGGTGGCCGCGGCGGGGGGGGTTGTTCGTGATCGGGGTCATCTGGCTTGAGCTGACCTATACCCTCTATGCCAGTGCGGCGACCGAGGTGACCTCCCTGCTGGTCTACCCGTTCCTGGTCCTCGCCCTGGGACTTTTGCTGGGCGAGCGCTGGGCGATCGGCGGGGCGCTCGTCACCGGGAGTGTCATACCCTTGGCGGTCTTCGCCGGCCGGTATGCGCAGGGCATCCAGGACAATGGCGCCGCCACGGTCATCTCGGTGGTCATGGTCGAGATCATCCTGGTGTGCGCGGGACTTTTCTCCCGTGCGGTCCTGCGCTCCTTCCGGCAGTTGCTGGAGAATTCCGAGCGGTTGCGGGGCCGGTATACCCGGCTGTTCCAGGACATGCCGGACGGGCTGCTGGAGATCGATCCGGCCGGCCGGATCGTCGAGGCCAACGCCGCGGCGGAGCACCTGTTCGCCGCGGACCGGGGGAAACTGGCCGGCCAGATGCTGGCGGACGTGCTGGCCCGGAGCGAGATCGGGCCGGGCCTGGTGCTGCAGGACATCCGTCCCGGGCTGCCGGTGACCCTGCAGGCCGGGGGCCGGCAATACGAGGTCGCCGCCGGCACGCCGCCCGATGCGGCCGGCTCGGCGCTGCTCGTGGTACGCGATGTCACCTCCCGCCACCAGATCATGGAAAAGCAGGCCCTGCTGCAGCGGCTGGAAACCGTCGGCCAGCTGGCGGGCGGCATCGCCCACGAGTACAACAATCTCCTGACCGCCATCGGGGGCAACGCCGGCCTCCTCAAGGTCCATCCCGATCCCGATGTCCAGCGCTTTGCCACCCAAATCCTGATCGCCCAGCAGCGCGCCGCGAACCTGACCCGCCAGATGCAGGCTTTCTCGCGGCATGATTTCCATCTGCCCGAGGTCATCTCCCTCAGCCGCGAGCTGCTGGAATGGAGCGAGCTGCTCCGCCACCTTGCGGGTGAACGCTGCCGCCTCGAACTCAAGGGCGAGGGCGCGGCCTGGGTGAAGGCCGACCCGGTGCAGGTCGAGCAGATCCTGGTCAACCTGATCAACAACGCGCGCGATGCGACCCCGCCCGACGGCGCGGTGGAAATCCGGCTCAACCGGCTGGCGCGCGCGGACGCCCAGCGGCTGGGCTCCACCCTGGAGGCCGGCTGGCAGATCGTGCTTGAGGTGGCGGACCGGGGCACCGGCATGACCCCCGAGGTCAAGAGCCGCCTGTTCGAGCCGTTCTTCACCACCAAGCCGCCCGGGCGCGGCACCGGGCTCGGCCTCGCCGCCGTGCACGGCCTCGTCACGCAGAACGGCGGCGCCATCGAGATCGAGACCGAGCCCGGCTGCGGCACCACCGCGCGCATCTTCCTGCCGGAGGTCCCCGCCGGCGAGCGCACGGCCTCGGGCAATCCGCTGCCCGCCCCCAATCCGGCGCAGCGCCACGTGCTGCTGGTTGACGACGACGTGACGGCGTGCCGGACGGCGGTCTTCGCGCTGGAACAGGCCGGATTCCAGGTCACCATCGTCGACAACGGCTTCGAGGCGGTCAAATTCTTCCGCCAGTCGGCGGTCGGCATCGATCTCGTCATCGCCAGCGCCGTGCTGCCCGTGCTGGCGGGCCGGGAGCTGGGCGAGCGGCTCCGCAAGCTCCATCCGGGACTGCCGATCCTCTATGTCTGCGGCCGCTTCGATCTGCCGGCCGGCTGGCCCGCGGACGAGCAGGCGTTTCCGCTCCTGATCAAACCATTCCGGGCGGAGGACCTGCTGAAACGGGTCGAGGCGCTCCTGCCGCCGGCGCGGAAGCAATGAGGCCCGGGGCGTTGGCCGCCTTGGCCGGCGCAGCCTGATTTTTGCAGGTACGGCTTTACGCCGTGATGCGGGGGGCCTAGAACACCCGCCTCAATCCCGAGCGCCCCTTCCGCCTCTTCCCCGCCCAGCAGCCATCGCGTGCAACCGCCTCCCCATTCCCCCGTACCCGCCGGCCCCGTTCCACGCTGCTATCTGGTCACCGGCGCGGCCGGTTTCATTGGCGCCAAGGTTTGCGAACTGCTGCTCGCGGACGGCCACACCGTCGTCGGGGTCGACAACCTCAACGACTACTATGATGTCCGCCTGAAGGACTATCGCCTGGCCCGGTTGCTGGGGCGGAGTCCGGCGGCCGCCGGATCCGCGCCGGGGCCATCGGTCTTCCGCCGCGAGCCGGGGCCGTTCATCCGGGACCGCTTTGAATTCCTGGTGCTGGACATTGAGGACTTCCCGGCGCTCGACCGGCTCTTCGCCGGGCGGAGGTTCGACGCCGTCTTCAACCTGGCCGCGCGGGCCGGGGTGCGCTACAGCCTGGAGAATCCCTACGTCTACCTGAGCACGAACGCCCTCGGCACGCTCAATCTCCTGGAATGCCAGCGCAAGCACGGAGTGACGAAGCAGGTGCTCGCGTCCAGTTCCTCCCTCTACAGCGGCTGCCCGATGCCGTTCACCGAGGACCAGCCGGTCAACCAGCCGCAGTCGCCCTACGCCGCCACCAAGAAGGCGGCCGAGATGATGGCCTACAGCTACCACAAGCTCTACGGGCTCGATATTTCCGTGCTGCGCTACTTCACCGTCTTCGGCCCCGCCGGCCGGCCCGACATGGCGTCATTCCGCTTTTGCCAGGGGATCGATGCCGGCACCCCGCTCGCGCTGTATGGCGACGGCCGGCAGTCGCGCGACTTCACCTACGTCGACGACATCGCGCGCGGCACCATCCTCGCCGCCCGGCCCCTGGGCTACGAGATCATCAACCTTGGCGGCGGCCGGAATCCGATCAGCCTGCAGACGGTCATCGGCTGGATCGAGCAGGCGCTGACGGAAAGCCGGCGGAGAAAACCTGAGACCGGAGACCTGAAACCTGAAAAGGGCGGGCATCAGGTCTCAGCTCTCAGCGCTCAGGTCTCCGCCCCCGTCCGCGCGATCATTGCCCCCCAGACGCCGAGTGCGGCCGACATGAAGGAGACCTGGGCCGACATCACCAAGGCCCGCCGGCTGCTCGGCTGGTCGCCACAGGTGGGACCGGAAGAGGGTTTCCGCCGCACCGTCGCCTGGCACGTGGAAAACCGGGCGTGGCTAAGCGGGATCAAGCTTTTTTAGCAAACCAGCCATTGGTGTGGCCGATTGCTGTAGGGCGGCACCTTGTTGCCGCCGCCGCGTCGCGGGGTTTTGACATTTCGCGGCTGGACCAAG
>Ga0265319_1000701_pt1 | contig 21865 bp, 25 predicted proteins | sample 4824metaG_FD_192443 | JGI IMG/M metagenome (GOLD analysis project Ga0265319, IMG submission 192443) | Rhizosphere microbial communities from Carex aquatilis grown in University of Washington, Seatle, WA, United States - 4-8-24 metaG | ecosystem: Host-associated > Plants > Roots > Rhizosphere >...
CACAGAAGACCGCTGCGCGAAGCAGGTCGGCGCCGATCATCAGCAACCGCCGGTCGAGCCGATCGAGCAACGGCCCGAGCGTGAGTCCCACGAAGATCGTCGGCAGGAACTCGACGATGAGCACCGCCCCGACCCAGAGCCCTGAGTTCGTGCGGTCCTTGACGTCGATCGCGAGCGCGATCGCAGCGAGCAATGTGCCGATGCTCGAACCGAGCGTCGACAGGAAGAGGAAGCGGAAACCGGCGACCCTCAGCGGCGCCAGCTGCCTCGCGGAAGGGCGGCGCTGCACTGCAGCCTGAGGGTAACAGGGTTATTCGGTCAGGACGAGACGCCCGCGACGACATATCCGAGCGCCGCGGCGAAGATCGCGTTCTCGTCCGGGGTGCCCACCGAGACGCGGATCGCCCCCGGCGCGCCGAACCCTCCGCACGGCCGGACGATCACGCCCTGCCGGAGCAGCTGCTCGAAGATCTCCCGGCCGTCTCCTACTTCCGCGAAGAGAAAGTTGCCGAGTGCCGGTCCGACGGGGTCCAGGCCGTGCTCGCGGAAAATGCCCGCAAGCTCTTGGCGCCCCGCGGCGTTCACGGTGCGCCGGCGCGCAATCTCGGCGTCGTCGCCGACGCTCGCAAGCGCAGCCGCCTGAGCCGTCGCCGTGACGTCGAACGCCCGTCGCACCTTGCTCGTCGCCGTGACGACGTCGACCGGCGCGACGCCGTAGCCGACGCGCAGTCCGGCGAGGCCGTAGATCTTCGAGAACGTCCGCAGCACCACGACGCGACGCCCAGCCTTGAAGTGCTCTTCGATTCCGTCGGCGTAGTCGGGGTCGTCGATGTACTCGAAGTACGCCTGGTCGAGCACGACCAGCACATGCTCCGGCACCTGCTCGAAGAACCGCTCGAGCTCTGCGCGTCCGTTGCCCGTCCCGGTGGGATTGTTCGGATGGCAGATGTAGACAAGCTTCGTCCGCGGCCCGATCGCCGCGATCAGCCCGTCGAGGTCGTACGTGTCCGAGCGGAGCGGCACCTTCTTCGACTCAGCGCCGAGCTTCGCCGCGTCGAGCACGTAGCTCGGGAACGACGGCCAGCCACAGACGATGTCGTCACCCGGGTCGAGCGTCGCCTGTGAGAGCAGGTCGATCACCCCGTCGGCGCCCGCCCCGACGACCACCTCCTCGAGCGCGACCCCGTGGCGCTCGGCAAGCGCCGCGCGCAGGGCATAGACCCCACCGTCCGGATAGCGGTTGAGCTCGCGCGACGCTCGCTCGATCGCCTCGAGCGCGGCGGGAAACGGCGGGAACGGCCCCTCGTTCGACGCGAGCTTGACCACCCGATCGAGCCCGAGCTCCCGCTGCACCTCCTCGACCGGCTTGCCCGGCTCGTACGGAACGAGATCGGTGATCGAGCGCCGGAAGAGGCCGCCGCTCACTCGTCTACGCCGCCGCGCTTCTTGCGCCAGAAGAGGAGCGCGCCGGAGGCTGCAGCGACTGCGGCGAGTGCGCCTGCGGCGATGCCGCCGGTGCGCGGGCCGGGCACGGCGCTCTGGGCCTTCTTCTTCGCGGCGCGCTTCCCGAGCTTCAGAACGGTCCAACCGACGACGGCGTTGCGCTTGTTGACGATACCCATGTGACCTCCTTTGGTCTCGCCGCCCACGCTACCCGATGCCGGGCGCGGACAAAGAGAAGGAGCCGCCTTGCGGCGGCAAGGCGGCTCCTTCAGCGAGAAAATCTCCTCCGGGGCCCGCGGGCGGCATGACCCCGGAGGATAGGGACGAGGGCACGTCCTGGATACTGAGATTCCGCGGCCCCGGAAAACTTGCGCGGCGTCGAAAACCCTTTGCTGGGTTAGGCAGGCGCTTTAGCGCGCGGCTTCCGATTCGGCACGTGAATCGCCCGTCCGAGCGCGACGAGCCCCGCCTCCTTGATCGCCTCGGAGAGGGTCGGATGGGGCGCCATGCCGTCGGCCACCGTCTCCACGGTCGCCTCCGCGTCGATCGCGACCACGCCGACCTCGATCAGGTCCGTCACGTGGGGCCCGACCATCACGAGGCCGAGCAGCTCGCCGTACCGCGTCTCGTGGATCGACTTGACCCAGCCGACGGTCTCGTCCTGCATCACGGCGCGTGCGTTGGCGACCCACGGGAACTGGCCGACCGCGACGTCGTCGCCGTATTGCTCGCGCGCCTCTGCCTCGGTGAGACCGACGCCCGCGATCTCCGGGTCGGTGTAGATCGGCCGCGGCACGGCGCGGTTGTCGACGATCGCGTCGTGGCCGCAGGCGTTCTCGGCGGCCACCTCGCCCTCGCGAAAGGCCGTGTGCGCGAGCTGCCAGTAGCCGGCGCAGTCGCCCACCGCATAGATATGGGAGACGCTGGTGCGGCGGTGCTCGTCGGCTGCGATGCCCTTGCGCTTGTCGAGCTGGACGCCGATCTCCTCGAGCCCGAGCCCTTCGACGAGCGGGCCGCGCCCGACGGAGACGAGCATCAGGTCGGCCTCGACGGTCTCTCCGTCGCCGTAGTGCACGGTCAGCTTCGAGCCGTCGTCCTCGACCTTCGTGCACTGTTTCCCCAACTGCAGCGCGATCCCACGTTTGCCGAACTGCTTTGCGAGCTCCTTGGCCGCGTCGGCGTCCTCCTGCGGGATCAGCGTGTCGAGCATCTCGACGATCGTCACCTCGGTGCCGAAGCGGTTGAAGATCGACGCGAACTCGCTGCCGATGATGCCGCCGCCCAGCACGACGAGCCGCTTGGGCACTTCCGTCAGCGCCAGCAGGCCGGTCGAGTCGAGGCAGCGCGGCGAATCGAGCCCCTCGATCGGCGGCCGGAGGGGAAACGAGCCGGTCGCGACGATTGCCGACTTGAACGAGACGTCCTCCCCACCCTCGACGACGATCGTGTGCGCATCCTTGAAGCGCCCGGTGCCCTTGACCCACTCGACGCCGTTCGCCTTGAAGAGCCCCGCGACGCCCTGCGTCATCTGCTTGACGACGCCGGCCTTCCAGGCGTTGGACGCCCCGAAGTCGAGCGTCGCCGTGCCGACCATGACCCCGAACTTCGCGTAGCTCTCTTCGGCCTCACGCAGCGCGAACGCGGTCTGCACCCACGCCTTCGTGGGGATGCAGCCGACGCGCAAGCACGTGCCTCCGAGCTCCGGCTCCTTTTCGACGCAAGCGACCTTCGCACCGAGTTGTGCGGCGCGGATCGCGGCGGTGTACCCGCCCGGGCCGCCACCGAGGACTGCGACGTCAACGTCCATCTGGATTCTCCCTCACTCTCGAAAGCACGCTCGAAATCTCTGGAACGATGGTAATGGTCCAGCCCCGTCTCACAGCCGCGCGAGCATCGTGACCGCCTGCGGCGTCTCGCGCACCGTCTCGAAACCGTGGTGTTCGTAGAAGCTCGTCTGCCCCTTCGCAGTGCTCAGGCTTACCGCCGAGAAGCCCTCTTCTCGCGCGCGATCGAGCAGCGCCTGCAGCAGCTCGGCGCCGGCTCCCTTGCCGCGGCGGCTCGGCACGACCGCGATCGTCAGCTCCGGCGTCGTCTCGTCGACGAACCCGAAGCCCGGCTCGTCCTCCGTGAAGAGGCGGTACCACGCCGCGCCGTACGAATGCGGGCCGTCGAGCGCCAGGACGCCCGCGTCGCCGCGCCTGCCCCAGTTGGCGACGTACCGGTAGACCGGCCGCTCGGTGTCTTCCGAAAGCCGCCAGTGGTACGCATGGCGGAGCATGTCCCGGAGGAACCGAACGTCGTGCACCTCCACCGGACGGAGCACTACAGGTCCTGAGCGAGCTGGACCCGGTTGCCGTCCGGGTCGTAGACGTCGAGCAGGCGCAGCTCGCCCTGCAGCTCGAACACGATGCCGACGTTCACACCCGCGCTGCGCAGCCGCTCCGCCTCCGCCTTCAGATCGACCACGTCGACGTGTGCGACGGCGCCGTCGTCTGCCGGTTCTCCCTCGACGAGCCCGATCTCCATCTCGCCGTGCCTGAGCAGCGACCAGCGCTCACTGAAGTCGACGCCGGTCTCCTCGAAGCCCAGCGTCTCCCGATAGAAGCTGCGCGCCTGGTCGAGGTCTCGCACGTGATACCAGACGGTTGGCGCCATCAGCGGAACACCTGACTAGAGCGCGAGCCCCGGCAACTCGAGAAACGCCTTGACCGTGCGCAGGAAGTCCGCACCGGTTGCGCCGTCGACGGCGCGATGGTCGCACGTCAGAGTCAACGTCATCAGCGGCAGGACGTGCAGCTCGCCGTCGAGTGGGACGACCTGGTCGCGCGTCGCGCCCACCGCCAGGATCGACGCCTGCGGCGGGTTGAGCACTGCGATGAACTGGTCGACCTCGTACATGCCGAGATTCGAGATCGTAAACGTGCCGCCTTCGATGTCCTCGCTGCGCAGCTTGCCGTCGCGTGCTCGCGAGACGAGATCGGCGCGTACCGCTGCGATCTGCGCGACCGAGCGCTGCTCGGCGGCGCGCACGACGGGAACGACGAGCCCCTGCGGCGCAGCGACGGCGATGCCGATGTCGGCGTTCGGGAAGACGAGCAGCGCGTCCTCGGTGTACTGGACGTTGACGTCGCGGTGGCGCATCAGCGCCTGCGCGCACACCTTCGTCAGGAGGTCGGTGACGGTGATGCGCACGTCCGGGTTGAGCTCGCGCTGCCTTGCCACGACCTGATTCGCTCGGGTCATGTCGGCGTCGACCGTGAGCTGGAACGCGGGCACGGTCCACGCCTGCGTGAGCCGGCGGGCGATCGTCTTGCGCGTGTTCGAGAGCGGCCGCGACTCGACTTCGCCGGCGGGCGCCGCGGCCGACGGGGCGGCGGAAGCGGGCTGCGCCTCGGAGCGCTCGACGTCCTCTGCGACGACGCGGCCGTCAGGGCCGGTGCCGCGCACCTGCGCAAGATCGATACCGCGCTCGCGCGCGATCCGGCGCGCAAGCGGCGAAGCCTTGATTCGACCCCCGCCGGCGGCATGCTCGACCGGCGCCTCGATCTCTCTCCCCTGCGACGAGCCGTTCGTCGCCGCAGCCGGCACATCCGCCGCCTTCGGCTCGAGCGCGGGCGCAGGTTCGGCCGAATCGCCCTCAGGCGATTCGGCAATGTCCTCGCCCTTGTCGCCGATGAAGCCGATCGTCTTGCCGACCTCGACCTCGCCCGCCGGGATTGCGATCTTCAGCAGCACGCCGCTCGCTTCCGCCTCGACCTCCTGGGTGACCTTGTCCGTGTCGAGCTCGTAGAGCGCGTCACCCTTCTGTACCTGCTCGCCCTCTGACTTGAGCCATTTGACGATCGTGCCGGACTCCATGCCCTGGCCGAGCCGCGGAAGCTTTACCTCCGTCGCCACGTCACGCTTTCTTGTTGACGGTGCGGTAGACGGCCTCGAGCACCGTCGACGCGTGCGGGATCACGAACGACTCCATCACCGGCGCGAACGGGATCGGAGTGAACCGTGCGCCGACACGCTCGATCGGCGCGTCGAGCCAGTCGAATGCCTTGTACTGCAGGACGGCCGCAACCTCGGCGCCAAAGCCCATCCGTGTGACGGCTTCATGCGCGACGACGGCGCGATTCGTCTTCTTGACGGAGGCGACGAGCGTGTCCTCGTCGAGCGGCTGCAGCGTCCGCGGATCGACGACCTCCACCGAGATGCCCTCCTTCTCCGCCTCCACTGCCGCGGCAAGCGACTCGTGCACCATCCGCCCCGTCGCGATCACGGTTACGTCTTCGCCCTCACGATGCACGCGCGCCTTGCCGATCGGAATCGGCTCGATCTCCTCCGGCACGTCGCCTTTGATCCCGTAGAGCGTGCGGTGCTCGAAGAAGACCACGGGGTTGTCGTCGTAGATGGACGACCAGAGCAGCCCGCGCACGTCCTCAGGCGTCGAGGGGAAGACGACCTTCAGCCCCGGAATGTGCACGAACCATGCCTCGAGCTGCTGTGCGTGCTGCGCGCCCGGCGACCAGCCGGCGCCGCCCTGCGTGCGAAAGACGACGGGAACCTTCATCTGCCCGCCCGACATGTAGCGGTGCTTGGCGGCCTGGTTCACGATCTGCTCGGACGCAAGGGTCATGAAGTCCTCGTACATGATCTCCGCGACGGGGCGCATGCCCTGCACGGCCGCGCCGATCGCCGCGCCTGCGAGCGCCATCTCCGAGATCGGCGTGTTGCGCACGCGCTCCGGTCCGAACTCGTCGACCATGCCGGCCGTGACGCCCATCGAGCCGCCCATCTCGGCGATGTCCTCGCCCATGATGAAGACGTCGTTGTCCTGGCGCATCGCCTGCGACAGTGCGTCGCGCACGGCCTCGCGGTAGCTGAGCTCAGGCATAGACGTTCTTCAGCGCGTCTTCGGGCGCGGGGTCGGTGCCGTTCTTCGAGAACTCGACCGACGCTTCGACGATCTCCGTCACCTCGGCGTCCATCTCTTCGAAATCCTCGTCGGAGACGCCGAGCTTCGTGCGCAGCAGCGTGATCGGGTCGCGCGTCTCTGCGAGCTTCCGCGCCTCGTCCTTGTCGCGATAGACCTGCGGGTCGCCGATGTAGTGGCCGTGCAGGCGCACGCAGTCGACATGGACGAACACGGGGCCCTTGCCCGAGCGTGCGTACTCGAGAGCCTGGCGCGCCGTCTTGTAGACCGCCTCGACGTCCTGGCCGTCGACCTTCATCGTCTTCATCCCGAACGCCTTCGCGCGGTCGGAAAGGTCGCGGATCGGCGAGTGCTGCAGCTCCGGCGTGGACTCGGCCCACTTGTTGTCCTCCAGCACGAAGACGGCAGGCACCTTCCAGAGTTGCGCGAGGTTCAGCGCCTCGTGGAACGTGCCGATGTTCGTCGCACCGTCGCCGAAGAACGCAACTGCGACGCGCGGCTCGCCGCGCATCTGAAACGCAAGCGCGGCTCCGGTGATCTGCGGGAGACCGCCGCCGACGACCGCATTCGCGCCGATGTTGCCGCGCTCGACGTCGTAGAGGTGCATCGAGCCGCCGTAGCCGTGCGAGCAACCCTCCTGCTTCCCGTAGAGCTCTGCCATCAGCTCGTTCGGGTGCGTGCCCTTGGCGAGCGTGTGGCCGTGCGCACGGTGGGTGGACGCGATCACATCACCCTCCTCGAGTGCGCGGCAGACGCCGACGGCGCACGCCTCCTGGCCGATGGCAACGTGCAGGAAGCCGGGAAGCTCGCCCGCGCGAAAGCGCTCCTCCACCTTCTCCTCGAAACGGCGGATGAGCAGCATCTCGCGCAGGACGTCCTGCAGGTCGCCCTTCGCAAGCGTCGTCTTTGCCTCGACCTTGGCCACGGCGCGCAGTTTATGGTGCAGGCGATGGCACTCGTCGACCAGTGGAACACCATCGAGCGGGGCCTGGATCCGAGGTGGAGCGACGCCCATGTCGTGCTCACGCTCGCCGACGCGACCCGTTCCGAACGCGCGGGCGCAATGCTCGCACCGGCGGGGCCGGTCAGGGCAGGTGCGACAGTGCGCTTCTACGTTGCGCCGAACGGGCCTGGTGTCGGACCCGAAGCCGTGCGACGAATGTTGGGCCGTCTGGACGCCGAGGGCATCGAAGGGACGCTCGAGCTCGTGGCGACCTCCGAAGCTGCCACGCCGGCGGCGGTCGAGCGACGCTCGCTCGCCGAGGACTGGGACGCCGCGCTCGCGGTTCTCCCAGGCGACTGGAGTGACCTGCTCTGCGAGCTGTCGGTGACGTCGAGCGACCACCTCGACCTGACTGCGCTGCTCGTCGGACCGGTGAATCCCCTGCGCGAGAGCGCGAACATGACGTTCCGCTTCCGGGTCGCGCACTCGTTCGGCTATGGCGCCTCGGCAGGGATGGTGCGGCGCTGCCTCGAGCGCGTCGACGAGGCCGGTATCCCGGGCGCCGTGCGCGTCCTGCGTCTCATGTCCGACACGCATCCGGTCGGCACGCAGGGCCCGGTCTGGTACGTCGGCGGCAAGGCCGTCTGAGCGGGCCGCGCGGATGGATCAAGGAGGATCGATGCCCACGGACACAGGTGACCGCCCCGGACTGAGACGCGCAGCGAAGCTCGTCGCCGACCGCACGCGCTCGATCGTCCAACTCGAGCTGCAGCTCGCCGCCGCGGAGCTCAAGCAGAAGGTCGCGGCGATCGCCGTCGGCATCGGCCTGCTCGTCAGTGCTGCAATCCTCCTGCTCTTCGCATTCGGCTTCGCACTGGCGACGATCGCAGCCGCGATCGCGACGGCGGTGTCGATCTGGCTCGCGCTGCTGATCGTGACCGGCGCGCTCTTCGTGCTCGTCGGCCTGCTCGTTGTTTTCGGCATCGGCGCGATTCGCAAAGGCACCCCGCCGGTGCCCGAGCACGCGATCGAAGAAGCGAAGCTGACGGTTGAGGCGGTGAAGAATGGCAAACCCTGACAAGGACATCCGCCGCGAGCTCGGCACGGAGCGCGAGGAGCTCGTCGACGCCGTGAAGACGCTGCGCAGCGAGTTCTCCAGAGCAACCGACATCAGCGGCAAGCTGCGCGCAAAGTGGCCCGCCATCGCGGCGGGCACGCTGGGCCTCGGCTTCGTCGCCTCCGGCGGTATCCGCAGAACCGTCCGGCTGCTGACACGCCGCGGCCGCGGAGTCGCGAACTAGCTCGAGACGGTGAAGCTGTGCCGGAGCTTCGGATGGAGCGCCGAGCCGTACGAGTAGCGTCCCGCCGCGAGCTTCACCTTCCAGGTGACCTTGCCGCGGAACTTCACGCCCGTCGCCTTCGAGACGCCGGGACCGGAGAGCCGGAAGCCGTCGGTGGCCGACCGGTCGGCGACGGCGATGACGAACGCTCCGGCGGAGAGCCCGCTCGCCGGCCGGAACGAGCTCGTCGAGCCGGCGATCGACGCGCTCGCCTTCGTCGGCGCGACCGGTGGGATGGGCGTCGGCGGCGGCGTCGTCGTCGTCGTCGGCACGGTGCCGACGGTGAAGGTTCCCTTCATCTGAGACGAGTGCGGATCGCACTGGAAGAAGTACGTGCCGTCGGTGAGCGTGATCGTGAACGTCTTGTCTTCGACGGCAGCCACGTCCGTCGTGACGGCGACCCCTGGTCCGGAAAGATCGAAGTTGTGGAAGGTCGAGTGGTCGTGCAGGACGAGCGTGTACGTGCCCGGATCGAGATGCTTGACCGCGGCGCCGGACGCGTCCGTCAGCGTGATCGTGAAGGCGTCGTTCTGGCCGACGTCGCCGGTCAGCACCGGGTTGTCGGAACGCGCAGCCCCGGCCGAGCCGGCCGCGAGCGCACAGGCGCTCAGAACTGCGACGACGATGAGTCCGACTCTCACGCCGACACAATACGCGCGGTGGGCCGGATTGGTTTTCGCGCGTTCTAGCCGCGGAGCTCGGCGCCGAACTGCTGGGCGAGCGCGTCGACGATCGCGGCGCGGAGCGGCGCGACGTCCTCGTCGGTGAGCGTCCGCTCGGGCGAGCCGAACGAGACGCTGAAGGCGAGCGACCGCCTGCCGGCGCCGATCTGCTCGCCGCGGTACTCGTCGAAGACCGCGACGTGGCGGAGCTCCGGCCCGCCGGCCTCGCGGATCGCGGCGGCCACCGCAGCCGCAGGCACGTCTTCGTCCACGACGAACGCGAGATCCTGCCGCACCTCCGGGAAGGGGCTCACCTCTTCGAAATCCGCCGCCTCGGGCGCGCGCGCCGCGAGCGCGTCGACGTCGAGCTCGAACACGCCCCAGGCGCCGTCTAGTAGCGCAGGATGGAGCTCACCGACCCACCCTTCTCCCGTGCGCGCCGCTTTGCCCGGATGGAGAAACGTCTCGGACGTGCGCTCGTACGACGGCTCGAGCTTCAGCGCACCGTAGATCTGCTCGACGGCCCACTTCGCGTCGGCGAAACCTCCCTCGACGATTCCGCCGACGTGCCAGTGCTCGTCGGGCATGCCGTCCTCGCCGCCCTCGAGGTACACGCGGGCGACCTCGAACAACGCGATGTCTGCGTTGCCGACGGCGACGTTGTGCCGTGCTGCGTCGACGAGGCTGCCGCGGAGCGACGTGCGGAGCGCTGCCGCCTCGTTCGAGAGCGGCTCGGGCAGTCGGAAGTCGCCCTCTGCAACGAACGACGGCGTGTAGGCCTCTGCGAAGCCGCAGCCTGCGAGCACGTCCTCGACAAGCCGGCGCAAACGCTGCCAGCGCGTCAGTCGCCCGAACGTCGCGTCGCGGCGCGGCAGCGTGAAGGGAATGTCGGTGAGCCTGAAGCGGGCCACTTCTTCGATCAGATCGATTTCGCGCGTCACGTCGCGCGCCCGCCACGTCGGTACGAGGAACCCACTCTCCAGGTCGCCGTCGAAGCCGAGCCCGTTGAGGATCTCCGTCTGGTCGACCGCAGCGACGCTGAGCCCGAGCAGGGCGTCGGTTCGCTCGGTGCGCAGCCGGATCGACTGTCGCTCGGGCAGCGTTCCCTGCACGTCGACTTGGCCTGTCCAGCGTGCACCCGCAAGCTCGACGATCAGCTGCGTCGCAAGCGTCGCGGCGGGGCCTGCCACATGTGGGTCGACGCCCTTCTCCCACCGGTTCGAGCCCTCCGTCCGCAGCGCTTGCCGCTCGGAGCTCTGGAGGATGCCGACCGGCTCGAAGTTCGCGGCCTCGAGGAGCACCGAAGTCGTCGCCTCGCCGACCTCGGTCTCCGCGCCGCCCATGATCCCCGCGAGCGCGATCGCCCGCTCGGCGTCGGCGATCACGAGATCCGCCGGAACGAGCTTGCGCAGGTTCCCGTCGAGTGTCCGCAGCTCCTCGCCGGCCCGTGCGCGACGCACGATCACCACGCCGCCGGCCAGCGTCTCGTAGTCGAAGGCGTGCAGCGGGCTGCCGAGCGCGAGCATCACGTAGTTCGTCACGTCGACGACGTTCGAGATCGAACGAACTCCCGCTGCGCGCAACCGCGCCTTCAGCCATACGGGAGACTCGGCGATCTTCACGTCCCGGAACAGACGCCCGACGTAGCGTGGGCAGCCGTCGAGATCCTCGACGCGCACGTCGACCGGGTCGTCGCCTTCGATCGCCGGCTCGTCGGTCGGCAACGCGACCAGCTCGGCGTCGAACAGCGCGGCGACCTCGCGCGCGATCCCGTAGACGGAGAGCAGGTCGGGCCGGTTGCCGGTCGGCTCGATCTCGAGCACCTCTTCGACGAGCGGGAGCACGTCCGCGAGCGGTGTGCCCGGCTCCAGCGCCGCGTCGAGCAGCATGATCCCGTCGTGGTCGCCGCCGAGGTCGACCTCGTCCTCGGCGAGGATCATCCCCTCGGAGACTTCGCCGCGGAGCTTGCGCCGCTCGAGCGTGAGCCCGTTCGGGAGGGTCGCGCCGGGCAGCGCGACTGCGACCTTCGCGCCGGCGCCGAAGTTCCAGGCGCCGCACACGATCTGGTACGGCTCGGCCTCCCCCACGTCGACTTGGCAAAGCTGGAGGCGATCGGCATTCGGGTGCTTCGCGGCCTCGAGCACGTGCCCGACGCGGAACAGCCCGAGGTTGCCGCCGTCGTCCGAGACGCCGAGCCGGATCACCTCGTTCACCTCGGCGGTCGAGATCGACAACCGCTCGGCGATCTCCGATGCGGACGCGTCGACGCGCACGTACTCGCGCAGCCAGGAGAGCGGAACGCGCATCAGTGGTCTCTCCGCTCACAGGTCGCGCTTCGGGGCGTCGAAAACCAAGCAGCGCAAGGACGCAGGGAGCCTCGATGGTGGTTTTCCATCGGGGCGACTGAGGACGCCGCGATGCGCCGGTTTGCAGGCGCATCCGGAGCCTGACGTGTGGGCGGGGCGACCACCTAAAACTGCCTCAGGAAGCGGAGGTCGTTCTCCCAGAACGGCCGGATGCCCGGGATCCCCATGCGGAGCTGTGCGGTTCGCTCGATGCCCATGCCGAAGGCGAAGCCGGTGAACTCGTCCGGGTCCCAGCCGACGAACTCGTAGAGATAGGGGTCGACCATCCCGGAGCCGCCCATCTCGATCCAGCCGGAGCCCTTGCAGGTGCGGCACCCGGTGCCGCCGCAGATCGGGCACGACACGTCCGGCTCCATCGACGGCTCGGTGAAGGGGAAGTAGTGCGTTCGGAAGCGGACGTCGCGATCGGGGCCGTACAGCGCGCGCATCACGTAAAGAAGCGTCCCCTTGAGATCGGCCATGGTGATCCCCTTGTCGATCGCAAGCCCTTCGAACTGGTGGAAGATCGGGAAGTGCGTCGCGTCGATCGTGTCGCGGCGGTACACCCGGCCGATCGACACCATGTAGATCGGCGGGCGCTGAGACTCCATCTTGTGGATCTGCGCAGGCGAGGTCTCGGTGCGCAGCACGGTGTCGTCGCCGAGGTAGAGCGAGGCCCGCGGCGAGCGCGAGGGGTGCCACGACGGGAACCCGAGCGCGTCGAAGTTGTAACGGGTCGTCTCGACCTCACGACCGTCGACCACCTCGTAGCCGAGCCCGAGGAAGATGTCCTCGACGTCACGGCGCACCTGGGTCGACGGGTGGAGCGAGCCGCGCCGGCGCGGGCGCAGCGGCCGGCCCTGGCCGCGGGCGATCAGCTCGGCGGGGAGCGTGACGTCGACACGCTCAGACGAGAGCTTCGCGTCGAGCTCGGCCCGCTCGAGCCGGTCCTGCTCCGTTTCGACGGCCGCCTCGATCGCCTCGCGCGCCGCGTTGAGCGCCATGCCGGACTCCCGGTCGCGCACGTCGCGGAGCGCGAGCTTCAGCTCGCTCTTACGCCCGAGGTAGCGGACGCGCACGTCGTCGAGCGCGGCGAGCGTCCCGGCCGCCGCGACAGCGGCGAGCGCCTCGTCCTGGAGTGCCTGTGCATCCACGGCGGCGACTGTATCGGGTCTTTCGTCCATCGATTCCTCCTTCGCAGTGCTGTGTCAGGGCGGTCAAAGGCCCCGGCTCGAGCTGCGGAGGAACCGACTGCTAGCGCGCCGGCGCCCCGGCAACGAGCCGGGGCTGCGTAAAGGTGTACGCGCGCTGAGACATCGATGCGCACTATACCCGCGTGAGCGACTACGACCCGATCGCCCGGCTCTACGACCCGTGGAGCGCGAGCGTGATCGAAGACATCTCCTTCTATGTCGAGGAGGCATGTTCGGCTGGGGGGCAGATCGTCGAGCTCGGTGTCGGCACCGGACGCATCGCGATCCCGACAGCGCTGGCCGGCGTTCACGTGATCGGCGTCGACTCGTCGGCGGGGATGCTGGCCGTCTGTGCGCAACGCGGGCGCGAGGCGGGCGTCTCCGAGTTGCTCGACCTGCGGCAGGGCGACCTGCGCGCGCCGCCGGTGACCGAGCGGGTCAGGCTCGTCACCTGCCCGTTCCGGGCCTTTCTCCACCTGGCGTCGGATGAGGAGCGGCTCGAGGCGCTCGCCGCCGCGCGTGAGCTGCTCGAGCCCGGCGGCCGGCTCGTCTTCGACGTGTTCGCGCCCTCGCCGGAGGACATCGAGGAGACGCACGGCCGCTGGATCGAGCGCGAGCCCGGCATCGACGAGCGCGCGGACTGGGATCTCGTGGCGCAGACGCTGACGCTCTCGGTGCGCGGCGCGCAGGGCGCCTCGTCGATGACGCTCTGGTGGCTCGAGCCGCCGCGCTGGCACGCGCTCATCGCCGAGGCTGGGCTGAACGTCGAGGCGTGTTACGGCTGGTTCGACGGGCGGCCGTACGCGGGCGGCGAGGACACCGTGTGGATCGCCTCGCGCACATGATCTTCCGCAAATTGCGAAGAATTGTTCTGCTCACCCCTTGAACTGTCGGCACCCTCGTCGTAGGTTCCCTCTTGCACCGAGCACGGAGCGCAATTAGGTCGAGGCTCCGACCGAGCGGTTCTACGAGGAAGGGCGCAAGCCCCCAGGCGGAAGGCCGGTTGGTCGAGGCGGACGAAAGCGCAACCGACTCGGTGAAACTTTGGTCCGGCCCAGTTGGCAGGCAACTGTCAACGGGGCCGGGCCATTTTCTTGGTCCCGTCCGGCCGGGACAGGCGTATGCGTACACCTCCACCATGCGCGTACGTACGCATGCGCATACGCATGGGCGCACATGTGCCTTGGGCGTGCAACACACCCCAACGGCAGGCAGACCGGCCTCAGCCGCGGCGCGAGAGCTCGTACAGCGCGACCGTGCCGGCCATCGCGACGTTCAGGGACTCGACCTCACCGCTCTGGGGGATCGACGCGAGCACATCACAGCGCTCGAGCACGTCTTTCGGCAACCCGTCCCGCTCCGCTCCGAGCACGAAGACGACGTCTCCGGCGAGCTCGACCTCCGGCAGCGGCGCGCCACCGTGGGCGACGAGCGCGATCCGCCGGCCCGAGGGCGCGTCGAAGCCGCTGACCGGGACGCGGAACACGGCGCCCATCGAGGCGCGAAGCGCCTTCGGCCCGGCCAGATCGGCGCAGCCGGGCGAGAGCGCGACGCCGGCGCCGAACGCGTCGGCGGAGCGAAGGAGCGTGCCGACGTTCCCGGGGTCGGCGACGTGCCACAGCGCGAGCGTCGCCGAGCGCACGCCCCGCGGGAGGTCGTCGCGGCGGTAGACCGCGATCACCCGAGGCGGATGCGCGAGCGTCGAGACCTCAGCGAGCAGCTCGGGCGCAACTGTCTCTCCCGCGATCAGGAGCTCGACCGGCTCGAGACCGGCGTTCGACGCCGCCTCGACGAGGTCTTCGCCCTCGGCGACGAGCAGCCCGAGCTTGTCACGCCAGCTCTTGTCATGGAGCTTGCGGACGAGCTTGAGCTTGTCGTTATCCCTCGACGTGATCACGAGCCGCACATCTCCACGAACAGACCGTAGTTGCGGTCGTCGCGAAGCGGAACTTGTTCCGCGCAGCAGTGAGTCCGCCCGCCGCGAGCACACCGAAGAAGGGGGGCCACGGGGGAAACATGGTTTCCCCCGTGAAGCCGGCGAAGCACGGCGCTAGAGTGCCGCTTTTGCCTGCTCGGCGATCGCGCCGAAAGCCGCGGGATCGCTGACCGCGAGGTCTGCGAGCACCTTCCGGTCGAGCTCGATGCCTGCCTTGTCGCAGCCGTGGACGAACTGGTTGTACGACAGCCCGTGGATGCGCGCCGCCGCGTTGATCCGCGTGATCCAGAGCCGGCGGAAGGTCCGCTTCTTGTTCTTGCGGTCGCGATAGGCGTAGACGAGCGAATGCTCGACCTGCTCCTTCGCGTAGCGGTAATGGGAGTTGTTCCAGCCCCAGTACCCCTTCGCCTGCGCGAGGACCTTCCGGCGCTTCTTCTGCGCGTGGACCGATCTCTTGACTCTCGGCATGGCTAGCGCATCCTCAGCATCTTCTTGAGGGCGCCTCTGTCGGCCGAGGTGAGCACGCGGTCCTTGCGGTAGCCGCGCTTACGCTTCGACGACTTGTGCTCCAGATTGTGGCTGCGCATCGTCGGCCGGCGCATGATCTTGCCCGTCGCCGTCACCTTGAAGCGCTTCTTTGCCGCGGTCTTCGTTTTGATCTTCGGCATCTCTCTTCACTCCTGCATTTTTCGTGGGGCCCAGCAGCATCACCATGTTGCGGCCGTCGAGGAGGGGCTGGGACTCGATGACCCCGATCTCCTTGACGTCCTCGGCGAGGCGCAGGAGCAGGTCACGGCCGCGTTCCGGATGAGTCGTCTCGCGACCCCGGAACATGATCGTCACCTTGACCTTCGCGCGCTGGTTCAGGAACCGCTCTACGTGCCCCTTCTTGGTGTTGTAGTCATGGATTCCGATCTTCGGGCGAAGCTTGATCTCCTTGACGTGGATCTGGCTCTGGTGCTTGCGAGCCTGCTTTGCCTTCTGCTCCTGTTCGTACTTGAACTTCCCGTAGTCCATGACCTTCGCGACCGGCGGGTCGGCCTGCGCCGCGACCTCGACGAGATCGAGGTTCTTGGCGTAGGCGTACTCGCGGGCCTCGTCCGTGGTCTTGATCCCGAGCTGGCCGCCATCGTCATCGATCAGACGAACGTTCGGCACGCGGATGGCTTCGTTGATGCGCGTCGTGTCCCGGTTGGACGGGCGGACGTGCTCGACGGGCCTGCGTCTCGGCCTCAAAGGCAGATCACCAAGTTGGGCTTACTCCTCCTCGTATTCGATTGCGCACAGAAAAGCCGCTGCATGCAGCGGCCCGTTTCCTCGTCGCAATTGACTCGGTTGAACCCACACGAGCGCGCCCATCTTCGATGGGGCCCGAGAGGTGAGGAACGGGTCCGCCCCTGCTTTTCAGGAGGCAAGCGTAGCAAGCCTCGCCGAGAAATCCGCAAGGCTCTCCGTGGATTGCCCTCCGCCGCGCTCCCGGACGGCCAGGCTCTGCTCGCTCTCGCGGTCGCCGTAGACGACCACGAACGGGATCTTCTCGAGCTCGGAGCCCCGGATCCGCTTGCCGATCGTCTCGGTCGCCTCCCCCACGTCGACCCGGAATCCGTGCTCGGCGAGCCTCGCCGCAATCGCGTGGGCCCCCTCGGTGTGGCCTTCTCCGACCGGGAGCACCCGAACCTGCACCGGGGAGAGCCAGAACGGGAAGGCGCCGCCGTAGTGCTCGGTGAGGATGCCGATGAACCGCTCGAGCGAGCCGAGCAGGGCCCGGTGGATCACGTACGGCGTGTGCTCCTGGTTGTCCGGCCCCATGTACGTCAGCTCGAAACGCTGCGGCATGATCGCGTCGAGCTGGATCGTCCCCATCTGCCACGAGCGGCCGAGCACGTCGGTCATGTGCAGGTCGATCTTCGGGCCGTAGAACGCCCCGTCTCCCTCGTTGACCCGATACTCGATCTCGCGCCGCTCGAGAGCCGACCGGAGGGCAGCCTCGGTGAAGTCCCATTCCTCGTCGGTGCCCACCTTCTTCTCGGGGCGGGTGGAGAGCTCGAACTGCGCCGTCAGGCCGAAGAGGTCGTAGAGATAGGAGGCGAAGTCGAGGCAGCCGAAGATCTCGTCCTCGATCTGGTCGGCGGAGCAGAAGATGTGGGCGTCGTCCTGCGTGATGTGCCGGACCCGCAGCAGCCCGTGGAGCGTGCCCGCAAGCTCGTCGCGGTGCAGCGTCGACGACTCGGCGTACCGGAACGGCAGATCGCGATAGGAGCGCAGCTGCGAGCCGAACAGGAGCATGTGCCCGGGGCAGTTCATCGGCTTCAGCGCGAACTGCTTCTCGTCCTCCTTCGACTGGACGAAGAACATGTGGTCCTTGTAGTTCTCGTAGTGCCCTGAGGTGATGAACGTGTCGACGTCGTAGAGGAGCGGCGTCTTCACCTCGGAGTACCCACGCTGGAGGTTCTCCCGGCGACGGAGGTCCTCGAGCGTGTTCCAGATCACCATCCCCTTCGGATGCCAGAACGGCGACCCCGGCGAGTGCTCCGACAGGTGGAAGAGGTCGAGCTGGGTGCCGAGTCGGCGGTGGTCGCGCTTCTTCGCCTCTTCGAGGCGCTCGAGATACGCGTCGAGGTCCTTCTGCGAATAGAAGGCCGTCCCGTAGATCCGCGTCAGCTGAGCCTTGTCCGAGTCGCCGCGCCAGTACGCGCCCGCGAGGCTCGTCAGCTTCACGGCCTTGATCGGCTTCGAGTTCTGAAGGTGCGGCCCGCGGCAGAGATCGGTGAACTCGTTCCCCTGCTCGGACACCTGCGTGTAGAGCGAGATGTCGCCCTCGGCGGTGTCGACGAGCTCGACCTTGTACGGCTCGCCCTCCTGCTCGAAGCGCGCCTTCGCCTCGTCGCGCGAGATCTCCTCGCGCGTCCATTCGCGCCCTTCCTTCAGCTCGCGGTTCAGCTCGGCCTCGATCCGCTCGAGCTCCTCCTCACGCAGGGGCTCGGGGAAGTCGAAGTCGTAGTAGAACCCGTTCTCGATCGGCGGCCCGATCGCGACCTTCACGCCGGGATACAGCCGGCGCACCGCCTCGGCCAGCAGGTGCGCGGCCGAGTGACGGAGCACGTAGAGCGCGTCCGGATCGCTCGTGTCGCGCGTCGTGAGGATCTGGATCGACTGCCCGTCCGCGAGCGGGTCGCGCAGGTCGTGCACGGCGCCGTCCGCACGGATGAGCACCGCCTGCTCGGCGAGCTTCGGCCCGATCGCGCGCGCGGCGTCGAGACCGGTCGCGCCGGCGGGAAGCTCGAGCGTGGAGTTGTCGGGGAGAACGACGTTCATGGAAGACAAGGATATGCACCTCCGGGAGGACGATAGGAATGACGAGCTCGACGAGTCGCCCATCCCGGACCCGGAAGCCAAGGACACATCGGCCGAGGGCGTTCCCCAGGCCGACTAGCTGTCCGCGCGCAACCCGGCGACTCGCAACGGCCGCGCGCGGCGTGCTGTCGATGTCCGGATCGCCTGCATCGATCTAGGGTAGCGACTCGCGCGGCGCAAGGACGAGCAGCGCGACGGGCGCGAGCGCGAGCAACCACATCGTCGCACCGAGCCCCGCAGCGCCCGCGACGACACCGAGCACGAGCGGGACGGCCGCGCCGGCGAAGCCGCCGAATCCGCCGACGGCGATCGCCGCGCCGCTGCGCCCCGGTAGTGCCGCGTACAGCCTCGCCTGCGGAATCGCGTACCACCCCGAGTTGAGCAGACCGAGCACGCCGGCCAGCACGAGCTTGGCGAGGATCCCCGGCGCGAGCAGGAACGCCGGATACGCGACGAGGGCGAGCGCCGCGGTCACGCGGAGGTAGCGCAGGCCGCTCACTCGTCGCAGCGCGGCGAGCACGAGCCAATCGCCCGCGAGCCCGGCAGCGGTCCACAGGCCGACGCCGAGCGCTGCGGTCGACGGCGACGCGCCTGCGACGTCGACGAGATAGAGCGCGAGGAAGCCGTGGAAGACGTCGAGCAGCAGATCGACGGCCTCGAGCAATGCGAGCCAGCGCAGCACCTCCCGGCGGCGAAGGGCGCCGAGCGCATGCCGGAGGTTCTCGACCGGCGAGCCGGCGTGATGCACCGCCGGCTTCGGCAGGCGACGTGTCGCCGCAACGAGCGGGAGCGTGACGATGGCGAGCGCAGCCGTCGCGCCCCGCCAGCCGTAGCCCACCCACAAGGCGCCTGCGAGCAACACGGGACCCCCGACGTAGCCGAACGAGCCGACGAGCGTCCAGCGCGCCATGTTCCGCTCGCGCAGATCGGGCGCGTGGTCCATCAGCGTCGCCTGCGCGAGGCTGACGAACGCACCGCTCGCGGGGTGACCGATGACGAGTGCGACGAGCAGCGTCCAGAACCCGACGGCGCCGGCGGCAAGCGCAGCCGCGAGTGCGAACGCGAGACCGCCGGCGACGATGAGCCCCCGCCGCCGCGGGGTGTCGCCGAACGCACCGACGAGCGGATCGAGCGCGCTCCCGACGAACGCCGGCACCGCGAACAGGAGACCGACCTGCGCGTAGCTCAGCTGGAGGTCACGGCGGATCAGCGGCCATGCCGCGGCGCGCGTCCCACCGACGAGCTCGTCGAGCAGCTCGATTGCGAGCAGCGCCGCGGTGAGTCCGGCGACGCCTCGAGCGGCAGATCAGGGTCGTGCGCGAATGCTCATCGAGCGCATTGTCGCCGTCCCGAGTGCTCGGCGCAAGAGCATTTCTGCGGCGACGGATATCGCCCGCGAGTCGTAACAGCGGCCGTGGTCAGGCGTCGTCGAATGCCGCTTCGCGAACGTCGGCGGGCGCCTTGAGCCAGTAGCTCTCGCGGATCCATTCGAGCGTCGCCTCGAGCGTCTCGTCGCTCGAGACCTCGACGGTCACCCACCCATAGCGCCCGACGTGACTCGCGCGACGCACCCACGAGAGCAACTCGACGATCTCACGTTCTTCCGCACTGAGTTTCACCGTCACATCGACGTGATCGTCGTGCTCCGTCATCCACGCGAACAACTTGTTCGCACCGACTTTGAAGACGGGAAAACCCCACGGCGCGTCTTCGTATGCCTGCGGAAACGACAACGCAAGCGCGCGCACGCGATCGGTGTAAGCAGCAATGCGTTGCACTACGTCGTTTGCATCACGCCCGAATGGGGGAACGTATCCGTGTTGAGAACGGACGATAGATGACGATTGCAAACTGTCGACGTCATTTCAACGTGAAGGGACTACGACGTTTCTAGGGAATAACAGCCGAGGCACCGCGCATACTTTGAGCGCACAGTTGGTTGCCGCGGAACTCACCAAGGAGGAGGCACATGGCAACACCCAAGAGAAGGACTGCGACTCGTAGCTCGAGCCGCAGCACAGCAAAGCGCAGTACCGCCAAGCGTACGACCGCCAAGCGGGCCACCGCGAAGCGTTCGACCGCGAAGCGCGCCACTGCCAAGCGCACGACCGCCAAGCGGACGACCGCGAAGCGCAGCACCGCCAAGCGCACGACCGCCAAGCGGGCCACCGCGAAGCGCAGCACCGCCAAGCGCACGACCGCCAAGCGGGCCACCGCGAAGCGCAGCACCGCCAAGCGCTCGACCGCCAAGCGGAGCACCGCGAAGCGCTCGACCGCGAAGCGCAGCACCGCCAAGCGCTCGACCGCCAAGCGTGCAACCGCCAAGCGGAGCACCGCGAAGCGTGCGACCGCCAAGCGCTCGACCGCCAAGCGTGCGACCGCCAAGCGGAGCACCGCGAAGCGTGCGACCGCCAAGCGCAGCACCGCGAAGCGTGCGACCGCCAAGCGGAGTCCCGCGAAGCGTTCGACCGCGAAGCGCCGCACCGCCAAGCGCAGCACCGCCAAGCGCAGCACGGGGCGTCGGACGGCCTAGGTCGGCTCGTCGCGGGGGAACCATCCGGAGGGCCCCGTGAGGGGCCCTCCCGCTTTCTGGGGTTTCCCTGTTCGAGGGCCGACCGTGCAGGCCGGCGGTGTCGTCGACAAGACGTTCAATTTTCTGCCCGGCAGCTCCGCACTGTGGTGCGGCGTCGCGACCATCGTGCGCTCGGGATGCGGGCGACGCTCGTCGTCCGGCGCCGGCGCCCAAGCAGAAGCCGACGGCCGCAACCTGGTTCCGGGGCAACCGGTGGGCGCTACGCGCCGCCCGCGTGCTCAGGCTTCGTCGAGCAGCGCCTTGAGGCGCGCGAGCGACGAACCGGGAGAACGCGAGATCGGCTCTGCCGCGACGATTGCAGCGCGCAGCGCCGCGACCTCGGAGCTCGTCGGCAGGAGATGGATGCGAACACCTGCGACGCGCAGTGCGCCGATCTCGTCGGCGATAGACGCAGCGCCCTCGTGCTCGAGCGCGGCGAGCGCCTTGAGCAGGCGGTCGAGCTCGTCTTGCCGCACGGCAACGGTTCCACGGCCGATCGTGATCTCCGTGCGGGGGACTGCGGCGGCGCGCATCATGCTCAACGGATGCGGTATGTGATGCGTCCGCGATTCAGGTCGTATGGAGAAAGCTCGACCTTCACCTTGTCGCCAGGGGCGATGCGGATGCGGTAGCGGCGCATCTTGCCGCAGGTGTACGCCAGGGTCTCATGGCCGTTCTCGAGTCCGATGCGATACATGCCGGCGCGGAACGACTCGAGCACCTCGCCCTCGACCTCGATCTTCTCTTCCTTTTCGGCCATCTCTATCTCCCTGCCGTGAAAAATGGACGGGGGCGCAAGCGCCCCCGTTGGTACTCGAAAGCCTCTACTACGAAGCGAGCGAGACGTTCTTGGCCTCTGGGCCTTTTGCGCCCTCAGCCTCTTCGAACTCGACCTTCGCACCCTCTGCGAGGGACTTGTGGCCATCGCCGCTGATGGAGCTGAAATGGACGAACACGTCCTTGCCACCGGCGTCGGGGGTAATGAAGCCATACCCCTTTGCATCGTTGAACCACTTAACGGTTCCGGTTGCCATAGAAAAACACCTCCTCTACCAAGTGAGAACGGGAAGGGAGGCGCGACTGCGCAACCGATACTCGCTCATGTACCCCTCGACCGTAGCACGGATCCTCTCTCGTTCGGGTGTGCGGAGGCCGG
>Ga0265319_1000702_pt1 | contig 21859 bp, 24 predicted proteins | sample 4824metaG_FD_192443 | JGI IMG/M metagenome (GOLD analysis project Ga0265319, IMG submission 192443) | Rhizosphere microbial communities from Carex aquatilis grown in University of Washington, Seatle, WA, United States - 4-8-24 metaG | ecosystem: Host-associated > Plants > Roots > Rhizosphere >...
TCGAGCGGTTGTACCCGGCGTCATACGTAAAATTGCTGGTAATATTCGTCCAGCCCGTCACCAGCGACTCCCGGGTCAGCCGGTTGGCCCCATCGTACACGAGCGTCACGGTCCGCGCCGACAGCAATCCGTTGGTATACGTCTCCGCCTGCTGGCCGAGGTTGCTGAATTGGTCGTAGGCCACGCTGAAGGCGTAGCGCGTCGTCGTCGCGTTCCCCGAGCCCGTGATGGACGTCTGCCGCCCCAGGGCGTCATAGGCAGTCGTGATGTTGCTCCCGCTCGGGTACAGCAAGCCCACCCGCCGGCCCGCCAGGTCGTAATGGTAGGTCGTGTTCCCCACCGTGTCCGCCACGACCGACAGGCGGTTCAAGGCGTCATAGGTGCTGGTCAGCGTCCGATTCCCTGCCACCCCATCGTCGTATTTCGCGGTCAGGCGGTTACCCGCCTTGTTGTAGGTAAAGGCGAGGACGCTGCCCCCGGTCACGCTGCCCGGCAGTGCGCCGTAGGAATTGCCGGTGATGTCGTCCCCGGGAGCGTAAATCCAACTGCCATCCGCGCCGCCCTGGTTTTCGTAAATGACCCTCCCCGCGCCATCGTAGGCATAGGACACGCCGGTGTAAAACTGCGTGCTGTAGTTCGAAAAATCAGCCAATTGATCGGAATAATCGGCTGAATATTCGTTCCTCGCGGCATAGACGAGCTCGCCGGCGTAGTCGTAGGTGTAGTAGTAGGTGCCGTCATAGACCATCCGGTTGCGAGCGTCGTAAGTGTAGGAAAAACCATTGCCATTGGCGTAGGTCAGGCTGGCCACATTCGCCGGGCCATAGGTGTAGACGGTCGAGTTCCCCAGGGCGTCCTCGATGGTCAGAACGCGCTTCAGGCCGTCGTAGGTTCTAACTTCCAGAAAGTGGCGGCGGTTCCCCGCGCCAATAGACGATGCGGTGCCAGAGCCATTCGAGCGGGCCCTGGTGGAAGAATCGCAGGTAAATTGGCGAGACGATCAATTGCACCGTCCATGTCGCGAACACCACGCCGAGCAGTTGTACTCGCGACATTGTGCCGAACAAGCCGAAGCCGTGCCCGTAGAAAATGGTCGAGGCGATTAAACTCTGGCCGATGTAATTCGACAATGCCATGCGGCCGATGGCGCGAAAGGGCCAAAGGCATTTCCGCAAAAATTCGCGTCCGTTTTGCATCGCCCAAATTGCCACCAGCACGCCGAGGGAAATGTACCCCAGCTCCGTCATCAACGACCCCCAGTAGTTAAACTCCACGCCGAGGCCCCAAACCGTGAGGACGGTTGAACCCGTCGGATCCGGCGGCAGATCCACCCAGCCGATGGATTGGTTAAATATGATCCCGAGGCCCGTGACGGCCCAGCCGATGGGAATCGCCAGCGCGGCGATTGTGGCATAGGCCTCGCGGGTCCAGAGACCATGGAAGAATTTTCGTTTATGCAGCGCCATGCCGATTAAAATTGCGCCACCACAGCGCCACAGTGACCATGTCAAAAAACCGTCGGTCTCGCCGCTGAAGGAGGTTGGCACGCGGTGTTTCATCTCGTCACTCCAGGTTCCGTGGTAGGCCTCAAGCTCGAAATCATTGCCGGATTTGCCGGCGACCATCCGGCCATTCCACTCCGCCAAGGCTTGCAGCACGCCCGTGTTGCCCGGCAGCGGGATGTCGATCTTTTCCATGGTGGCGACATTAATGACCGTGGCCATGGCCACCATCACGATGCCCAGAAGCAAAAGAAATCCCGCCCGCGCTTTGCGCAAGGGAAACAGCAGCATCCCGCAGGTTGCATAGGCGACGAGAATGTCCCCAAACCAAATCAAATAAGCATGCGCCAAACCAAAAAGGAGCAGCACCGTCATCCGCCCGTAGTGAATGCGCCAGGGCGACAACCCGCGCCCGGCCGCGCGCTCGCCCTGCAATAATATCCCCGCGCCAAACAACATCGAGAACATCGTGATGAATTTCATGTCCGCCACCAGATGGATGACGACATAAGTCCAAAATTCCGCGCCGTGAACCAATTCCGTCCCCGGCGGAAAGCCCTCGCCCGGTGGTTGTCCCTGCACCCAATCAGTCGTATAGGCATTTAGATTCGTGTAGGCGTTCTGCGGGAGCGAGAACGTCCACGTGTTCATCAAAAATATTCCCAAGATGGCGACACCCCGCAGCAAATCCAGTGAGTCGAGCCGTTGCCATTGTGGAGCCGGCGCTGGCGCCGCCGGTGGTACAGTGCCAGCCGGAGTTGGAGATGGGGCAGGGGACATCAGGGGAGATTGTCCAAGGTGTGGCAGGGAAAAGCAAAGAAAATGAGGGGGGGTTGACCACGGATTACACGGAAGCTTCTAGCAATCTCTGGTTTTGAAAAAGTCGTTCAATCGTTTCAGGCAAAAGATTGATTTGCTCGAAAGTAGCGCTGAGCTTCAGCCAGTGCTTTGGGTGAAGCAAAAATCGCAGAAGCGCTGCCTGAAGCTCATGGTTACGCCCGCGCTTATAACTTTCCTCGAACTCGGACGTGTCGCAGAGGCCCAAAAACAGTTTGACGAAGCCGAACAAAATTAATTACACAGCTTGCAAATATTTTTAGATTCTTCCGATTATCAATTACAAGCTAACAACATGCATTCACTGGGGGATAGGTTGCGGGCTCGACGCTCGCCTGGCATTCTTCCTTTCCGGCCTTAGGTTCGTCTATTGTGATGAAAACCGGCTGGCGGCGCATTTTACGCGTTTCGTCGTGGCAAAGATTGACGGCAATTGTGTACAACCAGGTTTTGAAGGTCGCGGTTGGCCGGTAGCGATGAATATTGAAATAGGTGCGGACAAAAACTTCCTGTACTGCGTCGCGGGCCAGGGTTTCGTCTACAAGATAGCCCCTAAAGAGATTTGATCTGTACCTGGATTGCCCCGGCCTTTTGCCAAGCATCCGCGCCCGGCAGTATGACCGGGGCGACAATGTTGGCGCGGCTAATTCTCTTCTCCGCCGTGGTAATGCCTTGCGCCTTGTCTCGGGCCGCGAGAAGTTCTGGATTGGCCTGGCCGTCGGCAACAAACGCCATCATGAGCTGCGGGATGCCGAGGGGCAATTTGTCGCCGCGATCCACCTGCCAAGTATACCAAGTCTTCCCATAGGTGCCGGCCAATTCAATCATCAGGTCGTTTTCCTTCGTCGCAGAAATTCCCGGTGCGGTTAGCTGCCCTGACTTTACCTCATAGACGTGGCTGTGCCATAGCTGCTTTTCCTCGGCTGGAAGCGCCTCAAAGAGTTCGGCACTGATGATGTATTCGATGCCAACGAGCCGTGCGTTCGTTTGGTCGGAGTCATAGATGACGCATTGGTGCATACCCTTGCCGTAATGGGAACAGTAGTGATGGGCGATCACCTGACGCCCCGGATTGCCGCTATAGAAATGTAGGCCGCAGACGTGCGCGTCGATCGCCTGCAATGGCGCTGCGCTCTGAATCAAATTGGAATCTGACGGCATCTTCATGGTCTGGTCAGCGGGCGTCCCCTTCGGTCTAGGTGGGGTCTCAGTTGCGGAACTCTGCCCGTTGGCCTTGGTGAGTCCGAGGCCGTAAGCGACCATGGTCGCCGCCACGGAAGTCGATCGCACAAACGCGCGGCGGGAAAGAGCGAGTGAACCGCTGGTCGGAGATGTTTCCATGTGGCAAATTGCAACGACGGTGAAGGTATCTGATGCGGAGAAATGAACGAGGTGAAAACCCCGTAGATTAACGCCTCGTGAAGAAGTGAAACAGCCCCGTAAGCAACCGCTTACAGGGCGTTTCACTGGACCGAAGTGTCTCAGGTTACTTATTTCCGAACGCAGTGCCGTGCAACGTGGCCACTTCGTCTGCGTGATGCCGCGCGCTGGTCTGATGCCCCTGAGCACACTGGGCGTGGTGGGCGGCCGCCTCGTGCTGCCCGGCGCCCACATGGACCGCCGCCTGTTCATGATGCGATGCGGCCGTTTTGCAACATTCCGCCGCCTTCGTGTGCTGTTCTTGGATTTTCTTTGTCATGGTATTTGTTTTGTTTTGTTGTTGACCGCTCAGGAGGATTTTTACCTCCGTCCGAGACGTGAGTCTCTTTGACATGCTAAACTCAACCACCGGCGTGGTCTATGGGGTGTTATTCCCGGTCATCATTTTGAGTGCGCTTGCCGAGGAGATGACTTGCGACTGGGTTCGTCTGCGTGGTTCGACCGACGGCAGTAGGGTTTCACCTTATGGCGTTGGCCCCCTTTCATGGGGTAACATCGGTCAACGCGGAGATTCAAAGTAGTATTGAGGGAGCATAAACCAGGAACGCGTTGGCGGAGAAGACGCGGATGCCTGAACTAAACTGACTTTGGATAAATGGAACAAACATGGAAACCCAAACCCATTTATCGAACTTCGGCGCAGTCGTCTCTGTGCGGGGCAGTGTCGTCGACGTTCGTTTCGATGACCATTTGCCGCCGATTTACACGTTGTTGCGCGCTGGAGATAAGGAGCAAATTGTAATTGAAGTTCTGGCGCAGCGGGATGCACGACATGTGCGCGGGATTGCGCTTACGCCTACGCAAGGTCTCGCTCGCGGCATGGCGGTGATGGATACGGGCGGCCCGTTAAAAGCTCCGGTAGGCAAGGGAGTTCTCTCCCGGATGTTCGACGTGTTCGGCAACGCCATTGATCGCCAGACTGCGCCCGCCGATGTCCAATGGCGTTCAGTGCATCGGGCTCCGCCTCCACTGGCGGAACGATCCACCCAATCGGAAATCTTTGAAACGGGCATCAAGGCGATTGACGTGCTGGTGCCGCTGGAACGCGGGGGCAAGGCGGGACTGTTCGGCGGGGCGGGCGTTGGCAAAACGGTGCTGCTCACCGAAATGATTCACAACATGATAAAGCACCAGGAAGGCGTAAGCATTTTTTGCGGGATTGGCGAACGGTGCCGCGAGGGGGAGGAATTATATCGCGACATGAAGGAAGCCGGGGTATTGCCCAACATGGTGATGGTCTTTGGCCAGATGAACGAGCCACCTGGCAGCCGGTTCCGCGTGGGCCATGCCGCGCTGACGATGGCTGAATATTTCCGGGACGATGAGCACCGCGATGTGCTGCTGCTCATTGATAATATCTTTCGCTTTATCCAGGCTGGCATGGAGATTTCCGGACTGATGGGCCAAATGCCGTCGCGCCTGGGTTATCAGCCTACGATGGGCACTGAGTTGTCGGGTTTGGAAGAACGGATTGCCAACACCAATACCGGTGCCATCACTTCAATTCAGGCCGTATATGTGCCGGCTGATGATTTTACCGACCCAGCGGCGGTGCATACTTTCTCTCATCTCTCGGCGTCGATTGTGCTCTCGCGCAAGCGAGCCAGTGAAGGACTTTTCCCGGCGATTGACCCACTGCAATCCACTTCCAAAATGGCCACTCCAGGCATTGTCGGCGAACGACATTACAGTTTGGCCCGGGAAATTCGGCGGACATTGGCCCAATACGCGGAACTCAAGGACATCATTGCCATGCTTGGATTGGAGCAGCTTTCGCCGGAAGACCGCAATGTGGTCGCCCGCGCCCGCCGACTTGAACGTTTTCTGACCCAGCCCTTTTTTACGACGGAGCAGTTTACGGGTCTTAAAGGGAAGTTAGTGCCCCTCAAAGACTCGCTCGACGGTTGCGAGCGGATTCTACACGATGAATTCAAAGATTACCCGGAGCGGTCGCTCTACATGATAGGCGCCATAAGTGAGGCGAAGGGAAAACCAAAACTCAGCCCACCCGCAGACGCAGCCAAGCCCGATGCCAAAGCGGAAGCTAAGTCTGAGCCGAAGACTGCCGCCGATACTTCGGCAAAAATCACCCCAAAATCATCTCCTCAGCCCGAGGCCAAACCTCAACCCAAGGTCGAACATGTCGCCGACACTTATGCATCTTAAGGTTCTCCTGCCGTTTCAAATTTTCACTGAGAGGACTAACGTATCGCGCATTGTCGCGGAGACACGCGAAGGCTCGTTTGGGCTTTTGCCACACCGGCTGGATTGTCTGGCAGCCCTCACGCCGGGAATTTTGACCTACGAAACTGAATCCGATGGGGAGGTATTTGTGGCGGTGGATGAAGGCGTGCTGGTCAAGACTGGCCAGGAAGTGCTCGTGTCCGTCCGCCGGGCGCTTGGCGGAACCGATCTTGGCCAATTGCGCGAGGCGGTGGAAAAACAATTTTTGACCCTCGATGAACATGAGCGAAGCGCGCGCACCGCCATGGCGAAAATGGAAACTGGATTTCTGCGCCGCTTCGCGGCCTTTCAACATGAATGACGAACCAGAAACAGTTGCCAAGAATGCGCCAAACCTTGCCAGTCAAGTTGGCGTGAAGGCGGAGCGCAAGCTCAAGGCGCGGCGCAATCCCGCGCCGGGCGTCTGGATGGGGCTGGGCATGATGGGATTGATTGGCTGGTCGGTCGTGGTTCCAACACTGGTTGGTGCGGCGCTTGGACTTTGGCTGGACAGTCGCCATCCTGGAACGCACTCATGGACGCTGGCGCTATTGATGGCCGGTCTTACGATCGGCTGCTTAAATGCGTGGCGTTGGGTCGCCCAGCAAGACCGGGCCATGCAGGAAGACGAGGAGGGCGGAGATGAATGAAACCCTGACATTGGCGCTGGCATGGGTGGCGGGCCTGTTGCTTGGCACAATTTTTTACGGTGGCCTTTGGTGGACGGTGCGCAAGGGGGTCACCTCCAAACAACCGGCGCTTTGGTTCCTCATCAGCATGCCGCTGCGGATGGGTATTGCCTTGGCCGGATTTTATTATGTCTCCGGCGGTCATTGGCAACGGCTGCTGCTGTGCCTCTTTGGATTTATCATGGCCCGTTTGGTCGTGATCTGGCTGACCCGCCCGCAAAGAAATAGTCCTACCCGCCCGGAACCGGAGGCCCGCCATGCGCCTTAGTCCCGACGAAATGATCTTTTGGCAACATGGGTTGTTCAAACTCAATGCCACCATTGTGTACACATGGGGACTGATGCTCGCGCTGGCCGTTGGCTCAATCCTCATCACTCGTAAACTTTCCACTGGTTTGGAGCGTTCCCGCTGGCAGTGCCTATTGGAAATCGTCGTCACCGCGATTGAAAAACAAATCGAAGATGTCGGCCTCAACCACCCGGAAAAGTATCTCGACTTTCTGGGTACGCTTTTCCTCTTCATCGCCACGGCCAGCTTATGCACCATTATTCCGGGCTATGAGCCGCCAACAGGATCGCTTTCGACCACGGTGGCGCTCGCGCTTTGTGTGTTCGCGGCGGTGCCGATGTTTGGCATCGAAGAACAGGGCGTAGGTGGCTACCTCGCTTCCTACACCAAGCCGACGATAATCATGCTGCCATTTAACGTCATCAGCGAGCTTTCGCGCACACTCGCCCTGGCCGTCCGTTTGTTTGGCAACATGATGAGCGGGGCGATGATTATCGCCATTCTACTGACCATCACGCCGTTCATTTTTCCCATCGTAATGATGGCGCTGGGGCTGCTCACCGGCATGGTGCAGGCCTACATTTTCAGCATTCTGGCTGCTGTTTACATCGCAGCTGCCACGCGCACTCGCAAACCCAAACCCGTGCCAGTGGCAGTGCCCTCAACCTGAAACCACCACTCACCAACTCAAGGAACTACCATGGATAGCATGACCATCATCGCCGTTGCTTCAATTGCCACCGCCGGACTCACAACTGGCATCGGCTGCATGTGCCCCGCGCTGGGCGAAGGGCGCTCGGTCGCGACCGCATTAACGGCGCTGGCACAGCAGCCCGACGCCTCCGCCACCATCACCCGAACGCTGTTTGTCGGCCTGGCGATGATCGAATCCACCGCCATTTATTGCTTCGTGGTCTCGATGATTCTGATTTTCGCCAACCCGTTCTGGAACCACGTCATCGCTCAAGCCGCTGGAAAGTAATCCCATGCTCATCGATTGGTTTACCGTCGGCGCGCAGGCGATCAACTTCCTCATCTTGGTGTGGGTGTTGAAGCGCTTTCTCTACAAGCCCATCCTGCACGCCCTTGACGCAAGGGAGAAACTGATTGCCAAGGAACTGGCCGACGCCGCCGCAAAAAAGGCCGAGGCCCAAAAGGAGCGCGACGATTTTCAGCACAAGAACGAAGAATTCGACCAACAACGTGCGGCCCTTTTGACCAAGGCGACGGATGAAGCAAAGGCTGAGCGCCTGCGGCTCCTTGATGAGGCGCGGAAAGCGGCTGATGCCGTGAGCGCGAAGCGGCAGGAAACATTGCGTAACGACGCCCACAACCTCAACCAAGCGATCAGCCGCCGGACCCAACAGGAAGTGTTTGCCATCACGCGAAAGGCACTGACGGATCTTGCCACCACAAGTTTAGAAGAACGCCTCGGCGAGATTTTCACCCGCCGTTTAAGAGAAATGGGAGGGCCGGCTAAAGAAGGCCTGGGCAAAGCTCTAACGACGGCAGCGGAACCCGCTCTTGTCCGCAGCGCCTTTGACCTGCCGGTCGAGCAACGCTCAGCGATCCAAAATGCCATCAACGAAACTTTCTCGGCCGATATTCACCTTCGATTCGAGACTGCGCCGGATTTGGTCAGTGGCATTGAACTGACTTCGAACGGACAAAAGGTGGCCTGGAGTATTGCAGACTATCTTTCGTCGTTGGAAAAGGGCGTGGACGAACTGCTGAAAGAGAAGGACAAACCACCACCCAAACCCGAGCATAAACCGGAAGTTAAAGCCGAGCCAAAAGTGGAAACAAAAGCGGAGCCCAAGACTGAAGCCAAGGCCGAGACGAAAGTTGATGATGCCGCAACGCCCAAGCCTGAGGCGAAAACAGAATCAAAACCGGAGGCCAAACCGCGTCAACCTGCGCCTGAGGTTAATGCTGCTCCCAAACCTAACGAATCCAAGGCCGAGGCAAAGATTGAAGTCAAAACAGAGGCACCCGCTGTTGCCAAAACTACGCCTGAACCAACCGTCGCGGCAATGCCCAAAACTGATGCCAAACCAGAATCGAAGGCGGAAACCGAGGTCAAGGCGCTACCTGTTGTGTCATCCAAAGCTCAATCTGAACCGGCTCCGGACAGTAAAGCGGAGGCCAAGCCGGATGCGGTAGCCACGCCCCAACCTGAACCCGCAGCTACAATAGAGGCCAGCGCCGAAACCAAGGCCGAGCCGAAACTTGCTGAATCAAAGCCGGAAACAAAGAGCCCATGAACGCAGCTCCAGAAAATTTGCAAAGCGTCTTCGACCGCACGTTTGCTGGCATTGACCAGGTGCGGGGAGCCTACGCGCCGCAACTTGCGCCACGGGAGATTGGCACGATTATTAGTGTCGCCACAGGCATCGCCAAGGTCTCTGGGCTGCCCAGCGTCGGATTCGAAGAACTGGTAAAATTTCCCGGCGATGTGCTCGGCATTGCCTTCAATGTAGATGAGGATGAAATTGGCGTCGTTCTGCTCGGCGACTACTCGCATCTTCATGCCGGCGATGAGGTCGAGCGCACAGGACGAGTCATGGACGTGGCTGTGGGCGAGGGATTGCTGGGACGCGTCATCAATCCGCTCGGTCGGCCCCTCGATGACAATGGGATGGTCGCCGCCAGCGCGCGCCTGCCGATTGAACGCCCGGCTGCGCCGATTATGGATCGCGCGCCGGTGACGGTGCCGTTGCAAACCGGCCTCAAAGTCATTGATGCGCTTATTCCCATCGGACATGGACAACGCGAATTAATCCTGGGCGACCGCCAGACGGGGAAAACCGCCATAGCACTCGACACGATCCTCAACCAACGAGGGCAGAACGTCGTGTGTGTCTATTGCGCCATTGGCCAGCGCGCATCTGCCGTGGCCAAGGCCGCGTCCGTCCTGCTGGAAAAAGGCGCGATGGACTATACCGTCGTCGTGGTGGCGGAAGGAAGCGACCCGCCAGGGCTGGCCTTTATCGCTCCCTACGCTGCGACCAGCATTGCAGAACATTTTATGGAAGCGGGCCGCGATGTGCTGATCGTCTATGACGACCTCACCCAGCATGCCCGCGCCTATCGCGAGCTTTCACTTCTACTCCGCCGACCACCCGGCCGTGAGGCCTTCCCCGGTGATATCTTTTATATCCACTCGCGCATGCTCGAACGCGCCACCCACTTGCGCAAAGAACTTGGCGGCGGCTCGCTCACGGCGTTGCCCATTATCGAGACTGAAGCTCAGGATATTTCCGCTTACATTCCCACCAATTTAATATCCATCACCGACGGCCAAATCTACCTCTCGCCCTCGCTGTTCGAATTGGGCGTACTGCCCGCCGTTGATGTCGGCAAATCCGTTTCGCGCGTGGGTGGCCAGGCGCAACGGGCGGCCTATCGGGCCGTGGCGGGCGACCTCAAACTCGATTATGCGCAGTTCGAAGAATTGGAGACATTTGCCCGATTTGGTGCCCGCTTGGATGATGACACCCGCAAAATCATTGAGCATGGGCGTCGAATTCGTGCCTGTCTCAAGCAGCCGGAATTCAGCCCGGTGCCCGTGCCCGCCCAGATCGCTGTTCTGCTGGCGTTGACGGCGAAACTTTTCGATTTGGTGCCGATTAACCAAATGACCGATGCCGAACACGCCGTGCATGAGGCTGCGGCAAACCTCCCTGCGGAAATTGCCGCACGATTTGAAACTTCCGATAAATTGACTGACGAAGACCGTAACACAATTATCGAATTCGCCCGCATCGCGCTTGTGCCCTTTCAACCGAAACCTGAGATCAAGCCTGCGCCGAAACCAGTGACTAAAGTCGGGCCAAAACCCGTTCCCAAAGGCCACCCCGCGCCTAAATCCATAGCCCCGGCAGAAGTCCAAGCGAAGGCTAATCCCGAGGCCGCTGTCAAAGAAAAGGCGAAGCCATGAGTGACAGCACCGCAAGCCTTCTCCGAAAAATTAACCGTGCTGGAGAACTACAATCGGTTGTCCGCACGATGAAGGCACTGGCGGCTTCAAGCATTGGCCAATATGAGAAATCAGTTCTCGCCTTGGGCGGCTATTATAGAACGGTGGAATTGGGTTTGGGTGCGTGTTTTCGGGATGGCGCGCCAATAATGCCAAAGCCCAATGAGAAAAAAAAGGCCAATGAGAGCGCTATCGGCGCAGTCGTATTTGGCTCGGACCAAGGACTGGTGGGGCAGTTCAATGACGTGGTGGCCGACTTTGCGGCTAAAACACTTGCCAAGCTGCCCGGCAAGGCCCACGTCTGGGCGGTTGGCGAGCGTGTCAATGCGCGTCTCGCGGATGCAGGTCTGACGATGATGGGAATTTTCACGGTGCCAAATTCCGTCCAAGCCATTACCCCACTGGTAGGGCAGATTCAAATTGAAAGCGAGACACGGCGCGCCAAAGGCGAATATACACAACTTTACATCTTTCATAACCGACCGCAGGCGGGGGCGCTCTATGAGCCTGTGAGCCAGAGGTTGTTGCCGCTGGACGCAGCCTGGCAGCAAAGCCTCGTAAAAGTTAGCTGGCCCACCAAAAACCTTCCCGAGGTGATGTGCGTTGACACTACTACCTTGCGCGCGCTCATCCGCGAATATCTTTTCATTTCTCTCTTCCGGGCGTGCGCTGAATCTCTCGCGAGCGAGAACGCCAGCCGCCTGGCGGCCATGCAACGCGCCGACAAAAACATTGATGATTTGCTGGAGCACCTTCGCAGCACCTTCCATCGTTTGCGCCAAAGCGGCATTGACGAGGAGTTATTCGACGTGATCTCCGGCTTTGAAGCACTGGCTAAGGAAAAGGTACGACACAATAGCCACTGTTTGAAATCAAACCCTGAACGCTAAATCCAATCTGTCAACATGAAGATTCACTCAAAGAAATTCCGGGTCAGGCCTGGCGAGAAAGTGAATCTGAAAACATGGCCGACGAACGTGAAGTCTATTTGCAAGTCAAAGAAGCAATATCGCAAGCTCCTGGAGCAACATGTTGAAGAGTTAAGTTCGCTCCAGCGCATGTATTACGCGTCCGGCCGCTATGCGCTGTTGCTGATTTTTCAAGGCATGGACTCTGCCGGGAAGGACGGAGCCATCCGGCACGTCATGTCCGGGGTGAATCCACAGGGGTGCGAGGTCTTCAGCTTCAAACAACCCAGTGAGGAGGAATTGAAGCACGATTTTCTTTGGCGTGAGACCCGCCGCCTGCCGGAATGCGGGCGCATTGGTATTTTCAACCGCTCCTATTACGAGGAGGTGCTCATCGCGCGCGTGCATCCGGAAATTCTCCGCGGGCAGGAACTGCCGGATAAGGTCTCCGTGCCGGTTTTCGAAAGGACGTTGATGCTTGTACGATAGGGCGCGGCAACGAGGAGGCGTTTACTAGGGATCAAACGGATGGCAAAAATCCGTGTAATCCGTGCCATCTGTGCTAAAAATCAGGTCGCCGACTTAAACACCAGCGCCACATTCGCTCCGCCGAAGCCACTGCTGTTGCTCATCACCACATGCGGGCGTTCATTTACTGTCTCGCGGATAATATCAAGCCCTGCCGCCTCGGGATCAAGATTTTGAATGTGGGCCGAACCGGGCATGAAGCCGTGCTTGATGGCCGCAGCGCAGAATCCCGCTTCCAAAATGCTCGCCAGCGACAGCCCGTGGCCCGTGAGCGCCTTCGTCGAGCTGATGGCCGGAGTGTCAATGTGGTTCGTGCCGAAAACCGCCTTTAATGCGCGCAATTCCGACGTGTCGCCGATGGGCGTCGAGGTGGCATGCGCGTTGATGTAATCCACTTCGCCGGGCTCCAACCCGGACCGCCGAAGGGCAACGCGCATCGCCTGGATGAGGCCGCTGCCATCGGGATGGGAAATGGCGACATTGTAGCCATCCGACGCCATGCCCCAGCCGGGCATTTCGCAATAAACCGGCGCGCCGCGCTTGAACGCCTCTTCGTCCGTTTCCAAAACCATCGCACACGCGCCGCCGGCGCCGACAAACCCGTCGCGCGCCACGTCAAACGGCCGTGACGCCGTATTGGGATCGGGATTTAAACTCAGCGCGCGCATGCCCGCAAAGGGGAGAATGGTTTCCAAATTTCCGTCTTCGCCACCCACCACCAGCATGCGCTTTTGTCGGCCGGAGGCCACTTCCTCCCAGGCAAAGCCGAGCGCATGGCCCGACGACGCGCACGCCGAGGCAAAACCGCAGGACGAACCGAGAATCTTGAAGGCCGCAACCAGATTATAACTCAATGTGCCGACCACCGAAGCGACAATCCCCAGCGGCGAACACTTCATCACCCCGTGCTTCTCCATCCGCGAAAGATTGTGGTGGAGCATCATCGCCGAGCCCGCCGAAGCCGTAAACATTCCCGTATCCAAATTGGAAACGTCCTCCGGCTTGAGCTTCGCATCGGCAATGGCCTGCGTCAGCGCGCAGTAGCCAAAGAGTACGTGAGGCGCAAATCCGCGCAACGTTTCGCGCTTGATTTTATATTGGGCGGGATACTTCCAGTCCTCCGGATCCGGCGATTCAGTTTCGAAGTCCTTCACCAGGCCCGCCACCCGTACCGGAATATTGGGTCCCTCAAAGCGTGAATAAGCCGTCAAGCCATGCCGCTGCCCGCGAAGACTGTTCACCACGGTTGCCTGGTCGTTGCCGATCGGGCAGATAAATCCGAGGCCGGTGACGACAACCTTGGGCATGGAAAGGAAAGCTTGGTGCGGGGAGACAGGGAACCCAGTTAGGATGAAGTATGAGGGATGAAACCAAAACTCACTTGGGCAAAATTCGATTGGCAACCGGAACATCTGTTGCGATGCTGGCAGGCTTGGACTCCCTGCTCCCCGCTCCCTGCTCCCCGCTACTACGCCCCTGCTCCCCGTTACTGGCGTGTTGGCCGTTGCCACCCACGACTTCGCCGGGTGCCAGGTAATCAAACGTCAGGCAAATCTCCTCGGCAAAGGCCACCTTCTCCGTGCCGCACGTAATGTGCCCCTCGAACATGCCCAAGGGATGCTTGATGCGCTTGGGCTTAATGGTAAGCGTCAGAATATCGCCGGGCCGGCAGATGCGCTGGCACCTCACGCCGTCGCAGGAGGTAAAAAAGATTTTGGCGGGCGACACGGGGGCGGTCAGTTCCGGACGTTTGGTTTTCAAGAGAAAAAGCACGGCGAGCTGGCCAAGGGCCTCGAGCATGATCGAGCCGGGCAGTACCGGGTTCCCCTTGAAATGGCCCTCGAGAAAAGATTCGTCGCCCGCAATCTTATAAACGCCCCGCGCTTCATTCGACCGCAGTGTGGCTTCCTGGACGAACAGGAACGGCGGCTGTTGCGGCATGATCGCCAATATCTCCGCCACGTGCACATGCACCGGGCGTTCCGGCAGTGGAAGGCCCTTGACGCGGCAGTCAATGTAAGTCTTCACATCGCCGATCGTCCGCAAATCCCGCAGTTCATCGTTGTTGATTTTGATTTGCAACACATCCTCAACGAGCATTACGACCTCGACCATGGTGAGGGAATCAATGCCAAGGTCATCAAAAATGCGCAACCCGTCACCACCGGCCCGCAGGCGCGGGCGCACCTCCGGATCGAGGAAGCGCTCGATAATACCAATCACCACCTGGCTGACGCCGTCGGGGTCGCCGGTCTTGCGGTAGTGGAGCACGGACTCCAACGTTTCTGGCGAGCAACGTTTGAGTTGCTCGCGCAGTTCGAGTTCGGCTTCGGGAGAGAGTGGGTTGGGCACGGTTCGGTAAACAGGCATAAGATAGCGATTTCCGAAAGGAGGCAAATCCGAAGTTTACGTCGTTAGGTAGGTTATACCACCTGGCGAGATTGGCCGGATTGATAACAAAACAGCACTTCAGCGATCGAACCCAATCCCCGAAGGGCGATTATGCCAGCGGATTCAAATCCAGTGTTGCCAATCCACGCAGAATCCACGAAAGTGCGTCCAGCCGTGTCCCGCCTCTTTGCCACTTCGAAAACGCTGACCGTCGTCCAACCTGAGCATGCGGTGGAAGCCGGGGTGGATTGGGCGCTGGTCCAGCGGGTGCAGGCTGGCGACGTCCCTGCCTTCGACGTATTAATTCAAAAATACCGCGAACGCCTGTATGCCATCATTTACAATCTGACAGCGAACCGCGAAGATGCCTCAGATCTCGCGCAGGAGGCTTTTATTAAGGCTTTTCGGTCCATCTCGAGATTTAAGGGTGACTCGTCGTTTTTTACCTGGCTTTACCGGATCGCGGTCAATGCCTCGCTGTCCCACCTGAAACGCAATCGAATGCGCCGTTTCTTTAGTTTCGAAAACCTCAGCGAGGAAGTCTCCCAATCCGACTTGGTGGAGGCTTTGACGGACAAGTTACAGGCTGACAAGCCAGCCATTATCAAAGAGTTACAAGAAAAATTGAACGAAGCTCTCCAGCGTTTGTCTCTTAGGCATCGGACCGTGGTCATTCTCTATGAAATCGAAGGCCTGAGCCATCAAGAAATCGCCCAAGTCATGGAATGTTCCGAGGGCACCGTGCGCTCGCGGCTCCACTACGCCAAACTCCAACTCCAATCTTATCTCCAAGATTATTTGCGCTGAACCCGCGATTGCGGGAACTCCGACATGCCTGAACCCACTAAAACACCGCGTAAGATAACGCTGGAAGAACTCCTCCGCCTCAAGCGTCACGAACGCCCGGGGTCGGAGTTCTGGGTTCGCTTCGACCGGGAACTTAATGCCCGGGTCTGGCGCGCGCTGGTGGAGCCGGTGCCAACCACCGGATGGTGGAGCGCAATATTTGGGCGTCGCGCACGTTGGCTGGCGATCGGCCTAGCTTCCGCATCAGCGGTAGTTTTCAGCATTTGGCCGGGCCAACCGACGATGACGCCCATGGCCGCCTTCCTTCCTGCCCATTTGGCGGCGGCGACAAGCCCGGCGGTTTCATCGCCGACAGTAACGCCGGAAAAAGAACCGGCCCGAGTTGCGATGGTCTTGCCCGTTTTGCACGAGACGGACACCCCGCCAGTCGGCGCCCGGCTGCAATACGCGGTGGCCGCGATCGAAAACTCCCCGAGTCCCGCCAATTATAATAAAGTTCCGGCGACTGTCGCGTTCGCTGCGGCAGCCTCCCATGGCGTGCATTTTGCCGCTGATACCCTTCAGAGCGCGCAATACACCACCCGTGATCGCGGGTCGGCCTACTGATTTCTGGCATGATGATTTTGACCCGCAGGATGGCCGCCGCCGTCGTGGCATTTTTTTGGGCTGGCGCTGCCTTTGGGCAGGCAACCCGCCTGGAAGTGTCGGCTTCGCCGATGGTGACCGATTCAGCCCGTTCGCCGTCGGACAATCCTGCGGCGCAGCCGGATGATTTTGTGCTGCAGTTGCAAAAGCGTTACTACTCGCTTTTCCAGAAGGCCAGCCCGGCCGTCGTGCAGGTCAACGCGGCCGTCTCCGCGGCGGCCGGTGACACGCCCTATATTTGGACCGGATTTTTTATCAGCAAGAACGGGGACATTTTGACCACGCATGCAGATTTGTTGCAAGCGGCCGAACAGACCACCAAACGGGTTTGGGTGCAATACAACCGCATTGGCTATCCGGCGGAAATCAAGGGCTACGACCTGGTGAGCAATTTGGCCGTGCTGCATGTGACGACTCCACTACCGAAAGATTTTGCAGTGCTTGACCTGGCTGACAGTCCGGACGTGCCGGCAATCGGCGCCATGCTTTTTGCCGTGACCAGCAAGGAGGGCCAATTGCCTGGCCCGTCCATGGGCCTGTTACAAGGATACAATGTAAACTTTGGTGAGGTGCAACTTGCCACACTTCATTTACGGACGAATATTCCGGACGACGGCGGTGAAGGTGGGTCGCCGGTGCTGGATTTGCAGGGACGGCTGGTGGGCATCATGATTTGGTCGCTGAAAGACAGCCGCTCCTCGCTCATTCTGCCGGCCCGGGCGGCGCTGCGGGTGCGCGATGATCTGCTCACCCGCGGCAAAGTCGCCTACGGCCGGTTGGGTTTTGCGAGTGAACAACGCAGCGACGCGGAATCGGGCGTGCGCGTCATGGTCACCAGCGTGGATTACGGTGGACCGGCGCTGGATGCCGGGTTGAAAGCGGGCGATGTGGTGCGCTCGCTTGGCACCATGGCAATTAACAACGAGGATGATTTGCGCCAGGCAAAATTTTATCTTCGGCCCGGCCAGGATGTGGCCTTGAGTGTGCGCCGGGGCAATGAGGACATACCGTTGACCTTGCACATTGGCGAAATGCCGCCGGATCCGGCGCCCATATTGCCGACAGCGGCGTCACTGCCCAAACCCGCCGCTGCGGTCGGTTCGAGCAATGTGGTCCCGGGAATCCCCGATCCAAATATGCCGCCGCCGCCGATACTGAAAGGCAAGTAACAACGCCATGGCAGTCCGCACCGAGTCTGTGGCCTTCCGGAGTCCCGGGCGCGGCACGCACGAAATCACGGCGACCGTGGTTGCGGCACTGCGCCGGGCAGGCATGCGCGAAGGCACCGTGACGATTTTCTGCCAGCATACCAGTTGCAGCCTGGTCTTGATGGAGAACGCCGACCCGAGCGCGCGGCGCGATTTACACCAGTTTATGGATGAGTTGGTGCCTGACGGCCAGCCCGGCGTCAGCCATACGCTGGAGGGCCCGGACGACATGTCCAGTCACATCAAGATGGCGCTCACGCGCAGCGCCGAGGTCATTCCCTTTAAGGACGGGCAATTGCTGCTCGGAACGTGGCAGGGTATCTTCCTGTGGGAACATCGCACGCAGCCGCACCGAAGAACCATAATTCTGACCTTTCAGGGAGAATGAGTTGCCCGGAGGGTGGGATGATTTATGTTGTCGGATATTTCGGACTCGTCGGGCTGGCTGGACGAGTCCAAAGCGCCCGACACTGCTGGCGTGCAGTGGCCCAGTCGTCAGGGTTTCTTGCATATCAGCATTGATTAGCGAAGTCGGTCGGTTTAATGCTCAAGCCATGTTTGTCTTTCGTCCTTGTCATCGCCTTTGGCGCCCGCTCCTGGCGTTGCTCGGGCTCAGCCTGCTTGCCGGCTGCGGTAACCCGGATAAAACTGCCGCGGTGCTCGAAACCGACGAGTCGCAATACCGGTACGGCCTGCAAATGGAACGCGATGGCCGCCAGGACGACGCCCTCGCGGCGTTTGCGCGGGTGATAAAATCTCGCGATGATGACGCACCTGAATCGCATCTCGAATCGGGGCAAATCTATCTTAATCTTAAGAACGACCCCGTCTCCGCCATTTATCATTTTCAGCATTTCCTCGCCGCCAAACCCAAGGCGGAACAGGCGCCGATGGTCCGGCAATTGATTGAAACCGCCGAAAAAAATTTCGCGCGCGCATTGCCCGGCCATCCGGGCAACTTTGACGAAGCGGATTTGCTTGATCAAATTGCAAGTTTGCGGACCGAAAACGACAACCTCCGCAAGCAACTCGGCAATGCCGCCCCCTTGCGCGTCAGCCCAGTCGGGGCGGACCGTGTCGCGCCAGTGGCTGTGATGCCGGTGCCGGTTGCGCCGGTGCCCGCCATTCGGTCTCCGGTTGCATCCAATGGGCGAACTGCGGCGGTAATGGTGACGAATCCAACCCGGGTTACTGCCATAAGCGCCGTTCGCACCTATACGGTTGGGGCCGGAGATACGCTCTCGTCCATCAGCCAGAAGGAATTGGGCAGCCGCAGCCGCTGGGCGGAGATATTCAATGCCAACCGCGACAAACTGCCGAGCGCTGATTCGCCGCTCCATATTGGCATGGTATTGAATTTACCGGCACAATAAATTTCCGCCTGCCGGCCATGCCGTATTTTGACCACAACGCCACCACGCCGCCGCACCCCGCCGCGCTGGCGGCGTGGTGCGAAACTGCGGAACATTCCTGGCAAAATCCGTCCAGCCCCTATCGCGGCGCCGCCCGGGCGCACGCGCTGTTGGAGGAGTCCCGGGAGCAACTCGCCAGGTTGGTCGGCGGTTCGCCGGAAAATTTCGTGTTCACCTCCGGCGCCACTGAAGCGAACAATGCCGTCTTCGCCCATTTCGCCCGCGTCGCGCCGCCGGGAGCGCAAGTTGCCGTATCCGCCATTGAACATCCCAGCGTCCTCGACGCAGCAAATAATTGGTTTCCGGGGCGTGTGCACCTTTGGCCCGTGAACCAGGCGGGCGTCGTACCACCGATCCAAATGCTGGCCAAATCCGTCATGCTGGTCTCGGTGATGGCCGCCAACAACGAAACCGGCGTGCTGCAGTCGTGGCTGGAAAATGCGCGGCGGGTTCGGGCGGCTGGCGTGGCATTTCATTGTGACGCCACGCAATGGCTCGGCAAACTGCCGGCGGGAGAATTGGCGGATTGCGATTTCGTCACCGCCTCGGGTCACAAATTCGGCGGCCCCAAGGGCGTCGGGTTTCTGAAGATTCCCTCCGGTTCCGATTTTCACGGCCAGCGCGGGGGCGGGCAGGAGCACAATCATCGCGCCGGCACGGAGAATCTTCCCGCGATTCGCGCCATGGTGGCGGCGCTGGCCGCGCGCACCAACGCGGTCGCAGCCAATCAAGCAGAGTGGGAGAGGGCGCGGTCCGCGTTCGAGTCCACCCTGCTTGCGGGCCTTCCCGGCATGGTCCTCGTCGGTGCGGCGGTTCCCCGCCTGTGGAACACCGCGTTGTTCCTTCCCCCGCGTCACGCCAACACCCGCTGGGTCGCCGCCCTCGACCGGCGCGGATTTCAAATATCCACCGGCTCCGCCTGCGCCACCGGCCATGCCGGCCCGTCCCATGTCCTCGCCGCCATGGGCCTGGACGCCGATGCCGCCCGTCGCGCGATCCGCGTTTCCGCCGGGTGGGAGACGACCGCTGCCGATTGGTCCGCCTTGGCGGCAGCCTTTGTCGAAGTCGCCCGGGAATTGGATGCTCGTCGTTGATGCAACGGCCTTGCCAACCATCCAAAGAATATCTAGGATGCGGCGCGTTGGACATGTTTGGACATCCCCCAAGACCATTTGGCCGCCTTGCTGTCGGCGTACTGCTCGTAATTGCCGCCGGGCCGGGGTTGGCGCGGGCACAGATCAAGCACAATGACTTTACGGCGATGAACACGCCGTTTTCGACCAACCAAGCGTCGCCCGTATATATGGACGCGACAGGGCAGCCCACCCAGAGTTTTTTCGTCGGTAAGACGCCCACGTTGAACAACCGGGTCAATGACAGCCGGGCGACGCTTTCGGGTAATAACAACCTTGGCGGCACCTACAGCCCGCTCAATGGCAAAACGGCGGATTCCCCGCAATGGAAGAGCGATTTTCCCGTGGGCAACAATTTGCCGCTGAAGATGGCGCCAAGTGCGAACACCCGCTATCCGCAGCTCCAGGGCAGTTTGCAAAAAGATTCGCCGCTCGATAAATTCACCAGCAGCCGCAACCTGAAACCAAATACGCCCGCGCCCTCGACGTTCACGGATGCTTTTACTTTTCATGCCGTGGATAATGGCACCGAGCTCGCCCAAGTCGGTCACGATCTTTCCCTCCAGGACGTGAATCGTTACCAATTCCAGGGTTCCTTCTCCGGCACGCCCGGCTTGCCGGTAACCCATGCCGGCGGCTCCTCCAGCCAAGCCAGCTTCAGTGGTCAAGGGCTTTCCAATCTCACCAGCAGTTCCACGCTTTTCGACCCGGGTACCGTCACTTCGCGTGTCCGGAGCGGTGGAACGGTTTCGCCGCGCATGGTCACCTCAGACGGTTCGATGCCGTATGGAGCGAACAGGAACGGCCCATTTGGCGGCAGTTCCACCACGCCCGAGTTGCATTTGCCGATGCAATCAATCAAGACCTCGTCAACCAACAATGGACGTCCCAATCCCGTGCTACCTAAAGGGGCGCTGTTGCCCGCCGGAACCTACGCACCGACATCCAATGGGAAGACCATCACCTTTGATGTTTCGGAGCCGGAATTCGTAGGCAAGGGCGTGACCGAAGCGCCGGACAACGTTCGGTAGGTTAATCAGGCCAATTGGCTCAGATTCAGCCCATACTCCGAGGGAAACAAAAATTAGACATAATGTTTATTGTGCGTAATATTGCTCTTTTGAGTTGGGCCGACAAAGAGGTTCGCAAAGGCGTTAATTGGCGCCACCATTGGATTCGACGGAACCTGATTGCCGGAGGTATTTTTTTACGGTCCGCCGGTCGAGCGCCAGACGGCGTGCGGCTTCTTCATAACTACCGGAAAGCCGGTGGACGCGGCTGATGTAGCGGCGCAACAATTCGTCCGCAGTCCACTGGCCGGATTCCAAGGCTGCCGCGATGGTTTCCGGGGCATCATGGCCGTTGTGCCCATTCGCGGATGCCGCCACCGCTCCGACCCTGATCGTGACGGACGTTTCGGGTTTATAATCGCCGTGCACCAAAATGTTTCTCACCGCCTGTTCGAGTTCGCGAAAATTGCCCGGCCAGGAGTAATCCGCCGGCAATTCACGCTCCAAAATCGTGCTGGCCTCTTCCGTCAGTGCCGTGGCCTCATCCGGCCCGGCGATGCGCGCGGCGATGTGCCGGATCAAAATGGGAAGTTCATGGGGAGAGCCGTGCAAAATCTCCCGCAACGCTGGCGTACGGACGTGGTCGGCGCATAAGCGGTAGTACAAATCTTCGCGAAACCTTCCGGCGCGCATCTCGCGCGTCAGGTCGCGGTTGGTGGCAGTGACTATTTTGCCGGCGAAGGTGCGGGGCTCGGTGTCGCCGATGCGCTGGAAGACCCGCGTTTGCAGGACGCGCAGGAGTTTGACCTGGATGCCGAGGTCAGTTTCGCCGATTTCGTCGAGAAACACCGTACCATG
>Ga0265319_1000703_pt1 | contig 21858 bp, 20 predicted proteins | sample 4824metaG_FD_192443 | JGI IMG/M metagenome (GOLD analysis project Ga0265319, IMG submission 192443) | Rhizosphere microbial communities from Carex aquatilis grown in University of Washington, Seatle, WA, United States - 4-8-24 metaG | ecosystem: Host-associated > Plants > Roots > Rhizosphere >...
TCAATTAACACTTTAAGGGCGCTGGCTGCCGGGATAGCGATAATCGCGCCCAGAAAACCGGCAAATCCGACGCCTATAATCGCAGCGATAAAGACAATCAGCGGTGATATATCGTTGAGCTTTGATTGAATCAGTGGCTGCAAAGTATGACTCTCTATGAAGTAATAAACGATAAAATAAATTAACATAATTAGGGCCAGGCTGGCCGAGCTGCTAAGGCAGACTAAAACGACGATAGCCGATGAGATTGGGTTGCCGAATAACGGAATTAGGGCAAAAACCGCGACAATGCCCGCCATCGCCAGGGCGTTTACAGATGAATTTGTTACATGGGCGGCAATCTCTAGGGCGCAAAAAGCGAACACTCCGGCAATCACGGCAAGTATAACTTGGCCGTTAACAAAGCCGGTAACTCCGCGGTACATCCGTCCGGCCAGCTCGCGGTCGTGTGCTCTACGTTTTGCTGGCATTAATGCGAAGAACGAATCTAGCAATCTTGGACCCTCAACCAACATCATAAAGGTCATAATAAGTACCACAAGGATAGAAACAAATACCTCGGCGACCCTTTTGCCGGTGTCAAGAACGGTGCTGCCATAGTTAGAGTAATTATTCGCAAAATCTCTTGCCCCAGTAGTAATTTTTTGATCCAATTTGTAGCGTTTGGCTAAACGGGCGTAGCGGGTATCTTGATTCTGGAAACTATCCACGATTTGCGGTACATCATTTATAAAAGTCCGGGTTTGGCGGATTAACGGCGGTGTTATCAGAGCAAAAAATACCGCAATGAGCGCGATTACCATTAGATAGGCAGCGGCAGTAGCCCGGACCCGGCTGTCTATACGCAGCCTATGTGACATAGAGCTGACCACCGGATTAAGCGCCAGGGCTAGGAAAAACGAAGCGAATATAAGGGTTAGCTCGTGGGTGATGTGGCCGATAAATTTAAACAGCAAGATGAATATCACTACCCAGGCAAAGGTGCGGACAATGGTGCGGTTCGATATATTAATCGTCACGTTCTTATCATTGTTCATACTTGGCTCAATTATGCCTGCTTATACCGCGCTTGGCAATTACTTGCCGGTAGACATCTAGCACCTGTTGCCCAACAATGTTGACGTCGAATTGCTTTACGTGCCGCTGCTGCCAAACTTGCATTTTAGCCGTTTGCGGTCTGTCTAGGAGTAATCCGGCAAGGCGGCCGGCAAAAGCTTGAGTGTCCAACGGGTCTATAAGCAGCTGCGGCTGATCCTCCATGACTGTTCGGTAACCTGGGTTATCGCCAGCCAATACTACTCTGGCGCCGGCGGCCATAGCTTCTATAAGAACCACGCCAAAACTTTCGCCGTAAAGCGAAGGGAAGCAAGCGACAGAAGCACTGCTTAACAGGGGTGCTTTGTCTTCTTCCTTAATAAAACCCAAAAATGTGACGCGTTTTTGCAAGTTTAGTTTCTTAACCAGTTTCTCTAGAGCTGGCCGCTCCGGACCATCGCCGGCAATAACCAGCCTAACGTTGGGATTATTCTTTGATAGCAGTGAGTAAGCTTGTATCAACTGGGCGCAGCCCTTGCGTTTAACCAGTCTTCCCAAAAAGACAATCTTATCGGTACCCGAGGGGGCTGGTTTGACCTTCTGAAAGCTACTCAAATCAATCATATTGGGGATAACCTTTGAGTTTATGCCAAAGTTTTTGGCGGCGAACTCCGCGGCACTGGAGCTAACACTAATCATTGCGTCAAACTTCTTTAAACTACGTCTTTGCAATAATCCCAAAACCTGCGAACCGCTATCGGCTAACCGGCCGGACGGTAAAACATGGAAAGTACCAACCACAGCGGTTGATTTGTACGCCCGGCTTATGATCCGCTGGGCCATTAGTGGAGAGTAGGGCACCTGAACGTGCAAAATGTCTGGTTTTTCGGCCGCCAAGGCCTTGTTTATGGCTGAAGCCTTTGACGCCAGCGGCATGGATAGCCAATTGCCATTAAACTTTACCCGGATATTCTTGGCTAAACTGTATACTTTGCCGCCAGCCCAGCGGGGCATTTTAGTCTGACCGCACATATATATAACGTGGTGGCCGTTTTGACTAAACCACTCACCAAGCCGTTTGACCTGTTGCGCAACACCGTCGTTGCTATCTAAAGTATCGTCGAATACTAATGCGATTTTTAATCTTTGACCGCTTGGCATGTTTCTCGATGGCCTCTTTATAAACTTCCTCATATTGGTCCGCGATTCTACTAAAAGTAAACTTAGTTATATATTGTTTGGCCCATTTTTTCCAAAGATCGCGCACGGAGTCCTCAAACAAGAAAATCTCTAACCGGCGGGCAAAATCTATTGTGTCCTTAGGGTTAACCAGACTTAAAGCACCCGTGCCGACCATGGCGCTAGAGTAACCGGCATTGTCCCCAGCAACTACTGGAGTGCCTGCCGCCATAGCCTCTAGTAATACTATGCCAAAAGCCTCGCCATAGGGGGAAGCCGAGCAAAAAACATCGGCTTGGTGCATGTAATCAATCTTTTCTTTCTCGCTAATATACCTTGAATCAAACTTAACCCTTGGAATAGACTGATCCTTTACCATTCGCTTAAGCTTCTTTTCGTCACCGCCGGCACCAGCGATTATAAGCCGCACATCATTGCGCCTAGCAGCCAGTCTGCCAAAGGCCTCTATTAGATATTTGACCCCTTTGCGATCTTCTAGCCGCCCAACGTAAAGTATGACTTTAGTACCATCATTAGTCTTACGCATACCCGGTTTTGGCTTAAACTTCTCAACATCGATGCCGTTAGGGATTATGGTCACATCGCGACTGGATATGCCATTGAAGTGCTCGATTGAAGCCGTTGAGACCGCCGTAAAAACTTCTATATATTTAATGATTGGCTTTATATAAGTCGTTACGAAAGGCATAACGGTCTTGGCGGTCGCGGTGTCATAAAACCGCGCGTGCAAGGTTCCGACTGTGGCGCACTTAGAGCGGGCAAGAAGCTGCCGGCTCCACACCGGGAGCCACGGTTCATGAAAATGTAAAACGTCAAATTTTTCGCGCTTAAAAACCTCGTCAATAGAATCTTTATCTACGGAATAGGACATCTGCCAAGCCGTGCCAGCGAAAGCAGTGGTATTCATCGAGCCACCCAGCGTAATAAACTCATCCGGTATAGAGCCTTCGTAATCACGAGGTAGGGGTGTGATGATTTTTACGTAATGGCCGCGTTTAACCAACTCTGTACGCAGTTCCTTAACGTGGTCGAGCACGCCGCCAGGACGGGCCAGGTGGTAGGGGCAAACCAAAGCAATTCTCATAACCTTGGCCTCATTATAGCCTAAAAGCCCGGGGTTTCTTGGCTAACAAGCGGCGCAAACCATCCGGCAACAACACGGCCATATCTGATTTATCGGCTATAACGCTGGGAACGTGGGCTTTTGAATCGGCTAAAAAATGTTTATAGCTGGAGAAAACCTGGCGCATGTGCTGCTCAACTCTAATATTGTTTAGATAGTGGTCACCGGCAGAAATTATATGCACAACTGGCAATTTAATAGGCTTAGCGCAGTTGTTAAGTTTAAGGAACTCGCTGGTGGTAAGCCAGTGTGTACGTACATCGTTTTCTTGCCACAGGATAACCTCAAAATCCAGACTGCTCTCAAACTCTTCGGGGCTAACTTCTAAAAAGCGGTGCTTGGAGTTTGGCATATTATTGGTAAGGAATTTAATAATCGGCCGGCTCAAAAAAACATACCGAATAACAACCGCTATCGGCCGGGTAGCGAAAAAACGGGCTACATAATGATAGAAGCGGCGGACGCCTGGACTATAAATAATATCCTCTTCGTGCATAAAACCTACCTCACCAACCAGCATGTCGATTTTTTTCGCCAGTTCTGGATAGCGTTGCAGCATGCGCGTCACCACTACGAAGCCAAACGAGATGCCAATGACAGTCACGCGTTTTCTTTTATAACGCAATTTGATAAATGCGGCTAGGTAGTCCGCGTAAGCATCGATATCGGGCTTAATACCAATCTTGGAAAAACTCTGCATGCCGCCAAACCCGGGCATATCGGGCATGGTTACCGGTCCATACTCCCGCAAGTTCTCTACTAACCCCCACCAACGCTCAAGCATCGCGTGGTGACCGTAGATCAGCAATATCTCACGCTGGCGTTTAGTAGATGATGGCACGTGCATCATCCGGCCGGAAAGACCATTCATATATAGGGGCAGAATGTACTCTGCCGACTGTTTAGCAGCTTCGGGCATATTCATCACAGATTATACGGCCATTCAACCTATCTGTAAAACAGATGCCGCTTTTGCTACAATAGGATACGCCAGTCGCGTTGTGCAATGGGGAGTGGCCAAGTGGTAAGGCGCTGGTTTTTGGTACCAGTATTCGGGGGTTCGAATCCCTCCTCCCCAGCCAGGGCCGGGAAATGGGCTTTTATGTCCGTTTGCCGGCCCTGTTTTTGGTGAGAAGGGGTTAATGAACGGTTCGGTGGAGCGAAGCCACGCGCAGAAGCTAGCTTCGAGCATGGCTGAGTGGAAAAGTGTTCGCGTATGCGAATGTGCGCTATCCCTCCTCCCCAGCTCCCCAGCCATTATGCTTATGCTTGCATTAACTAGATATGAGGATAACAATAATTAAATGATCGAGAGTTTAGCAAATAGACGCAACTTACTAGCCCTAGGTGCCACGGTTGGTATGTTAACCGCTTTTGCTGCCGGTTGTGGCGGCAATTCGCTTAAAACATCTCCGGCTACAGACAGCCGCGTTTATCCTGGCGACCCTCACGCATACGGCAGCAATCCTATAAATTGGCACGAGGTAATAATCGCTGATACTCAGGTACCTGTCGACGCTAAAGATATTATCGTCGGATTTGAAGTACCTGGCAGCAATGAATGGACGGAAAGCAAGCCGATGAATCCGATCGATGCCGGAAAAATCTTACTCCGAATCGGGCCCAGCCCGGTAGAATTCCGGGTCCAAGCCCAAGGCGATTCTGGTTCAAAGGCAGTTATTGCGGCACCCCCCGTCAAGTTTGAAGGGCCGGAGTCTTACTCTAAATCCCTAAAAGATCCGGACGTCCGAGTGCCTGGCGGCTGGCAATCCAAATAATTAAAGGTTGCGAAGTACGTCCACTGGAGGCAGCCAAGCATAGCCGGTATCAAATATTTTATTTACGTCTTAGAAATATAAAGTAGACAACTACAAACACCAGCACAATTGTTATATTCGCTATTAGCCGTTCACGGAACCGATGCCTAAAGAAGAGGAAATCCACGGCAACTACACTAACTACCATCAGCGCAACGTAAAATACCACGGCTGTATTTCTTCCCATTTTGACTATCCGTAAACCTTTCTTATGGTTTGAGTCTGAACGGCGGATACTTGTCGGTTAGACCATACAGGTAGGCGCTTTCCCTGGTATTCCAGCGCAGCATGCCGACCACAAAAGTGTGTAAACTCTTTGAACTATGACCGGTGAAAAGTATGACCCACATATTTAACCAAGCTGCTACAAAAGCCGCTATGCCCACAAAGTATATGACTATGAGTTGGGGAATCAGTAGCACCAGACGAATCAAGAAAAACGGTAGGCTAAAGAACGCCATAATCCTAGACTGTTTGTTGGGGTAGCTTATTTCCAGTTGTACCGGATATTCACTGGTAGGTTGTTCTGGCGCTGGCCCTGGATTTGGCGCAGTATCTTGCGGTGGGGGACTCGCGGCCGGTGCCTGCTGCGGCGTGACCATGGGATCTGACTGAAGTGGTTGATTTTGCGTTGGACTCATTCAATTAACCTCTCTATTTGCTTATTATTTTTATTCTATCACGCTTATGACAGTTCGACGACTTAACCGAAGCTCGTTGCTAGGTTGGAGTAGAATAAAGATTAGGAGAATAAATATGAAAAACATTCACGAGTTATTAGATTTACTAAATAAGACTGCAATAGTCACTGGCGGAGCCAAAGGCATAGGCTACGGCATAAGCTACCGCTTAGCTGAGGCTGGCGCCAAAGTTATGATTGCTGATTTGGACGAGGAAACCGCCCAAAAGGCTGCCCAGGAACTGGCCGGCAAAGGTTGGGCCGCGGAAGTCTATAAAATTGATGTTTCCAACGAGGAAGAAGTTGGACGGATGGTTTATGCCTGCAAAGATAAGTTTGGCTCGCTGGACATTTTAGTAAACAACGCCGGCATTTATCCATCGGCGCCGCTGGCCGAAATGACCGCGGAGCAGTTCGAAAAAGTTATGCATGTTAATCTGCGCAGCGTATTTTTGACCACCAAATATGCCGCCGAGATAATGAAACAACAGGGCGGAGGTAAGATAATCAATATTACTTCAATTGACGCGCTGCATCCGTCTATGGTCGGCTTAGCACATTACGACGCTTCTAAACACGGCGTTTGGGGATTTACCAAAAATTCGGCGCTAGAACTGGCTGAGCATAAAATTTGGGTCAACGCCATCGCCCCGGGCGGAATTAATACCCCTGGCGCATCGGCTATGAGCCCGGATGTCTCAGAAGAGCAGATGACCGCTCAAAGCCAAGCTTTCTTGTCTAAAATCCCTATGCGCCGAGTAGGTGAACCAGACGAAATTGGCATGGTGGCGCTATTTTTGGCCAGCGATATGTCGAGCTATATGACTGGCGGGCAAATTGTTGTGGATGGCGGAGCTTTACTGTCTTAGAACACCAAGGCTTTATCTGCCTAACTTTTCTTCTGTGTGTTTGATGTCAATTGTGGTTTTGACTACCGTGTCCGGTGCCAGTGAAATGCTATCTATGCCTTCTTCTACCAGGAATCTGGCAAATTCTGGATAGTCCGATGGTGCTTGGCCGCAAAGGCCAATCTTGACGTGCTTTTCTTTAGCCACCTTTATCACCCGCCTGATTAGCTCTTTTACCGCTTCGTTGTTCTCGTCATAGACATGGGCTACGGTGTGATTGTCCCTATCAACCCCCAGAGTGAGCTGGGTCAAGTCGTTAGAGCCGATAGAAAAGCCGTCAAACAGCTCGGCAAACTGCTCGGCCAAAATCACGTTAGATGGAATCTCGACCATAACGTAGACTTCAAAGTCGTTTTCGCCGCGCTTGAGGCCGCTTTGTTCCATGACTTCCTGGACTTTTCTAGCCTCGTCAAGGTTGCGACAGAAGGGAATCATGGCTTTAACATTGGTAATGCCCATTTCGTTGCGGACTTTTTTAAGCGCATGGCACTCCAGCTCGAACGCCGGTCGGTATTCTTCGCTGTAGTAGCGGCTGGCGCCGCGCCAGCCAATCATCGGATTGTTTTCTAGCGGCTCAAATTGCTTGCCGCCGATAAGGTTGGCGTATTCATTAGTCTTAAAGTCGCTAAAGCGAATGATGACGTCGTTGGGGTAAAAGGCCGCGCCGATTATGGCGATGCCTTCGGCTAACTTATCAACGAAGTAGTCGGCTTTATTCTCGTAACCTTTGGTCATTTTTTCGATTACTCTTTTGGTGCGTTCGTCTTCCAGCTCGTCAAATTTTAGCAGCGCCATTGGGTGAATCTTGATATGCGAATCGATAATGAATTCTTCGCGGGCCAAGCCAACGCCATCGTTGGGAATCATAGAGTAAGCAAAAGCGTGGTCCGGCGAACCAATGTTCATCATCATTTTAGTTTTGGGCCGGGGCAGGTCAGTAATATCGGTTTTATTGATCTTAAACTCCAATATACCTTCGTAAACATAGCCTTCATCGCCCTGAGCGCAGCTAACTGTTACGGGCATTTTATCGGCAATCTTTTGGGTGGCATCAGCGGTACCGACAACACAGGGGATTCCCAGTTCGCGCGAAACAATGGCGGCATGGCAGGTGCGCCCACCTTTATTGGTCACGATAGCGCTGGCTTTCTTCATAACCGGCACCCAGTCGGGGTCGGTCATATCGGTCACCAGAACATCACCCTCTTTGAATTTATCAATATCTTTTACGCTCATAATCTTGCTGGCGTGCCCGGCGCCGATGCGGCTGCCTACACTAGAGCCGGTAGCCAACAGGTTACCTTGCCCGACTAGTTCGTATTCTTCGATGGCATTCGCGTCTTGGCGCGACACTACAGTTTCGGGGCGGGCCTGCACTATATATAGCTGGCCGTCGTCTTCGTCTAGAGCCCATTCAATGTCCATGGGTTTGTCGTAATGTTTTTCGATTTCCATGGCCCAGTGCGCCAGGATTTTGACCTGGTCATCAGTGATGGAATAACGTTCTTGGTCTTCTTTGGAGACAGGCGTATTTTTAGTCTTACTGCCAGAAACCGGAATCATCTTTTCTTTTTTGGTTCCGATTTTGCGCTTAATGATTTGCATCGTTGGTTTAAAGACTGTGAATTCATCCGGGCTGACCCGGCCTTGCACAATGTTTTCGCCAATTCCGTAAATCGAACTAATGACTATGGCGTTTTTAAAGCCCGATTCAGTATCGATGGTAAACATTATGCCAGCGGCCTTAGAACGCACTGCCACCATCTGTTGGATACCAACCGACAAGGCGACTTTCATGTGGTCAAAGCCGTTTTCGTCGCGGTAGGCAATGGCACGATTGGTGAAAAGCGAGGCAATACATTCCTTAGTAGCGTGCAACACGCTATCTTCACCCTCGATATTCAAATAAGATTCCTGCTGGCCGGCGAATGAATTATTGGGCAAATCTTCGGCGGTTGCCGATGAGCGCACGGCGACCACCAGATGCCGATGACCACAAATCTCGGTTAACTCTTTATAACCTTGCTTAATTTCTTCCTCAAAATCTTGGGGAAGTTTGGCGTGCAGGATGATTGATCTAATCTTGGCGCCGCGTTCTTCCAGTTGGTCCATGTTTTTGGCATCTAAGCCCTCTAGGGCATCTTCGATGTCTTTTCTAATGCCCGCTTGGTCGAGAAAATAATAATAACTATCGGCGGTGGTCGCAAAGCCGTTTGGTAAATTAACACCTTTGGGAGCCAGATAATGCTGCATCTCACCCAATGAGGCGTTCTTGCCACCAACCTGCGGAACATCTGGCAGTGTCAAGTCTTTAAAGAACTTTATATGCTTGTACATACTCCCACCTACAATCTTTTTTTTAAATGATTACACCTCCCATAGTATCATCAAAATTAAGCCGTAAGCATTTTTCACGAAACCAGCTTATACAGCCGGGTGTATAATTGGCTAAAGTGGATGATCAAATAAAGACAATTAGCGGCTGGCTCGGTACGGGTTCTATTAACGTTTTTGGGCGGCCTTTTTGCGGAAAAGACACCCAAGGCCGGGTACTGGCAGAATTATTGGGCGGCGAATTAATTGGCGGTGGCGATATATTGCGTAGCCATCATGACCCGCAGAAAATTGAAAAGGTTTTGGCAGAGGGCGGAATCATTCCATCCGATTTTTACCTAGAAATAGTGTTGCCGTATTTGTCGCGCCCTGAGATTAAACAAAAGCCTCTGATTTTGAGTTCCGTGGGACGCTCGCATGGCGAGGAATCTATCATTATGAAAGCTACTACCGACTCCGGACACCCAATTAAAGCTGTTATTATGTTGCAGTTATCGGAACAAGAGGTTTGGCAGCGCTTTGCGCAAGCTAAGACCCAAAATGACCGCGGCAACCGTCCTGACGACCAAAGCGAAGCACTAAAAACCAGGCTGAAGAAGTTCGAAGATAAGACCGAGCCGGTTATAGATTTTTATCGCGACAAGGGTTTACTAATAGAAGTCGATGGGACCTTACCAAAAAGCCAAGTGACAAAAGAAATTATAGACAGCCTGTCTAAGCGTGCTTTAGGGCGATAGAATTATAAGAAGATTAGGCGTTCGGCGGCGTGGTGTCGATTTTTATAACCGACGAGTTGGCTCGCAAGCCATCGGGTGAAACATCGTAGACGATAATCTGGCCAAAGAGCATTTCTAGCTGGCTGACATCTTCGTCGCTGATAGATTCCAAATACTTCATTAGGGCCCTGATACTGTTTCCGTGGGCAACGATAAGTACGTTTTTGCCAGCTTTTAATAGCGGCAAAATGGTTTCGTTGTAAAAGGGAATAACGCGCTCATAGACTTGTTTGAGCGTCTCGCCACCGGGGATCGGTACGTCCCAGCCACGGCGCAGATCATTAAAAGCCCCCTCGCCGAGCAACTCTTTCATCTCCCACTTATTTTTGCCGGTGTACTCGCCGTAGTCCCGCTCGTTTAAAGCGCTATTGGTTACGATATCCACCTCGAACTGTTGCGACGCGTCTAGCATGCCCTCTAGCGTCTCACGCGTGCGGATTTGCTGGGAGCAATAGGCAATATCAACCTGAATATCTGAGTTTTTAAGCGCATGGCCGAACATTGCCGATTCTTTAAAGCCCTTATCGCTTAAATGCACGTCGGTAATGCCGGTCCATTTTCCGCTAGCGTTCCACTCGGACTCGGCGTGACGGGCTATTAATAACTTACCGAAAGATTTTTTGGCCGGTTCAACTTTGTTGGGAGTGTTGCCGTACCAAAAGTCGATGATGTTTTTGGCAGTAGTTTGGTTGATTCGCTCAATGGCCTCGACGGTGTTAAAGGCGTTGTGGGGACTAATAATCACGTTGGGCATTTTCTCTAGTACGGATATTTCTACACTGTGGCGCAGTAAATCTTCGGGCAACACGTTGCTGCGTAGCAGCGCGGTTTCTTCGTGTTCGTTCAGTAGCGCTTCGCCTTCAACGACGTCTATAGCAGCGCCGCCAAGATGGCCTGAATCAAGTTGTTCGATAAGCGCTTTGGTATCAACCAGTTCGCCGCGGGCGGTGTTGACCAAGATTGCACCTTGTTTCATTTTGGACAGACTATCGTGATTCATGATGTGCTTAGTAGAAGGCAGATAGGGAGTGTGAATGGAAATAATGTCCGCTTGTTCTAATAGCTCGTCCAAGCTAACGTACTTAAAATGAAATTCGTCTTGCAGCTCTTCCTTTGGAAAAGCGTCATAGGCAATAGTGTTCATCGAAAAACCGTTAGCTATTTTTAAAGCCTTTTGCCCAATGTGGCCGGTACCAATAACCCCAAAAGTTTTGCCCTGCAGGTCGTGGCCTATCAATTTTTCGCTGGGCAGTTGGGCTTTTTCGTTATCCAGCACAGCGGGCAGTTTACGCTCCAAGCCTAGCAGCAGCGTAAAAACGTACTCAGCGACCGTTTCTTCGCCGTAAGTCGGAACGTTAACGACTGTTACGCCGTGTTCTTTGGCGGCCTCGAAATCAATATTATTGAACCCAGTGGAGCGGCAAGCTATCAACTTCAGCCTGGGCATTGCCTCGATTACTTCACGGGCAACGTTGCTGGTTACGAACACAGAAATAACCTCGGCTTCAGAATTGCAATTTGCCGGCTCAACTTTGTCTGTTATGTATTCCCAGTGGTGGTCAGTGCCTTGCAGTGAAGCATCTAACTGTTTTTTGTCTAATTCTGTCGCATCATAAAAATACAGTAGTGCCATCCTGGCTATTTATTATACACAAGCATTATGAGAAGATGAGCATATGAACATTGAGCGGATTTGTGCCAGGTGGATTTTAGATTCACGGGGCGTGCCAACAGTTGAGGCCGATGCGTGGCTCAGTAACGGCATTTTTGGCCGGGCGGCGGTGCCGTCGGGAGCATCTACCGGGTCGCATGAGGCCCACGAACTTAGGGACGGTGACCCAGCTTTTGGCGGCAAGGGCGTACTAAAAGCAGTCGCGAACATAGAAGGCGAGATTAGCCAGCTGTTGCACGGCGTAATGGCCGACGACCAATTTTTGATTGACCAGAAAATGATTGAGCTGGACGGCACGCCAAATAAATCAAGATTGGGGGCCAATGCCATATTGGCTGTGTCACTAGCCTGCGCGCACGCCGCCGCTAATGCCCGTCAAATTTTACTCTACAAGCATATTAACGACATCGCCAAAAACCCGGAGATGTTATTGCCGCTGCCGATGATGAACGTTCTAAACGGCGGCCAGCACGCCTCAAACTCTTCAGACTTCCAAGAATTTATGATTATACCCCAAGGAGCAGAAAATTACGCCCAGGCCATCCAAATTGGCGCTGAAATATTCCAAGCATTAAAAAAGGAGATCGCAGACAGCGGGTTATCGACAGCGGTTGGCGACGAGGGTGGTTTTACTTACCCCGTAAAATCCAACACCGAAATGCTAGATTTACTGAACAAAGCGGTGGAGGCGGCCGGCTATAAGCTGGGCGACAATGTGGGCTACGGACTGGATGTGGCAGCTTCGGAGTTATACAAGGACGGCAGCTATTTATTGAAGGCAGAAGACAGAACCCTCAATAGTACTGAGATGATAGATTATTTAGCTGATATTTCACAGAAGTATCCTCTTTTGTCTATTGAGGACGGTCTAGACCAAGACGCCTGGGACGACTGGGTGAATTTAACTGAACGGCTTGGCCAGTTGCAGCTGGTCGGCGACGATTTATTAGTAACTAATGCCGAGAGATTGCAGCGGGCAATTGACCTTAAAGCTGGCAACGCAATCCTTATCAAACCGAACCAGATTGGCACACTAACGGAGACAATTCAAGCCGTGCAACTCGCCAAAAAAAGCGGCTGGCGGACTGTTATTTCGCACCGCAGCGGCGAGACCGAAGACGTTACGATTGCTCATTTGGCAATTGGTACCGGTGCCGGCCAGATAAAAACCGGCAGCTTGTCACGCAGTGAACGCAATGCCAAGCATAACGAGATAATGCGCCTGGAAGCTTTTGATAAATCACTACGTCTGGCTATTCCTTTTTGAGTAGGCTAGAATCGCTGCTATAACACTTTTATCTGTTATAATAGATACATCAGTCTAGCATTAAGCTAGGCAGCTTGGCGCACCCAAGCAGGTTGGTTAATTGTGAAGATAGCTTTGTTGGCGCCGTTCGAGGAACCGGTCCCTCCGGTTAAATACGGCGGCACTGAGTTAGTAGTATTTAACCTCGCTGAAGAGTTAGTGAAAATGGGTCACGACGTGACTCTACTAGCCAGCGGCGACTCACATACATCCGCAAAACTAGTAGTATGCGCACCAGCAGCTATTAGGACCCTGAAGTCGGCTAGGAATCAAAAAACCCGGGTTGCTCTGAACTACCAAGGCCTAGCCAGGGCGATTGAAGTTATCAATGGCGGCAATTTTGATATCATCCATAATCATTTTGGTTGGCAGCCGTTACTATTTGAAAACACAATTGATTGCCCAATGGTTACGACCCTTCATGGGACGCTCGTAGACCCTACAGAAAAACTGATGCACGACCAATATAGGGACTCGGCCTTTATTAGTATCAGCGATTCCCAGAGGCGGCACGGCCCAAACCTTAACTACATTGCTACCGTCTACAACGGCATTAACGTTAAATCTTTTAGTTTTAATGATAAGCCCGGTGAGTATTTGGCATTTTTGGGAAGGATCTGCCCCGAAAAGGGACCGACTTACGCTATTGAGATTGCCAAAAAAACCAACCAGCGGTTAATTATCGCCGCCAAGGTTGACCCCGTAGACGAAGATTTTTTCGAGGAATTTGTTGAGCCCTTGATTGATGGCGACCAGATCATTTTTATAGGTGAGGTTGACCATGAAGCCAAAGTTAAAATGTTAAAAAACGCCACGGCGCTTTTATCGCCACTACAGTGGGACGAGCCCTTTGGGCTAGCTAATATTGAAGCCATGGCCTGCGGCACGCCAGTAATAGCTATTAACAGAGGCTCTATGAAAGAATTGATCATCAATGATAAAACCGGCTATTTATGCAGCAACATTGATGAGATGATAGACCAGGTACCTCGAATTGGTAGGATTGACCGCGTAGCCTGCCGTCAACATGTTATGGAAAACTTTAACTCTAAACTTATGGCCAAAAGGTACTTAGAAGCTTATGGCCAGCTAATGGGTGATTAAATGAAATTCAAAACCAGATGGTCGAAAGAATCCAAAAGGCAACGACAGATTAGTCTACTTAGTTTGTTAATAGCCCATCATACCAAGCAGCCAGAAGACTATTTGAACTTAGTGAGCGCTGGCTCTGAGGGAATTTTCGCCAGCACGGATGAGAAATATTCTTATGCCATATTTGGCCGGGACTCCATAGAGGTCGCCGAAGACTTGCTTGATTCGCATAAACAGCTGGCCCACGATGTTATTATGACCTTGGCCAGCCTACAGGGCGTTGAGTTGAATTTACGCAGAGAAGAAGAGCCGGGCAAAATTCACCACGAATACCGCTCGCGCAAGTTTCAGGGCCGGCACATATCATCGCATGCAGCGATGATATTGGATAACCTCCAGGTGGTGTGGGGAAGCACTCCCTCCAGGGACGAGATGATTTACTACGGCAGCTACGATGCTACTCCGTTATACATAAGGTTGGTCGGCCGCTATGTTGATAAGTACGGAGACGCTATTCTGGACAATAAGTACCGTGGCCGTGATAACGATTCTCATACAATTGGCGCTAGTCTGGCGGCAGCGCAGCAATGGTTAGTCGAAAAAATTAGCCTATCTCCGTTAGGACTTCTGGAGTACAGGCGACTCAATCCAAGAGGAATCGAGAATCAGGTGTGGAAGGATTCTAAAACGGCTTACCTGCATTTGGATGGGAGCATCGCTAATTACGAGCGCGGCATAGCCTCGGTTGAGCTTCAGGGCTATGCCTACGATGCATTAATGACAGCGGCTAAGTTTAGTAAATCTGAAACTGAAAAAAGAGAGCTGCGAGACATGGCATTGCATATTCAAAAAGTTGTTATCGATACATTCTGGATGGGTGATGAGAATTATTTCGCCGAAGGGATAGACCACGATGCAAGGGGTAATAACCGTCAAATCAAAACTATCTGCTCAAACGGTGGAGTTTTACTCGAGAGTGGATTGCTTCGCGACCTGGGCCCCGGGGCTTCGGCCAAATTCGTCCATGGAGTTGTGGCTCAATTATTCAACGAACAACTGCTGACATCCGTTGGCATTCGCTCACGGGCCTTAAAATACAAAAAAATGCCAGGGTTTGTAGATTATCATGGCAGTTATACCGTCTGGCCCAAAGAAACCTACGATATTGCTAAGGGACTTAAGAAATTTGGTTATTTCAACTTGGCCGAGGAGCTGGAAGACCGGATATTGGCTGGTGTTGAATCGGCAGGCGAGTTTTATGAATTCTTTTATGTAGATGAGCAGGACAAGACGTATTATGAAAAGCGCGCCGTGCGAAATTTTCTGCTGCGTAAGCGCTCAGCTGACTCTCCAATCCCCCAAAAGGGCCAAGCTTGGGTAATCTCGGCCGTACTAGCAATAGAATATGGACGCGTCAAACATCAAAAACTAGTCAATGTTAGCGAATTTGAATCTGGAATTTTGGCCGATATGCCCAACCACAGCGAGGCTATTAAATAATTAATGGAGCCTGTGCTCGTTATATAATCAATGTGATGCATAAGCACAAGTATGCAAAATATGCGCTTATCGGATTTATAGCCGTACTCGTAATAATTGCGGCGTTTCTTCTTGGCTGGCGCCACGGGCTAGATAATCTAAGCATTAAGCAAATTACCCCCACCCAGGCCGCTAATGCCATGCAGGGCGACCATTTCTATAGTGATTACGGCGAAAACGCCTTGTTGGTTAGGGGAACCGTTGCCGCCAGCAATAACAATCCCAGTAATCTGATTGTTACTTTTATAACCGGAACAGGCTACAACGCAGCTTGTAACTTTGGAGTTTACCGGGCCAGTTTTCGTCCTGGCGAAATAATTACGGCTCTGAGTATGGGTGCTTTGGCCCAACGCCAGCCCTCAGGCGTGATGCTACAAAACTGCGTAATCCCTCAGTAGGGTTTGATGAGCAAGTACAAAATTATTAACGCTGACGATGCCGAGGATTATTATGCCGACTCAGATGTGCCCGGCGAGTTTCGCGCTCTTTCTAAAGCCCTAGGCACGGAGCAGCTAGCTGCTACGCTTATTCGCATACCGCCGCACTCGGACTTTGAACAGGGTACGGGCCATTTCCACGATGAGCTGGAAGAGATCTATATAATTACTCGCGGAACGCTAACCATGCGTTTTGCCGATGATATTAAAAAGATCCCTGCCGGCTCGGTGGTCAGAGTCGCTCCCAAAACCCCCCGCTCGCATCGCAACGAAGGCGATGAGCCGGTTGATATGTGGGCTATATCGCCAAAAATTGACCGCTCTGACGCAACTTTAATAAAAGAATTCTGGGAAGCATCCAGGGACGCTAAACAGTCCAAGTAAGCTGTTTGGCTTTGGGCTAGATGCATTATAATAAGACGACTGGAACGATGTTCTGAGTTGTTAAGAGTGTTCTCAGGAATTTCTATTAGACTGGGGCTATAAGGAGAAGGATTCATTACTAAACATTTAACTGACTACCTATTAGACAACTCTATAAGAAGTGCTGGCAAACCGGCTCTGGTTTGTGTTGAACGGACTCTGAGTTGGTCCGAGTTGAATGATGAAGTACAGCAAGCCGCCGCCGCTCTGAGCAGCCAGCTTAGCGCAGATAAGCAGCAAGTAGTTGGTTTACTGTTTGCCAACGGCTGGGAATTTGTTGTAGCATATCTGGCGATTGTTCACACTGGACACATTGCGCTGCCGTTGGACCCGACCTATAAAAAACTGGAGCTGGATGCAATCCTTCAGCAAGTTAAGCCAGTCGCTGTAATCAGTAATGCGGCATACGCGCATAAGATTACTTATCAAAAGATTCTTATGCTCAAAGATCTTCAGGTAAATCCCAAAGGGACTGCAAAAGTTCTGCGCTTGAACCCCTCTGAGCAAATTGCCAGCCTAACCTTTACTTCCGGTACCACCGGCAAGCCAAAACTGGCGCCTTATACGCACACTAATCATATTTGGAATATCAAGGTTTGCTCCAAGGCTTGGGATTGGGATGCCAGCGACAGCCTTTTGATATCCTTGCCGCTGTCGCATTGGTACGGTTTAGTGATGGGGCTATCCGGCGCACTTTACCATGGCAACACGTTACATTTGCATGAGTGGTTTGACCCGCTAGCCACGCTAGAAGCCCTAGCTAGTGGCAAAATATCGCTATTCACACATTTTCCGCTAGCTTATGCCGAGATGCTAGAGACAGACGGGGATAATAAATACGACTTAAGTAAAACCCGGATGATAATATCTGGCGGGGCACCCCTACCGCCAACAATTGCCAGTCAATTTAGAAAGCGCTTCGGTGCGGATATTCTTGAGGCTTATGGCTCTTCTGAAAGCGGTCGCATTGCCGCTAATTTAGCTAGCAACCACGCGTCTGGTTCACCCGGTCTAGTTTTGCCCGAGGTAAAAATTAAGCTTAGTGAGGACGACGAGGTGCTTGTAAAATCCCCTGGGGTTTTTCCCGGTTATTATGATAATCCAGAAGCCACCACTGCCAATTTGGATGATGACGGCTGGTGGCACACAGGGGATCTGGGCCAGCTAGAAGGCCGGCGATTATTTTTAAAGGGCAGGGTGCAAGAAAAAATCCGTCGTTTCGGTTATAGCCTCTCGCCACGTGATATAGAATGGGCGCTGCACCAATTTAATAAAATCAAGAATGTTTATGTTATGGGCGTGCAGCGTTCCGACCAGCCCAATGACGAACTGGTGTATTTTATAGACGGTGAAGCTTCTATTGAGCAGATTCAGGGCTTCTGCAAAGCCAATCTGCCGTATGCTTGGCGACCAGACCGAATAATCCTATTGAATGGCATTCCTAAAACACGCAGCGGCAAAACCCGCTTGACAGCTTTAAGAAACTTACTGGACGAGCAAAAAGTAGTTGCGGGTAGCCGCAATGGCTAAAGTCGCTGCCGCGTCACCCTCCAATCGCATACTTAGCCTAGATATCATCCGCGGTATGTTCTTGGTGGTAATACTGATTGACCATATTGAGCTCTACCCAAGTCTTTTCGCTTTTTTCACCGGTGAGGGCCGGCTATACGTCTCGGCTGCCGAGGGCTTCTTCTTCCTGTCGGGCATTGTTGTCGGCCTGGTCTACCGCCGGCGTCTAGTCCGGGGTTTTAGTTTTATTTTTAAACGTCTTTGGCGGCGGGCGGCCGAACTCTACCTGCTGTCTGTAGCTTTCACGCTTTTTTTCACCTGGCTAGCGATTGTCTCGCGTCACACGAACATAAAGTACGGTTTGCCGTCGGAGATTAATTGGCCGCACATACTGTACCAATCTGTTATTTTGCACTATACGTTTGGTTGGGCGGATTTTTTGTCGCGTTTTGCTATTTTGACATTTTTGGCGCCATTCGCCATATACTTGCTTGCTCGCGGACAGCTACGGCTTTTGGCTTCGGCCAGCATTCTGTTGTGGTTCTTTAGAGGCACTAATTTTATTGCTGCTTGGCAATTAATATTCTGCCTGGCTCTGATAATCGGCTTTTACTGGAATGAGATAAATGATTGGGCAGCTTCAGTCCGCCAACCGCTGAAGAGCCGTTTACGCCAAACCGTTATGATAAGCGCCGGTGTAACCTTCGCCTTTAGCTATCTAAGTATGTACTTAATGTCCTACCTACAAAACGCCGCGGCGCACCAGCCGCTATGGTTGAACAACTTCACTTGGACCTGGAATAATTTTGATCAAAAGATTTGGCACTACTGCGACAAATTCACGCTCGGCCCGGGGCGATTGGCCTTTTTCCTGTTGTGGTTTAGCGCGCTTTACATGATTGTTGAGAAATACCAGCCGGCTATCCGTAAATACAGTCGTGATTGGCTGCTGATTTTGGGCCAAAACAGCCTATTTGTTTATATCGCTCATGCTTTTATTGTCTTTATATTCAAGATGTTCATCCCGGCGCAAACTAGCTTTCTACAGAACACGTTCATAACGGCTCTAGCGCTGTTGGCCCTGGCTGGCGCAATGACACTGCGGGCCCTGCGCGACGACCAACTGGGCACCAGGCCATTTTCGGATTTTTACCTGTTGCCAATATTTAGGCGGTCTAACTCGGCTACCACGGATAAGTAGATTGGATTATCGATTTCTTGGCGGCAATTGCTAGAATAAACCCATGGCCAAAAAGCAAGAACCAAAGCTAGTAGCGGGATGGACGCTCGAGAAAAGTTTGCCTTGGTTGCTAATAGTCGGCGGCGTGGTAGCCATGGTAGCTTCCATTCTGCTCAGCATAGAGGTGTTTAACCGCCTGCAAAACCCAAACTACATACCGGTATGCAACCTAAATCCAATCTTAAGCTGTACCAGCGTAGCTGACAGCAAACAGTCTCATCTTTTTGGTTTTCCTAATTACTTTATCGGCATCGCCGGTTACGCCGCTGTCGCGACCATGGGGCTGGCCGCCCTGGCCGCGCCTAAGCTCAAACGCTGGTTTTGGCAAGCGCTGCAACTTGGACTTACCTTATCAATCATTTTTTTGACCTGGCTACAATTTCAGACTCTGTACCGTATTGGCGCCCTGTGCCTGTTTTGCATGATTGTCTGGGCAGCCACTATACCGATGTTTTGGTACACCTCGCTTTATAATCTAATGTTTGGCAATATTAAATATCCCAAAAAACTGGATCGGGCAGTGAACTTTGCCCAAAAACATCATCTGGATATTGTGATTTTGTGGTTTCTAATCATTATCGCGCTGATAATTAAGCGCTTTTGGTACTACTGGAGCACGCTTTAATTTCTTGATGTTCTTGCTCGCGCTGTGTCCAAGACGCTGCACATAACTCAGCACGTAAGGTCCGGCGTAATAAGCCCCTACGGCGTAGATGATGCCAGCAATTACATCAAAAGCGTAATGCTCGCCTTCGTATATAACGCCGACATATATCAAAGCTGGATAAATTAGCGATACCAGCCCCCAGCGCCGGCCATAGAGTTTAAAAATAAAGATAGCGAGCAGGGTGGCGCAAGCCGAGTGCAGGCTGGGCACCGCGGCCACAGGGTTAGCCGCTAGATGATTATACAGCGAAGGGAAGTCATGTATCCCCAAGCTGGCCCATACATAGCTTGAGGTCCGCACAATCGGTTGAATGTAGTGCTGTTGGCTGGCTAGCCAGGGTGGGGCGGTCGGAAAGACCAGGAACGTCAAAAAGGCCGCAAAGAACAGTGTCATATAGCTGGTTACAACTTGCCAGTAGTAATGCTCGCGGGTTTTCCAGACCAACAGGGCCAGGCTGATGGGAAGGACAAAGAAAAGCAGGTAGGGGATATAGAGCACAAAGTCGTACCACTGTACATGGCCATGCCACAGCCATCGCTGCAAATAAACCGTGGGCAAGTTGCCGAATAGCGCCTTGTCTATATGCGGTGCCAGGGTGTAATTGACATGGCTATTGAGGCGATGCGCCAGGCCACGGAAAGATTCATAGACAATTATTAGCACCACGAACGGCAATAGACGGCGCAACATTTCCCCCGCCTGCCTAAATATCATAAAGACAAATAGCAAAAAAACGATTAGCTTATCGGGGGTGGGAAAACTGGGCTCGTGAATGAAGATAGCCACACAAGCCAGGGTACCGGCAACGCCAATTATCTGTAAGCTGCGCTCTTTGATTTTGTTCACTGGATTACATTGTATAACAACTACCTCACCTCTGTGCTCTCAGTTAATATTCAGACAATAGGTTAAAATAAGAAGCATGCGGATACTGATAATTGAGGACGAGCACAAGATTGCCAACGCTATCAAACAGGGTCTGACCCAGGAGAAGTTTGCAGTGGACGTCGAGTACAACGGCGATGACGGTCTAGGCGCGGCTCTATCGGAACCCTACGATTTAATGGTAATCGATAGGATGCTGCCGGGCAGTGTCGAGGGGTTGGATATCTGCCGCGAGGTACGAGCCAAAGGTATTCATACGCCAATTATTTTTTTGACGGCTAAAGACCAGATACGCGACCGGGTAACTGGCCTGGATGCCGGTGCTGATGATTATTTAATCAAACCTTTTTCGTTTGAGGAGCTGTTGGCCCGAATTAGAGCCCTGCTACGCCGGCCGCAGGAATCAACCGGCACAGTGCTCAAAGTCGCCGATTTAAGCTTAGATACGGTTAATTATGACGTTAGCCGCGCTGGTACAACTATCCGCCTAAGCACCAAAGAATTTGCGCTGCTGGAATATTTGATGCGCAACAACGGCCGGGTATTAAGCAAAGACAATATTATTGCCCACGTGTGGGACTTTGACGCCGATATCCTACCGAACACCGTAGAGGTCTATATTGGCTACCTGCGCAACAAAGTCGATAAACCATTTAAAAGCCCCGAGCTCATTAGCACTATGCGCGGCTTCGGTTATAAAATAGGGCCCAGCACAAGATGAGCGACCTGTTTCATTCGGCCGCGCTCAAGCTAACCGGCTGGTATCTGGTTATCATTATGCTGTTGTCAATAGGTTTCAGCGTCTCGCTTTACCACGTATCCAGCAACGATCTAGAGCGTAACGCCGCCCGCCAGGTGGGTTTTTTTAATAACTACTTGGCCCCGGGTGATTTTAATGATTTTACCCAGTTGCGCCAAGCCCAGCTAGATCAAGACCGCCAACATCTTAAGGGCAATCTGATCTTATTTAACTTCGTAGTTCTGCTAATCGGCGGCGGCGCCAGCTACGCCTTGGCCCGGCGAACACTTAGGCCGATAGAAGAGTCTTTGGAGTCGCAGAAACGCTTTGCCGGCGATGCCAGCCATGAGTTACGCACGCCGCTAACAGCTATGCAAACAGAGATTGAGGTGGCCTTACGAGACCCTAAACTTGATAAAAAAACTGCCACGGCGCTACTGCAGAGCAACCTAGAAGAAGTCGCCAAACTCAAAGCTT
>Ga0265319_1000704_pt1 | contig 21841 bp, 13 predicted proteins | sample 4824metaG_FD_192443 | JGI IMG/M metagenome (GOLD analysis project Ga0265319, IMG submission 192443) | Rhizosphere microbial communities from Carex aquatilis grown in University of Washington, Seatle, WA, United States - 4-8-24 metaG | ecosystem: Host-associated > Plants > Roots > Rhizosphere >...
CTGACCGGTGGCAGGGGCCGTGGCTCGTCGTACGCGAAACCCACGCCACCCATCGACGGCACACAGCCGGAGATGGCGGCCGCGACGCTGAGGCGCTTTGCGGACGTCGGCATCAGCCACGTCCAGCTCGTGCTCGACCCGATCACGGTCGCGTCGATCGAGGAGTGCGCTCCGATCCTGCGCGCGCTCGACGGAGCGGGGTGAACGATCTCGGTCCGCCACCGCCACCGATCGTCCAGACGCTGCCCTACGTGGCCTGGATGCTGCTCGTGTCGCTGTCGTTCGGCTCCTTCGCCTTCGTCCTCATCACCCGCCAGCTGACCGACGCGACGATCGGCTACCTCCGCTTCACAGCGGCCTCAGCCGCGCTCATCGGCCTCTTCGCGCTCTTTGCCGATCCCGGCGCGCCGGCCACGCCGTTGACGTCGCTCACGGTTCACGGCTCGACCGCGGCCGCCGCCACGCTGCGCACCGAGGCCCTGGTGGCCTTCCTCGTCCTCGCTGTCGTCTATGTCGTGATCATTCGTAGGCGCGACGCCGCGCTGATCGTCGGTGCCCTCGCGATAGGGGCCGCAGTAGGCACGCTGGCCGTGGCCGCGCTCGGCTGGGCGCCGACGAACCAGGACGCGGTGCCGCTGATCGTCCAGATGGCGATGCTGGCCGCGATCACCGGCGGCTCATTGGCCGCGGTCGTGCTCGGCCACTGGTATCTCGTCACGCCGGGCATCTCTGAGCACCCGCTCGTCCTCCAGGCGCGCCTCGTGCTGGCCATCCTCGCGCTCCAGGCGCTGCTCTTCGTGACCTGGACGACGATTGCGGGTGGCCCCGGCCAGACGCCCTTCTCGTCGTTCACGAGCGGCCCCGTGCTGCTCGTCGTGCTGCGCCTGCTGGTCACGATCCTGTTTCCCATCCCGCTCGCGGCGATGGCCTGGCGAACGGCCCTGACGCGCTCGATGGAATCGGCGACCGGCCTGCTGTACATCAATCTCGCGGCCGTGATGGCGGGCACGATCGGCGCGGCTGCGCTGTACATCTCGAATGGCATCCTCGTCTAGGCAATGACGATGCACGTCCGGGTCCGCCTCTTCGCCATGCTCCGCCAGCAGGCCGGCTGGCGCGAGCGCGAGGTCGAGCTGCCGGAAGGCGCCACGATCGACGACGCCTGGCGCGCGATGGAGAAGGAGGTCCCTGCGTTCAGCGCGCAGCGCGAGATCGTCCGTTTCGCGCGCAACCGCGAATACGCCACGGCCGACCAGGAGCTGCGCGACGGCGACGAGCTGGCACTCATTCCACCCGTCGCCGGAGGCTCCGATTCGTTCGTCAGGCTGGAGATAACGCCCAGACCGATCAGCGACGAGCTGCTCGCGCAACTAAGACGCGAGGTGCCCTCAGCGGCCGATGGCGCCTATGTCTGCTTCCTCGGCCAGACGCGCGAGACGGCTGGCACCCCGTCGCCCGGTGAGGAGCACGAGGCCGCCCGGCACACCGGCAAGCCCGTGGTTGCGCTGGAGTACGAGGTCTTCGAGGAGATGGCCCTCGACGTGTTGCGCACGATCGCGTCCGAGATCGAGCAGCGCTTCGGGGTGACGCGCCTCGCGATCGTCCATCGCTCAGGCGAGGTGCCCCTGGGCGAGGCCAGCGTCGTGGTCTGCGCCGCGGCCGTGCATCGCAGCGCCGCGTTCGATGCGGCGCGCTATGGCATCGAGGAGCTCAAGGCACGCGCACCGATCTGGAAGAGCGAGCAGTACGCCGACGGATCGGTCTGGATCGGCGCTCCGCCGCGCGATGCGCCCCCCGAAAACCCGCCAGGCTGAACGCCGGCCGCGTGTCCGGCGGCCTGTGTGATCTGCGTCCAGTACCTCTGTCCGATGAGCCGGCACTGTCGTCCCATTTCTATCGACCCGATACGCGAATACGTTGCCGACATCGGTTCGCACTCATCAAAACATCGGAGGGTTTTCGGAAACATGATCCAGTACCTGGTGAGCCTCATTAATCGCGACGAGCGTGGCCAGGGCCTCGCTGAGTACGCGCTGATCCTCGCCCTGATTGCCGTCCTGGCGATCGCGGCGGTCACCTTCCTCGGTGGCCAGATCAACACCATCCTGTCGAACGTCGGCAACAAGATCTAGGTTTTCGACCCCGGGTCGAAGTCTCAGACAGTAAAGACGCCGGTCGGGCAACCGACCGGCGTCTTTCTTTGTCGATAATCTCGTCGACATGGTTCGCGTCTACATCTCGGTCGACATGGAGGGCGTGGCCGGCATCAGCCACGCGAACCCGACACGCCGCGGCGATATCGGCTATCCCGAGGCCGTCGCGCTCATGGTCGGTGAGGCGAACGCGGCGATCGAGGGCGCCTTTGACGGCGGGGCGACCGAGGTCACCGTCAATGACAGTCACGGCGGCATGTACAACCTGACCCCGGAGGCCCTCGATCGCCGCGCGCGGCTGGTCACGGGCAAGAAGCCGCTGTCGATGGTCGAGGCGGCCGGGGACTCTGACTTCGACCTGGCGCTGTTCGTGGGCTACCACGCGCGCGCGGGTCATCCGACCGGGGTGATCGCTCATACGTACAACCCGCGCGCCGTCCTCGTCGAGATCGGCGACCGACCCGCGACTGAAGCCGCGATCAACGGCCTCTACCTGGGCGCGCTGGGCGTGCCCGTGGCGATGGTCACCGGCGACGACGCGCTCGCGGCCGAGCTCGACGACTGGATGCCGTGGGCCGAGACGGTCGTCGTCAAGCACGCCATCTCGTACCAGGCGGCCGACTCGGTTCATCCATCCCTGGCGCGCGAGCTCATCCGCGACGCCGCGCGCCGCTCTGTCGAGCGGGCGCGCGGCGATGGCAACACCCTTCAGCCGCTCATCCTGGATCCGCCGCTCGACCTGCGCATCGAGTTCACGACGCCATCACAGGCCGACTTCGTGGCCACGATCCCCGGCTTCGACCGTATCGGCGACCGTTCCGTGACGTACTCGACCGACGATGCGATCACCCTCTTCCGCGCCTTCATCAGCGCCATCCGCATCGCCCCGGCCGCCGACGACTGACGCGCTAGGCTTTGAGCTCATGAGCGAGCCGATCAACGTCACGCCGGGCGTCGACCAGGGCCAGCCGCCGACGCAGCCGAGCCAGCCTCCCGGGCCGGACAGCTTCCCGCGCAGCGGTTTTGGCTCCAACCACGACAGCGCCACGCCGCCCGAATGGCTGGCCTGGGCGTGGTCGTCCGACCGCAATCGCAGCTTTCCGTGGCTCGGGCTGCTGCTGGTCATGGTCGGCGTCGTCCTGCTCGTCAACTACTTCCTGCCCGCTGTCAGCATCGGGACGCTCGTGCTCCTCGCGCTGGCGGCCGTGTTCTTCGCGGGCTGGATCTTCGGCGGCTCGAGGTTCATCCTCGTTCCCGGCCTGATCGTGCTCGCCCTGGCGGTCGCGCGGCTGATCGTCGAGCTCAACATCTACACCGGCCCGGGCACGACCTCGCTCTCGCTGGCGGCGGCCTTCGGCGTCATGTGGCTGATCTTCGCCGCGCGCGGCCGCCGGCCCACCTGGCCGTTGTGGGGCGTGGCAATCTTCGGCCTGATCGGCCTCGTCGAGGTGTCGAGCCGACTCGCGTCCGTACCCGACTTCGGCGGACTCTGGCCGGCGCTGATCATCGTCATCGGCCTGATCCTCGTCGTGAATTCGCGCGGCGGCCAACCGCGGCGCCGCGCGCCTCGTTAGCCGCAGTAGACCAGGGCTGCCGATCGGACGGCAGTCTCAAACTCGTCGTTGCTATTCGAGACGGCCGTCGACTAGTCTCCACCCGCTGCCGGGTCCGCTGAACGTCACTGTCCGCGTACCCGGGCCAACTGATCGTCCTGCGGCGATCCGGCCATCCGATTGAGGGGTCCCATGTCGCGTCTTCCGTCGCCGCGCATCGCTGTGGTCGCGGCCATCCTTGCCTGTGTTGCTGCCGTGCTCACGTTCGCCGTGATCCAGCAGCCGATGACCTCGCTCCAGGTCGATCCCGGACCGCAGCGAGACGTCCAGGGCGGCGCGGACGTCCGCCAGCCCCAGCTGCAGCCAAAGGTCTATGACGGCGAGGACCTGTCGAAGACGATCACGCAGCCGACGCAGCTCAAGCTGACCGCGGCCACGCCGAAGGTCTTCGACATGCGCAGCCTGGTCACCAAATTCCCCAACCGCGTCACCCAGGAAGGCGTCGAGCGCGAGTACAACCCTTATGGCGAGGACGAGGACGCTGACCAGCCAGACTCGGATCAGCAGAGCTCCGACCAGCCAGACTCCGACCAGCCTGACTCGGACCAGCCGGACTCGGACCAGCCAGGCTCGGACTCCCAGCTCCCGGCATCGATCGACCCCGACCAAATCGCAATGTCGCCGAGCGAGAACGACCCGGCGCCAGCAGCGACGACCTCGTTCGACGGCATGCATTTCACAGAGGACTGCAACGGGACCCCCTGCGGGGCGGGCCATCCGCCGGACACCAACGGCGACGTCGGCCCGACCTATTACGTCGAAGTGGTCAACACCGCGATCGGCATCTACAACAAGACCACCGGCACGCGTGTCGCCGGCGTTGACCTGAATACCTTCTTCAGCCAGGGCAACTACGGCAACCTGTGCGACACGAACAATTTCGGCGACCCGGTCGTCCTGTACGACTCGTTCGAGGATCGCTGGTTCGTGAGCGACTTTGCTTTCCAGCTCGACGGATCGAGCAACGTCAGCCCGCAGCACGTCTACCAGTGCATGGCCGCCTCGAAAACGGGTGACCCCGTCAACGGTGGCTGGAATTACTACTCGATGGAGACCGTCGGCGGTCTCGGTGACTATCCCAAGTTCGGCATCTGGCCGAACGGCATCTATTGGTCGGCCAACATGTTCGGCTACGCCGCGGGTGCTTCTTTCCAGAACCCCCGCGTGTGGGGCCTGAACAAGGCCCAGATGTATGCCGGTTCGCCGACGGTCGATGTCGTCAGCTTCGACGCACCCTCGGCCGACTTCACGCTTCTGCCCGCGAACGCCCGCTTGGAAGCCGGCACTCCGCCGACCGGGACGCCCGAGTACTTCGTATCGACCTGGGAGTTCCTCAACGCGCTCGACGTCTACAAGCTCAACGTCGACTGGAGCAACATTTCGAGTGCCACCTTCAGCGGCCCGTTCAACCCGCTCGCACCAACCTCGTGGCCGAACGCGAACGTTCCCAACGCGCCGACGCCGGTGACCGCAAACTCGCTGGACGTGCTGCAGATCCGGGCCATGGCAGAGGCGCAGTACAGCAACATCGGCGGCGCGGAATCGCTATGGGTCTCGCACACCGTTCGCCGCCAGAACACGACGGGCTTCGCCGCGCCGCGCTGGTACCAGGTCGACGTCAGCGGCGCAACTGTGGCCGCGAACACCACTCAGGCAGCCACGTGGGATCCAGACGCCGCGAACATCAACTACCGCTACCTGCCCAGCCTCGCGATCGACCGCAACGGCGATATGGCGATGGGTTATTCCATGTCCAACTCGACCACGAATCCATCAATCGAGTACGCGGGGCGGCTCGTCACGGATCCCGCCAGCACGCTCGGTCAGAGCGAGCAGACGCTTATTGCCGGCGCGGGTACCCAGAGCGGCAGCTGTGGTGGTTCGCCGTGCGTTCGCTGGGGCGACTACAGCGGAATGGCCCTGGACCCGGACGGCTGCACGTTCTGGATCAGCAACGAGTACTACACCGCCAACGGGCTTGACGACCACACGCGTATCGGCTCGTTCGCCTACCCGTCATGCACGCCGCTGACGGACAGCGGCGTGCTGTCCGGAACGGTCACGGCCAGTGGCTCACCGGTCAGCGGCGCGATCGTCTCTCTTGGCAGTCGCACGGCCACGACGAACGCGAGCGGGCAGTACTCGTTCAGCGCGCTGCCCGGTGGCACGTACCCGAGCCTGACCGCCGGCGCAGCCGGCTTTGACGCCCAGTCGATCAGCGATCTCGCCGTCGCCGACAGCGGCACCACGACACAGAACTTCGCGCTCAGCGCCGCAGCCCAGAGCGGCTCGTTCGTCGACACGACACAGGCGCACTTTGAGAGCGGCGTGCTGTCGAACGTCGACATCACGACGAGCGCGGGCGACGTGACGCTCACCTCTCCCGATCAGATCAACCAGCAGAACACGACGCTCGGCACGAGCGGCGTCGGCATCACGGTCACGACGTGGGGCGGCCAGACGTTCACGCCGTCCATCACTGGCCAGCTGTCGAAGATCGACGTCAACCTGTTCTGCTCCGGATGCACGGGCACCACTCCAAACCTGACGCTTTCGATCAGGGCAACGTCGGGCGGGCTTCCAGCCGGCGCCGACCTGGCGAGCGCGACGGTCCTAGGCTTCAATAGCGGCGCCTCCGGCTACTACACGGCGAGCTTCTCGCCGTCGTTCACGGTCACGAGTGGCACCCAATACGCCATCGTCATTCGGCCAACCGCCAACCCATCGCCGGGTGTTTACGCGCTGACACGCAGCGGCACCTCGACTGCGGGCTCCGACGTCTACGCCGGAGGAACGCGGGTCGCGGGCGCGACCAGCGGCACGGTGTGGTCCGTTCCGCTGACCGGTGGCGTGTCGACCGACGCCGGCTTCCGGGTCTACATCCACGCCGGCTACTTTTCGCCCGGTGTGTTCACCTCGTCGCTCAAGGATGCGAATCCTGCCCCGGGCTCCGATTCGGAGTGGGGCACGCTCTCCTGGACTGCAACGACGCCTGCCTCGACAGGCGTCACCTTCCAGGTCGCGGCCAGCAACAGCCAGTACGGCCCGTTCAGCTTCGTCGGTCCGAACAACACGACAGCCACGACGTTCGACGACGGCGGCTCGCTCGCAATGTTCGACACCTATCGCTATCTCAAGTACAGGGCGACGCTGACGACGAGCGACACCTCGCAAACGCCCATCTTGTCCGACGTGACGATCGGCTTCAGCGACACTCCGATCACCAACCCGACCTCGCTCGCCGTCGACCCGGCCACGGGCACATACGGTGGCACGAGCGACTTGTCCGCAACTCTGACCTCAGGCGCCAACCCGGTCCCGGGGCAGTCGGTCTCGTTCACTCTCAACGGCACCGGCGTGGGCAGTACCACGACCGACGGCAGTGGCATCGCCACGCTCAGCGGCGTCAGCCTGAGTGGCATCAACGCCGGCTCGTATCCGACCGGCGTCAGTGCCTCTTTCGCGGGGGTCACCGGCTTGCAGTCGAGCTCGGGCAGCAATTCGCTGACGGTCGACAAGGCGACCGCGACCCTGGCCTTCGACGCCGGATCGCTGAGCCAGACCTTCGACGGAAACCCGAAGTCGGTGACGGTCACGACCGATCCGGCCGGCCTGGACACGGTCACCATCACCTACGACGACGGCAGCGGTCCGACGACCGCCGCGCCAAGCGCCCAGGGCAGCTATTCGGTGGCCGCCTCACTCGACAATCCCAACTACCAGGCGACCCCGATCAGCGACACGCTGGTCATCAACGCGCCTGCGTCGCAGGATCAGACGATCGACTTCGCGCCACTCCTCGACAAGAGCTTCGGTGACGCCGACTTCGACGTCTCCGCGAGCGCCAGCTCGGGCCTGACGGTCACGTTCGGGGCGTCCGGCAACTGCCAGATGGCAGACGCCGATACGGTCCACCTGACCGGCGCTGGCACGTGCAACATCACTGCCAGTCAGGCCGGCGACGGCTCCTACAACCCGGCGCCCGACGTCGAGCACAGCTTCCACATCGCCAAGGCGGGCACGACGACGAGCGTCAGCTCGAACAGCAACCCATCCGTCTACAGCCAATTCATCACCTTCACCGCGACCGTCGGCTCGACCGCCGGCACACCAACCGGCAGCGTGCAGTTCAAGGTGGACGGCCACAACCTCGGCGCACCGGTGACGCTCAGTGGCGGCATGGTGACATCGCCGTCGACCTGGAGCCTCACCGTCCGCTCGCACTCGGTGACGGCCGTCTACGCGGCCACCACAGATTTCGCGGCCAGCACGGGCTCAATGAGCCAGACGGTGACCAAGGCCAACGTCATCGTGACGCTCACCAGCAGTAGCAATCCTGCCCAGAATGGAACAATGGTGACCTTCACGGTCACCGTCGCCCCTACGCCGAACGCGACCTCGGGACCGTCAGGCAAGGTCCGCCTGCTGGTCAACGGCCATGCGATCAAAACCTCCAAGAAGCTGACCCACAGTGCGGCGAGCTGGACGTTCAAGTGGAAGCTCGGCACCGGCACGTTCGACGTGACGGCGCGCTACCTCGGCAAGCCGCCGTTCAACGCGGCCGTGAGCGCTGTGCTCCACCAGGCGATCACCAGCTAGGCAAACCCACGCTGCGGGGTTGCCCCGCGATTGAAAGCAGGAAGCCGGCCGGGCGCAAGCCCGGCCGGCTTTCCTCTGTTTGTGGCGACTACTTCGTGTACACGCCGGCCGGGTCGAGCTCCTCGCGAATCAGGCGCAGCTCGGCGTCACCGGGCGCCGGCGTATCCGCCAGGGCAGGGGCGACGCGCGGCTCCCAGCCCATCGCGGAACGCACCCGCGCAAGGTCGGCTCCGGGATGGAGTGAGTCGAGGCGCAGCTCGCCGTCCGCGTCGGGATGGAATATCCCGAGGTCGGTTACGACGACGCGCACGCGCGTGCCAGCTGAAGTTCGGAAGTCGAGCCGCTCGACGAAGGAGCGCTGCGACTGGCGCATGATCACGAAGATCGACTGCGCATTCTGGGCGATCTCGCACGCGCCGCCAGAACCCGGCAGGCGCGTCCTGGGCGCCTCGTACGGCCCGATCACCGTCGTGTTGATGTCTCCATGCCGATCGATCTGCGCGGCGCCCAGGAAGCCCACGTCGATCAGGCCGCCCTGGAGGTAGTAGCCGAAGAGCTCGAACATGCTCGTCACGGCGGTCGCGCCGGTGACGATGGTGGGGTCACCGATTGACAGCGGCAGCCTGCGCGGGCGAGCACCGAACACGCCGGCCTCGTAGACCAGCTCGAGGTCCGGTGCGACCGTGCGCTTGGCGAGGTTGACCGCGATGTTGGGCAGGCCCACGCCGACGAAGCAGACGCGCGTGCCGGCCAGCTCGCGCGCCGCCGCGACGATCATCATCTCGGACGCGCTGAAGCTCGTCACGCGACGAGCCTAGCGCGCCCGAGAGTTATTGCCGCTCAGTTCGCGGTGAACTGCTGGATGACAGCGTCCCCGCCGCTGGACAGGCAGGCGATCAGGACTGCATCGCCATGGGCAATGCCGCCGCTATCGGTCAGGTCGACGCTGAACTGGCCGTTCGAATCAGACGTCCCAAAGTCAAACGCGAAGACGCCAGCCTCGACGACATACGGGTTGTTCGGGAAGCAAGTCCCCGTGACGACGTCGCTCTTGACGTTGGCCGTGCCGTCGATGGCCGGGATGCGCCACGAGGCGTCCGATCCGAGCGCCGGCGCGCTGAACCACTCGCCGCCCGCAACCTGGTACAGCTCGCCCTGGGCGTCGACGAATCGTCCATCGAAGCCGTAGCCCGTGTCGCCTCCAACGGCATCGCCCGTGGCGACCTTGTTGCCGCCCTGGGTCAGCTTGATGCCGATGTGCCTGTACGGCGCAATGAAGCCCTCGAACTCCGACGATCCCAGAGTGATCTGGACGCCGGGTACGTACATGTCGCGATAGACCAGCGCGTCGCCACCCTTGAGTGACGCGCGGACCTCGAGCTGGGAGCCAAAAATGAGGTTGATGCCATCCGCGCCGAAGTCGTGCGACCACGTTCCGTCACTCGCGGCCACCACGTGCTTGGTCAGGTCGTAGGGCTGGTCGCCGAACAGGATGCCCTGCGAATCAGCGGCCTCGACGGCCAGCTTCATCCCGGCCGGAGCCGTGCCCGAGACCACGTCGCTGACCCGGTTCACGGTCATCGTGACGCGCGGGACCGTGAACTTGAGTGCCTGGCCGGTCTCGAAGTCGGCGAGGCTGACCTTGTCGCCGGCGCCGAGCGGTTCGGCGAAGTAGTCGATACAGGCCGACCATGAGCCCTGTGCGTCGACCGTTGCTGCGTCGCGTATCTTCGGCGCACCGGTCGAGTCATGAACGATGACCTTGACGAAGGTGTTCGGCTTGGCCTGGCCGCCGATGCACTCGTCACCGACGCCAAGCATCGCCTGGAGTGGGCGCGGCGCCGCGGCGACCGGAGCGGCAAATGAGGCGAACGTCGCCCCGGCAAGAGCAAGCACGCCGACCGCTCGCGCGGTCCTCCCTGCGTTCATGGATCCCCTTCCTGTTCCCGAGCGTCCGTTCCCGCGGGCAATGTCGGAACCCGGCGATCGAGAAGCGCGCGAATTCTATGTGCGGGCCAAGACCCTGCTGAGTGCCGTTTGGCAGCAGATGGGCAGGTCTTATCTGTACTCGCCGTAGTCGACGGAGCCCGACGGCGCCGGCGCGGGCCGTAGCGCCGCGAGCCGCGGCGCGCCAAGCTTGTCGAGATACTCCGCGCGGCCGCTCACGCCGTGCACCCACTCGTCGAGCCAGCGCTGGAGGGAGTCGGCGTCGCGCGAGATCACGTCCCACTCGAGATAGAACGCGTTGTCTCGGTCGTAGTAGCCCTGGGCGTACGACGGATGCGCGCCGAATGGCTCGACGACGACCGCGTCCACGACCAGGCCGGGCAGGATCGTTCGGTTCGGATCGGCGCGGATGACGGACTCGTCAACGAGCTCCTCGACGACGACGATGACGCGCTCGGCCGCGAACGCCGCTTCCTTCTGGCAGCCGAGCAGGCCCCACACCTGCGTGTCCCCGGCCGCGTCGGCGCGCTGGGCGTGGATGATCGCGACGTCGGGCTTGAGCGCCGGGACGGCGTACAGCTCCTCGTCGGAGTAGGGCGACTTGATCGGGCGGATGAGCGGGTTCGCCTTGGGCAGGTCGGTGCCTTCGTAAGAGCGCAGAGGGAAGAAAGGCAGGTTCATCGCGCCCGCGGTGTAGCGGCAGACCATCCCGAAATGCGAGTACTCCTCGAGCTCGAGCGCCGGCGGAGTCTGCTCACACGCCCGACGAATGGCGTGCAGGCTGCCCACACCCGGATTGCCCAGCCACGAGAAGACGAGCTTGCGCGCGACGCCGGCGGCGACCATCTGGTCGTAGATCAGGTCCGGCGTCAGGCGGCACAGGGTCAGGTCGCGCCTGTGCTGGCGGATGATCTCGTGGCCCGCGGCGAAGCCGATCAGGTGGGTGAAGCCCTCGATCGCCACGCTGTCGCCGTCGCGTACGAGCTCGGCGATCGCGTCGCGCATCGTCGCGACCTTGTTCTCTGTCACGGTCAGATCATCGCCTGTCGGCGGGTCCTCGGCTCGCGGTTACTGCTCGCCTGCCGGATCGACCTGTCCGGCACCGGGGTGGTTCGTCATCGAGATCGGGCTGGCGCCCCAGTCCACGGTCAGCTCAAGGGCCAGTGTCTTACGCAGATGGGGCCGCAACCGGGTCAGGTTATGGAGCATGCAGGGGTCGCCCGGATCGCCGACGTACCAGGACGCGCAAGGGCCGCCCGAGACGTCATAGAGCTCTTTTTCGCCTGTGGCATAGTGCACGAATAGCCACTGGCCAAGTGGGTTGTTGGCTCCGGTCATGATTGCCTCGAAGAACGGCACGCCGCCCCCGACACCTTCGATCACGATCGAATCACGCTGCGGCACGGACGAGTACCGTGCCGGATCGATCAGGCCCGCGAAGCTCTGGCCGTCAACTCCGTAGCCGTTGAAGTACGGACCCATCTGGCAGCCGGCGATCTCACACAGCGTCGGCGCGACATCTATGTTCGACACCAGGTTCGCGTCCTGGCTCATGGGTCCGTCGATCACCGCCGGCCAGCTGATGTAGAGCGGCATCTGGGCGGTATAGGGCGCGATCTTGCCCGGGATGTGGTGAGCGCCCCAGCCCATGCCGTTGTCCGAAGCCAGGACGAAGATCGTGTTGTCGTATCGTCCCTCCGCCTTCAGCTCGTCGAGCACCTGACCGAACCAGTCATTGACCGCGAGCAGCGACTCGCAGTCGAGGGTGAGGTCCCATCCATTCGCATACGGCACGAGCGGCAGCTTCCTTTCGTAGGCCGGCTTGGGCCCGGTGTTCAGGATGTTGAAGCTGGCCGGGTCATAGGGCGGTATGTCTGCGCATCTGGGATCGCCGCGATATCGGGCCGGCGGCACCGGTTGGGTGGGGATCTTGACTCCATCCTCGTCCGACCCCCCGTGCGTCGCGTTCGGCGCGAGCCACGCGAAGATCGGCTTGTCCGGTGGGGCATTCTCGAAGAAGGGGACGCTCTTGGAGGCCATGACGTCGACCGAGTAGTCGGCGTCGGTCGCTCCATGGATCTCCTTGACACCGTTGACCCAGGCTGGGTAGTTGTAGTAGGGGCCATCGTCCTTGATCGCCACGTAATCCCAGCCAGGCGGTGTCTTGCTCGTCAGCGCCGATGTACCGTTGAAGTACTTGCCGACGATGCCCGTGTAGTAACCGGCGCCCTGCAGCTCGGTCGCGATCGTCTCGCGCGGATCGAACAGCGTGGCCTCGTTCTTCATGACGCCGTTGTGATCGTCGCGCTGGCCCGAAAGGAGCGCGGCGCGGCCCGGACAGCACAGTGAGAAGTTGCCCCAGTAGTTCGTGAATGAGATGCCCTGGTCAAGGAAGGTCGACTTGATGTTGGGCAGCCGCTGGAAGACGCGGTCATCCATTGCCGCAAAGTCGTCGATCAAGAGCACGACGATGTTTGGTTGCCCGAGCGGCGCCGGCGCGGGAGGGTGAGGGGCTGGCGTCTGAGGATTGGGGCCCGGCGCCTCAGGAAGCGCGGATGCTGTCTTGGCCTTGGCAAGCGGACTGGATGTGGTGGAGACCGAAGAGTCCAGTGGACGGGGAGCGCTGGTCGTTGGCGGGTTGTGAGTCAAAGTGGCAGATCCGACCAAGACGAACAGGGTGGCGCACGTCGCGATGACGAGCGCGATGACAGCAGACCGGGCAGTCGGCGACATGACTCATTCCTTACGCGGATCGTTTGTCCGAGCAAAGGATGATCGGTCGGACCGGGTAATGCGAGGGCTGTTGGTCACGCAGGCCGAAGTGCTGCGCTCATAACAAACGCGGGAGCCGCCTTTCGGCGGCTCCCGCGTCCCTCTCCCCGGAACGTGACGTCAGGCGCGCGTGACGTGCGCCCGTACGACGTCCTTGGACGTGCTTGACTTGGACTTCATCGTCACGTCGATGTTGCGCGTAGCGCTCACCTTCGTGCCCGACTTGGTCGTGACTCGGATCTGGAGCGTCACCTGCGATCCGGCAGCCAACGTGACGTTGTACGTGCCGGCGTTCACGCGCGCGGTGACATCAGTCGATCCGACGAAGAACCTGACCTTGAACTTGGTCGATCCGGACAGCGTCGAGTAGACGTTGAACGTGTCGGAGTCGAGGCCGTTGTTGGTGAGTTGGGCGTAGAACGAGAAGGTGTGACCCTTCGCGATGGCCTGGTTCTGGGTCTGCGACGGCTGTGCCGCGTTGGAGTAGACGCCGACCCCCACGTAGGGGCCGCCGCTGCTCAGCGCGATCGAGCCGTCCGGGACGCGCTGCGTCTGGGTGTAGGTGCATGAGACGTTCTGGCCAGCCGCGAGATGAATGGTCACCTTGCCCTTGGTCTTGTTGATCGTCTCGTTGGCGGTGCACGTCAGTGACTGGAGCGACCAGCCATCGACCTGGGTCATCTTGACCACGTAGTCGCCGGCCGCGGCGCTGAACGACGCCGTATTCGCCGACGTGCCGTTGTCGGTCAGGTTGAACGAGCCGATGCCGTTGGTGCCGGTGAAGGCGAACGACTGTGGCCCGTCAGGCCGTGCGTCGAGGTTGACGGTGATCGTTCCGTTCGACGCCACGCCGCCCGTGCCCGAGAGGTTCGAGATCGCGGTGGCGCTGTCCGGATCGTTCGAGTTGACCTCGAGCCGCGCCGTCTTCGACCCGGACGTGGTCGGCCGGAAGAAGACGAGGATGGTGCACGTGTCGTTCGCGTGCAGAACGGCCGTGTCGCAGTTGTTGGTGTCGATGCCGAAGTGGCCCGGGTTGGTGCCGGCGAGGTCAACGCTGCCGATCGCCAGGTCGGACGAGCCGATGTTCTGGACGGTGTACGTCGTCGACGCCGACGTCGTGTTGATGAGCTGCGTGCCGTAGTTGTGCGCCGTCGGCGTCAGCTGGACCTTGGGCTGGGTGATCTGGACGCTGGCCGTGTACTCGGTGAAGCCGCTGTCCTTGTCGAAGATCCTGCCCTTGACTGTGACCGTCCCGGAGTCGGCCGGTAGATTGCACGTCGCGCTGGTCGTGGTCGACGCCAAGCTGTAACCGGAGCCGCAGTCGAAGGCGTAGGTGAAGCCGGCCGTCGTGTCCGTGCTGGACGGATCGCTCGGGCTGGTCAGGCTGATGCCGAAGCTCGTGCTGTAAAGCGCACTCGCCGGTGCGGTGAAGGTCGCCGTTGGCGCGACGTTGGTGGCCGAAGCATTGAACGAATCCGTCGCCGTCGTGCCGTTCGTGCCGTGGCCGGTGACGTCGATCGTCGTCGGGCCGAAGTTGTCGGCCGGCGTGTAGCTCCACGTCCATGAGCCGCCGCCGTTGTCGACGAGGGTCCCTGGCTCTCCCGCTCCCAAGCTATATGAGGCGATCGAGCCGTCGAACGAACCGGTCGTCGACTGGACGCTGCCCTCGTTGCCGGTGACGTCCGCGGCGCCACCGCCGTGGACGGAGACCGCGGCGCAGTCAACGTCGAGCTGATCCGTGGTCAGCCATGGAACGAACGTTGCTCCGATTGAGACGGTGTCGCCTGTGCCGGGGCCAGTACCACTTGGTCCGCTGGCGGAACCCCACCAGTTGCACGACGCGTCGACCGATTGATCACTGCTATTGCGGACGCCGTCTCCGTTGCCCGCGATCGCGTTCTGGTTTACCGCGACCGAGTCGGACACGGTCCCGGTATCGACGAAGACGCCCGCGTCGACCATTCCGCTGATGGTGTTGCCGGTCACCTCGATGGCGCTGCTCTTCGTAGTTCCACCGAATGCCGTTGAGAGGCGCACGCCGCGGAAGCCGTTCTGCAGCGTGTTACCGGAGATCGTGACGCCGTCGTTGCCCATGCCCAGGAAGATGGTTGAGCCTGACTCATTGTTGGTCACGTTGGTGCCGATGGTGGCGCCGGAGTAGTCAACCAGCACGATGAACGTGCCGTCGTGATTGCTCGAGTTGCCGTGTATATCGGCGGTCGTTCCGCCGTTGAGGTTGATCGCTGCGAAGTCGCCGTCCGGGTCGTTGTCCATGTTCGAGAACGCGTTGTTCGTTATGGCGACATTCGACGCCGAACCGCTGCCCGCCAGCCAGAGGCCAGCATCCTGGGCCAGCACGTTGCCGCTGTCGTTCGTAAAGACGTTCTTGTCGACGGTCAGGCCGTCGACCGAGAAGCTCGGGCGATGGATGCCTTCGTAGAGATCAAGGAAGATGGAGTTCGTGATGTGGAGGTTGGCCCTATCGGCGCCAGAGGTCAGGTCGATCCCGAACCTCTGATCTCCGGTTGCGCCGACACCCTTGATCTCGACTCCGTCGATGGCCACGTTGTCGGCGGCCACCTTCAGCGCGGACCCACCGGTGCCGCCGCTGGTGGACTCGATGATCGTTTCGTTTGCCGACCGTCCACGAGCGTCAACACCCGCCTGGGCTCCGCGCAACGTGATCGAGTCGGAAATCGTGACGCTCTCGTCGAACGTACCCGCGCCGGCAATGACGGTGTCGCCAGCCTGCGAGTTGTCAACTCGGTTCTGGATCACTGCGCCCACCCTATAGATGTCGGTGAAGGCGCCAGCCGTGTACGGGCGCAGATGATCCAGGTTGCCGTCGGTCGTGGTCACGACGGGGTGTGGGTACGTGTTCAGCGTGAAGACGTCTGACCAGTCGAATGGGGCTGGTGCCTGGTCACCCCAGGCCTGGACGTAACGCGTGGCCGTCGCATCGGTGAAAGTGTTCCCCGTGAACACCGCGGCACCGACTGGATAGACCAACCAACCCTCTGCCCCGGGACCGGCAAAGCTGACCGGCTCGGTATTCGTGAAGGTGTTGTCCGTGATCACGCGTCCGCTTGTTGGCCCGCTGAAGCCTGCGCCGTTCGCGATGTAGAGCGAGGAGTCGCCGGCGAACGTGTTGCCCGTGACCGTGTAGGTCTTGATGTAGGACGTATCGTCCGCGAAGTTGGCGGGCGTCCCGTGGTTGTCATAACGCGGATCGCCGTCGCCGATGTACAAGCTGGCATCCGATGTGATCTTCGAGGCATCGAACGTGAAGTTGTCGCCAATGACCTCGATGGTCTTACTGTCGGAATACGGCGTGTTCTGACCGAAGCCCATACCCCGGATGGTGATGTTGTCCGCGGAAACGTAGACGCCGGAGTATCCAAAGTCATTCGTGGCATTCGTCGTGACCGTGGTCGCGACGTTCGCAACGTTCGTGATTGCAACGTCGCCTGCGGTGACCCCCTGCAGCGTGATCCCTGGCTTAGACGGCGGGAAGAAGAGGCCGAACTGGTAAGAACCAGTGTCCGTGGTCGTGCCACGGTTGGTGGCTGTCTCGTCGTAGTTACCGGGTAGCACACGAACTGTGCCGCCGGCCGAGACGGAGTCGATCCCGGCCTGGATGGTCTTCTTCGCGTCAGCCGCGCTGGAACCCGAGTAGGAATCGCTGCCGTTGGCGGCATCGACGTAGCACGTCGTGGTGCAGCCAGCTTCGGTGTCGACCTGGAACATCGGCACATAGGGAGCCCAGTTTGTGTCGCGGCGGAAAGTCCCGACGCCGCCTGCTCCACCGTCGGTGTACCAGCTAGCCGTCTCGGTGTTCCAAAAGACAGCGTTAGGCTCGGAGTCCGTACCTACGCTCGGGCCGGTGACATTGTTGAGGCCAACGTTCAAGGAGTCGTACGGGCCGTCAACGCCGATGGGGTTAGCACCCCATGACTCAGTGTTGTAGGCGATGCCGACAATGACCCGAGACGGGGCGTAGATGGCGTGCGGAAATGTGAACGTCACGTTGAAGGCGAGGCCGTTATAGCAGCTGGCGTCGCTGGCAAGCCACGCGTCTCCCGCACAGCTCGCGTCATGCTCCGGCCGCCACGGGATCGTCTTCGTCTGTGTTGTGGTCGTGATCAGCGATCCCAGCGCGGGATCGGCGCCGGTCGTGTCGACGTTGTAGATGTTCAACGTCAGCGGATAGTCGAAGCCCGCACTCGACGGGTACGTCCCGACCCAATCCGAGTGCTTCGCCCAATCGCTCATGGTGACTGTCACTGACGAGATGTAGTGATTGCTGCCCGCCAGCTGGATGTCATCCCCGAACTCAGCCGTCTGCTGAGCCTGAAAGGGCTGGCTCGGAACATTGGGCGGAAGCGGGCTCAGAATTGAGTCGTAGGCCACGGGGCTCGTGGCTGTGGCGAAAGCGCCCCCAACGAGGGCGAGCAGGCCGAACAAAACCATGGAGAAAAGGAGACGACGCATTGGCTGGGTACCCCTGGGCACGTAGGGAACGCCACGGTCTCCGTGTTGGACACTGCGGAGTCAGCCGCGAGACGTAGGACGCCGATCGTACGGTTCTCGTCAGTACCTAAGTACTAGCAAGGGGGGTAGGAAATTCGTTCCACTCGGCAGGGTGCGACGGGTGGTTCGGCCCTCGCAGCCAAGGACGTTTTGTGGGTCAGGCGTCTAGCGCGGCCTCACCGACGAGTAGTGCGTTGAGGTTAGAGGTTGAACGTAACGGTCGTGGCGGGTCCGATATTTCCGGCCGCATCGAGCGCTGCGACGGTGACGACATACGATCCGGCAGCCAATTTGCGGAAGGTGCTGGACAGGTGCTTCGTGAAGACCGTTCGTCCATTCGACAGCTGAATTTCGTAGCGCTTCACGCGGACGTTGTCCGAGGCGGCCGTCCAGGAGATGGCGACAGTCTTCCGACCGCGCACGGTCGCCCACGCCTGACCGACCGCGCTTGGCGCCGTGGTGTCTGACGCCGGGCGAATGGTGACGCTCACGATCGAGCTCGCCAGTCCTGACGCGTCGACCGCCTGAACTCCGTACGTCGTCGCGCTGACGAGCGTCTGTCCGTCGTCGAATGTCGTCCCTGAGACGACGGCAACGACCGCGCCGGCGCGCCGGATCCGGTACTGGGTCGCAGCAGTGGCGTCGCTCGCCGGCTGCCACGTCAGGTGAGCGGAGCCGCCACCCGTCGTGCTGCCCGACACTTGAGTGGGCGCGGCCGGAGGTGACGGCGGCGCGGTAACTGGCTCCTGGTCGACAACGAGCGGACCCACTGTGACCTGCGCAGCGGAGCTGTCGGCGCCCGTGACGGAGATCGACAGGCCATCGATGTCGTCGTCGAGCCGACTGCCCGGCGTGATGTAGGCATCGTGCATGGTCGAGGTCGACGGCGTCGCGTCGAGGAGGCTGCTGTCGCTCGACTGATCGTCGGCGACGAAGTGGACGAACACGCCTGCGGTTGCGGAGGTTCCGGCGAAGGTGTCGAACGGGCCTCCGGCCAGTCGATACTCGAGTGTCAGGTAGCCGCCCGCCGCGCGCCGGAGCAGCACGAGCCGTGTGCCCGGTTGACTGGAATCCAGATCCGCCAGCGCGTACGAAGCGGATGCTCCGGCATCTGCGACCGTGAGCTCGTTCGCATTCAGCAGGCCCATCCGCATCCGCTCCCAGGCGGACGGCAGACGGACGATGCCCGAACCCATGAGCGAGAACGGATCCCCGTACTCGGAGCTCGTGCACGTGTCGGGCTGTGCGAACGACACCGCGCTGCCGTTGACGGCGCAGGTCAACGAATGAGCGTGGTCCGCGCCCAGGTCGTGGCCCAGCTCATGTGCCGCGTGGTACAGGCCGACGTCGCCCGGCGCGGGCGCATTGATGTAGCTCGAGCTGTCGCCGATGGCTGCCAGGCCGGCCCATGGACACGCGTCGACGCGCGGGAAAAGGAACGCGAAGTTGGTGTAGGAGCTCAGGTCGACGCCGGCGCCAGTGGCTGCCGAACGCGCCGCGTCCGTCCAGGTTCCGAGATCGCACGTCGATGCGTCGCCGCCTATCGCATACGGACCGAATACGTCGCCGGTTATCTGGAGCGTGCCGCGCGAGGCGAGCGCATACAGCGTCGCGACGGATCGATCCGTGCCGAAGTAGGTCGTGCGCACATCGTCGGGCGTGACGGCGAAGGTCGTCGCCGACGGCAGCGTGAACATGATCACGGCCACGCGCACGGCGCTGGGCGGCGGCGCGGCAGAGGGCGTGGCGCTGACCACGGCGGATGCCACGGAGCTGACCAGGATGGCGGCGACAAACGCCGTGAGGATTGATCGTTGGATTCCGACCACGCGCCAAGGGACCTGTTGCGGCATCGCCGCGCCGGCAGGGCACCACCGGCGCGCGCGAGCAACACGAACCTAGGAGCGCGACAGGCTCACTCCTACTACACGGCTGGCGCGCGGCGTGGTACGTCCGTCATGCGGCTCGGCAGGTCCGGTTCGCAATGGTGGGGTTATGGCGGGTCCTGCCCGGGAACCAATTCCCGGGCGATGGTCACCCGAAGGGCTTAACCCTTGGTTAGCGGCGACTTAGCGCGCGGTCAGCGCGGCGGTGCTAGCCGTCGACATATTCGTCGTCGCGCGCGCCCCAGCGCTTGGCCTCGTCGACTGACCGCTGTGGATCTGCCGCAACGGCAGCCACGGCCTCCCCGAAGAGCCAGACCGCGGTGTCCGCCTCTGCCTCGTTGATCACGAGCGGCGGTGACATGCGCACGACGTCGTCGCCCGCCTCGAGTACGAGCAGGCCGCGCGTGAACGCTGCCCACTGGACTGCCTCGGCCGTCTCGCCGCTGTCGAACTGGACGCCGATCATGAGTCCCTTGCCGCGCACGTCGCGGACCATGTCCGGATGGTCGGCCGCGATGCGCCGCAACCCGGCCATGATCTGCTCGCCGCGAGCGGCAGCGTTGTCGATCAGGCCCTCGTCGAGCATCGCGATCGTCTCGAGCGCCGTGGCGCACGAGATGGGATTGCCGCCGAACGTCGAGCCGTGGTGGCCGCCCTGCCAGGTCATCAGCTCAGCGCGCGCGATGGCGGCGCTGATCGGCATGCCCGAGGCAATGCCCTTGGCCGCGCACAGGATGTCGGGCTGCACGCCGAAGTGTTCGATGGCCCACATCTTGCCGGTGCGGCCGGCGCCCGACTGAACCTCGTCGGCGATGAGCAGGATGCCGTTGTCGTCGCAGATCTTGCGCAGGCGCGGGAAGAACGCCGCATCGGGGATGACGTAGCCGCCTTCGCCCTGGATCGGCTCGACGATCACGGCCGCGATCTCGTTGGCCGGCACGAGACGCTTGAAGACGCGCTTCTCGAGCTCGTCGAGGCCTTCCGACCCGAACGGGACATGGATAACTCCGGGCAGCATCGGCCCGAAGCCGGCGTGGTACTTGGCCTTCGAAGCGGTCAGTGTCACGGCACCGTACGTCCGGCCGTGGAAGCCGCCGATGAACGCGACGAGGTACTGCCGGCCGGTGGCGAAGCGCGCGAGCTTAATCGCGGCCTCGATCGCCTCCGCGCCGGAGTTGCCGATGAAGCTGCGCGTCGGCCCGTCCATGGGCGCGATGCGGTTGAGCTCGGCGGCCAGCTTGGCGTAGATCGGGAGATAGAAGTCCGACGCGCTGAAATGGATCAGGTCGTTCGCCTGGCGCTCGATTGCGGCGCTGATGCGCGGATGGACATAGCCGGTCGATGAAACGGCAATGCCGGCGGTGAAGTCGAGGAAGAGGTTGCCGTCGATGTCCTCGATGGCTGCGCCACGGCCGCGGACGGGCACGATCGGATATGCCCGGGGCAGCGATGGCGACGTGTACTGGTGGTCGAACTTGACGTGGGCGCGCGCCTTCGGACCGGGGATGGGCGTCCGGATATCGGGCACCGTGCGGCCGTCGAACGACGGCACCTCATCGAGTGGCCGGCGACCGCTCAGGGCCGCATCCTTGTTCGTCGCGGTCTCTACCGCCGTAATCTCCCGCTCCGCCAGCTCAGTCATCCCAACACCCCGATCGGTCGCTCAATGCATAAAAATCATGCAGTCTGCATTAACGAGCAGTCTACACGAGCGGCCGACACCGGGTCGAGGGCCATCAGGGTGGGGGCAGCGGCTTCAGTCGGCCCATGATCCGCGTGACTTCGGGACCGACCGCCGGCCGCGGAAAGCCGTTGTGGATCTCGATCGGGATCCAGTTCAGCGACGCGACGCCGTTCGCGCTGAGGGTGACATCGAGGATGGCCGTGTCGTTCTCGGCGCCGCTGAAGTAGTCGAACACGAAGTTGCCCGTGCTGTACGCGATCAGGGTTTGCGTCTCGTAGACGTAGCCCTGGAGCACGTGCGGGTGGGCACCGATCACCAGCGCTGCGCCTGCGTCGATCGCCGCCTTGTCGAATTTCTTCTGCGCCTTGCTCGGCTTGGAGCTGTACTCGATCCCGCCGTGGACCATGACAACGACGACGTCTGCCTGTTGCTTGGCCGCGGCGACGTCCTGGGCGACGATCTGCGGCGTGCCAATGGCAAGGCCGCTTAGCGCGGCGGTGGCCGCCCATTGCTTGGTGTTGAACGCGGGCTTGCCAGAGAAGGGCAGCACGTAGCCCAGGAAGGCGATGCGCAGGCCGTTGCGCTCGATGATCAGCGGCGCACGCGCCGCGGCCAGGTTGGCGCCGCCGCCGAAGTGCTGGACGCCGGCGGCATCGA
>Ga0265319_1000710_pt1 | contig 21752 bp, 33 predicted proteins | sample 4824metaG_FD_192443 | JGI IMG/M metagenome (GOLD analysis project Ga0265319, IMG submission 192443) | Rhizosphere microbial communities from Carex aquatilis grown in University of Washington, Seatle, WA, United States - 4-8-24 metaG | ecosystem: Host-associated > Plants > Roots > Rhizosphere >...
AACTTTCGGCTTCCGTTTTCAGGGGCGCGGCCTACGTTCGCGCCCCTGGTCACGGAGAGGTGGCAGAGTGGTCGATCGCGCCTGACTCGAAATCAGGTGAGCCCGTGAGGGTTCCGGGGGTTCGAATCCCTCCCTCTCCGCCATTATCATCCAAAGACTTAGCAACTTGCGGAAGCAGAGAGGGCAAGAAAGTGGAGCGGTTTGCGGTTTCGTGAAATCCCCGCATATCCCCATTTACCACCCGGTTTAACCGCTTGACCATCGATCACACCTGACGCATTTCAGGTTGTCATGCCCCGAATCAACCGCGCTCTCACGCCGGAGGAAAAAGCCGATGCACGCTCGGCAATCGCGCTGCTCGAGGGGACGGAAATCTCGCTGATGGAGGCGGCACGGCGCGCGGTGAAAGGACAACGCGCGCTGCGGCGGGCGGAATTTGCCACAGCGGTCGATGAGTTTGTGCTGTCGCGGATCCACGCCGGGCTGCGCCGCTCCTCGGTGGACTGGTACGATGAGAGGCTGCGCCCGCTGGCGGACAGTTTCGGCGCGCGGATCGTGGACACGATCAGCCGGGCAGAGTTGAAGGAGCAGCTCGAGGCGACATTCCCCACGCTGCCGGCGCGCGCCGCGGCGGCCCGGGCCTGCCGCGCGCTCTGGCGCTGGGGCATGCGCGCCGAGCCGGCCATCGCCGGCGCCGACATCACGATCGGCCTGCAGTTCAAGGCGGCGGCGAGCAACCAGGCGATGGTGAAGGTGCTGACCGTCGAGCAGTGCCGGGCCGGCCTGGCCGGGTCGGGCACGCACACCGCCGCGCTGGCGGCGATGCTGTTTGCCGGCGTGCGGCCAGAGGAGGTGGCCGGCCCGCAGAAGGACTGGCTGCGGTGGGAGCATTTCAACGTGGCGGAGAAATACGTGCGGATCCCGGCCGAGATCAACAAGACCGGCCGGAAGCGCGGGCAGGCCCGGGTGATCGAGGGCCTGCCGCCCACGCTGTGGAAATGGCTGAAACCGGGCGCGCTGACCGCTTCGCTGGCGCCCTGCAGCGCGATCGGGCTGGTGCATGGCTTCGCCAAGCGGGCGGGGTATCGCCACCGCGGCCGGCCGGCGGATGCCCCGCGCTGGCCCCAGGATGCCTTGCGGCACACCTTTGCCACGTATGCTCTGGCGCTGACCAAGGATCCCGGCCAGGTGGCGCTGTGGCTGGGCCACGAGGGCAACCCGCGCATGCTGTACGTGCACTACCGTGGCGAGCGCACGGCCGACGGGCCGGTGACGGAGGCGCAGGCCAAGAAGTTCTTCGCCCTGCGGCCCGAGAAGGCACCCGCCCGCCAACTGCGCCCTCACGGCGCAGTTGGCTTACCGCAAGGCATCGCGCAGGTTGCTGTCACTCCGCCCTGATCCCTTGGGCGCGGTCGGCAGATCGGGCTCGCCGAAGCGGGCCCGGCAATGCGGGCAGACGGTGGCCTTTTTGTCGACCTTGCCGCGGCAGTCGGAACACAGGTGCACATTGGCCTTCAATCCGCCTACGATGAGCAGCGGCAGGCCGAGGATCAGGCCATAGGGGAAGGCGATGACGCAAAACACGACACCCAGCAGCTGGATGAACATGCCGGCACCGGCGAACTCGGATTTTTTGATGATATTTGCCATGATTATGCGGGGGACTCCCTGAGTGGGTACGGCGATCCATGCGGCTCTCTCAGGATGCGAATTTGTTCGAGGTCTGCCCTTTTCTCCAGTTGGCCCTCGAGCTCGGACAGACCGGGGAACTCGATTAGGCGGCCCTCAACTGGCTTTCCGTTTTGATTTATCGGGGGGCCTTTCTTTTGGCCCGTTGAGAGGTTGCGTTGTATATTGCCCGGGGTCCTCCCTGACGGTTTTTGCCAGATCGTATTCAATGAGCGTGGCCACATAAGCGGCAAATGATCGCCGCTGGGCCTTGGCCTGTTTCTTGGCCAGATCGGCGGTGACAGGGTCGAGATTGAGGGTGAGCCGGCTCCATTTCACAGCAGCAGTGTCGAGGAGAACGGAAAAAAGTTAAAGAATTTTCTTGCGCTACGGTTATGCAGCGTTATGCACAGAACATAACGATATGGCACGCCTCACCATCTCCCTGCCCGAAGATTTAGCCACGGCTGCGGCCGCGCACGCCGCCACCCAGAAACGCTCGGCCAGTGCTTATGTGTCACTGTTGATCGAGGCCAATCTGCAGGCAGCCGGGCTATTGCCGACCGCCCAATCAGCCGAGTTTGCCGAGACGCTCGCCAAGGTTTCCGACCTTCTTACCCGGAAACCGGCCCTCAAGCCTGCTCTGGAGAAATTCCTCCGCGATGCCCAACGGCCCAGCAAGGCCAGGTGTCTGTCGCCCGCTGCCGCGTGAACCCTTTTTTTGCCCGTCTCAGAAAACACCCCATATACGCCCGCCCGGATTTCTGAACAGCAGCCCCGCCCAACCATGGAAAACCGCCCCATTATTCCCACAAAACCTTTCGCCAGCCGCTCCCGGCTAATGGCCGCGCTGCTTGGCCTGCTCGGCGCCGGCTTCTCCACGACATCCGCGGCCTACAAGCAGACCATGAAAGTGGGGTTTGCCTCCGGCAAGCATAACGGCCGCACCATGGGCGCCTTTGGCGGCCCCCGCCGTGCCAAGCCGCACCGTGCCCTCTTTGTCGCCGCCCTACAGCCCAAGAAATCCGCCACTTGATCCGATGCCCTTCATCCACGAATTGAAGACCCATCTCGCCGGGCTGCTGCCCGGGCTGCGGCGTCGGCGGGCCTATGCCGACCTGCTCCAGGTCGAGGTCGCCATCGACATCACGGCCGATGCCGCCACCGAGCAGGCCCGGGCCGGCCGGCTGGCCTACACCGCTGAGCAGGCCGACCGCGAGGCGGAGCAGATATTGCGCACGGTGCTCGCCGACAACCGCGTGACGCCCGAGGAAATCCCACTGCTCAGGACCGCCCTGCGGAACATCCACCACAGCGCCGAGGCTGACCACCGGCTGGGAGACACCCTTCATGTTTGAGGTTCCGGCCATCATCCTCGCCAGCATGGCCGGCTTTGCCGTCGGCCTGCTGGCGGGCATGGTGCTGATGGCCTGGCTGACGCGCCGGTGGCTCCGCTCGGCACTGATGGTCCATGCCGTGCGCCCGCCGGCGCCGTCCCCCACCGCGCACGTGTTCCACCACGTGCGCCACGATGTGCACCACCACGCCCCGGACAAGCTGCCGGGCGACGAGTGGAAAAGGGGTGGCGCATGAGCCTCACCATCCTGCCGCCCGACCAGGAGGCCCTCGCACGCCGCATGGCCGAGCTGGTGCTGGCCACCAAGCGGCCGGTGCTGAACCGGGCCGAGGCCATCCTGCACGTCGGGCTGGGCAGTGATTCCGCCTTTGACCGATGGTGCCAGCGCCTGCGCGTGCGGCCCTGCGCCCACGGCCGCTATGCCCGCGGCCAGCTCGACCGCGCCATGCTGCGCGAGGCCGGCCAGCGGGGCACCCGGAGGAAAGTCGCGTGAGCCACTACAAGCCCAAGCCGCAGTATCGCTCGCAGGATGCCTCGAAGTATGCGCACGAGTTCTGCGAGGCGCTGCAGCCGTGGATCTGCGAGGCCATGACCGGGCAGAAGCGCCACCGGCTGGCCTCCAACAACTGCAGCGTGGTGAACCGGGCGGCCGACGACATCCTGTGCGACTGCGCGCAGGTGCTCGCCGCCAGCGCGGAGTGGGAGGGGGCGCTGCTGGCGCACGGACTGGCCGAGCGCGGCTGGCCGATCGACGTCGAGCTGGTGCGCGCCTGCCACAGCTGGAGCTGCGGGCTGATGGACGCCATCATGGTGCGCTGGCGCAACCGCAGCGGAGAACTCAACCCCGCCCGCCGATGATCATTCTCGCCCACATCTTTGCCACCGTGGGGTTGCTGCTCGGCCTGGCGGCCGTGGCCGGCATCGGCTGGGCGGTGTGGAGCTTCGAGGCGGCCGGGCACGATATTGACGAGGAGCGCGACCTATGACCGCCGCCACCCGAGGAACAGAGGCCGGAAACCGCCGGCAGGCCGCAGGGCGCTTCCCCCTGATCCCCGACTGCCCCGGGCTCAAGCGCACGGCGCGCGGGGCGATGTTAAGGATGCCGCCGGCCAGCTGCACGACCTGGGCACCGAGAAGCGGCTGCGGCCGAAGGAGGTCGCCGCCGACACCCGCGTGGCGCTGACGCCCGAGGATGTGCGCGGCCTGATCGCCGCGGGCGAGCTTTACCCCGTGTTCCGCCGCAATGCCCGCCGCATCGAGGTGTTTGCCTGCGCCATCGGCGACTGGTGGCTGCGGCAGGGCCTGCGCGAAATCCCCACCACCTGACCATGCCCTCCCGACCCTTTGCCCACCGCGGCCGCCCGGCCCGCAACTCCCGCTCCGGCGGCTCAGCCGCCGCCATGGCCGGATGCGTCGGCCTGCCCGATCCCACCGGCTATGTGCGGCTGGGCGATGGCGGGCTCTCCGCCTTCTGCCACCTGGTGAACGAGCGGTTTGACGAGATGGCGGCGACCACCCGGCCCGAGTTCCGCAGCTTTGCCCGAGCGGAGCGCGAGGCCCGCTGCACCTGACCATGAGCGCGCCGCTGACAACCCTTTACTCCGGTCCCAAATGCGCCTTCGGGCGCATCCCTGGCCGAGTCAAAACACAGAGAGCCGCACTATGCGGCCATGGCGGTGAAAGGCCGCTCCTCGAGGGAGGCGCAAGCCTTCAAACTCCGGTCAAGCCCTCCGCGATCACCTGCGCAGTGACGGGGGCGGTGGAATGCCGCACCGACTGGCCCGGTCGTAACAACGGGCAAAATTTCCCATGAAAAACCCACCCGCCGCCGAGGGCAAGGCCCCGGCACCCGTTTCCACGTCTTCGGGCGTGTTCGTATCAACCCTGTCCGCCCTCAAGAACGGCACCTTTCTCGTGCAGGCCGATGACGCGCTGCGCGAGCTCACCAGCAAGGTGCAGCAGAAGCAGATCAAGGGCAAGCTGACCATCACCCTCGAGGTGATCCCGAATGGCGTCGGCGTGGGCGAGGTGCCGCTCCTCAAGGTCGTGCCCGACTGCTCCATCACGCCGCCGAAGGAAAAGGCGAAGGGCGAGACGTTCTTCGCCGACGACGACAACAACCTCACCCGCCGCCACCCCGGCCAGGGCGAGATGAAGCTGACGCTGGTCAGCGAGGCCACGGGCGCCGCGCCCGGCGTGGCCGCCGCCCAGGCCGCGGCGGGCGGCAAATAACACCTTTCCCCCATGGAAACCAACAACAAGACGGAAGCGCAGACCGTCGCCGAACTCTGCGCCAGGCTCAACCAGCCCACCCTCAACGTCAAACGAGAGGGTGTGGCCGTGTTCCCCAACGGAACCATCATCTCGCTCGAAAACGAGCTGCTCGCCGACAACCCGAAGCGCAAGCGCGCCAAGGTCGGCCTCTATGAGGCCGAGTCGTTCATCGAATACGTGAAGCGGTTCATCCGGCTGGGCTGCTCCATCATCTTCGGCGCGGCATCGGAAACCGGCGGGGCGTTCAAGGCCATCCTCGACTATCACGCGGCCGAGGCCGGTGGCGATGGCGCAGCTCACTGGGGCGAGCACATCTGCACCCTGACGCTGGCCACCACCCCGGAGTGGGCCCGCTGGCTGGGCAAGAACAACAGCCCGATGACGCAGGAGCAGTTCGCCGACTTCATCGAGGACAACGCGCCCGACATCGTTTCGCCCGATGCGGCGGTGCTCCTGGACATGGCGACCATGCTGCAGGGAAAGAAATCCGTCACGTTCAAGAGCAGCCGCAACCTGCGCAACGGGTCCATCGAGCTCGCCTATTCCGAGCAGGTGGAGGAGACGAGCGGCCGCCGCGAGGACGCCATGCAGCTGCCCGACCGGATCATCGTGAAGATGATTCCGTTTGTCGGCTGCGTCGGCGTGGAGATCCCGGCGCGGCTGCGGTTCCGCATCGGCGACACCGGCAAGGTGTCGTTCACCTACATCCTCGACCGGCCGTTCAAGGTGCTCGAGGCGGCGTTCAACGCCGTGGCCGCCCAGATCGAGGCGGAGACATCGATTCCCGTCATGCTCGGCATCGGCGATGTTACACCCCCGCCCACGATCAAGTGAAACACCCGGGCCCGGCGGATCAACGCCGGGCCCTTCCCCTTCCAATGCTCAAGACCACCAAGACCAGGAACCAGCGCCAGCCGCAGCCGCGGTTTGAGGCGACGATGCAGGAGCTCAAGCGCGATGCGGAGGCGGGGGTGGCCTATTTCTGGGGCCGCCGGCCGCACCTGCACATGCCGGCCACGGCCTTCGACACCAATCTGCGCCGCCGCACGGCCTGATCCCCATGCTCACCCCCAAGCACTACGAGCGCAGCATCCTGGCGGCCGAGGCGGCCGACTTCCCGCACTATGCCAGCGTGCTGCGGTCGCACTACGCCCTCGATTTCCCCGAGCCCGCCGCGGCGTTTGCCGCGCAGCGCCAGCCGCCGGCGCCGCTGCCGGTGTTTCGGAATGTGACCGGGCCGGCCTTCGGCGTGGCGATGGCCGCCGCCCGGGCCCGGGGCAACCATGTGAGCCTGCAGATCCAGGCGCACCGCGCCCGGCTGCACAGCCCCCGCATCTGCTGAATTTTCCCCCATGAAAACCACAAAACAACAGCACGTCATCGTGCGCACACACATCGCCGGCGTTTTCGCCGGTGTTCTCAAGTCACGCAAAGGCAGCGAAGCGATCGTCACCAACGCCCGGCGGCTTTGGTATTGGTCGGGCGCGGCCTCGCTGTCCCAACTCGCCGTCGAAGGCACGAGCAACCCGTCCGGTTGCAAATTCCCGGTGGCGGTCCCCGAGGTCACGCTCCTCGGCGTGATCGAGATCCTGCCGCTGTCGGACAAAGCCAAGGCCAGCATCGACAGCGTGCCGGTCTGGAAAAGCTGAACAGCCATGACTGCCACAGCTTCAAATAAAGGCGACGGCTACGGCTCCGGCTCCGGCTACGGCTCCGGCTCCGGCTACGGCTCCGGCTACGGCTCCGGCTCCGGCTACGGCTCCGGCTACGGCTACGGCTCCGGCTACGGCTCCGGCTCCGGCTACGGCGACGGCGACGGCGACGGCGACGGCGACGGCGACGGCGACGGCGACGGCGACGGCGACGGCGACGGCGACGGCGACGGCTACGGCTCCGGCGACGGCTCCGGCTCCGGCGACGGCGACGGCGACGGCTGATTTTGCCTCGGCCGGAAATGCCGAGTGCGCTGCGCGCCCACGGCATTTCCGGTCATCCATTTTTCTTATCCTCACATCTTGAAACCCACCGACTACAGAAACCTGACCTGGCGCGAGGTGCTGACGCACCTCACGGAGGACATGGTGCGCGTGCATCTGGCGTGGCAGGCCTTCGGGCCGGGGACCACGCGCGAGGTGGCGCAGCGGAGCGGGATCAGCCTGCTCACTTTGCGGCCGCGGACCACCGACCTGGGGAAGCTCGGGCTGGTGACGCTGGCCGGCGGCAAGGGCACCGAGGGCGGGATCTACGCCTACGTGCCCCGCGAGGAGGCCGAGGCGAGCGCGATCTGGCGCGAGCAGGCGGATTTCCGGGGGAAGGAGCAAGGGGCGGAGCCGACGGCCAAGCCGGTCGGTTTTGTGACCGTGGAGCAGGCGGTGGCGTCGATGGCTCCCGAGGAGCAGGCCCAGCTCGGGGCCCGGCTGCTGGGCCGCTACGGGCACCTGCTCAAGAAGCGCGAGGCCGCGGCCGGTGCGCGCCAGCTCGACCTTTTGCCCGCATGACTGCGTTTCCACTTTTAGAATCTCTCGGGATGATCACCCGGGCCCAAGCACCCGACAACCGCGGGCGCTGGGTACGTTCGCGGGCCCACAATCGTCGCCACCAGTCCGCCACAATCAAGGGCCACCGGCGCTACGTGGTATATCCATCGCAGTTGAAAACTGCCTGAACCATGGCCGACACCACTAAAATCCAATGGGCCGATGCCACGCTCAACCCGTGGGGCGGCTGCACCAAGGTCTCGTCCGGCTGCGCCAAATGCTACGCTGAGCACGCCACGCCCGTTCGCGCCATGGGCATCGGCTGGGGCAAGGGTGTGCCCCGGCATCGCTTCACCGGTTTCGAGGTCAACGCCCTGCGCCTCGACCGCAAGGCCGCCAAGATCGGCCGGCCCCTGCGCGTGTTCCCCTCCCTGTGCGACTGGCTCGATGCCGAGGTCCACGCCGAGTGGCTGGCCGGCTTTCTCGACGTGGTGCTGCGCACTCCGCACCTGACGTGGATCCTGCTCACCAAGCGCCCGGAGTTGTGGCGGGAGCGCCTTGCTGAGGCTTGCGCCTTTGCGGGCGCTTTCCGCGAGGATGAGAAGTGGGCGGCAGTGGGCGCCTGGTGTGACCGTTGGCTGCAGGGCGAGGCCCCGGCCAACGTCTGGTTTGTTTTCAGCGCCGAGGATCAACGCACCTTTGACCTCCGCGTGCCAGCCGCGCTGGCCGTGCCGGCCGTCATCCGTGGCGTCAGCCTCGAGCCCTTGCTCGGCGAAATCGACGTGCGCGACTGGCTCGGCGCGGTGCTGCCCTCCATCCACGGGCAAAGCAATTTCCCGATCGATGGCCTCCAATGGGTCATCACCGGCGGCGAGAGCGCCGCGCCTGGCGACACGCCGCGGCGGTGCGAGGTGTTCTGGATTTGGGCGATCGTGGCGGCCTGCGCCCGGGCTGGCGTGGCGTGCTTCGTCAAACAGCTCGGCGGCTTCTGCACCACGGGCAACGCCAACGCCCACGACTGGCCCGATGAGACGGTGTTCACTGAGGGAGGCACTGCCTTTGCCGAGGCCCGCGTGCGTCTGAGTCATCCCAAGGGCGGTGACCCGGTGGAATGGCCGCCGGAGCTGCACGTGCGCCAGTGGCCGGAGGTGAAGCCATGAGCCGCGGCATTCACACCCATCCTTACAAACGCGGTTTTTGCCTTGGGATCGAGCGCGAGGGCTGGCTGCGGCTCTACGTGTTGCTGTGGAAATGGGAGGCATGGGTGCACATCCACCCGCGCACCGGCCCATGATCCTACCCGACCGCATGTTCTCGGCGGAGTGGATCCACGACCGCCGCCTGCGCCGGCTGCCGCCCCAGGTGCAGCTGCTGCTTATTTTTGTCCGCCCGCTCTGCGATCGCAACGGGCGTTTCGAGTTCAACCCCGCGCTCATTCACATGGCGCTCTACGCATCCGCAGATTGCGGCAACGTGTCGGTTCGGGACGTGGAAGCCTGGCTGGAGATCCTCCGGTCAGGCGGTTACGTCAAGTCCTACACCGGGGCCGATGGCCGGAGGGTAGGCGAAGTGGCGAAGGAGTATTGGCGGCAGAAGTTGACATTTGGCAAGCAGGTCTACGAGCCCGAGTCGGACCAGCCCGAACTGGTGCTGCCCGACGCAGACCCACCGCAGCGCCGGATGAGAAGTGATATGAAGGGAGGGGGACACCGCCCGCCCCCAATGCCTGCGGCCTTGCCGGACGCTGCCGCGCTGCGCGGACATGCCTTGCCGGCCGAGGATGATGCCGCGTGGATGGCCCGCCTGGCGCGCGAATGGCCCGGCGTCGACATCGCGGCCCAGCTCGAGAAGGCGCACCGTAAACGGCGCGGCGACGTGGAGCGCGGCTGGTTTGAGGCGGTGTGGCTGCCCGGCGTGACCCCGCGGGCGCCGCGGCCGGCGGAGAGCCGAGGACAGAGGACGGAAGTCAGAGGGCAGACCATCGACCCTATGGCGGCCGAGGCGGCGCTGGCGGAGCGGCGGGCCCATTTTGCGGCGATGGCCGAGCCCACGCCGGGCACGCTCGACCATACCCTCTGGGAGGAGGCGAGGAAAACGGCATGAAACCATTCCCTTTCGCTGATCTGTTTTGCGGGGCCGGCGGCACATCCACCGGCGCCAGCGAGGCCATAGAATCGCTCGGCTACCGCCCGGTGCTCACGGCGGTGAACCATTGGCCCGTGGCCGTGGCCACGCACGAGAAGAACCATCCCGGCGCCCGTCACCTCTGCGCCAGCCTGGACGCGCTGAACCCCCGCGAGCTATTCAAGCCCCGCGAGCTCAGGCTGCTTTTGGCCAGCCCCGAGTGCACGAATCACTCCCGGGCCCGGCGCGGCCGGCACATCAACGAACAATCGCGGGCCACGGCCTGGTGCGTGATCCGCTGGGCCGATGCCCTGCGCCCCGACACCGGTTTGGTGGAGAACGTGCCGGAGTTCCGCAACTGGCCATCCTTCCCCGCATGGATTGCCACGCTTGAATCCTTGGGCTACCGGGTGGAACACCGCATCCTGGTGGCTGCCGATTACGGCGACCCGACCACCCGCCGCCGCCTTTTTATCCAGTATCAGCACGGCCGGCGCCGGATCGTATGGCCGGAGCCGACGCATGCGAAAAACAGCGATTTTTTCGGGGCCCGGCTCCCATGGGTGCCGGCCAGAGCCATCATCGACTTTTCCCTGCCGGCGCAGAAAGTGAGCGAAAGGAAGCGCCCCCTCGCTCCGCGCACCATCGAACGGATCCGCGAGGGACTGCAGAAGTTCGGCGGGGCCGAGTTCCTGATCTGCATGGAGCACGGCGGCCGGGTGGTTTCAGCCAGCGAGCCATTTCCCACCGTCACCACGGCCAAAGGTGGGGCAATGGCCATCTGCCAGCCATTCCTGATCAAATACTACGGCACCGCCGGTGCCCGCAGCATCGGCCAGCCATTCGACGCCATCACATGCCGGGATCGGTATGCCCTGGTGATCCCCGAGGCTGGCGACGTGCGGATGCGGATGATCGCGGCGAAGGAATATGCCGCGGCGCAGGGTTTCCAGCCCGGCTACCAATTCACCGGCACGGGCAGCGAGATCACCAAGCAGATTGGCAACGCCGTGCCACGGCGGCTGGCCCGGGCCCTCGTGGCCGCGGCCGTCGGCCAGCAGAGCGACGTGACGCGTCACATGGAGGTGGCAGCGTGAGCACGATCAGCACAGAGCAAGGAACGGAGAGCAGGGAGCCCATCAAGGCACCGTTTCCGTGGTTTGGTGGAAAGTCGCGGGCGGCGGAGCTTATCTGGTCGCGGCTGGGGAACGTGCCGAACTACGCCGAACCGTTCGCCGGCTCGCTCGCCGTGTTATTGCGTCGGCCTCATGCACCAGGTAACGAAATTGTCAACGATCTCGACTGCTATGTGGCCAATGCCTGGCGGGCGATGAAACACGCGCCGGCGGACGTAGCCGCGCATTGCGACTGGCCGGTGAACGAGGCCGACCTACACGCCCGCCACCGCTGGCTGCATGGCCGGCTGGAGTTTCGCGCCCGGATGGAGGCCGACCCGGAGTTCTATGACGTGCGGATCGCGGCCTGGTGGATCTGGGGCATATCATGCTGGATCGGTGATGCGTTTTGCCGCCCATCGCGGCAAGGTGCGGTGCCAAATATCGCGGGTGAAAAGGGCGTGGCCCGGAAAGTGCCGCACCTGACCGGCGGGAAGGGCGTGGCCCGGAAAGTGCCGGCCACACCCGCCGCCATGAGCCCCGATGCGCGAAGCGGCACTCCCCACGGCGAAGCCGTGGTGTCGCCCAGCGGGGCCGCGATAGCGGAACCGCTGGAGGAAGCGCGGGCAGGTCGTGGCCCGGGTGAATCGTTGACCACATGCGTGGCAAGTGCCGCACCTGACCGGCGGGAAGGGCGTGGCCCGGAAAGTGCCGCCGGCACCATTCCAAAGCAATTGCCTGACGTCATCGGCACCTATGGCGCGCTCACCCATCGCGGACAACCCGGCGGAAAAGGCACATGCGGAAAACAGGGCGAAGCGCTCGCGGCGTGGTTTGATGCGCTGAGCAACCGGCTGCGTTTCACCAAGGTGTGCTGCGGCGACTGGTCGCGCGTGCTCACCAAGGCCGCGACCTTCGGCCAGGGATTGACTGGCGTGCTGCTGGATCCGCCTTACGATGCCGGCGACAGCCACGATGACGTCTATGGCGACATGAGCCGAGGTGTGAGCGCCAAGGTGAGTAAGTGGGCGATTGAAAACGGGAAAAATCCGCTCCTCCGCATCGCACTCTGCGGCTATGAGGGCGAGCACGAGATGCCGCCGGACTGGGAGTGCGTGGCATGGAAGGCTGCCGGCGGATACGGCAATAGAAATGCGGAAAACCAAAATGCCCGCCGCGAGCGCATCTGGTTCAGCCCCGCCTGCCTAAAACCTCAACCGGAGCTATTTTGATGACCTTCACCCCACAGCGACCGTGCAAAAGCCCTGGGTGCGGTGCGCTCGTGCCGATGAATGAGCCGCCCTACTGCTCGGCCCACCGGCGGCTGACGGCGCAGACGGTGGCCGCGGCGGACCGCTGGCGGGGATCGGCCGCGGAGCGGGGCTATGGCTGGCAATGGCAGCAGGCGCGGCTGGGCTTTCTGGAAAAGTGGCCGGTGTGCCCCGGCATGCTGACGCCGACGGCATGCTGGTCGCGCGACCAGGCCATGGTGTTCCACGACCTGCGGGAACGCCAGCAGGCGCAGGGTCTGGTGGTGCGATACCACCCGACGCTGCTGGAATGGCTGGCAAAGAACCCCATCTACGACCTGATGCGCGTGGCGACCTGCGCGGCCACCGTGGTCGACCACATCGTGCCCCACAAGGGCGATCCGGACCTGTTCTGGGGCGAGTGGAACTGGCAGCCGCTCAGCAAGACCTACCACGACCGGAAGACCGGCGCGGAGGAGAGGATGGCCGGAGCAATACGCGAATGACGCACTCTCTTCAACTTCGACTCGCCCGGCTGCAGAACGACATGGCAGCCGCCCGGCGGCTGCTGCGACGGGTGCGGCGGCTCTATATCCGCGCCGTCTATCTCGCGGTGATGACCGATCCGACCAACGGCAGCATCGAGCGCGCCGCCCAGCGGATGCTGGACGTCGGCATGTATGCGTCACTTCAAGGCATGAAGAACGTGCGCTACACGATCCTGCGCCGCTGTTGGACATTGAACACGGGCAAATCATTTTGGCGCCCGGGTGAGTACGACGGCTGGCACTGCTGGTATCAGCGCCAGGGCTTCATCGGCGGGGAATGGCTGCGGCCTGAGCAGGAGGCAAAGTCATCATGAGCCGGGGACGCATAGCCAAGCCGACATCGCTGAAACTTTTGCAGGGTAATGCCGGCAAAAGGAAGGACGATGGCCGGCGGGAGCCGGCCATGCCGGACGGGTCGCCGGAGCCGCCGGGGCACCTGAGCACCGGTGCCCGGCAGGAATGGTTCCGCCTGCTGAAATGGCTGATGCAGGTGCACGGCCTGCTCTCGCCCACGGATCACGCGGCCATCGGCATTTATTGCTCGTATTACGACCAGTGGCAGCAGGCGGAGGCCGACATCCCGGTTTTGAAAAAGAAGCTGGCCACGGCGCGGGGGAAGCAGCGCGGCCAGGTGCTGGCATTGCTCAACACCGCCATGGGCGAGCGCAACAAGGCGCGGAAGGAGATGCGGCCTTACTTGAGCGAGCTGGGCATCACGCCGGCGGCGCGGTCACGGATCCGGGTCGAAAACGGGCAGCTGGGCCTGCCGGGCTTGGGCGATGGCAAAACCGAAAGCCCGCTCGAGCGGGCCGAGCGGCTGGCGGGGGCGTGATGAAAGCAAAGAGCCGGGAGCGAGGGGCGGGGAGCAAGCCGCGCGCAAAGCCGCCGGCATTCCCGCGGGCGGCCCGGGTGCTGAAATACGCTGTCGACGTGGTGGACGGGCGGATCGAGGCGGGGAACTATGTGCGGCTGGCCTGCCGGCGGCACCTGGATGACCTCGAGCAGGGACCCAAGCGCGGGCTGATCTGGCAGCCGGCACAGGCGGAGGCCTGCATCGGGTATTTTGAGGATGTGCTTTTCCTAAGCGAGGGGGTGCCGTTCAAGCTGGAGGATTTTCAGGCCTTCAACGCGGGGAGCCTCTACGGCTGGTGGCGCGAGGATCCCGACGTGCCGGACACGCTGATCCGGCGATTTCGCACCTTCTACGGGGAAATGGCCAAGGCCAACGGCAAGACGCCTTTCGCGGCCGGGCTGGGCCTCTACGCCTTGTGGATGTGCTTCGACCCGTCGCCGGAGGTCTACAGCGCCGCGGCGGACAAGCTGCAGGCGCGGATTTGCTTCGACGATGCCACGGCGATGGTCGAGGCCTCGCCCGAGCTGCGGGGGAAGATCGAGGTGCTGACGCACTCCCTGACGATCCCAAAAAAGCACGCCCGGTTCCTCCCGCTGTCCAACGAGGACCGGGGCAAACACGGCAAGCGTGTGGCCTTCGCCTCGCTCGACGAGATCCACGTGCACGAGTCGGCGAAGATGGTCCGCGCCATGGTGGCGGGCACCAAGAACTGCAAGAACGCCCTGATCGTGATGATCACCAACTCGGGCCACGACCGGCGCTCGATCTGTTGGAGCTACCACGAGACGGCCCGCAAGATGCTCGAGGGCGCGATGCGCAAGGACGACCTGTTCGCCTACGTGTGCACGCTCGACCCGTGCCCGCAGTGCGCCGCGCATGGGCGGAAGCAGCCGGACCCGAAATGCAAAAAGTGCGACGACTGGCGCAACCCCAAGACCTGGATCAAGGCCAATCCCGGCCTCGGCACGATCTGCCGCCGCGGCTACGTGGCCGAGCGCGTCGACCTGGCCAAGCAGATGCCGAGCGAACTGAACGACGTGCTGCAGCTGAATTTCTGCCAGTGGACGGAGAGCGCCGGCGGCTGGGCCAACATGCACCAGTGGGACAACGCCTGCCAGGACACCGCCCTGCGGGTGGAGGCATTTGCCGGCCGGCGGTCGGCGCTGGCCATGGACGCGGCCAACCGGGTGGACGTGACCAGCCTCGTGGTGGTGGCGGAGCGTGAGCCCGGAAGCGGCACCCTGGACGTGGACAAGCTCGACAAGGCCGCCAAGGAGGCCCTCCAGCAATCGATCGCGCGCCAGGTGGCAGAATCGACTGCCAGCGGGGAGCAGGGAGCGGGAAGCGAGGAGCTGGCAACGCCGCCGGCAGTGCGCGCACTGTCTGCCGCGGGCTACGTCACGTTCAGCTGGCATTTTGTGCCGGAGGCGATGGTGCGGAATGCGAGCGCGGCCAACCACGAGGCCTATGCGGAATGGGAGGAGAGCGGGGAGCTGATCGTGACGCCCGGCGCGGTGACGGATTTCGACGTGATCGAGGCGAAATTGAAAGAACTGGCGGCGCTGCTGAACGTGATCCGGATGCAATACGACCCGCGGGAGCTGGCGTATTTCATGCAGCGGGTGGCAGTGTGGGCCTCATTCGAGCTGGTGGAGGTGTCGCAATCGCCGGCGATGATCAGTCAGCCGATGAAGGAGGTGGAGGCGCTGATCGCGGCCGGTCTGATCAAGCACGATGGCAACCGGGTGATGCGCTGGATGCTGGCCAACGTGGTGCAGAAAACCACGCGGAGCGGCGGACCGATCAAATACTATTTCCCCACGCGGCCGGAGGACGGCAAGAAGATCGACGGCGCGGTGGCGATGATCATGGCCGTGGACGGCATGCTGCGCACCGGCGAGCCGGTGGGCGACCCCGGCGTGATCATGGTGGGGTGACGGGGAGAAATTACCCAATGAACCAAACGAATGAAAAGCCAAGGATTGTAGGCCGGATCTGCTTTGGCGTTCCATCCGGCCAGCCCGCGACACGGGAGGATATATTCGCCTGGCTGGTCGCCGCCGGCGTGAATGTCAGCCGCGATCAAATATCGGTTTGCAAGCTGCCTCCGCCGGATTCACGGGCAAAAAGTTTGTAGGAGAATGGGGGACTTTGTGGAAGTTGCGTGGAGTATGGGCGGAAAAGGCTGAATTTTCTAGAACGTCTCGCGAATCGGGTCGCGGAGTGGACGCGGGGTAAATGCGCACTCCTGCCGAACATTCCGAACACGGTGAAGCCGCCAGCAATGGCGGTAGGGGCATGGGTGCGTTTTTCAGAAATGCGCTGTTTGGCTACAGGTTCGCCCGCGAGATCCGCAGCGGCACCTCGACCTTCACCGAGCCGGCGGAGTGGCTGCTGCAGGTCTTCGGCACGCAGTCGAAGTCGGGCGCGATCGTCAACGAGAACTCGGCGCTGACCGTCGCCACCTTCGCGGCGTGTGTGAACATCATGTGCTCGGCGCTGGCCACGCCGCCGCTGCGGCTGATGAAGCGCACCCCGGTGGGCGCCATGCCGTGTGACGGGCAGGGGAAGCACCCCTTCCACCCGCTGTATTTCCTCGTGAACCACGAGCCCAACGGTGACCAGACGAGCTACCGCTGGCGCTCGTTCCGCCAGGCCTGCCTGTGCCTCGGGGGCAACGCCTACACGCGGATCATCCGCAACAAGTATTTCGAGGTGGAGGAGCTGAAACCCATGCTGCCGTTCAAGACGCAGCCGCGGGCGCTCTCGGGCCGCGGGGTGGATGGGCAGGTGGTGTTCCGCTACCAGGGCGAGGTGCTCCAGCCATGGGAGGTGCTGCACAACCGGGGCATTTCCACCGACGGGTTTTTCGGCATCTCGCCCATCCGCGCCCTGCGCGAATCGCTCGGCCTGGCGCTGACCATGCAGGAGTTCACGGCGCGGACCTTCATCAACGGCAACCGCCAGCCCGGCGTGCTCTCGGCCCCGACCACCATGAACGCCGAGAAGATGAAGGAGTTCCTGAAAAACTACATGGACGCCAACGCCGGCGCCCAGAACGCGGGCAAGACGCCGCTGTTCACCGGCGGGGTGACCTGGACCGCGGCGGGCTTCTCCAACCAGGACGCCGAGCTGCTGCTGAACAAGAACTACGAAAAAAGCGAGATCGCCTCGTGGTTCCGCATCCCGCTCGTGCTGCTGGGCGACACCGAAAAGACCTCGAGCTGGGGAACGGGCATCCAGCAGCTGATGCTCGGCTTCGTCGAATGGACCCTCAAGCCGTGGGCGCGCAGCGACGAGCAGGAGCTGGACCGCTCGCTGCTGACCAAGGAGGAGAAGCTGGCGGGATATTTTTTCCAGTACGATTTCACCGACCTGCTGGCCGGCACGCCCGGCGACCAGGCGAAGTTTTTCCAGACGCTGTTCCAGTGCGGGGCCGCGACGAGCAACGAGATCCGCAAGGCCTTTGGCGACACCGAACTGCCCGACGGGCCGGCCAACGGCCGCTACGTGCCGGTGAACATGATGCTCGACACCGATCCTCGCCCGGCCGCCGTGCCCGCCGGCGCCAAGGAACCAGCCAACAAGCCCGGAGAAAACGAACCATGAAACCCGAATGCCGCGCCCGCAAGGGCATCGAGAAACGAGAACTGTCCGCCGACGAGAAGGCCGCCGGCCATGTCGGCGCGCTCCGCGGCCAGATCCCCTACAACAGCGACAGCGGCGAGCTGCGCGACCGCGGGCTGAACAGCGGCCGGCCCTTCATCGAGCGCATGGCGCCCGACTGCTTCAAGCGCAGCCTGGCGGAGGATGCCGACCAGATGGGCTTTGCCGGGCACACGGACGACCCGCTCTGCGCCTTCGCCCGGGCCGGCGTGAACCTGACCTTCACCGAGAGCCGCGACGGGCTGGCGTGGGAGGCCCTGGTGCCCGACACCGCGGCCGGCCGGGACCTGATGCGGCTGGTCGACACCAAGATCATCCGCGGGGCGAGCTTCGAGTTCAACGTCGAGGCGGCCGGGGAGACCTGGGAAAAGCGCGACGGGAAGGACACGCGCACCATCACCGCCGCGCGCCTCTACACCGTCAACCCCGTGGCATGGCCGGCGTATGACGACAGCGAGCTCACCGTGTCGATGCGCGGCCTCCGCGGCGGCCGCGACCGCCGCGGGTACTACGCCTACCAGGACGAGGACTACCTGTGGGCCGACGGCAACATGACGCCCGACACGGCCTATGCGCTCTGCTCGCTCGGCCGCGAGGTGACGGAGCTTTCCGAGGCGCTCGACTACCTGCGCGACAACCCCGCCGGCGCGCACACGGCCTATGCGACCGCCGAGGCGGCCGAGGCCGCCAAGACCATCACCACGCTCACCGAGTGGCTGGCCGCCAACGGCGCCAAGGTGCCCGAGGCGCTGGCCGACCGCGCCAAGGCCACGACCACCGAAGCCAGAAAACTTTCCCCGTCCACCGATGCCTCAAGGGAGCGGCGTCGGCGGGCCCTCAGCCTCGCTCCCGTTTCACCGCTAGTTGCTTAACCAATCCATCACATGGACCCGAAGAAGATCAAGGAACTGAACGAACAGCGGGGCGCGAAATACAAAGATTTTGTCGCCCTTTCCGACAAGGACAACCTCACCGCCGACGAGAAGACGAAGTTCGGCACCCTCGAGAGCGAGATCCGCGGCATCGATGAACAGCTGACCCGCGCCGCCACGGCGCTGGCGCTCGCCAGCTCGAAGCCGATCGACCTTTCCGTGCGGGAGGAGCGCGACATCGCGACTTTCGACATCGGCAAGGTGCTTCGCTCGATGGCCGCCAGCCTGGGCGGCCGCGCCGTCGCGCTCGATGGCGTCGAGAAGGAGATGGTGGAGGAGGGCGACAAGGAGGTGCGCGAGGCCCAGATCGGCGTCTCGAAGGGCGTCACGCTCCCCCGCGTGCTCTGCCGCCGGCAGGATCGCGGCGTGCGCCGCGGCCTGCGCGAGGGCCGCGCCATGACGGCCACCGGCACCACGTCGACCACGGGTGACCAGGGCGGCATGACCGTCGCCACCACGCCGCTGGGCCTGCTGGACGACTTCTACAACGCGCTGGTGCTCGAGCAGGCCGGCATCACCGTGCTCGAGGGGCTGCGCGGCAACGTGAACTTCCCCCGGTTCGTGAAGGACAGCGACCCGGCGCACAAGACGGAGAACGCCAGCGCCGGCGCCTATGCCGGCACCACGGCGATGCTCTCGCTCTCGCCGAAGCGCCTCCCGGTCTACCAGGACATCTCCGAGCAGCTGCTGATGCAGTCGCCCGCGGCGATCGAGACGGTGATCCGCAACAACCTGACCGCCCAGCTCGCGGCGGAGATCGAGAACATGTTCCTGAACGGCTCCGGCGGCAGCGGCCAGCCGGCGGGCATCCTCGATGCCAGCGCCTACACGCTGAGCACCGTCTATGCCGGCGGCGCCAGCGTGGTCGGCACGAACGCCGACGGTGCGGCGCAGGTCTACCGCGACTGGACCCGCCTGCGGACCGCCGTGGCGAAGAACAACGCCCTCCGCGGGCGCTGCGCCTTCGTCACCAACTCGCAGGTGGTCGGCCAGGCGTTCGAGACCAAGCGCGGCCTGATCACCCCGAGCGACACCAACCCGACCGACTCCCGCATGATCATCGATGATGCGGAGACGATGCGGGTGGCGGGTTTCCCGGTGTTCGAGACCAACAGCTGCCCGGCGACCCTCACGAAGGGCGCCAGCTCCGGCATCCTCTCGGCCAACGTCTTCGCCAACTGGCAGGACTACTACGCCGGGTTCTGGAGCGGGATCAACCTCGAGCTCCTGCGCGATGCCACGATCGGCATCCAGGGCCTCTACCGGCTCGCCCTGGCGGTCTACTACGACGGCGGCATCGTCCGCCCGAAGTCGTTCGCCAAGTGCATCGACATCAACGCGCCGTAAGCCACGCCGCGTTTTGACCCTTCGCCCTGCCGTGCCTTCGGGCCGGCGGGGTTTTTGGGTGAAGAGACCGCCGTAAATTGAACTCAAACCACAAATGAAACACCTGAACATCTCGCCCAGCCAGTCACTCGCCGCGACGGGCGGCGGCATCGACGTCGACATCTCCGCGCAAATCAAGCGCGGGCGCTTTGTCTTCAACTCGCTCAACACCGCCGGCACCGCGCCGACGCATGCCCGCAAGCTGCAGGGCAGCCAGGCCCCCGCCCGCGGCCTGGAGCAGTCCACCGTCGGCGTCACCGACAACAAGCTGAACAGCGGCGCCACCACCAACGTGAAGCTCGGGCTGGCCTTCACCCAGAGCGGGGCCCGGCAGATCAAGCGCGTGGCGCTGCGGCTCAAGAATCCCGGCACCATCACCTCGGGCAAGAAGCTCACGCTGACGATCAACACCAACAGCGCGGGCTCGCCCTCGGCCACGGTGCTCGGCACGGCCGACACGGTGCTCTGCTCGACCATCGGCACCGCCTACTCGTGGGTGGTCTTCAACTTCGCCAAGCCGGTCGACCTGGCCGACGCCACGCTCTACCACCTGGTGCTCGCCTGCGACTACACGGCGGATGCCACCAACTGCATCTACTGGCGCAGCCTCACGGTGGCCAGCAGCGGCACGGTGGAGACCTACAATGCCACCAGCTGGGCCGCGGTGACCGCCACCGAGGGCTTCGAGGTATACGTCGACCAATACAACTTTGCCGACATCAGCGGCGCCACGCAGACCGGCGCCAGCGACACGGTGACGGTGGACGAGTCCATCGAGGTGGACGTCGACCAGCTGCCGCCGTTCGTGCGCGTGTACGACACGATCGGGGGCTCGAGCAACCCGGCGTTCGTGGCCAGCTGCAACCTGATCTCGTCCGGCACGGTGCAATCCTGACCGCCATGGATACGCACCTCCGCATCAAGCAGAACGTGGACTGCCGCGGCCGCCACCTGGCGGCCGGGCAGGTCGTGGCGCGGGCCGAGCTCACGCGCAAGCAGCTCGATGACCTGCTGGAGAACGGCTTTGCCGCGCCCTGCCCGGCCCCGGCGGATCCAACCCCGCCGGCCGCGCCCGTGCTCGAGCAGGCCGCCACGCCGCCCATCGCGAGAAGGCCACCACCCGCCGCCGCGGGTGAATGTAAACCAATAGTATACTGCCCACCGCCGCCCGAAACATGAAGACCAACCCGACCCAACTCGACCTCGTGCCGTTGACCGGCAGCCTCACGCCCGGCACGGGCGGCGCCCGGCTCTCCGCCGTGGACAACTGGGTTTACTCCGTGCTGATCGTGTCGGCGGATGGCGCCACGATCTACGTGGGCGACTCGGTGGCCCAGGTGTCCCCCGCCGGGGTGTCCTTCCCCGCGCTGCCCGGCTGCGCCTACAACCTGAAAAACATCTGGGTGAAGGGCGCGACGTCGGGCGACGTGGCCAACTGGATGGCCGTGGTGATCAACCAGTGAAAACCCGCACCATGAAAAAGCTGCTCCCCATCCTCGCCCTGGTGCTCGCGCCGCTGCTGTGCGCGCAGAGCCAGCCCCCGCCGCCGAAGGCCAGCCAGAGCCAGGCGACCACGGGGACGGACAACAACACCTACATGACGCCGCTGCGCACCGCGCAGGCGATCACGGCGCAGGAGGCGGGCAGTGTCACACTAAACGGAACAAACCATTGGACCGGAGCAAACGATTTCACCCACGTTTCCGGTGTCATTTCCGTGAATCTATCGGCGGGCACTGCGCTGACCATCGGCACCAGCTATTACGATACGCTCAGCGCCGACCGCACGCTGACGTTTTCAGGGTCTCCGATTGAGGGCAGTCGGATCTCCGTCCTCTTCCTCGTGAGCAGCGCGCCTACGCTCACGATCCCATCCTGCAAGCGCGTAGGTCAGGCCAACACCACAATCACCAGCTTGGTGATGACCAATGGCGTGCACACGCTCTCGTGGGAATACAAGAACGCCACCTGGTTGCTCACCGACAGCGTGCCCGGCCTGGTGGATCTGACGGCCCAGGTGACCGGCATGCTGCCCACGGCCAACGGCGGCCGCGGCACGGCCGGCACCGACTACGCGGCCGCGACCTCGGGATCTTCCGTGC
>Ga0265319_1000711_pt1 | contig 21750 bp, 21 predicted proteins | sample 4824metaG_FD_192443 | JGI IMG/M metagenome (GOLD analysis project Ga0265319, IMG submission 192443) | Rhizosphere microbial communities from Carex aquatilis grown in University of Washington, Seatle, WA, United States - 4-8-24 metaG | ecosystem: Host-associated > Plants > Roots > Rhizosphere >...
AAACCCGAGCTTGACCCCGAACCCGAGCTTGACCCCGAACCCGAGCCGCTGCCAGATCCCGAGCCGGAACCGGCGCCGGCGCCGGCTCCCGGGGCCCCGGCCGACGATCCCCCGATGTCGGCCAGCGCCTGGGTCCAGGTGTAGTTGAGCGTCGTCCAGCTGGTGCTCGCGCTGGCGGTGCCGACGATGGTCAGGGCGTATCCCGTCATGCCGTGGTGGTCGAGGCCGGTGGCAGCGCCCATCACCAGCGCGCCGGCGTTCGAGAACGCGAGCACGTCCTGGCGGTGACCCCAGCAGCCCGGGCTCGCGGCGCTGGAGCAGTCGAGGTTCGGGCTGCCCACGCCGTCGTCGTACATCCACATGTAGTAGGCGAGAGGGGCGTTCGCGAAGCCGCCGGCCCAGTTGGAGGACCAGCCGTAGGCGCCGAGGTTCGCGGGCAGCGCCGAACTGGGGTCGGGGTCGGCGTCGTTCGTGACGCCGAGCTGCGCGGCGGCGTCGAGAGCCGGGCTCAGGCCGCTGATCGCCGGCATCCCGTAGGCGACGCGGTCGAGGTTCGAGAGGATCAGCAGCTGGTCGACCGGTGGCAGCGAGTCGAAGTCGGAGGGCAGCGTGTAGGCCCCGAGGCCGAGCGCGGTGTGAGCGCTGTCGAGAGCGGCGACGACGGCGTTCTCGCAGACGACCGAGAGCGGCGCGTTGCAGCCAGCCGGCGTCTGGATCGGCATGTTCGCCGACGGATTGGGCGCGGCTGCCTGCGCGGCCGTGGCTCCGAACGCGCAAACCGCGCCGACCAGCAGCGCAGCGTCGCGCATCCGTGCCCGCATCAGGCGACCGTAGCAGCGGCGTTGTGCATGCGCGAGCGTTCTAAACGAGTGGACGATGCCTCGGCGGCCGGCCGGAACGCCGCGTGTCCAAGCCTCGCCCCGGAGTCCGGAGTGCGGGTTTGGCCCCTTTGCAGGGCTTTCGGCGCGACCGCGGGCGCCGGCCGGGGTTGCCGGCGCTCCCAGCGGGCGAACGGCCGCCGCGCGCCTCGATGCCGAGAACTCGTTGAATGCAGGAAATTCCCGGGCCGGCGGGAGCCGGCCTAATAAAAGTCTCGAGTTTGCGGAGAGTTCGTCCGCACGAGCGACCGGGCCGCCGCGGGAGGGCGGCGCGTCAGGAGCGGGCGAGGCCGGCGAGGGCCAGCGCGTCGGCGACCATCCAGCCCAGCGGGGCGGGGGGATTGGCTGGATCGCACCAGCGCGCCTCGATAATCTCGACCGGGTCCAGGCGGAGGATCCGGGTGGGCACGTCGACGCGGAAGAGGTGGGTGCGGTGGGCGCTGGAGCGGCCGGGTCCGGGACGGACGGCCAGGGGCACCGCCGCGGAGATGCTCAGGCCGAGCTCCTCCTCGAGCTCGCGCTGAAGCGCCGCGAGCGGCTCCTCGCCCCGCCTGATCCCGCCGCCCGGCAGCTCCCAGCGGGCGGGGCCATAGCTCTGGCGCACGAGCAGCACCTCGCCGTCGCAGACCAGCGCGGCCTTCGCTCCCTGACCGCGCGGGCGCCGAACCAGCGCGGCCAGCCAGAGGAGACGGTAGGCGACGCGGTAGGCGGTTCGGCGCAGGCGAAGGATGTTGGGAGCATGACGAGCTTCGTAACGGCACGGTTTCAGCTGAGACGTAACCACTGTGGCGGGCGCGGCCCCCGCCATCCAACCGAGGAGAGATGCCCGATGAATCCACTCAGCCCCGCCCAGGAGGAGCTCTGCGCGCAGTCGCGCTGGGATTTCACCGACCTGCGCGCCGTCTACATCAACTGCACGCTGAAGCGCTCGCCCGAGGTCTCGAACACGCAGGGCCTCGCCGACCAGTCGATCGCGATCATGACGCGAAACGGCGTCGGGGTGGAGGTGATCCGCGCCGTCGATCACGAGATTGCCACCGGCGTGCAGGCCGACATGACCGAGCACGGCTGGGAGCGTGACGACTGGCCGGCCATCTACGCGAAGGTGATGGCCGCCGACATCCTCGTGCTGCTGACGCCGATCTGGCTGGGTGAGAAGTCCTCGGTCGCGACGCGCGTGATCGAGCGGCTCTACGCCAACAGTCATCTGCTCAACGAGCACGGGCAGTGGGCCTACTACGGTCGCGTCGGCGGTTGCATCGTGACCGGCAACGAGGACGGCGCGAAGCATTGCGCGATGAACATCCTGTACTCGCTCCAGCACCTCGGCTTCACGATCCCGCCGCAGGCCGACTCCGCCTGGCTCGGCGAGGCGGGTCCGGGACCCAGCTACCTCGACCCGGGCTCCGGCGGCCCGGAGAACGACTTCACGAACCGCAACACGACCTTCCTGACGTGGAACCTGCTGCACCTTGCGCGGATGCTCAAGGACGCCGGCGGCATCCCGGCGCACGGCAACCAGCGCGCGAAGTGGGACGCCGGCTGCCGGTTCGACTACCCGAACCCGGAGCACCGCTGAGTCGCAGGCCGGTTTTTCTGGGGCAGGCGCCCGCGGCCGTGAGCGCGTCGCGCGACCTGTGCGGCGCGCGCTACCTGAAGAAATGCGTTTTCGGACGCTCCAGGCGCACGCCATCGAGGGTGATGTCGACGCGCTCGTTGTAGAAGGCGACAAGCCCGGCGATCGGAGCGAGCGCGGGGAGGGGGAAGTCGTAGACCCAGGCGAGATCGTCGTGGAGCGCCGCGCCGGTGCGGACTGACCAGTAGCCGGTCGTGCGCCCCTTGTATGGGCAGGCGGTGACCGTGTCGCTCGCCACCAGGTGCTCGAAGCGCACCTCGGTCCGGTTGAAGTAGTAGCGAGTCGGAAGTCCGGTCTCGAACACGAGCACCGGCGAGCGGGACTCGGCTAGCAGGGCGCCCTCGAGGTCGACGCGAACGCTGCGGGTCGAGCGCAGGGCATCGACCCGCGTGTAGGGGTTGCGTGGGTGCACGAAGACCTGCTCGTCCTCCTCGAACCAGGCGTCCAGCGCATCCCACTCGAAGCGAGCCGTCCCGGCGAGACCCTCGAGCGAATCGTCGCCATAGACGCGCAGTGCGGCCGGTCGCTCGGTCTGCCCGACGCGAAGCCCGTATCGCATCGCGGTCCCGCGGCTCAACCGCTGGCTGTGATGTTCGTCGACGAGCAGGTCGCGGCTCACGTCGGCGATCGGGATGTAGTACTGCGGGTAGTTGGGCCACTCCCAGAGGTAGAGCGCACGGGTCGTGTCGAGCACGACCTGGCCGCCGAGGAACGCGCGGATCCTCCGCGGCACCGGCTCGATGCGGTTGACCGTGGCGATGTTCTGCGGGTAGCCGGACATGTTCACGTGCGCTCGTCGCCAGCTGTGCGTTGCCCGAGCTCCGATGCGAACGCCCACAACTGGACGAGCGCGCCGTCAATCAGCCGGCGGTGGCCGAGTGGTTCCGGCAGGGCGATCCGCACCGGCGTCTCGGGGTTGCTCGAGCCGGCCTGGTAGCCGGGCCGCGGCGTGACGAAAAGCGTGAGCACGATGTGGTCGCTGCCGAGGTGCAGGTCGGGTGCGAGCACGCGGCCGCTCGCGCGCTGGCCGCCCGAGAACGTCTGCTCGGTGACGAGCACGCGCAGGATGTTGTCCTGCGGCTGCGGCCTGTGCGTCGGGTCAAGGCGCCACGATGACGCGCGGGCGCCATCGCGCGCGGCGCGCAGCGGACGGGCCCTGCTCGACGCCTCGTGGACCCAGCTCTGGCGGCGCGTGTCGCGGCGGAACGCGACGGTGACCAGCTGCGGCGGTCGCCCGCGCCCGAACAGGACCTCGTCATCGGTGCGTGCGAGCACTCGCCAGCCCTCGAGGCTCGCCTGTCCGCCGCCGGCGGGGACGGGCGGGGGTGGAGCATCGCGCCTCCAGGGAGCGCGAAACGGCGGCTTCGGCGGCGCCGACCGCGACGCCAGCTGGGCCTGCAATGCCGCCACCGCGGGGTCGTGTGGATCGAGCGGCTCGGCCGGTCCCTCGAGCGCCGCTGGGGCGAAGGGGAGGCCGCCGCCGTCGCTGACCAGCTCCGGCCGGCGCGGCGCCGGGCGCGGCTCGAGCAGATCCGAGCGCTCCCAGTCGCGCTCACCGGGGAGCTTCGGCTCGCGGCGGCGGTCGCGACGGCTGGGTGGGGACGCGGACACCGGCTGCGAGGCTACCGGACGGTTCGAGCGGCCCACGGGCGGATGCGCGGGAGCGTGGGGCGCGAGCCGCTCCGTGCTGCGCTCAGCGGCGGTCCGAACCGCTGTGCGGGAGCACCACCTGCGCTGCCTCCTGCGGCGTGACGTCGGCGTACAGCAGCCGCAGCACGCCAAACGCCGCCAGACCGCCAAGGAGCTGTGCGACCACGAAGCCCGGCACCGAGGCCGGCGCGATGCCGGCGAAGGTGTCGGAGAAGATTCGCCCGACGCTGATCGCCGGGTTGGCGAAGCTCGTCGAGCTGGTGAAGAAGTAGGCCGCGCCGATGTAGGCGCCGACCGCCGCCGGCGCGGACGCTCCGCGCCGCGTTCGAGCGAGCGCGAAGATCACGAGCAGCAGGCCCAACGTGGCGACGACCTCGGCGAGCAGGTGCGCCGCGGACCCGCGGTGCTTGGTGGAGATGCTCAGCGCGCTTTGGGCGAACATGCCGTTCGCCACGATCGCCCCGGCGATGCAGCCAATGACCTGGGCCGGCAGGTAGGCGAGCGCGTCGCGCCACGACAGGCCGCCGAACGCGGCGTCGACGAGCGACACGACGGGGTTGAAGTGACCGCCGGACACGGGCCCGAACATCAGGATGATCGTGTACAGGCCGGTCGCGGTCGCGGCCGCATTCTCGAGCAGCTCGAGCCCGACATCCCCTGGCGAGAGCGACGCCGCGGCGATTCCCGAGCCGATCACGACGGCCGCGAGAAAGGCTGAGCCGAGGGCCTCGGCGAGCAGGCGTCGTGTGAGGGGGTGGGTCACGGGCGCGAGGGCGAAATCGGAGAGCTAGCGCAGGGCCGCGCAGGTTGCTTCGCGCAGGCAGTCGCGAGTGCGTTTGTGGGCCAGCGTCATGACGTGACTGCGCACAGGTACGTCGTCGTAGTCGTCGAGGATCGCGTCGGCGCAAGCGCGAATCTCCTCCGCGGAGCGGTTGCCCTCGAACTCTCCGACGAGTTGCGGCAGCAGGCGTATCAGGCGAAACTCGTGAGCGGTCCGGTCGTGGCGGATCTGGTCGATCCGATCGCTGACGAGGCGCGTCACGCGTCCCTCGATGTCGTCGCGTATCGCGCGGACCTCCTCGATCGGCCGACCGGCGGGGTCGTCGATCTCCCAGGCCTCGACCGTGGTGGGCACGTAAGGGCAGGATCCGCCGCAGCCCATCGTGACCGCCCAGTCGGCGTGCAGCTGCATCTCGACGGTGAGCTTCTTGGGTCTGTGCCCGGAGAGATCGATGCCGATCTCGCCCATCGCGTCGACGACGTTCGGCCAGAGCGCTCCCGCCGGCTCCTGGCCGGCCGATTCGGCGCGCACATCGGGCGGGGCCAGGCGCTCGAGGAACGCCTGCGCCATCTGTGAGCGTCCCGCGTTGTGATTGCAAACGAACAGCACGTACCTCATCCGTCCTCCTATCAGGCGGCGTGGGTCAGCTTCTCGGCGAACTCGGCCGGCAGGCCGACGCTGACGACCTCCGTCGCCACGGCGCCGGCGTCGTAGCCGACGCGTTGGATCGATGCTGCGACCTCGCCGGAGTCGTCGAGCTCGAGCAGCGCGAACGCTGCGCGCGGATCGCCGTCCTTGGGCTTGCCGATCGAGCCGCAGTTGACGAACAGCACGCCTGCGTAGCTGTGGATCCACGGCTTGTGGGTGTGGCCGAACACGAGCACGTCGCAGTCCGCGCCGGCGGCGATCCGCTCGAATGTGTGGGCGGGCTTGTCCTCGAACAGGTACTCGTTCACCTTGCGAGGCGAGCCGTGGACCAAGCGGACGCGCCGGTCGCCGAGCTCGAAGCGCAGGTCGAAGGGCAGCGCACGCATGAAGTCCTTCGAACGGCGGTCGGTGTGCGCGAGCGTCCAGGCGACCGAAAGCTGGCCGAGGTCGCGGTCGTGCTGGGTCACGTAGGCACAGCCGCAGTCCTCGAGCTCGCGGCCGATCGCGTAGTCGTAGTTGCCGTAGATCGTCGGAATGCCGGCATCCTCGATCAGCCGGCAGACCTCGTTCGGACGCGGCCCGTAGCCGACGAGGTCGCCGCCGCAGTAGGTGGCGTCGACTTCGAGCGAGTCGATCGCTGCGAGGGCGGCCTCGAGTGCCGCCAGATTGGCGTGGATGTCGGTGATCACGGCGATGCGTCGCATGTCGGTGGCCCGCCGGCGCGGTCGCCGGGCCGCTGCAGTCTAAACATTGACAAGCGTCACTTCAATCGACAATAATAGATTGATGGTCATCGATCTCCCGCTCACGCCGAAGCAGAAGCGAGCGCCGGGCGAGCGCTGCTGTGAGCCGGTCTTCTATCCCGACGTTGAGCGCGAGGAGGCCCTGCGCATGGCGTCGGTCGCAAAGGCGCTCGGCGACCCGATTCGCCTGCAACTGATCGACGTGCTGCGCCGGCATGCGGGGAAGGTCTGCGTATGTGAGCTCGTGCCGCTGTTCGAGATCGGCCAGCCGACGCTTTCCCACCACCTCAAGAAGCTTCGCGAGGCCGGCATCGTCGGCTCCGAGCGCCAGGGGTTGTGGGCCTACTACTACGTCATCCCCGACGCCCTGAAGGAGTTGGCTGCATGGCTGAACTAGAAGACATCCGCGAAGCGGTGCGCGAGCGTTACGCCGCTGCCGCCAGGGCTGCTGCGACGCTGTCCGATGAGCCCGCCGCGTCGGGCTGCTGCGGCTCGGGTCGCCTGAGTTGCAGTCCGGCGGACGAGACCGGCGTGTTCGGAGCGTCCCGTTACGAGGCCGACGAGGTGGGCGGGCTGCCGCCCGCCGCCGTCGCCGCCTCGCTCGGCTGCGGGGTGCCGACGGCCGTTGCCGATCTGCACGAGGGCGAGACGGTGCTGGACCTCGGCTCCGGAGCCGGTGCCGATGTGCTGATCTCGGCCCGCCGCGTCGGCCCGACGGGAAGAGTGATCGGGCTCGACATGACCGACGAGATGCTCGAACTCGCGCGCGCCAACGCCGCGGCCGCCGGTCTCTCCAACGCCGAGTTCGTCAAGGGCTACCTCGAGGACATCCCGCTCGCGGACTCCTCGGTCGACGTCGTGATCTCCAACTGCGTGATCAACCTCGCGGCCGACAAGCCGACCGTCATCCGCGAAGCCGGCCGCGTTCTGCGTCCAGGTGGTCGCCTGGCCGTCTCCGACGTGCTCGCCGACCCAGACATCGACGAGGCCACGAAGGCGGATATGGCGGCCTGGACGGGCTGCATCGCCGGGGCCCTGACGGAACCCGAGTTTCGCGCCGCGCTGCACGACGCCGGCTTCGAGGAGATCGAGATCCGCCCGTCCCATCGGGTACACGCTCATGCCGGCTCGGCGATCATCCGCGCCCGCAAGCCGGCTGGGTAGCGGACGAAGGGCTGGCTCGAGCCGCGAGGCGACCGGCGAACTAGCGGCGCGGGCCGGCGGCGACGACGCGCTCGCCCGGCCCGCGGCGGACTGGCCGGATGGGGCTGGAGTGTGGCGAGCCGGCGCTCTGGCGTGACGCCGACCACGGCGCTGGGGTGGCCGATCCCTCAAGCGCGCGCAGGCGCGATCGCAGCAGCTCGTTCTCACGACGCAGTGCGGCGCTCTCGCGGCGCGCGTCGACGAGGTCGCGCGCCAGCTCAACCAGCACCTGACCGAGGCGCTCGACGCGCCGGAGCAGGTCGGCGTTTCGCGCGACGAGACTCGCGCGATCGCCGCGGGACGCGCGCACGTCGCTCGTTCTCGCGCCAATCGGTGCCGGGCGGTTCGGGCCGCCGGGCGCGCCGCGCTCCAGAGCGCGTCGATCGAGTGCGCCGCGCTCCGGTGCGCCTAGCATCCGTCGAAGGTCGGCGACCGTGGTGCTCACGGCAGCACCGGTGTCGCCGGCTGCGTGTCGGGGCGCGACGCCCTGCAGCCGTCGGTGCGTGCCGGACGCGCCGGGCTGCGGCGCGCGCGATCGTGGATCGCCGCCCTGGTCCTGACGACCGAAGCGCGTTGGCGGCCAGGCACGCCGCGGTCGAGCGTGTTGATGAGGTCACGGCCGTCGCGTGTCCTGCGCAACAGGCGGGCGATCCCGCGCAGGTCCTCTATCGCAGTGCGCGTGATGGGTGCTCGTGCATCTCGGTCATCGACCCAATCGACCGGCACCTCGCGAATCGAGAACGAGTTCCGCTGGGCGAGGTAGAGCAACTCGATGTCGAAGAAGGAGCCTTCGTCTTCGATCAACGGCAGCAGCTCGCCAATGATGGCGCGGCGCGCGGCCTTGAACCCGCATTGCGGGTCGCTGAATGCGGCTGCGAGCGCGCAGCCCAGCAGTGCGTTGTAGCTGCGCGAGATCGCCTGGCGGCGAAACCCGCCTGTGAGCTGCGCCCCTGGAGCCAGCCGTGAGCCGACGACCAGGTCAGCTCGGCCGGCCAGCAGCGGCCCGAGCAACGCCGGCAGTTGCACGATGTCGGTCGGGCGGTCGACATCCACGCAGGCCACGACCTCGGCGTCGCTCGAGCCCCAAGCGCCGCGCAGGGCGCGCCCGCGCCCAGGCGCAGCGATGTGCAGGTAGCGCAGGTTCGGAAGCTCCCGCGCCAGGAACCGGGCGACCGTGGCGGTGCCGTCCGAGCTGGCGATGTCGGCGATCGTGACGCGGAAGGGGAGGGCGTGGGTGGCCGCCAGGCAAGCGTGCACCTGCCTGACCGCTTCGGGCAGCGCCCGCTCCTGGTTGTGGACCGGGATGACGACCTCCACACGCGGGGACGGGTTCAGCGCCGGCGCTCGCGCCGGCCGGGATGCGGCGATGGTGTTGTCGGCTTTCGTTCTCATCGCGACAGCGTCGCCGACGCCGGGAAACGGAACCTCAAGCGAGCGTGAGGATCGGCTCAGAACGCTCGGTGCGCCAGCCGCCTTCGCCGTCGGCTCGGACGCGTTGGTGCCTGACGACTCGGCGGCGCGGGCCTGTGCCCGCCGCCGGGCGCGCGGTTGCGCGTTAATGCGCGGATCGACCTGCGCATCGACCCCGAACCGCCCGACAGCCAACTGGTTGGCGAACTGCTCGAGCGCTACTACGCCGAGCTCGACTCGCGTTTCCCGAGCGGCTTCGATCTGGCGCGCACCGTGGCTGCGCCCGCTGCTGAGCTGACGCCCCCGCTCGGCCTGATGCTCGTCGCCCGCCTCGACGCTCGCGCGGTCGGCTGCGGTGGCGTCCGCAGGCTGGAGGCCAACGCGGCGGAGATCAAGCGAATGTGGATCGACCCGTCAGCTCGCGGGCTCGGCATCGGGCGCCGGCTGCTCGTGGCGCTCGAACTTGCAGCCGCCGAGCTCGGATGCGACACCGTTCGCCTCGATACCGCCGCCACGTTGACGGAAGCCCGTGCGCTCTATCAGGGAGCCGGCTACGGGGAGATCGCCGCCTACAACGACAATCCCTACGCCGCGCACTGGTTCGAGAAGCGTCTCGCGTGAGCGGGGCGGACCGGCCAGTGGATCGGCCCGCCGCCGCGGGGTCGCGTTGCGTGAGCGGAACCGCCCCGCGCCTCGAGACCGGTGGAGCCGGCCGTCTCCTCGCACCATAATCCTCTCTGATGCGACGCCCGCTGATACCCCGACGCCGGCGGTCCGCCATGACGATGGCGACGATCGCCGTGTGCGGCGCCGTCCTGGCCGGCTGCACGACGCACGCGCCGCCGCCGATCACAGCTGCGGCGCTCGCCGCGGCACACCAGTTCAGGCAGTACCGGGTGTTCTGGGCGGGGTTGGAGGTCAACGGAGCGCGGCTGACCGACGCAGACAGCCCCACCTACTTCTATTCGCCCGTCGGCTTCACGATGTATTACGGCGACTGCGAGGGGCGCGGGGCGCTCCACGACGGCGGCTGCACGGTTCCGCTGAAGATCACCTCGACGATCTACTCCGCTCACTCGGATGCGTCGTTCGGTCCCCAACACTGGATTGAGCTGCATGGGGTGCCGGCGGTCGTCTTCAACGGCGGTGACAACATCGAGATCTACACCGACCGTGACGCTGTCGACATCGTCGCCGACTCCCCGGCGCGGGCCGCTGCGGCCGCAGCGGCGCTGACCTGGTTCAACCGCTCGGCCCTGTCGGGCGGTCCCGATTTCCTGCAGCCCTATTTCACCGTGCCGAGCGAGGAGGCGAATCCCGTCACCGGGCCGACCGGTCCGACGGGCGCGACGGCGGCGATCGTGCCGCCGGCGATGCTCGAACCGGCTCCGTGAGCGCCTTCGCGCGAGCCGCGGCGCGCGGGCGTCAGCCGGCGCTCACCCGGCCAGCGTCGCGACTTCCGCGACGTTGCCGGAGTCGCGCATGCGAGCCAGGCTTGCGTGCTCGTGCTTCAAGAAATGGTCGAGAAACGCAGTCGTGACCTTCTGCACGACGCCGAGGTAGGGCTGCTGTGTCGTGTACGGGGGGAGGTGGGTCGCCCCGAGCAGTGAGAGCAGGAACTTCGGCCGCGGCGCGAGCTTGAAGTACCGGTGGGTCGCCGACGGCTCGTTGATCGTGTCCCGGCTGCCCTGCGCGGCCAGCAGGGCGGGTCCGTGGCTCGGGAACGGGATCTCGTCGTCGATGATCGTCAGTTCGGCGCCGGACAGGATGATCGCCGCCCGTATGCGCGTGTCGGCAAATGCGGGGTCATAGGCTGCCGCGAGCGCGGTGGCAGCACCGTCGGACTGGCCGGCCACCGCCACGAGCGCCGGGGCGATGAGGCCGTGGAGGAAGCTGGCCGCGAGCTCGTTCTCGGCGAGCATGCGAGTGATCACGAAGCTCATGTCGGCCGGCTGGTTGATCAGATCGCTCTCGCGTCTGCCACCGGGAACGTGCTTCTGCGTCAGCGGGAAGGAGGGCGCCGCCACCACATAGCCGGCGCGCGCCCAGGCGTCAAGCAGTCGCGCATAGATCGTCGGCGTCTCCGCGAAGCCGGGGCCGAACACGACCAGAGGAAACGGCCCTGAGGCGGTCAACGGGGTCGCGTCCGGCACGTCGTCGGCCTGCGCCGATCCGAGTGCCGGATAGCGAATCTGCGTGACGAGCGTCCGCGGCTCGATCCTTCCGTGGTGAAGACGGGCCAGCCGCGTGTGGTCGACAAACGTGATCACGCGCAGGCCCACGGTGTGGGCGACCGGCAACCCTGTCGGCCGCTCCGCCGCCGGGAGCCCGCCCCCGATACCTGGGCGCGCCGCCGGCTCGGGGCTCGCCGCCAACAGCCGCGAGCTCCGTGGCGCTGTCGATCGAGCGCTGCTTGCGATGAACAGTGAATAGACCGCGGCGACAAGCAGCATTCCGATGAGGAGCGCGATCCGGCGGACCGTCGGTCGCGACGTCGCCGTGCGCGCAGCCCCGGTCGGATATGGCGGCCTCGGTGAACGATTCTCGAAGCTCACGATCCGGATCCTCGCAGGCCGCGCGCCGCTCGCGGCCGAGCCGGCGCCCGGGTCTCGCGCGCAGTGCCACACTGCCCTCGTCGACATCGCTCAGACGAGCAGGTAGTGGACCTCGGTCTCCAGCTCGCTCGGATCCTCGCGCCAGTGCCCGTATATCTCCCAGCGCGGGCCGGCGAGCTGATGACCGTGCCTCGCGCACCATTCACGAATGGCGCGGTGAGCCGAGTCGAGCCCGGCGTATAGCCCGCGGTGCGTGGCGACCGCCGTCGCTCCGGCCGGCAGAGCTGAGGTGATGACGTTCCCCGCGCCCGAGAACGGACCGGATGCGAGCACGCCAACCTCGACGTTTGGAACGTCGTCCTTGTAGAGCATGACGTTGCGCCAGCGGTCCTCACCGGGCGGGGTTCCGTCCGGACCCGCCTGCTTCACAACGGCATACACCTCGTCGAGCATCGAGCCCCACAACAACGGGAACTCGCGCCAGGTTGTCTCCCGAGCCACCACGAAGGTCGGCCGCGCTGTGCCCTGGAGCAACGACACGAAGCTATCAGCCACGAGCGCTCCTTTCGCTTGACGGTCGGGCACGATAGGTCACGCGCGCCCGAGGCGTCGCCACGGCAGCTCGACCTCTGCGCCGGTGAGATCCGGACGATGCGCTGAGCGCACCGGGCCGCCCGCGTCGGCGGGATGCGCCGACTGAGGGTGGGCGCGTCAAGCCGGCGCACGCCGAAACGCCGCCATCGGCGGCATACTGAGGCCGCGTGACGTCCGGGCGTGTATCGGTTCGTGTGGTCCTTGTTCGTGTGGTCGTGCTGGCCGCCGTCGTCCTGGCGAGCGGCGGCGCCGTGGCGAGGCCCGAGGCCGCGGGGGCGGTCTCGTTCGTGACGGTTTCGCCGCTGCCCGGCACGCCGGACGCCTCCCCGCTCACCCAGATCAGCTTCCTGGGCGCGCCTGCAGCCGCCATCTCGTCGGTCTCCGTGCGCGGTTCACGCAGCGGCGGGCATCGCGGGAAGCTCGAGCCCTACGCGAGCGGCAGCGGGGCAAGCTACGTCCCGTCGCGCGCGTTCACGGCAGGTGAGCGCGTGAGCGTCACGGCGGTCGAAACCGTCGACGGCCGGCGCCGCCAGATCGGCACGAGTTTCACCATCGGCTCTCTTTACACCGTGCCGGCGACGACCGAGAGTACGCCGCCGGCGGCCGCCAAAGGGGCGGTACAGAGCTTCCTGTCGCTCCCACAGCTGCGCCCGCCATCTGTCGATGTCAAGACGCCAGCCGCCGATCCGGCGCTCGGTGATGTCTTCCTCGCGCCCAAGGACGGCGCTTCTCAACCCGGGGCGATGATCGTCGATCCTGCGGGGCAGCTGGTGTGGTTCTCGCCTTCGCCCCCCGGCCTCCAGGCCGCCAACCTGCGTGTGCAGAGCTACCTCGGCCAGACCGTGCTCACGTACTGGCAGGGCCGGATTGCGCTAAATCACGGCATCGGAGCAGGCATCATCGATAACACCAGCTACCAGCCGATCGCACGCGTCAGCGCCGGCAACGGGCTGTCAATGGACCTTCACGAGTTCGACCTCGAGCCGGGCGGTGTCGCCTGGATCACGATCTACGAGCCGGTATACGCCGATCTCAGCTCGGTGGGCGGATCCACGCACGGGATCGTCGACGATTGTGCCGTTCAGGAAATCGATGTGCGCACCGGGCTGGTGATGTTCGAATGGCATGCGATGGGACACATTCCGCTGTCGGCATCCCACTGGCCGGTCCCGAAAGCCGTGCCGCAGGGGCCGGCGGGTCCCCACTCGAGCGGCGCGGTCTGGGACTGGTTTCACATCAACGGGATCGACGTCGAGCGCGACGGCAACGTCCTGATCGACTCCCGCAACACCTGGGCCGCCTATCAGGTCGGGCACACTCAAGGAGAGATCCTGTGGAGCCTTGGCGGCCGCCGCAGTAGCTTCAAGCTCGGGCCGGGAGTCCGCTTCGCGTGGCAGCACGACGCAACGATGCTGCCCGACGGGACGATTCAGATCTTCGACAACGAGGACGACCCCGAGATCGAGCCGCGTTCGCGCGGGATCGACGTCGCGCTCGACTTCAAGACTGCCACCGCAACGCTCCTGCACCAGTACGTGGACCCTGGGGCGCCCGTGCTTGCGAACAGCCAGGGGGACGTTCAGCAACTGCCGAACGACGACCATCTGATGGGCTGGGGCGCGGTGGGACTGGTTTCCGAGCTGTCGCCGAGCGGGGCGGTCACGTTCGAGATGACGCTGGCCCCAAACGTGGCTTCGTATCGCGCATATCGCTTCCCGTGGGCCGCCACGCCAGCCGTCCCGCCGGTGTTCGTCGCAACTCGGGCGAGCGCCTCGGCCTCCACCCAGATCGCCGCCAGCTGGAACGGCGCCACCGCCGTCGCGAGTTGGCAGGTGCTGGCCGGCCAGAGCCCGTCGGCGCTGGCTCCGGTGGGCGCGCCCGTCCCACGCACAGGCTTTGAAACGGTCATCACCGCCGCGACAAACGCACCGTACGTCGCGGTCGAAGCACTTGGGCCGACCGGGGCCGTCGTCGCCGCAGCCCCGGCGGCGGCCCCGGCCGCGGCCCCCTCGTGACGGGTCGCGGGGTTCCCCGCACGGCCATCGCGCGGTGCCCGACCTCCGTCAGTCCACCGGCTGACGAGGCCGCTTCGCTCTGCGCGTCCGCCCCGACCGGCTCAGAGGCTGAGCGTCCCCGACTTGCCCAGCACGTTGCCGTGCGCGTCGAGGGCGTAGGCGGCAACCCGCGCCGGCGTGCCGTGGACTCGGATGCTCGTCTCAAATCCCGTGTGCGAATACAGGCCGAGCCGCTTGAGCGCGTTGTTCGACGCGCCGCCAAGGACCAGCCACCGTTGCACCCTCGTGTCGCCGTTCCAGCTGATCCAAATGTCGGTCGTGCCGGCATTGCGCTTGGCCGCGATCCGCGGCTGGGCCGGCCCGAGGGCCGTCCACTCGCTGCGGAAAGCGCGGTAGAAGACGTATCCGTCACCGAGACGCGCATCGAACAGCAGTTCGCCAGACGGTGAGAACTCGGACACGAACGGTTCGGCACCCCATCCGACGAACACGTTCCCGTTCGCAAGCAGCTGGACGTTGCCCTTGCTCGAGGCCGCCAAAGCCTGGGGGTGAAGGTACTGGCGCTGCAGGCGTGCCGTCTTTCGCCGCTCGTCGATCGCGAGCACGATCGCACGCGACTGCCCGCCGGCGGCGAACGGCGAGCCCTCGTTGTCAAAGATCGTGATCGTTCCTCCGGCATGGCTCCGCGCGTCGTGCTGCCAGGCGAACTGCGCGCCGGGCCCCAGCGCAAAATTGCCGTGCTTTCCGCCCAGCCGCCAGATGATCTCGCCCGTGTTGCGGTCGACCTTGTAGATGGTGTGGGTGTTGCGCGACGAAACGAGCAGGTTCCCGTCCTCGACGTCGACGTCGACGGAATTCAGGTGCGCTAAGTCCCACAGTTCGCCCATCGGCCAGTAGGACTCCGACAGCGCGATGTGGTCGAGGCTGTGCCACTCGAGCAGCACGCGGCCGCTCGCGACGTCCACCTCCTGGACGATCGCGTCCTGGACCATCCCGTGCTTGGAGCCGCCGACCGCGCGCAGGTCGGCGTGGGTGATGACGTAGGAGGTCAGCAGCGCCGTTCCGCGCGAGGTGAGCAGGAACTCGTGGAGATCCCCTTGCAAGCCGTTGCCTGCCTGAACGTGTGCGATCGTTTCGTAGGAGTCGCTTGCGATCACGTAGTCGCCGACTCCGTGGCTGAACTCGATCTTCCCCTGCCACCAGGTGAGCACGGGGCGTCCCATGTAGTTCTGGACGCGGAAGTTTGTGATCTCGAGATCGGACGGCTGCTCCCAGACCGCCTGTCCCGTGTCGTCCACGACCACTGCGCCGGCCTGCCCGTGCGGCGCACCGTAGGGTGCGAGGAAGATGAGGCCGGGCGCGGTGCCGCTGCGGTTGACGTCTACGGCAAGCGTCGGGATCCTGAGGTCCGGGCGCGAGTGAAACAGCGGTTGAGCCGCCGACGGCACCGAGCTGTAGCTGTTGGTTGCGGGCTTGCTGGTTGCAAACGCGCGGACCAGATGTGTTCCGGCGCCGGCGAGCGCGAGCCCGCCGGCAACCGACCCCCCTCCGAGCAGCACCGCGCGGCGGGTCAATCCACGCTGAGGCGGATCGGGCAGCGGCGCTCCAGAGCGATCCATGCGCGTGAATCCAAGCACGGACGTCGGCCGCGTGGGTCCCTCGCGCGAGCGCCGGCGGCTCAACGCGCTTAGGATCGCGTCCGTGATCGTTGCGCCGTCGTCCAGTGCGCGACACTCGTGAGCCGAGTCACGTGTGCTCGCCTGGCAGTGTCTTCGTGGGCGGCGTCGCTCGCGCTGGTGGCGGTCCTCACCGGCGTTCGCGGGGTCGATCTGCCGGCGGCCACATATCGCGTCGACCTGTTCGAACAGCACGGGCTGACGCTCTGGGACAGTCAGTGGTACGGCGGTCACTGGCTGTTCGACTACTCCGTTCTGTACGCGCCGATCGCCTCATTTGGAGGTGTCCGCGCGACGCTGGTCGTGTGCGCGGCGATCGCGGCCTGGAGCTTCGATCGGTTGGCTGTCGAGCGGTTCGGCAACGCCGGGCGTGCCGGCGCCCTCGTGTTCGCCACGGGCACGCTTGTGCCGGTCGCGATCGGGCAGGGCCCCTACCTCATGGGGGAGACGGTTGCGCTGCTCGCGCTGGTGGCTGCGACCAGGCGGTACTGGGGCTTCTCGCTGGTGCTCGCTGCCGTTTGTTCGTTCATCAGCCCGCTGGCGGGAGCGTTTCTTGCGATCGCTGCGCTGGCCTGGCTGGTCGGGTGTTGGCCGGATCGTCGCGCCGTCGCCGCCGCTGTTGTGCTCGCCGCCGTGGTGCCGATCGGCGTACTCGAGTTGCTCTTCCCCGGCCAGGGGACGTTTCCGTTCTCGACGCATAATTTCGTCGGCATGCTCGTCGGCGCCGGCTCGATCGCTGTCGTCGCTGCGGCGACGCGTGAGCGAGCGTTGACCATCGGGGCCGCGTTCTATTTGCTGGTGATGCTCGTTGCCTACAGCGTGCCGAGCGCGCTCGGCAACAACGTGACGCGCATGGGAATCAGCGTCGGCGCCGCGCTCGCGGTGTGCTTGGCGTGGAAGGCACGCCCGAATGCTCGTGTGCTTCTCGGCCTGGCTGTGGCGCCGGTCCTGCTCGCGCAGTGGGTTCCGGCGTCCGCGGCGCTGCGTGGCGCGGAGGGAGATCTCGGCGTGACGGCCGCGTACTACCAACCGCTGCTTCGCTTCATGAGCCGCAGAGACCGCCCGCTTGGTCGCATCGAGGTTGTTCCCACCGCACTGCACTGGGAGGCCGTCTACGTCGCACTTCGGTTTCCCCTTGCCCGCGGCTGGGAGCGTCAGCTCGACACCGCCGACAATCCGATCTTCTACGTGCACGGAACTCTGACACGCACTTCATATCGCGCTTGGCTGCTGCGAAGCGGCGTGCGTTTCGTTGCCCTCTCGGACGCGCGGCTCGATTACGCCGCGGGGCTGGAGGCCCACCTCGTCCGCATTGGTGTGCCCGGTCTCACGCTCGTCTGGCGCTCCGCGCACTGGCGCGTGTACGCCGTGATGGGCGCCGCCGGCATCCTCACTGGCCCTGGGCGGCTGCTGAGCGCGAATGGTGACGAGATTTCGCTGGTGGCGCGCCGCGCCGCCCCGATTCTCGTGCGCGTGCGCTACAGCTCTGCGTGGCACGCCACCGGCGCCACCCTCACCCGGTCATCGCAGGGCTGGCTCACCGTCCTTCCGCGCCGGTCCGGTCGCGTGACGCTGAAGATCTCACTGCCGATCTGATGGCCCAGGCACGGACCGAGCAACACGGAGATTCGCCTTCGCGGCGGCCGGGTCCCGTCGCGGGGATGGAAGCGCTGACGTTGGATACGGCGTTCGAGAAAGCCGCGTCGCCGCCGGCTGTCGGCGCCGGCTGGTGGCAGGCGCCGCGAGGTCGCGGCGGCCACGCGCGGCCACCGGCGAGGAGCACGCGCCCTCCCCGTCGCCGAGAGCTCGTCGACACCCGCCTGGCTGCGAGCGCCGCCGGTGTGGCGCTGACTCTGATGTTGCTCGCCAGCCTCACGATCGTATCGCTGGCGGCCAGGGGTTCAAGTTGGCTCTCGCCGGTGGCGGCGCGCGGTAACGCCTTCCCCTCCTGGATCGCCGGTCCGCTTGGTCCGCTGACGAGCGCCATCAACCTCGACAGCATCGACGTCAGCATTGCTTTCGGCGTGCTCGCGCCCGTGATGTATGTCGGCTACCTCGTGGTGGTGGCGGTCGCCCCACAGCTGAGGGCTCGCTGGGTTCTCGGTGCCGTCGTCCTGCTGCACATCGTCTTCTTCCTGGCCCCGCCGATGCAGCTCAGCGACATCTTCAACTACCTCAACTACGCACGCATGCAGGCCGTCCACGGCCTCAACCCGTACACGACGATCCCGGCACTGGGGCCCGCCGGCGATTTGACGTTCGGTCTCAGCAACTGGCACGGGTTGCTGAGTCCGTATGGGCCGCTGTTCACGCTGTTTACGATCGCGCTGGCCCCGGCTGGGGTCGTTGCGTCCTTCTGGTCGCTGAAAGCGGTCCTGATGCTCCTCAGCCTCGGGACCGTGTGGCTGGTGTGGCGCTGCGCCGACCTGCTGGGCCGAGCGCCGCTGCGCGCCGCGGTGTTCGTCGGCCTGAACCCGATCGTGCTGATCTGGGGACTCGGCGGCGATCACAACGACTTCTTCATGGTGTTCCTGGTTCTTGCTGCCACATATCTGTTGCTCGAAGCTCAGTCCATGCGCGTAGGGCTGCGGCGCCCGCCCCACGATCGCGCGGCGACGATGCCGTCAGGTCCTCTGGCGTCGGCGTCGGCGTTCCTGCGCAGAGCGTTCGCGTGGATCGACGGGACTCAGCGACCGCTACCGGCGGGCGAGCCGGGACCGCAGCGCGAGTTCGCAGCGGGTGTGGCGGTCGCCGCCGCGATCGCGATCAAGGCCTCGGCCGGCATTCTCGCGCCCATCATCCTGCTGGGTGTCGCGCGGCGTACGCGACTCGCGCTCGGGTTGCTGATGGGCCTGCTCGCCGCCGGCGCGGCCACGCTGGTCGCGTTCGGCGCGAATCTGCCAAACCTGGCTCAGCAGGCTCGCATCGTCGTGCAGAACGGCGTTCCGAACCTGCTCGGCTACCTGTCGGGCGCCGGCGGAGAGACGGCCGTGCTGCACAGCGTGCTCACCGTGGTTCTCGTGCTCGGCGTCGTCGGCTGGGGAGCCTGGGCCGCCCGCACCCGCGATTGGATCACGGCGTGCGGAGGCGCGGCGCTGCTGACGCTGCTCACGCTCAGCTGGATGCTTCCGTCCTACCTGCTCTGGGTGCTCCCGTTCGCGGCGCTCGCCCGCGGTCGATGGCTGCGCGTGGCGACGGTGGTGTTCGCCATCTACGTCTTCCTGTTCTGGATGCCCTACACCAATGGGCTGGAGCACTTCCTGCACCTTCACCTGTCGAACACGGCTGTCGGGCGGGCGGCGAGCAGCTATCAGAACGCGCTGGAGTTCTGAGTGACTCCGCCCCCGGAAAGGCGAGGCAGAGGGCGCCGTCGGGCCTCAGGGATCGCCACCAGCGACTCAGGCGGCGGGAACAGGCGGGGCGTTCGCGGGCGAACTGATCTCCGGGTCCCTTCGGGCGTGGCCGGCCCGCCTCGCGGATCGGGCGCGCCGCCGACGCCCGATCAACGCCGCGCCGCTCACGACGGCGACGGCGTAGAACCAGCCCAGGAAGATGTCGAATGCATAGTGCTCGCCTGAGGCCACGAGGGTGAACGCCATGCCCAGGACGTAGACGACGAGAACCACTCGCAACCACGGCCGCGCAGTGCGCCAGAAGAAGCAGGCGACGAACAGCGAAACCGCGGCGTGCATCGACGGGACGGCGGCGAACTGGTTGCCGAGATCGTTTCCGTCGATTGCGCCGTCCACGATCGAGCCGGCGGTGTGCAGCCCGAGCCTGCCCCACGTATCGAACACCGAGCGGTAGATCCACGGCAGCTCGTGGAGCCGGTCAGCCACATACCACGGCGGGGCGGCGGGAAACAGGATGTAGGTGACGAAGCCAAACGCCGTGAGGATGACGATCTGCGTTCGGAACGGGCGAAACCGAGAGTAGGAGAAACGCCAGAGATAGCCGGCGATGACCAGCGCCATGAAGAAATGCGTCATGTAGATCGCCCACATGGGGTAGTCGAACCAGCGGACGGTCTGGGTCTGTCCGAGCAAATGCTGAAATTGGACGGTCAGGATCGGCTTGCCGAAGACGAGCCGGTCGAACTTGACCTGCAACAGGACATGAATCGGCGTCTTCAGCAGCTTGACCAAGGGGGCCGACTGCTCGTAGAAGATGAGCAGAAACGCCAGCGGCAGCCAGTCCACCAGCAGGCGCAGTCCCCAGCGCGAAAGGTCCGTGAGCGTGAGCGCGAACAGGCCTGCCAGGACCCACAGCACAACCGTGTCGGCGTGGATGAAGAGGCCCTTGCGGGCAATCCAGATCGCCGAGCCGATGACGAACGTGCCGATCGCTATCGCACTGATCCAGGGGTCGCTGCGCTGCTCTGTTCGAGCGGCTTTCGTCGAGCGCTGCGCGCTGCGCATCGAGGCTGACCAGGCCACGGCCGTCATGGTAGGGGACCGTCAACGAACGTGTGCGCTAGCCGGGACGAGCGACGCCGGAGCGGCGAGGCGACCGGGGGGCGCGATGAGGCGTCACGCGACGCGACTCCACGCGCCCGCCTCGCCCAGCCCGGGCCCGGATGGGGCGGGGCCCCTCAATCGCGCTCGTCCTGTGCGAAGGCGCGGTCCGGCCCGACCTCAGGTTCGGGGGAGCAGGATCGCGCTCTCGGGCGCGTCGAGATATCCCGGGTCACTCCCGGCTCGCCGGGTGTGGCCGTACTGCCACACGATGACGTTGCGCCGCGGGTCGATGACGATGATCCTGTCGTTGTCGGAGTCACTCACGAGAACATCGCCGTTCGGCAGCACCTGAGCCAGTGAGGGCCGATCCAATTCGCCGAGCCCGCTCGCGGGCGCGAAGCGCCAAAGCACCCGGCCGGTGGTCGTGAACTCTTCGACTGCGCCCGGACGCGAGTTGCTGGTGGCCACGAATCTTCCGGGGGCGAACTCGTTGGCGTCATCGAGCGCGCTCAGCCCACCGATGCGCACCGCGCTCAGAAGGTGACCCTTGCGAGTCAAGAAGTCGACCCACCCGGGTGATGGCTCGCTCACGACGATGTCGCCGGCACGCGTCGGAAACGCGGCGTCGGGGTGGGCAAACGTCTTGGCTGGGTCGTGCAAGCAGACACCCGCCTCGCCGAGCGTGGTGGACGGGCGGTGCGACGGCGGCCTGACGATCAGGATGCGGCAGCTCGCGCGGTCGGCGAGCAGCAGCCGGCGGTCCGACAATGCGACTCCGGTTTGCGGCTCGCGCAGCTGATCGGTGGCCGTGCCGGAACGGCCGCGACGCCCGTACTTGTAGACGGTCCGACCGTCTATGAGACTGATCTGGAGGACGACCGACGCGCTTTGGCGCGTCACGACGAGCGAGCGGTCAGTTGGGCTGAGGATCGCCGCACCCGGCCGTTTGATCGAGTGCGACCAGGCCACCTGACCACGCGGCGAAATGACCAGCAGCCGGTTGTTCCTGCGGTCGGAGACGAGGATGTTGCCCGGCAGCGCGAGGGCCGACCCCCTGGCGAGGAAGCCTCGCCCACTGGCTTTCGCCGCCAGTGGCGACGCGTAGGAACGCACACGCGCGCGCGGGCTGCTGCTGCTGACGATCGTGACGGCGGTGAGGACGATCGCTGAAACGAGCAGGGCGGCGATCCGTCGACGAACGACTACGCGCCTGTGCTCAGGCGGTGTCGCGGGGGGCCCTGGGAGCGGCTGACGGTTAGGTGGCATCAATTGGTCTCCCGACCGTCATCCTGGCGTCACGCTTGGATCTCGCAGGATGCCGATCAAGCGCTGCCGTGGCTCATCCGGCGCCAACCCTCGTGCCGGGTCGCAGCCGGGCGCCGATCGCGAGCGGTCAACGTGGGCCCTGCGGCACGCGAACGGTAACGGCTCCCCGCGGTGTGGAGAATCCCTTGCGAGCAGAAACTCACGGGGCGGCAACGTAGCATGCGCAGGGTGCGTTCTG
>Ga0265319_1000712_pt1 | contig 21749 bp, 21 predicted proteins | sample 4824metaG_FD_192443 | JGI IMG/M metagenome (GOLD analysis project Ga0265319, IMG submission 192443) | Rhizosphere microbial communities from Carex aquatilis grown in University of Washington, Seatle, WA, United States - 4-8-24 metaG | ecosystem: Host-associated > Plants > Roots > Rhizosphere >...
ATGAGGAACCAGGAATTTTAAAGCAAAGCTAAACACTGGGATCTTACCGAAGAACCCTTCGAGAGCCTCAGGGTAATAGGCGGAGACCGCAAAGAAAAGAACGGAGTGGTTGTGTTGGGGTGGATGATAACGCCGTTAAATTCCTAGCTCCTAATTCCTCAATCCTGATTTTTTTAGGAGGGTTGGTAGGAACAAAAGGGGTCGGCGGCCATGACATCCCCGGCCAGGGCGAAAGCGCGGGCCCTGGATCCTCCGCAAAGGGCCCGGTACTCGCAGCGCCCGCATTTACCCTGGAGGGCGTCCGCGTTCCGGAGGGTCTGGAATAGTTCGTTTTTTTGGTAGATCTCGGCCAGGGGTTGGTTTTTCACGCTTCCCCCCGGTATCGGCAGGAATCCGCTGGGACAAACATCCCCCGTGTGGGAAATGAAAACAAATCCCCGCCCGTCTCCGACCCCGCGGGAAGTTCTCAGGAGGACCGGGTCCGGTTGTTTTTGGATCACTTCCGGAAGCTCCGAGGGTTTGACGCCATACCGCTGCAGGATGACCCGCCGGAAGTGGTGGGCCTCGGTGGTTTTGATGTCAAACCAGCCTTGCTTGAGGATGTCGAACAGCTGGTTCAAAACCTTCTCCGTTTCCGTGGCGTTCAAGGCCTGGTCTTTTTGGGCCCTTCCGGTGGGAACCAGGAAAAAAACAGACCAAAGATCGATTGAGAAACGCCGGATGGCCTGGGCCATCTCCCAAACCTGGGATTTATTGTGCCGGCTGATGGTGGTGTTGATTTGGAGATGGATCCCCAAATCCCGGATGTTTTGGGAAGCTTCCAAAAACCGGTCGTAGGTTCCGGGAATGCCGCGAAAATTGTCGTGGGTGACCGCGTCCGCCCCATCCAGCGACAGGGAGATCCGGTTGACGCCGGATTCCCGCAATTGGCGGAGCTTCGACCTTGTCAAGAGCGGGGTCACCGAGGGAGCCAGGGCGAAATTCATCCCCCGTTTGGCGCATTCGCCCACGAGGATCATTAAGTCCTCTCTTTTCAAGGGATCTCCCCCGGTCATCACGAAAAGCGGGACTTTCCATTCGGCGACTTGGCGGATGAGGTTCAGGGCCTGCCGGGTATTGAGCTCACCGGGGTAGCTTTTGGACTCGGCCGTCGCCCGGCAATGGACGCAGGCCAAATCGCAGGCGCGCGTCACTTCCCAAATGGCGATATAGGGACGGTCGCTATACCGGCTGTCGAAGAGGGCGGGGGGCTGGATCGATTGGGAGTTTGGTGTCATGGCGGTTCCTTGGGGGTCGGGCTGTTCAATGCCCCCCAACTTTATCCAAAGCCGACAAGCCGCTTTATGACGCCTGTCATAGATCCCCGCCCCATTTGAATCCCGCATTATGAGGAAGGTCATAAAGGGGGAAGGGCTTCCTGGTGTTTAATCAGCCTGCAGTCAAGGCGTTTTTGAAGGATGGCTTCTGAATGCACTTATTTTTCCCAGGCTTCCGGCCTGAAAAGAAACACGGGGATTTTAAAAGGAGTCTTGATGAAGGAACCATTGATCATTCAAGGGGGGATGGGCGTGGCGGTTTCCAATTGGAAATTAGCCAGGGCCGTTTCCCAGGCGGGACAACTAGGGGTGGTATCGGGCACGGCCCTGGAAAACGTCATGGCCCGGAGGCTGCAGAAAGGCGATCCGGACGGCGCCATGAGGAGGGCCCTGAGCCATTTTCCCGACCCGATTATCGCCGGGAAGATTTTGGACCGTTATTTCATTTCGGGTGGTAAAGCGGAACGGGAACCCTTCAAGAGTCCCCCCATGTTTTCGTTGAACCCCCCCAAGGAACTGGTGGAATTGACCGTCGCCGCCAACTTCGCCGAGGTTTACCTGGCCAAGGAAGGCCATGGCGGGCTGGTGGGGGTAAATTTTCTTGAGAAAATACAACTGCCGACCCTTCCCTCCATTTATGGCGCCCTCCTCGCCGGGGTGGATTATGTCCTGATGGGCGCGGGGATCCCCCGTTCGATCCCGGCCATCCTCGACCAGCTTTCAGCCCACGAGAAAGTCACTCTGAAACTCAACGTCCATGGAGCCGCCCCGGAGGATGATTACCGAACGGTCTTCGATCCGGCGGAATTATGGACATCCCCCCCGGCGCCGCTCAAACGCCCGAAGTTCATCGCCATCGTCGCCTCGGAGGTGCTGGGAATCACCCTGGCGAAAAAATCAACGGGTAAAGTCGATGGTTTCGTCATCGAAGGCCCTACCGCCGGCGGCCATAACGCCCCTCCCCGGGGGCCTCTCCAGTTGAACTCCCAGGGGGAACCCGTTTACGGGCCCAAGGACGAGGTGGACAGGGCCGCATTCCGCAAACTGGGCCTGCCCTTCTGGGTGGCCGGTTCCTGCGCCGATCCCCAAAAATTAAAAGAGGCGCTGGCGGAGGGCGCCGCGGGCATCCAAGCCGGGACGATTTTCGCTTATTGCGAGGAATCGGGGTTAATGGAAAGCCTCAAACAGAAGGTGTTTGAAAAGGTCCTTCGGGGCAGGGGCGAGGTTTTTACCGATCCAGTGGCGTCTCCCACGGGATTTCCCTTCAAGGTCGTCCGTTTGGAGGGGACCCTCTCCGAGCCGGAGGAAAACCAGGCTAGGACCAGGGTTTGTGATTTGGGTTATCTTCGCACCGCCTACAAAAGGGAAGACGGATCCCTGGGCCTGCGCTGTCCGGGGGAGCCGGTCAAGTCCTATCTCCAGAAGGACGGAAAAAGGGAGGAGACCGAGGGGAAGAAGTGCATTTGCAACGGATTGATGGCCACCATCGGCCTGGGCCAGACCCCAAAAAACGGCGCGCAGGAAAGGCCCTTGGTGACGAGCGGCGACGACCTGTCCCGGGTTGGGTTGTTCTTGAAAGGGGAAAAACGTTCTTACAGCGCCGCGGATGTGATTCGATACCTCCTGTCGGTGATCCAGGCCCCTGTTCTTCCGTTTCTGGTTTGATTTTTTTGAAACCAGGGACGGAACCGGTCCTTGCCGGTTCCCGCCCCCCCATGACTGGTCCCGGGAAATTTTTCACCCCAACCCATTTGGAAAGGATTTCGCATGAATGAGCAGGGAACTTTCGCCAGGAGTTGGGGTTTAAGTTTGGTGATGTTGATCCTGGGCTTGACCGGCTGCGCCAAGGAACCCCCGCGTTCCTGCGACTGGATCGCCAGCATCCCGGACAGCGAGATGAAGCGGAAGGTGGTGGTCGGCTGCACACCCTGCCATCCGATGGGGCTGCCGGTGGCTTTCCGGTACAGCGCCGACCAATGGAACGAGCAGTATTTGAAGATGAAAAAGATGGACGAGGAACTGGAACTGCGGCTCATCCCCTTCCATTACGACATGGAACTGCCGAACTGGCTGGCGGAACACTCGGTGTTTCCGAGCAAGGGTTTCGAAATTAAAACGGCGAAAGCCGACATCAGGGAATTCCCCCTGGGCGACGCCAAGGGTTTTTACCATGACATGGCCCTGGCGGGCGGAAGGGCCTGGATCGCCGATTATTTTGGGAATGTCCTATACGGCATCGACACGGAGACGGGGGCGGTGGAGCAATATCCCATCCCGGCGGAGGTGGCCAAGGGAAAACCGGCCGGGGCCCACGCCATTGACGCCGATGAAAAGGGGATCCTGTGGATTTGCCTGACCAAAGCCGAGCAGGTCGCCCGATTCGACCCCCAGGCGAAAACCTGGAAGATTTTTTCAGGGTACCCGAAAGGGGGGAATGTCCAATATTTCGTCCTGGACAAGGACAGGTTCATTTACCACGACAAGGACGGCTGCTTTTGGACCACGCATTTTTCCAAGGAAATTCTCTGCCGGACCAATCCCAAAACCGGAAAGATCACGGTCTTCCGGGTGAAGCACCGGGAGGGAATGGAGGAGGCGACGATCCATCTTTACGCCGCCGTGGCGGACTCGAAGGGCAAGCTTTGGTTCACGGAAACCCACGGCAACCGTTTGGGATGGCTGGATCCCGCCACGGGAAAATCGGAACTGTTGGACCTGTTTGAGTCCTGGGCCGGGCCCAAGCGCCTGGCCATCGACGACCAGGACCGCCTTTGGATCCCCCAGCTGGCTTCGGGCCATATCACGCTGTTTGACACGAAAAAAGGCTCCGTGATCCAGGACCTCAACCTGCCCATTCCCGGGGATTATGTTTACTGCGTCCGAAGGGACCGGTTCACGGGGAATCTCTGGGCCACCGGTTGCGGATCGGACAGCCTTTACCGGATCGATCCCAAGACCTTCCAATTCACCGTCTTCCGCCTGCCCCGGAGGGGGGCTTATACCAGAACCATCGCTTTCGACGGGAAGGGAAATGCCTGGACCAATTACGCTTCGATTCCCAATTCCCAGACCCTTACCCCTTACCAAGCGGGCGTCATCGTGAGGGTCTCGCCGAGGGAATAAACCGATGTTTCAAGAAGGAGAAGAACTTGGCGGTTGAGGCGGCAATTTTAAGGCAGCCCTACTACACGCCGGGGCAGGAAAAGGCGAACCATTGGACGGCTCTGGCGGGAACAGTCCTCATGGGAGCCGGAGCCGCGTTTCTGATCGTCCTGGCCTGCCTAAGGGGTAATGCCTGGCATATCGTGAGCTTCAGCTTGTTCGGCGGAGCGCTCTTCCTTCTTTACCTTACCGCCACGATCTATCACGGATTGCGTCCGTCAAGGGCCAAGCGGGTTTTTGAGATATTGGATCATTCGGCGATTTTCCTCCTCATCGCCGGAACCTATTGTCCCTTCACCCTGGTGATCCTCCGGGGACCTTGGGGCTGGTCCCTTTTCGGGGTGGTGTGGGGGCTGGGAATCCTCGGAATCGTCTACAAGCTTTTTGACAAAGGCCGGCGCGGTTTTATTTCGACTTCCCTTTATATCGGATTGGGTTGGACCGCCTTGGCGGCCTTGAAACCCTTGATGGTTGGCTTGGCGCCGGGCGGCATAGCCCTTCTGGTCCTGGGGGGATTGAGCTACAGCCTGGGGACGGTTTTTTACCACCGGAAAAATTTTTATTACAGCCATGCCATCTGGCATTTGTTTGTCCTGGTTGGGAGCCTTTCCCATTATTTCGCCGTTTTGTTTTATGTCCTGCCCGCGAGGGTTTAATTGAAAGGAAGTTTCCATGATCGCCGTCTCAGGTTCCGCGCCCCGTTGTTTATTCGTGTATCCCCGGTTTACTTCCCAATCCTTTTGGAATTACCGGGCCACCTGCGAGGTGGTCGGGGCCAAATATCCCGCCGCGCCCCTGGGGCTCATCACGGTCGCCGCCATGCTGCCGAAAGAATGGGAGGTGAGGCTGGTGGACCTGAACGCGGAAGAATTGGACGGCAGGGACGTGGAATGGGCCGACCTGGTTTTCCTCGGGGGAATGATTTCCCAACAGCCGGACCACTTAAGACTTATCCATTATTTCAGGTCCCAGGGAAAAATCGTGGTGGTGGGAGGGCCCGACGCCACTTCCAGTCCACACCTCTACGCCGAAGCGGATCACCTGGTGCTGGGCGAGGCGGAGGTCACCCTGCCTTCCTTCCTGGCGGATTTCAAAAAAGGAAGAGCCAAGCATGAATATCTCACGGAGGGAATCCGGGCGGAAATGTCGGAAAGCCCCGCGCCCCGATTTAACCTGTTGAAATTCGCCCATTACCTGCATGTGGGCATCCAGTGGAACAGGGGATGTCCCTTCATGTGCGAGTTTTGCGACATCATCGAGCTTTTCGGCCGGGTTCCCAGGGGCAAGAAGACCGCCCAGGTTTTGGGGGAGCTTCAAAGCCTTTACGACTTGGGCTACCGGGGCCATATCGACATTGTGGACGATAATTTCATCGGCAATAAAAAGGACGTCAAGATTCTCCTTCCCCATATCATCCAATGGCTGAGGGAACATGATTGGCCGTTCGAGTTCAGCACGGAAGCTTCCATGAACCTGGCCGATGACGAAGAATTGATGGCCTTGATGCAGGAGGCGGGCTTCAATTGGCTTTTTGTGGGGATCGAGAATCCCAATGAGGAAACGCTCAAATCCACCCAGAAGCGGCAGAACACCCACCGTTCCATCGCGGAAAGCATCCACAAGATCATGCGCCACGGCATGATCGTGAACGCCGGCTACATCATGGGTTTTGACGGGGAGAAGGGGGACGTGGCCCAGGCCATCCTGGACAACATTGAGGCCACCTCGGTTCCGGTGAATATGGTGGGGCTTCTTTTCGCCTTGCCGAATACCCAATTAACCCGCCGCCTCCAAAGGGAAGGGAGGCTGGACAAGGATTTCGAGGTTCCCCCGGATAAAACGGCCTGCCAATGCGTGGCGGGGCTCAATTACACGACCCTCCGGCCGCGGCAAAATATCCTGGTGGATTTCCGCAGGGTCGTCCAAGAAGCCCTTCTTCCCGGGAAATATTTCGGAAGGGTCCTGCGGCTGGTCTTGATGCAGGACTGTTCCAAGAAAAGGCTTCGTCTTCCCTGGAGGCATCATCTGCGCGACCTCCGCTCCCTATTTCGGTTGACCCTTAAGATGGGTTTCGCGAAAAATACCCGGCTCCACTATTGGAAAGTTTTATCGAGTTGCCTGGTCCGCAATCCCGGGGCTTTGCGGAACGCCCTGTCCCTGATGGCTCTCTACCTGCATTTCGGGCCCTTCCGGGATTTTGTGGTGGGACGGCTGGACGAGGAGTTGAAAGTCCTGGAAAAGGAGGGGGATCCCCGCAAAATGAACCAGGGCCGGGAATTGGGGTTGGCGCAGGCTGGCTTGCCGGTTCCGGGATAAAGCCAAGAAGGGCGGATGGAAAACCGGAAATAAAAAAGGCCGGACCCCCATGGGGTCCGGCCTTGAATCAGCGGTTTTTAATACATCAACCAGGCCATGGCCATCAGCGTGTTGTTGTCCGAGGCGTTGCGTCCGGACCCGTCATAGTCGGAGGCGGCGCCGTCGAATTTGTCATAAGCCGTGTATTGGAGCGAGAATTTGGTGTTGTCCCAGGGCAGGTAATTGAGCTCCAGGATCCAGCCGGCGCTGTCGGGGATATTGTTGGACATCGCTGAGTAAAGCAATGGATCGTTGGACCCGGTGGTGGTGAAGTAACCCACGGTGGCTCCGATTTTTCCCTGGTAGTAATAGGTCAAGTCGCCCTTGAGGGATTGGAAAGTGTCGGTCGCGTTGGTGGTCCTGCCGGCCAAGAAGGCGTTTGACCAATCCTGGTTTTCCCAGATACAGCTTCCCTTCAAGGTGATGGAGTGTTCCTTGCCCACATATTGGTATTGGGCATCCACCCCCGTGTCGGTGATGGAATCGAGGGGAGCGGCTGGATCGGTGATGGGATCAGCGTTGGGATAGGTGTTGGTCCGGATGCCGAAGGCTCCCGCCTCAATGGAATGCTCGTCAAAATCCTGGGTCAAGGCCACCCGCCAATAGGGAGCGTAACCTTGGATGTCGGGATCGCCTGCGGTTTCGCCGCCCTGGGGCGCGTTCCGGTAAGCGCAAACCTCGGCGTACAACAGATGGTTCCAAAAAGCGTAGAGGCCCAAACCACCCACGCCGCCGCCTAATCCCTCGATCAGGGTTCCGGTGGAAGGCGTCATGGCCGTGTTGCCGCCCGAGTAGGGGAATCCCCAAGCGGGGAGGGTGTTGAAAGGATCCTGAACCGTGGGATTGTTGTTCAAAGTGAGTCCCACCACCAGGTCGGTGCTTCCCAATTTGTATTTGTCCGCGATGCGGATATCGGTGTTGTCAAAACCGAAGGAACCCGAGGCTGAATCGTAGGTGACCTGCACGAAGGCCCCCATCTTGGGGGATAAGGCGCCGGCGTAAAAAAGGCTGAACTGGCTGGGAAACTCCAATTGACCGTTTTTATCCGAGCCGTTGGCCACGGTTCCCGGCGGGGGAGTCTGGGTGAAGGTATCGGCCACCTGCATCATGGCCGCGATGGGAGGGTTTTTCGCGATCGAGAGGCGGTAGCCTGACTCGTCGGTCCCATCCTTCAACTGTTCAGTGTTTTGATCCACGTAGCCGGTCATCTTGAAATCCCTCCCGAAACTGGTCAACTCCGGAAAGGCCGTGTGGCAGGCGGTGCAGGACATCCCGGTTTGCCGGGCGAAAGTGGGCAGGGCTTGAACCGGATGGGTGCCGGCTAAAAACCATAAACAGCTCAAACTCACGAGCAGGATCGATCTAAAAGAATAAACGCTCATTTTTTAACCCCCGATTTTTGAAAAAATGACAGAGTTGATGGACGCGCCACCCGCGACCGGTTCCCGAACCAATCCGCTTTATCCGCCACATCATCGATTCAAGACAATGTTTCCAATATGACGGGGATCATATGGCTGTAATATGAGGCCCGCGGCGATTGGGAGCGAAAGGGAATCTTATTTCGTCCCGGCTTTCCCGTTTTGCAGCGACCTTAGGTATTTGATCGTATCTTGTATCTGCTCGTCCGTGAGTTTTCCCTTGAATTTATGCATCTTTTTATTGCCCTCGGTTACCGTCTTGGCAACTTCCGAGTCAGTCATCTTGACGACCTCGGCCCTGGTTAAATCAATCTTGTCCTGGTCCACCTTCAGGACCTTCGCCATCTTGGCCAATCCCTTGGCGTCCTTGCCGTGGCATTGGGCGCATTTACCCTCAAAAACCTTCTGGCCCGGTGGAAGGATCGCGTCTCCGGCCAAGGCATAGGAAGCCAGGAACAAGGCCAAGGCCCCTCCGATGACAGCCTCCCCCAGAAAAACCCGGAGGTTATTTTTCTTCACGGCTTCGAGTGAATTATTTTGGCTCGTCATGTTGTTTCTCCTTGGGATTGATCTTGGGGCGGTTGAGCCCCAAGGGATAGGTTGGGTTAAAGCAAAGAGGGTGCCAATAAAACACCTCGAAAACATTGGCTTTAATAGGCGGGGATAGCCGGTGGGTGAAAATCCAGGCCGAGGTGCTATGGCGCCGACGCCATAATCCCCTTGGAAGATCATCGATGGGAGGATGCCCTTTCCCACAATTGGGTGATCGCGGCATAAAGGCTCGGACGCGTGGCTTTCGGATAGGGATTTCCCGCCGGAAGATTTTCCATCAAACGGCGGTGGGCCTCGCCTAGGGAATGGTAGGGCATGCCGGGAAACAAGTGGTGCGTGGCGTGGTAGCGCAATCCCACCGGCGCCCAGAGGGGAGTCACCAGCGGATTTCCCGGGATATCGATGGAGTCTAAAAATTGCTCCGCGAAGGTCATCTCGTGGGCGGGGGGATTTTGGTAGCAGTGGGCCGCCAGGGTCCTGATGCCGTTGGTGAAAAGAATGAAAACCGCCGTGGCGTACCAAAGCACCAGAACCTTCCAGGGAAGAATTCCCGAAATCATCAAGGCCATTCCGATTCCAGCGTAAGCGAAGGTTAAAAATTCCTGCGCCCACCATATTCTTTTTTCGTGATCGTCCGGCAGGGGGCGTTTGAATCCACCGCCCACCGCCAGGGAAGAGGCCATTTCCCAAAGGGGTTTCCGAAGCGGCTGGATGATATAGGAAAGGGGCGTCGCCATGAGGAAACGGACGAGGAAGAGCAGTGGAGCGACCAGCATGGAGGCCAGGAAAGTCACGATCCGGAAGGGCTTTTCCAAGGCGAAATCGAAATACTCATGGTCGTCCTTGGTGCCGTAAAGTTTTTGCTTGTGATGGTCGATGTGGACTCCCATATAAAGCATGGACGGCACCATCAGGGGAAAACCGCAGAGCAGGTTCCAGGCCCCGTGGAAGATTTGAAAGGTGCCTTTCCTCAAATGGGTGAGTTCGTGGACGAAGATGACGGCCCGGTAGAGGGCCAGGGCGCCGGCTATCAAGAGGAGAATTTGGCGCGAGGAGAAGTCGGGGGAACGGACCGCCAGGACAAAGGCGGTCCAACCGAGGAGATCGAAGAACAAAAAATCAGCCCAATAGACCCAGGGCTTTGGTTCGAAAAGATCTTGGACAATTTTTTTGGCTTCCGCCATGGGAAAGGTGAAATCAACCTGGTTCATTGGGACCCTCGCCGGAAAGGAATCATAGGGAAAAGGGAAGGGGGGAACTATGATTGTTGTCATATTAACAACCGGGGACGGGGAACAGTCGAGCTATGTCTTGAAAATGGCAGTACGGATTCAACCGGCCAATCAAATGCGTTTTGAGGGGTTGGTCCCAATGTGCTTTCACGTTGAGGTTTTGTACAATTTTATTTGACGCAAAATGGGCCAAGGGGGTTCAATTGAAAAAAGCCGCCTTCTTCTCGTCGACGCTGTGTATTTTTGCTTTTGCTTCTTCCTTAATGGGTCAAACCCTACCGACTAAACAAATGAACCGGCTTTTTGAGGAGGGACGATCAACCCTCCAATTGGAAGTTCTCGAACGGCTTCGGTCTGCCCTGGAGCCCTGTGCCAATACCTTAAACGCTGATTTCGCCTGCCGAATTCGCCTGGCGCGAACTTGTTACTATTTGTCCTTTGCCTACGAACTTCAAAAGCAGCGGGGTCCCGGGGAGAAGGCCCTGGAGCAGGGACTAAAATCGGCTCTCCTGGCCGCGAAAGATAAAGGGGATTCGGCGGAAGTCCACAGCCTTTTGGCGGACATCTACAACCGGAAGATCGTCCCCTACGGGGATATGTTCACTGGTATGGATTGCGGACCCAAAGTTGGGGCTGAGAATAAAAAAGCGCTGGCATTGGATCCCAACAATGCCAGGGTTCAGGCAAGCCTGGGGAGACAATACTTGATGGCGCCTGCGGCCTTCGGCGGTGACGTGAAAAAAGCCATGGAATGTTTTAAGAAGTCGCTTGAGTTAAATCCAAAATCCGATGAGACCCTTTTCTGGTTAGCCCAAGCCTATGAAAAATTAAAAGATCCGGCGAATGAGGAAAAGACCCTAAAGAAAGCCCTCAAACTAAACCCCGGGAATGTGCTGGTTCAAAATAAGCTCCGCCTCCCGCCAAAATAAAACGAGGGTTTTATGGGTTCAATTTGGCGTAGGTGTAATTCAATATACTTGCGAAGGAAACCCAGGCCAGATAGGGGGCCAGAAGCCAGGTTGTGACCGGGTCCAGCGAATTAAATTGGAACAACGTCAAGGCGATGGCGGCCCACATGAATAGAATTTCCGCGAAGGCCAACCACAAGGCGTGAAGACCGAAGAAAAGCGGGGTCCAAAGGGCATTCAAAGCCAGTTGAATGAAAAAGAGGGTTAGCCCCATAGTCCGTCCCGAAGTGGCGGGGTCCAATTTCCAAACGCGGTAAAGGGCGATGCCCATGAGCGTATAGAGGATGGTCCAGACGGGGCCGAAGATCCAATTGGGCGGGTTAAAACTGGGCCTGCGCAGGGTCATGTACCAGGAGGGAATGGCCTTGGCCGTGAAGATGGCCCCCAGGGCCCCGGCGATCTGGCAAATTAAAATCGCCGCAATCAATTGTACAAAATTCGAGTTCATGTTTTTCCTGTCCTGTCGTGGGATTAAAGAAACATCGGGATTGATTCTGGAGAACGACAACAGGGATAGAATCCACCTTTTTGGACAGTGTATTCAAGACTTGTCCCTCTTTTAGTTCCTAACTCCCATGAAAAGACAAAGATATTAGTCGAGACTGGAGGCTTTTTAACCAAACAGCTCCCCATAGTGGACAAGTTTAGAACTTCTATCCTTAGCGGGAATTCCCACTTTCCCAGTTAGTTCCCGCTTGTTTCCAACATTTCGATATTTGAAGTACCACCCAATTTCGAATTATTTGGGAACCATTAAATTCAAAATAAGGCGAAAAAGAACAATTTGTAAAGGTTGAGAGTTCTTTCTGCGCAATGCTAATGTTTATTGATTTTTTTATTAAATAATTTATGGATTTTATCTTTCAGTTGGATCGCTCTAGTACTTACATAATCGTTCTTTCGGCAATCAATAAGAGGCTGAAGCTTTTCATCTGCCAATCTCAAAAAGTCTTGTGTCCCCTCGTTGCCACCCCTCTGCGTTAGATAAGAATAAATGCGAGAGCAATAGACAAGTGGGTCTCTTTGATTTTTTTTAGAATATTGCCACGCCTTCAATTTTGATATATCAGTTTCAATTTTTTTGTTCCAAAAGGCGGGAAAGTACTTTTCGCCATTTTCAAATTTGAATATTTTTTCATTCCATCTATAAATTTGAGGAGGATTTCCATATTTACTGTCTTTGTTTTCGAAAACGATTTCATTTGTGCCGGAATTATCTAAGTCCGTAAAAAGAGGCTTGGAATCGACCGTACCGGAACTGACGTCAGCGATTTTTTGATATTTTTTACCGTTCCACATATAAAATTTCCAGGATCGAAAATCTGCTGAAGCGGCGCCATCGTAAGTGTATCCAAAGACTGGTGGAAATATTTTATTTATCAGTCCAGAGACCAATTCTCCTTCCCAATTAACCAGGTCTAGTTCCACTTTTTCTTTGGTGCTATCGTCAATCAGATAGATTTTAGTCTGACGTTCTCCGTCAAATTCAGAATAAAGGGTCTCTAATTTTCCATCGTTTCTAAAATCAGCCTTTATCCCATTTTCTGAATCGGCACACAATCGAGGAATAAACGAGAAAAAAAACAGTATTGAAATTAATAAGGCAAATTTAGAAAATTTCAAATTCCCTCCCGTAGTGGACAACCCGCTCACATTTCATCCGAAATGGCTGGGTTGAGAGTTTGTGACCTTTTCAGAGGCCTAAGCAGAACCCGCCAGATGGCCTTCCAGCTAGACCAGGATAGACTTCGTAAATAAATCGACAACAACACCAAATTGATATAGGCCTAGGTCCAGTTCATGTTTTCTTCGTTTGACTTTCAAGAAGCCTATCATTCCACCACCCATGCCAAGGAGCTGGAAACATTTGATTTGGATAATTTTAACCTTGCGCCGCCGTAGCAATTCAGCTCCTGAAGTTCGCTCAGGGAAGTTAGACAATAGATAACAATACCCCTTTGGTAGCGTTCTATCAGAAGAGGAGCTCCGTGGTTAAAAGGATCGCTGTAATCGGTGGGATTTCCCGACAAATCCCCCATGGTAGTGGGCCAGCGTTTATTTTGTATATGGAACCGTCTAGCTGCGAAAGCGGCTTGGGCCAGATGAGCATAGGCGGTCATTTCGGTGACTCTTGAGAAATATTGGATTTCGTCATTGGGTGGATATTGATAATCGAGCAACCATTTTTGGGATTCAAATTGGGCGGTTTCTGCCCGACAAGCTTGAACCATCTCCCCAAAGGTTAGTTGGTAGGCCTTTAACATACGAAGATCGTGTTCATGTTGGGACGTTTCGTCAAAAGGGAAAAAAGGCCAATAAAACAAGGCGCCCAAATACCGGGTTAAGGGACCATTTCCATTGATGTAATAACCATAGGGGGCATGGTTTTGAAATTGGATAAACTCGACCCATCCCTTAAAGTCCAATGACATTTTGCCGTTGAAAAGAACACCCGGTGGCTCTTTTCGATAATCGATGGTCCTTTCTTTCACTTTAAAAAAAGGGAAAAAACCTTTTTCAGCTAGGTTTAAATTCACGCCGGGGGAAATAAGCTTAAAAATATTGAGGGCGCTCAAAAAAAGCTCGTGATCCACCCATGCGCCGTTCTCCAACCGGGCGACATCCCCCAGAAAAAGCAATTCCGCCAAACGATGAACGGCCTTTGGGGCGAACCCCTCCTTTGACTCAAGGTAAGCCTGGATTCCCAGGAGTCGTTCAAAAGTCCTTACATCCACTTTTATGGCACCGGTCTTAGAAGTAGGTGGCCGGGTCTCGATGTTCCAATCCACTTTTTTTCCAAAAGCCTTATCCACCCAACGAAAAGTTTCTTGGTGTCCCTTCAGAAGGTTTTTCATTCGGGTCATTTGTTCCGGAGTAATTTTTCCACCCATAAGATCATTTTGAAAATTGTTGATGTTCTGGTTTTCGGCCAAATTGTGAGTGATAAATGGTGAATTGGCAGGCACGGCTTCTTGGGCCTTTTGAAGGTAATAGAGGGCGTTTTCTGAATCGGGGACGTAAGGCCATGGAGGCAATGGGTTCGGCCAAAGTTCCGAGGCTTCCACATCCTTCCAGGCTTGGGAAAGGGGGTAAAGCCCTAAGGTATGCCATCCGTAGCCCGCCAGGATGAAGCCCGCGAAAAAACAAAGAAGGGTCAAAAGAACAACAAGGCCCAAAGGCCGCCGGTCCCTCAAAAGATCGACGGGTGGAAGCTTTAGGCTTTTTCGGTAGAGCCAAATCTTAAGAACCAAAAAAATCACAGCTAAAACCGTAGTGACGATCCAGAAAATAGGGGGAATCATATTCCACCAACATTGCGCCATTGACAAAACCCTACCTAGATATAGCCCCGCAGTGGTTATGAATAACATTCCGGCGAAAAGGGAAAAAAAGGTGTGTTTGATTGTTTTTTTAACGAGAAATTTGGACCTATGGCCTTTGGAACTTTGGAAGGTTTGACTACCTAAAAGGTAAAAAAGGAACGTGGGTATCCGTTTGAAATGGAACCGAATCCCTTCACAGGATGACTTGGGGAGGGTCCACATCAAAAGGATCATTAAAGCGAGGCTAAATACACCTATCGCCCAATTCATGTCTATCCTTAACAACATTTTAGGCGGCCCTTCAACTGTAAACGCTTATCCTGACTACTGAACATTATACAACTTGGAACTGACCTTTTTTTCCAATCCGCTGTCCAATAAATCTCTCCATGGTGGACAAGTTTAGAACTCTTGGAATACCTCAAGTTGTGTAGTTCGAAAGTGAAATTTAGTACCCAAACTTGATAGCAGGTTTAGACCCATGTTTTTAAAAGGAATTTCGTTCAAGGTTTAATTTTAAATGGAGAATCTGAAAAAATAAATAAATATTTTCAATGCACAGCATATTCAGGCATATTATTCCAATGTGACCTTCCAACCGACGACCCGAATGGTAAAGGGTCAGGATGGACTTCCCCTGAATTAATGGACACTCCAGAAAAGGGTAATAATATATTACCTGGGGTGCCTAGTGATGACTCGAAAAGATCGGAAGCGGTTCAGTAAAGAGTTCAAATTAGAGGCAGTCCGGAGGTCGTATGAGTCCGGAAAGCCTGTTACTGAAGTAGCCCGCGAGCTGGATATCAGCGTTCACCACCTCTACCGCTGGCGAGACCAAGTTCACCGGGAAGGCGACAAGGTATTCCCTGGACACCACGGCCACCAATCCCCCCACACTGACAAAAACGAGCTGAATCGCCTGCGAAAAGAGAACGCCCTCCTGCGGGAGGAGCGGGACGTTTTAAAAAAAAGCCTAATCTTCTTCGCCAAGGAAGAAGCTCAAAATTCCGTTTCATCCGCGAAGAAGGAGGAGGAACCCGGGTAAACCGGTGGTGTCGGTTCTTGGGGGTTTCCCGAAGCGGCTATTACGCGTGGCTGAACCGGAAGCCTTCCCGCCGGGCCAAAGAAGACCAGCGAATCCTGGGGAAAATCCAGGAAGTTTACGTCGAAAATCGGAAGGCCTGGTTCGCCAAGGATTCATCTGGCCTTGAGGAAGAAGGGGTTTGGTTGGGGCAGGAATCGAATCGCCAAGCTGATGCAGCATGCGGGTCTGAGAGCCTACCGTCAGTATTTGAAGTACCGCCGCTACACCAAGAGCAAGCACGGGCGGCTGGAAGCTTCGAACTTGGTGAAGCAAAATTTCAAGGTGCCGGTACCCAATCGGGTCTGGGCATCGTACATCACGCAGTTTTGGACGGGCGGAGGCTGGCTCTACCTGGCGGTAGTGATGGATCTTTTTTCAAGGCGGATCATCGGCTGGTCGATGCAGAGGACGCTTCGGGAAGGACTGGTGGTGGACGAGTTGGAGATGGCGATCCAGCAAAGAGGTGACGAGGCTCCAAAGATTTTCCATTCAGATCAAGGGAGCCAGTACTCCTCGTTCGCCGTTCGGGACAAGCTGGATGAATACGGAATCCAGCCCTCGATGAGCCATCGGGGAAGCTGCTACGACAATGCGGTGGTGGAGAGCTTCTTCAAGACGGTGAAGGCGGAGTTGATCCGGTTGGTGAGGTTCACTGATCGGGAAGATGCTAGAACCAAGCTGTTTGAATATATCGAGGTTTTTTACAACCGAACCAGGCTGCATTCGAGCCTGGGGTATAAAAGTCCGGTTGAGTTTGAGAAGCAAGTTACTCTAAGCTGAGGTGTCCATTTTTATGGGGCAAGTCCAGCCTGACACCTTCACAAGGTGAGACTTTTCCGAATCTGTACCGTTACACAAATTCCACTTTTAAGATCTCTGTGTGGTTGAATCGTGAAGGGCAAAAACTTCTTTTTTCCAAACCGCCAGCTTTTTACTATTTTCTTCTTTTTCTTTTTTTTCTTGTTGGTATTTTTGTGACCATTTTTGAAACCATGCTTTAGTTTTTTCTTGATCCTCGCCACTTCTTGCAGTGACAATTTCGCCCATGTTTTCTAGGAGGTAAATAGTGTTTAAAAACTTGGCCTTAGCCATTTTGAGTTCTCGATCTGTGACTTCACGACGAATTGCTACGGTCACATCGTCACACATCATGGACCATGCTTTATGGGAGAAGTTATTTTTGATGTGAAGCAGAGTTTCTTGTTTCATTCCCAAAAGAGCCAGTGCGAAATCTCTCGCATCTATCTCACGGAAGATTTGTTGAAGGGTCCGGTTATCTAAGGAATTGAGAACGTCTTCTAGATTTTTTGGGTAGTCCATATCAATATTCAGTTTGAATTCGATTTTTTCAATGCGACTTAGAAGATTGGGAGTGTATGAGTCTTGAGCAGGAAGACCAGTTCGGTCTATACCCAGGCGGTGTTCGACAACTTGGATACGGTATTCCAACTCCTGGACGTCTATTTCTTTGAACATGAAACCTCCTAATACACCAGCCTCTGATCGAATTTGTGACCTTTTAATATTACACCCGTTATTCCTATCCCGCAAAACTCATCATAAACCTATTAATATAGGTCCCCGTAGTGGACTCGAACTGAAGAAAAATGCCAGAGGAAAAAGAACCCGGGACCCTTTTTCCTTTGAAGTGTTTAAAAGCCAACCCCTGCATTGCCCGACAATGGAGCATAAGAAAACCGGGGAGCAGTTGCACCAATTGAGGAAACTGACGAAAGGTTTTAAGCCCCGGCCGGCGCCTGCGTGAGCTACTGCACCTTGAAGGAGCTGGAGGAGGTTATTCACCGGCAGCTTCGCCTGGTAAACAACGTTCTATTTCCCGGGCCGAAAGATCAGCCGTTGTGGGAGCGGCCCGCTAGTCTTTTGTCATAATCCCTCTATGAGCTGGATCATAAAGGGCCGTCCTCCCTCTTTTTATACTGGCCAAGCAGTCGATCCTACCGGTTTTAAAAAGGGGGCATATCATGGAATCCAAATCCAGCTCGATGAATCACGGTTTAATCTTTGGCATGCTGGTCATCCTGGTCCTGGGATCGGTGGGGGTGAGCCTGCTGCGGCTCCCTGGGCTTACCAACAACCTGGTTGTTTTCGGCATCGCTATCGTGATGGCGGGCTTGGTGGTATTCCAGTACATGAACCTCAAACTGGAGGGGCCCTTGGTGGTTTGGCTCGCCATCATCCCCCTGATCATGTTCGCGATCCTGGTGCTGGTCCTCCTGTCCGACAGCTCCCAGCCCATTTTTTCGCTGCTCGAAAGAGGCCTCAAAAGAGAATGGAAATGATTTCCCGGTTCTTTCGGGGTATTGCCTACCGTTTGGTTTCAAAGATCCTTCATTGTGAATTTCCAGCCTATTAAAATTTAAAGGAGTTGTTATGCCGCCGATGAAAAGTTCCGCCGTGTCCGCCCCGGTTGATTTCAATGAGGGATTGGACCGGCCCAGCGCGAAAACCTGGGACGGGCTGTCCCGCATGGCCTTCGCGGCCAATTGGGACCCGGAAGAGGCCATCAATTGGAACCAGCCCATTGAGTTGGGAAAGGTGCAGGAAGGCTGGATCAATATCCTCCATTATTTTTACGAGGGGGAATGGCAGGGACTGGAAATCATCCAACGGCTGATGAACAAGGCCGCCCACCTGTTCAACAACCCCGACATGGTGACCTATTATTCCACCCAATGCAGCGATGAGGCCAAGCACCTGTTCGTCTTCCGCCGCTATTTAAACAAGCTTGACTCTCCCCCGGCGAAGGAAAAGGTCTTCGACCCCCTGGTTTGGCTTGCCACCAGCGGGCCCATGCCGGTGGAACGGTGGATCCTGGGAACCTTTTTCACGGAAACCATGGCCGGCGCCATTTTCCAAAAAACCCTGGAACTGCCCGCCATTGATCCCCTGGGCAAGGAGATGATCCGCTGGCAGTTGAAGGACGAGTCCCGCCATATCGCCGGGACGAAGCTGGGAATCCAAACCTTGATGGACCATTGCGGGCCGGTGAAGACCTGGTTTTTGAGGATGTGGTGGAAGGTGTTCGTGAAGCTGGCGGTCAAGGAAATCCGAAACCTAAAACCCTATGGGGACCAGGTCGGAATGGACCCGGAATATATCCTGGGGAAGTTTTACTCGAAAATGGCCGAGATGGAGGAATTCCGCTTGAAGTTCCTCAATGATGACTTTTCCCGGCAATTCCTCAAAGCCAGATAGGCGGGCCGATGTCTCAAGTCCTGGATAAAACCTTTATGCCCCCAGCCCCCCGGCCCATTACCGGGGCCAGGCCCGATGAGAAGGTGGATTTGACGGGAAGCATCGGATTTTTACTGGTGCATCTGGCGGGTTTGTCGGCTTTCTTGACCGGGGTCAGCCCCGTCGCCATCGCCATGTGCCTGTTCATGTATTTCCTGCGCATGTTCGCCGTGACAGGAGGCTATCACCGTTATTTTTCCCACCGCAGTTTCAAGACCAGCCGTTTTTTCCAATTCGTCCTGGCTTTTTTAGCTTCCTCCAGCGGACAAAAGGGCGTGCTTTGGTGGGCGGCCCATCACCGCCACCACCATAAATATTCCGATACCAAGGAGGATATTCACTCGCCCATCCTCAGGGGTTTTTGGTGGGCCCACGTGGGGTGGATCCTCTGCGAAAAGTACAAGCCGACCCGCGAGGAAGCCGTGAAGGATTTGACGCCCTTCCCGGAATTGGTTTGGCTCAATAAAAACCATGGGATCGCGCCGTTTCTTCTGGCCGCGTCGCTTTTTGGCTTTGGCGAAGCCCTGAAAATTACCGCGCCGGGCCTCCATACGGATGGACTCCAAATGATCGCCTGGGGATTTTTCACCAGCACCATGCTTCTTTACCATGGAACTTTTTTCATTAACTCCTTGACCCACATGGTGGGCCGGCAAAAATTCCGGACCAACGATTACAGCAAGAACAGCTTCGTTTTGGCCCTGATCACCATGGGGGAGGGTTGGCATAATAACCATCACCGTTTTCCCTACGCCGAGTCCCAGGGCATTGAATGGTGGCAGGTGGACATGACCCACTATGCACTGAAGGGATTGTCCTTCCTGGGCCTTATCTGGGACCTGCAGCCCCATCCCGAGGAAGCCTGGGACAAAGCCAACCGCGGGAAAAAGTAATGGAATCAAGCCCCTTTCGGGATGGTTTGGTGAAGGCCGCCAATGGGGTGACCAGCCTCTTTCCCCAAGGGGGAGCGGGGGTCCTGGACCGGATATTTTACCCCCTTCTGGGGAACCGGTTCCTGGTCGATTATTTCCGGAAGAGGAACCAACGGAAGGTAACGCGTCTTCCGGTTCCTGGGCGAATCCTGGTGGTTTCGGATATCCACATCGGGGACGCGGTGCTGTTACAGACAGCCGTTTCCGCGCTCCGGGATTTTTTCCCGGACGCCAAGATTGATTACATGGTGAAGCATTCCGTGGCCTGTCTTTTGGAAGGCCATCCGGATATTTCCACCCTCAGGCCCCTTTTCACGGGGGGGCAGTTTCCCAACGACCAGGACCTCCAAAATGTCCGGAAGATTGCCGCCGAATATGACTTGGTCTTCAACTTTTGCCCCTTCATCAATAGCGGCCAGTTCCCCGAGCCCCAAAAGGTTTTTAATGTTGTGACCCAGGCGCCGGCCTTTGCCCGGAACGAGTGGAAGGGAAGGGGAATCAACCATATTTCCTACCAGGCCCACCGGTTTATCTACGAGATTTTCCATCCCCTTTACCCCCTCCGCCGGGCCAGGGCCTTTGAGGGCCCGGCTTTATTCCTTTCCCAAGGGGCCGCGGAGGCCGCCGGCCGTTTTGAGAAGGAATCCGCGGGAGGGGAGGGGCCTATGGTTTTCCTCAATCCGGAAACCGCCTCGCCCTTCACCCAAATTCCGGTCCGCCATCAAGCGGAAATCCTGAGCCGGCTGGCGGAACTGCCCTGCCGGATCCTGATGGGGGAGGGCCACTCGGATAAGGGTTTGGCCGAAAAGATCCTATGGAGCCTTCCGATTTGGAAAAGAGGAAAGGTTGCCCTGGTTCCGTCCAGGTTACCCCTGGATGTTTACGCGGCCCTCCAGGACCGGAGTGATGTTTTCATCTCGGGCGACACGGGGCCGCTCCACCTGGCGGCGGCCTTGAAAAAAAGCCGGGAAAGGACCCATGCCTTCCGAAACCGGACCTCCGTCATCAGCGTGTTTGGCGCCACTCCTCCGAGGCTTTCCGGATATGACTCCTTCCGTGAGGATTATCTGGAGGCGGGGCAGGAAGCCCCCTCCCGCGTGGTTCAATCGGAAAGCTCCTGCCGAAATTTTTCCTGTATGCACAAGATGGGAAAGGCCTGCGATTCGCGGGGATGCTTCCGCGCCTTGGATGTGGACGCCGTCCTTTCCGGCGTCCGGGACCGTTTCCTATCCCCGGCCTGACTGGGGCGGCCGGGTGAATTTCTTGTTCATCCTTAAAGTGGTTTGGACCACCTGGTTGCGCCCCTTGTGTTTGGCTTCGTAAAGGGCCTGGTCGGACAGGGCGATGAGCTGGCGGTAATTAAGCCCCGAACTTTCGTAGCTGGTCACGGCTCCCAAGCTGACCGTCACCTTGACGACCTTATTTTTATGGGAAAAAACATGGCGCTCGGTTTCCCAACGGATGCGTTCGGCCACGATCTTGGCCTGGTCCTTGTCGCAATTGGGAAGGATGCAAAGGAATTCCTCCCCCCCATAACGGGCCGCCACGTCGCCTTTCCGGATGGATCTTTTGATCAGGCCGGCGAAATGTTTCAGGACGTAATCCCCGAAGGGATGGCCGTAGGTGTCGTTGATTCTCTTGAAAAAATCCAAATCCAGCATCAGGCAGGAAATGGGCTGGCGGCTGGTCATGTGGCGACGGAACTCGATTTTGAAGGTGTCATGGAGGAACCGGTGGTTGCCCAGGCCGGTCAAGGGGTCCGTCAGGACTTCCTTGGAAAGGATCACTTCCTTGCGGATGAGGAGGTCCTCGGTGCGGCCGACGAAATAACCGAAGGTGGCGAAAGCCAGGCTGGTGCCCACCAGCATGTAATCATAAAAAAAAGCGTGGAGAAGAAGATCCTGCCGCAGGAAGGAAAAGAACGGGAGCGGCGACCGGATCGAGGCGAATAATAAAGCCCCGATAGGAGCGCAAATCCCCAGCAAGAAGCCGATGAGTGAGAAATAGTAGGATTTTTTCATGAGGCCTCCCCCCTCCAGTATAACCAGGCCAACGAATCCGGAGTGGCGGCTTGGAAATCGTCCCCTTTATGGGTTCGTCGTCGTTTTTTCCTCCGGCGAGAACGTTAAAAGACGAAGAAGATCGTCCT
>Ga0265319_1000715_pt1 | contig 21720 bp, 16 predicted proteins | sample 4824metaG_FD_192443 | JGI IMG/M metagenome (GOLD analysis project Ga0265319, IMG submission 192443) | Rhizosphere microbial communities from Carex aquatilis grown in University of Washington, Seatle, WA, United States - 4-8-24 metaG | ecosystem: Host-associated > Plants > Roots > Rhizosphere >...
GCCGGAATTTGGGGAGGGTCGCACGGGGATGTTGTCGAAGGGGGCAGCGCGGGCGTTTGTGCATGAAATTAAATATCATGCGGGCGGGCATTTGCGCGGGGACTTGCGGGGGCTGGTGCGGCGGATGACGCCGTTGCAGAGTTTTGCGGGCGGAGCGGTGTTGGTGCCGGTGCCGCTGCATCCGCGGCGCCATCGCTGGCGCGGGTTTAACCAGGCGCGGTGGGTGGCGGAAGCCTTGCAGGCAGAAGGGGGCGCGGCGGGGATTGAGGAGCTGCTGGTGCGGGTGCGCGACACGCCCACCCAAACGCGGCTGGACCGAATGGGGCGCGAAAAAAACATGAAAAATGCCTTTGCCTTGCGGCGGGGCGCAGTGGTAAAGTCACCGCAACGTTACATTCTGGTTGACGACGTATTCACGACCGGGGCGACGCTCAACGCCTGCGCGAAAGTTTTGCGTAAAGCCGGTGCAACGCAGGTGGATATTGCGACGCTGGCCCATGGCTGATAAGCGTCGAACAGGGAGCAAGAGACTGCGGATACATCCTATAAAAACCATTCTAAATTTTTGGGAGCTAGTCTCGTCCCTTGCACCGGGCAGTGCATCTCCATAAATTATTCATATCCAAGCACTAAACACCCGGACAGGGTTGCCGAACGCGTTTTTAACGGAGAGATTTTGAACGCAAACCACCTCTGGCGCGTCCCTTGCAACACCACCCTCATTTTAATCTGCATGGCCGCGCTATTTACGAAGCCCAAGTATTCGACCGTTACGGTCAAAAAGAAGGACATTCCCAAAGGATTGTGGGAAAAATGTCCGATCAGTGGCGAGATTGTCTACAAGAAGGACCTTGAGGCAAATTGGAATGTGGTACCGCAGAGCGGCTACCATTTCCCGCTGGATTGCCACCGGCGGGTGGCGCTGTTGGTGGACGAGGGAACATGGAAGGAATATGACACGGGGCTGCGCGCGTCGGATCCGCTGGATTTTACGGGCGAATCGTCGTACAGCGACAAGCTGGCGCAACACCGGAAGCGCACGGGGTTGACGGACGCGGTGATAACGGGGACGGGGAGCATCAACGAACTGCCGGTGAGTCTGGCGGTGATGGATTTTCGATTTCTGGGCGCAAGCATGGGCGCCGTGGTGGGAGAAAAGATCACGCGGGCGATTGAGCGCGCGACAGAGCGGCGCCTGCCGGTGATTATTGTGTCGGCGTCGGGCGGAGCGCGCATGTATGAAGGCATCCACAGTTTGATGCAGATGGCGAAGACGAGCGCGGCGCTGGCGCGGCTGGCGGAGGCCCATCTGCCGTATTTCTCGATCTTGACGGATCCGACGATGGCGGGCGTGATGGCGAGTTTTGCGTCACTCGGCGACGTGATTTTTGCGGAGCCCGGCGCGCGCATCGGATTTGCGGGCCCACGCGTCATTGAAGAGACCACGCAACAGGAATTGCCGGAAGGATTTCAAACGGCGGAGTTTTTGCTCGAACACGGGCTGGTGGATTACATCGTGCCGCGCAAACAAATGAAGGACACGGTGACGGCGTTTTTGAAATTCTTCGCGAACGGCCACGCAAAGAAGATTGGAAAGACGCCGAGTCCGTTGGCGTTGAGTGCTTAGTTAAGTTTCGAGTTTTGGGTTTACGACTCCGACCTTCGACGTTCGGGTTTTTAGGTTTGGGTAGCGAGTTTTTCGGGCTGGGTTGAGCCAACCGTAAACTGTAAACCGTAAACTTTTCCCGATTAATATTTCGGCATTTTCGGATCGAAGGTTTCGGCCCAATCATTGATGCCGCCACGAAGGCTGGCGGAGCGGACGAAGCCTTTGGCGCGGAGGAAACGGGCGGCCTGTAAACTGCGGCTGCCGTGGTGGCAAAGGGTAAGGATCGGCCGGTCGCGCGGGAGGGCATCGAGGCGTTCGGGGACTTGGGCCAGGGGGATGGCCAGGCTATTGGGGAGGGAGCAGAGCGCGACTTCATAGGGCTCACGCACATCGAGGACAACGGGGGCCGCCTTCGAGTCAAACCAAGCCTTGGCCTGATGCACGTCCACCTCGAGGGGCGGGTTGTCGGAGTCGGGGCTGGCGATGGGGGCGGCGTTGGCGCCTCCGCGGAGGTCGCGCAATTCGCGGAGGAAGCGTTCGTTGGTGTTGGAGGCGCGGCGGTGCGGGGTTTCGGCGACTTCGCAGGCGCCACCGAGATAGAGCGCGGGGTCGAGGGCGGTGATGCGGGGGTCGGGTTTGGCGCCGCAACAGGGGCAGTTGGGGTCGCGCTTGATTTTCACTTTGCGGATATTGGCGCCGAGGGAATCGAAGACGAGCAGGTGGCCGCGCAAGGGGTCGCCGAGGCCGAGAATGATTTTCAGCGCCTCGAGCGCCATCGTGCTGCCGATGACGCCGCAGAGCGCGCCAAAGACACCGGCTTCCGCACAATTGGGGACGGCGCCGGGCTCGGGCATTTGCGGGAACAGGCAACGGTAACAGGGGGCGTTGCGCGCGGGGTCGAGCACAGTGACCTGGCCTTCAAATTGAAAAATACTGCCGTGAACGACGGGTCGGCCGAGGCGGGCGGCGGTGTCGCTGGCAAGGTAGCGGGCGGGAAAATTGTCGGTACCGTCGAGGATGAGATCATAGCCGGCAAACAACTCGAGGGCGTTGGCGGGGTTGAGGCCGACGGGATGCTCGCGCAAGGTGACGGCAGGGTTGAGGTTGTTGAGCCGGTCAATCGCGCTGGCCAGTTTAGAGATGCCAACCCATGGGGTGGCGTGCAGGATTTGACGGTGGAGATTATGAATTTCGATGAGATCTCTTTCGGCGAGGCCGAGGGTGCCGACGCCGGCGGCGGCGAGATAGAGGGCGGCGGGGCTGCCAAGGCCGCCGAGGCCAATTATTAGGACGCGGGCGCGGCGCAATTTCTCCTGGCCATCAAGGCCGACGCCCGGCAAGGCGAGCTGGCGGGAGTAACGCGCAAGCTCGGTGGGAGGAAACGAAGTGGGCGAAGAGGCAGGCATGAGTGGCGGCGGGAGGGAGGTCAGGCTAGCAGATGTTGGGCCGGGGAGGCAATGCCTTGAAAAAGTGTTTTAGGGCCTAGCTGTTCCAGTGCTTAGTTCTTGGTTCGCAGGCCATAAGAGCGTGGGGATGGCAAAGCAGCGTGCGGGCGATCGGCTCATACTTCGGCGCCGGTAACTCTAAATTAAACTTCCCAAGGCGGCGGCCAAGAGAACGACGGCCCAGGGCGGCACGCGCCATTTTTCAAGGAGGAGCAGAGCGACCAGGGCGGCGGCGAGATCGCAGGCGCTGCCAATGGCTTCGACCCCGATGGGGTTGAGGAGTGCGGCGGCCAGAATGCCGACGACGGCGGCGTTGGCTCCGCGTAAAGCAGCTTGGGCCCAGGCTTGGGTGCGCAGGGTGTGCCAGAAGGGGAGCGCACCGCCGACGACGAGCCACGCGGGCAGATAGATCGCGAAGAGGCACATTAATCCTCCCAGCCAGGCGTGCGGGCCGGCAAAAATGACGGTGCCCAAATAGGCGGCGAAGGAAAAGAGCGGACCGGGGAGGGCCTGGGCCGCGCCGTAACCCGCGAGAAAAGCGCCGTCGCCAATCCAGCCGGGCGGGACGACCTCGGCGCGGAGCAGCGGGAGCACGACATGGCCGCCGCCGTAGACGAGGGCGCCGGCACGGTAGAAACTGGCGAAGACGCGTTCATGGCGGGGCGCGGAGGGCGTGGCCAGGAGCGGGAGCAGGAAGAGGAGGACGGCGTAGAGGAGGAGCGCGGCGAGGGCGTACTTATGGGAGGTTTTCAGTTTACTGTTCACGGTTTTCGGTTGTATCCCGTGCGCGCCGTTCAATTTTTCAATGTTGGGATTATCCGGCGCGGAACCAACTTCCAATCCATTACTTTGTACGCGTGCGCCTTTGGCTAACCGTGAACCGTAAACCGTAAACTGTAAACCGAAGCCGATCGCGAGGCCCGCCACGATGACGCCAAGTTGGGCATAGGCGCCGGGGCGGAAAACGATGAAAGCGGCGCTGGCGAGGGCGAGCAGGGCACGGGGAAAATCCGGGCACAATCTTCTGGCCATGGTCCAGACGGCTTGGGCGACCACGGCAGCGGCCGCGATTTTGAGGCCATGGAGCCAGCCGGCGGTTTGGGGATTGCCAAGGGCGGCCAGACCGTAGCCGAGCAGGATCATGATAATCGCCGAGGGCAGCAAGAATGCGACGGACGCCGCGAGCGCACCCGCGAGGCCCGCGCGTTCCATCCCGAGGGCAAAAACGGTCTGGCTACTGGCGGGGCCGGGAAGAAAATTGCACAGCGCGACGAGGTCGGTGAAATGGGCCTCATCGAGCCACTTTCTTTTACGGACAAATTCGTCGTGGAAATAACCGAGGTGCGCCACGGGGCCGCCGAAGCACAGGCAACCGAGCTTGACGAAGACGGCGAAGAGTTCGAAGATTTTGGCGGACGCAGACATGAAGGGCCGGGGGAGTCGGGCGAGCCTCATGCCAATGCGAATTTCGGGCGGGGTCAATTGCAGGATGGTGACATTCGGGAATTAAGAATTAAGAATATTGAATTAAGAAGTGCTGAGGGCGAAGGGCGGAGGGGTCAACATTGAACACCGGGTGTTTAATGCCAGGGTTTAGGTTGGGCGGTCGGACAAGTCGGACGAGTCAGACGGGTCCGACCTGTGGGGCGGTTTGAACGGGAGGATGGCTGGGAGACTTTGAAAAAAAATCAGGCCCGGCTGCAAAGCCGGGCCTGATGATGGAAGCGATCGCTGCGGGAGCAGCGGGCTTATTTCGCGCTTCCCGAGGCGGAGGCGCTGGCGGCGGCGGGCTTGGCAGCACCGGATCCGGAAGCGGCGGCGCTCGAAGCGGCGGCGGCTGCGGCGGCAGCGGGGTCGCCCTTGGCACCCTGATCAAGCCAGGCGCGGACGATGGCGAGGTCTTCGGCCTTAATGGGCGGGTGCGCGACGCGACCGTTCATCGGGGGCATTTCCTTGCCCTTCACGGCGTCGGAGGCGTAGAGGAGTAGCAAACTTTGGTCACCGTGGCCAGCAACAATGTCCTTGGCGGCATTGCGACCTTTGAGGGCCAATTCCAAGGAGGTGAGGTTCAGGCCACCGCTGGGATTGCGAGTCGGGTTGACGTGACAACCGGAGCAGGAGGCCTTGAGAATGGGGAAGACGTCCTTCTCGAAGAGGAGCCCCTTTTTGTCGGAGGCGGCAACGAGTTTGGAGAGGTCGGGTGCAGCTGGCGCCGCAGCGCCGCGAGGCATGCCCGATGCAGCCGGGGCAGCCATGCCCGAGCCAGAGGCCGAGGCGCTGGACGCGGCGGGCGCGGGAGCATCTGCTGCGTTCAAGGAGCTGATGACAAGGGCGAGGCCAGCAAAGGAGCTGGCCGCAAGGAGGGAGAGTTTCTTTTGCATAGGGTAAGCTTTTAAAACAAGGTAAAGCGGGGGAAGTTGCAGGCAACAGGGGGTGATGTCAAGTTTTTCCCCCCATTAGGGGTAATGTTGGTTGGGGTAGTAACGCGGGCTGGGCTTGCCTTTCGGCGCGTTAGGCGTTTAATCGCCCCTTCCCCTGAGCGGGGAAACGTGCCGTCATCATCATTCCGTAATCTTCCCGTCATGAAAATCCTTGTTGCCGACAAAATCTCGCAAACGGGCATCGACTACTTGAAAAAGCAGCCGGGCTTCGAAGTCATCGTGGCCATCGGTTCCAAGCCCGAAAAGATTCTCGAGCTGGTCAAGGATGTGGATGCGATCGCGGTGCGTAGCGAGACGAAGATCACGCGCGAGGTGATTGCCGCAGCGCCCAAACTCAAGGCCGTTGGTCGGGCCGGCGTGGGTGTGGATAACATTGATGTTGAGGCAGCTACGGAACGGGGCATCATCGTCATGAACACGCCGTCGGGTAATACGATTGCGACGGCGGAGCTTACTTTTACGCACATGCTTTGCGGAGCCCGCCCGATCGTGCAGGCCGGGGCCTCGATGAAGGCCGGTCAATGGGATCGCAAAAGCTTTTCGGGCATCGAACTCAACCAGAAGCTTCTCGGGGTGCTCGGCTTGGGCCGCATCGGAGCGGAAGTCGCGAAGCGGGCGCAGGCCTTCGGCATGAAGGTGCTGGCGTATGATCCGTACTTAACGGCAGCCCGGGCGAAGGCATTGGATGTCGAAATGGTTGGTACGGCAGATATATTTGCCAAAGCGGACTACATCACGGTGCACATGCCACTGACCGATGACACCAAGTACATGGTGGATGAGGCAGCGTTCGCGAAGATGAAGAAGGGCGTGCGCATTTTTAATTGCGCGCGCGGCGGCATCATTAAAGAAAGCGCGCTCGTGGCGGCGCTGCAATCAGGTCACGTGGCCGCCGCCGGCCTCGACGTTTTTGAAGACGAACCGCTCGCCGCCGACCATCCGCTGCGGAAGCTCGCCAATGTGGTGCTGACGCCGCACCTCGGCGCTTCGACCACGGAGGCCCAGGAGCTTGTCGGCATTGAAGTCGCGGAAGCGCTGGCCGCAGTCCTGAACGGCGGCGTCGTACGCAACGCGGTGAACATGCCGTCGGTGGACGCGCACACGCTGGCGCTATTGCGGCCCTATTTCACGCTGGGGGAAAAGCTCGGCGCCATCCTCCAGCAAATTGCGCCGGAGAAAATTGAAAAGCTCCGTATCACGTATTTCGGCAAGGTCTGCGAAATTGACGCCAACCCCTTGACGCGCGCAATTCAGCGCGGGTACCTGCGGCGCATCAGTGGCACGGATGTCACGGACGTCAATGCGCCGTTGCGCATCCAGCAACTGGGCATCGTGGTGGAGACGACGAAGTCGTCCACGCCGGCGGATTACACGGAGCTCGTGCAAATCGAGGCGATTGACCACGAAGGGAAGAGCACGGTGGTGTCGGGCACGCTGATCGGCACGGCGCAGAATCCGCGTCTGGTTCATTTGCTCAATCACAGCGTCGAAGTGACGCCGAGCGGGTATCTGCTGGTGTTGCGCAACCGCGACGTGCCGGGAATAGTCGGCATGTTGGGCACGGTGTTGGGGAAGCATCAGGTGAACATCGCGAACATGTCGCTGAGCCGGAGCGCGAAAAATGAAGCGCTGGCGATCTACCAACTGGACAGCAAGCCGTCGGAGGAGGCGTTGCGGGAAATTCGGAACCACCCGGCGATTCTGGGGCTGCAGGTGATTACGGTGTGAGACGCGTTGCCTTTCGCCAGATTCTGCATTAGGTAACAGCTCGTGAAGGCCACCCTGGAATTACCCCGCAAACTTATGCATGCGGCCAAAGCTCAAGCTGCGGCCCAGGGCCAAACATTGCCCGAGTTCGTGGCCGCGGCCGTAAAGGAGAAAGTGGAGGCAACCCCGGTCCGCACGGCAGCGAAGCCATGGATGAAAATGGCCGGAGCGTTGAAGGAATACTCCATGGAATTGGATCAAGTGGATAAGTTGATTGCGGAAGAATTTGAAAGGGTGAATCCCGACGATTGGAAATGATTCTTGATACCAACGCGTTATCTGATTTTTTGCGCGACCGCAGCGAAGTGGTGGAAAGGATCGCGGCGTCAGAGTATCCCTGTCTGCCGGTGTCACCTGATCCCGGAAAATGACTTATGGATTGCAGCGCTGGCGCGGCAACATGACCTGCCGGTTTTAACCCGGGATCGGCATTTCGATTTGGTTCCCGGCATCATCCGCCTGGGTTGGTAGTCTGGCTTGGGCGGTTGGGCGCAACGAACTCGACTAAATGGCTAAAACACGCCCGCCACCCTCAAGAATCCGAGGGCCGCGCAGGCGACCATGAAGAAATGCATGAACAGATGAAAAGTGTTGGGGCCGGGGAAGCCGCGGCGAATGGGGAGGACGGAGTGAGTGCCGGCGAAGAGTTGATTATACATGTCCATTTCTTTGGGGGTCGGGCCGAAGAGATAGGGTTTATACCAGGACGCATACATGCCGAGCATGAGCATGCTCCACCAGCAGACATAGAAGATTTTGGCGCCGAGGGGGAGCGGGGCGCCGCGGTAGTGGAGGGCGAGGGCGAGGCTGGCTACCGCCAAGCCGGTCATCATGGCCGTGCCGAGGAGGGTTTTGGTCCAACCGAGGAATTTGATTTGCGCGCGGAGGTTATTGAAGGGCGCGAGGTTAACGGTGTCCTGAATGAGAAACAGGAAGATGAGGAAGCATTGCAGGAAGATGAACAGGGATTGCATGGCGGAAAAGTTAAAGAGTGAAGGGTGAAGAGTGAAGAGTAAAACCGAGATGGGGAGTCGGGGTCGGGTCAGATGGGGGGCGGAGAAGTCAGAAGGGAAGGGCGACGCGATTTTATGGCTTTCACTGGGGGATGCTTCCTTCTACCTTCTTCCCTTCCATGTGGTTCATTGTTGCAGCCGCCCTCATCGGCTACCTGCTCGGCTCGATCTCATTCGCCGTGCTGGTGGCGCGCCGGCGGGGCGTCGATATCTTTAAGGCCGGCAGCGGCAATCCGGGCGCGACCAACGTCATTCGCGTGCTCGGCAAGGGCCCCGGCTATTGCGTGTTTTTCCTCGATTTTCTGAAGGGCTTCGTGGCGGCACATTGGCCGATGTTTGCAGCGCATTTTCGCCCTCTCGCTGTGGACGAGTATGTTATGGGGAAACTTGACTCGCCCGGCCCATGGTCGATGGAGAATCTGCGGATCACTTGGCTTACGTTGGGCGAGGATAAGATTATGTGGATGGGCATTGCGGGGCTGGTCGGCGCGGTGGCCGGGCACAGTTTTTCGATATTTCTTCGTTTTCGCGGGGGCAAGGGTGTGGCGACGACCATTGGCGGGCTGATGGCGATCATGCCGCTGCCGACGCTGTGCGCCCTGTTGGTGTGGAACGCGGTGTTTTTCGCATCGAAGTACGTGTCACTGGCGTCCATCTTGTTTGGGTTGTCGCTGATGCCATTCGCGGCGGTGTTCCATGAGCCCAGGGAGTTGCTGGGGTTGAGTTTTGTTTTAGCGATGCTGATCCTGGTGCGGCACCGGGCAAATTTAAAACGATTGATGGAGGGGACGGAGCATAAGTTTGGGAGGAAGAAGGCGACTGAGGCAACTGAGGAGCAAGGGAACAAAGGAGCAGAGGGGAAGAAGGACCATTGAATTAAATGGTGTTTTGCCCATTTTTTCGCCTCAGTGGCCTCAATCGCTTCATTCGCCTTTGCTGATTAATGGTCTTTAATTCTACCTTCTACCTTCTATATTCTACCTTCTCTCCTGCCTCCCATGCCCACCCAACGCACCATTCGCATCGGCTTGCTCGGCTTTGGCACTGTCGGCCAGGGCGTGTGGAAACATTTGCATAATAACCGGGTGGCGCTGTCGCGGCGGCTGGGGGTGGATTTGGAAATTGCGCGGGTGGGGGTACGTGATTTGAAGAAGAAACGGGAGGTCAAGGTGCCGGCGTCGTGCCTGACAACGGATTTGGCTGCGATCGTGGACGATCCGACCATTGACATCGTCTGCGAACTCATCGGCGGGGTCACCAAGGCGCGCGAATTGACGGTGCGGGCGTTGACGTTAAACAAAGTGGTGGTCACCGGGAACAAGGCGCTGCTGTGCGAACACGGGGCGGAATTGTTCCGTTTGGTGCAACGCGGGCGGGGCCATTACTTTTTCGAGGCAAGCGTGGCGGGCGGCATTCCGATCATCAAAGTGCTGCGCGAGGGGCTGATTGCGAACCGCTTCCGGCTCATCTATGGAATTTTGAACGGCACCTGCAATTACATCCTGACGCGGATGACAAAGGAAGGGCGGCCGTTTGCCGAAGTGCTGGCGGACGCAAAGCGGCTGGGTTATGCCGAGGCGGATGAATCGCTGGACGTGGATGGGTGGGACGCGGCGCACAAGGCGGTGATTCTCGCCTATCTGGCGCATGGGCGCTGGATCAAGCCGAAGCAGATGCTGGTGCAGGGCATTCGCGACATCACGCCGCGGGATTTGTCGTATGCCCGCGAACTGGGCTACACCATCAAACTGCTGGCGATCATCAGCCGCGATTTTGCGACGAACCGCGTCTTCGCCCGGGTGCATCCGTGCCTGCTGCCGGTGGGCAACCTGCTGGCGTCCGTGAATGACGTGTTTAACGGCATTTGCCTGTGCGCGGACGTGGCGGGCTCGACGCTGCTGGTGGGCCGTGGCGCGGGGCAGGACGCCACCGCGAGCGCCGTGCTGAGCGACATTGCCGACGCGGTGGTGGCGTTGCGCGGCGCGCCGCCGCCGGTGATTTGCGAGGAGGACGAGGCGACGTACACGCGTCTCGGGTCAGGCATTGAGATTGCGTCGCTGGCGGAAATCACCGGGCGCTATTATCTGCGGCTGTCGGTGCATGACCGGCCGGGCGTGCTGGCGGAAGTCGCGCGCGCACTGGCGGACCACCAGATTTCGATTGCGACGATGATTCAGCACGAGGACCGCGCGACGAAAACGGCCGAAATTATTTTCACGACCCATGCCTCGAACGAACAGAGCGTGCATCAGGCGTGCCGCCAATTGAAAAAGTTGCGCGCGGTGATGGGCGCGCCGTTTTTGCTGCGGATTTTGGAGGATGAGGGGTTGTAGAAATTAAAAAGGAAGAATTAAAAATTAAGAAGGCCAAGGCAACGGCAAGACACTGAGGGTTCACGCGAAGCCGCGAATTCGCGAAGCACGACCATTTCCGCCCCTTCGCGACTTCGCGGCTTCGCGTGAGAAATTTTCAGTGTTCCCTATTCCCGGACTTGGCCGGTGCCGTAGATGATATATTTATACGTGCACAATTCCCGCAGGCCCATGGGGCCGCGGGCGTGGAGGCGGTCAGTGGAGATGCCGATTTCCGCGCCGAGGCCGAATTCGAAGCCGTCGGTGAAACGCGTCGAGGCGTTCCAGTAAACCGTGGCGGAATCGACGCCGGCCAGGAATTTCTTTGCGGCCTGCTCATTACGCGTGATGATGGCGTCGGAGTGGGCGGAGCCGAACTCGTTGATGTCGGCGATGGCGGCCTCGAGGCTGGGCACGATTTTCACGGCCATGATGAGATCCATGTATTCCGTGGAAAAATCTTCGCCACTCGCAGGGACGAGTTTCAAGCCGGCTTCGTTTTTGAGGAGGGCGCGCGCGGCGGGGTCGGAGCGCAACTCGACGTCTTTCCGGCCGAGGGCGTGGGCGAGTTTGGGCAGCAGCGTGGCGGCCACGTCCTGGTGAATGAAGAGATTTTCCGCGGCGTTGCAGACGCCGGGGCGCTGGGTTTTGGCGTTGACGACGATTCTTTCCGCGAGGGCGGGGTCGGCGTCGCGATCCACGTAAATCGTGCAGACGCCCTTGAAATGCTTGATGACGGGGACGGTCGCGTGGTCGGCGACATAGCGGATGAGCGCCTCGCCGCCGCGGGGAATGATGCAATGAATATATTGATCCAATTTGAGCAGGGGCTCGAGCGCGGCGCGGTCCGTGGTCGGCACGAATTGGACGGCGTGCGGGGGCAGGCCGGAATCCGCGAGTGCCTGGACAATCAACGCGGCGAGGGCGGTGTTGGTCTCGAACGCTTCCTTGCCGCCGCGCAGGATGCAGGCGTTGCCGGATTTGAGGCAAAGGATGGCGCAGTCAATCGTGACGTTGGGGCGCGACTCATAAATGATGGCGATGACGCCGATGGGGACGCGAATCTTTCGAATATCCAAACCGTTCGGACGCACGACGCGTTCGAGTTCCTCGCCGACGGGGTCGGGCAGCGCGACGACCTGGCGAACGCTCTCGGCGAGGGCGGCAAGACGCTTGGGGTCGAGCGTCAACCGGTCAATCATCGGCTTGGGGAGGCCGGCAGCAGCGGCGGCGGCGAGGTCTTTCTGGTTCGCGGCGATAATTTCGTCGGCGCGTTCGCCCAACAACACGGCGAGACGGAGCAACGCGGCGTTTTTGCGCGACGCATCAGTCGTGGCCAGGGCGAGGGAGGCTTCGCGGGCCTGGCGGCCAAGGGATTCGATGAGGGGGGCGAAGGACATTAGTGTTCGACGGTTGGGAATTGAAAGACTGGAGTATGGCTTTCAAGATTGCTGGGAAAGTGGATTAGAGAATGGTTTTGAGCCGAACTACCCGGCATCCAGAGTATGTAGGCAGAAGGAAATCTGGCATACTGCAAGATTTTTAGATCGGGATGGTGCGTCTCATCGGGTAGCGATGTCGCATCGAGGACAATTTCTGCAATTTTCCGTTTATTGATTGGAAATAGCTCATGCACAGAGATTTCAATCAGCCAGACCATTTCGGGTAGGTTTTGAGTAATCAGCTTAGGCAACCAAGGAGCTTCGGACTTGCCCTCCCAGTCTTTCATTTCCTGGTAATGCAACGCCAGCTCTTTGCGCGAAACGGCGATCGTTCGAAATACAAGATTCAGAGTCAGTTTTGTCTTATCTATTTGGCCGAGAAGGCGCTGGAGCCAAGCATTGGACTCGATTTTCAAGCCTCTGACGATTTCCAAAAAAAGCTCGGCTGCCAACGCTTCGGCCACCAAGCCGCTATACTTAATGCCTGGACGTCGCAATGCCAGCACATAGTCAACCTGCTGCGGCTTAAGAAACAACTTCGGAAGGCAATAATTTGCCCCGAAATTGTCGTCATGAATTATAAAACTACTAAGCCATGAGTCACTGACTAAAAAACGCAATGCCGCACCCGCGGAGAAATACGATTGCTCAGCCCGCGGAACCCAGGTGTCTTGATTAAAGGTATGGCCAAAGACAGGAACGATATGATGCTGCACAACGCTATTCTTGGCGTCATCATTGTAATGAAAACCAAGAAGGGCGCCAGTTCCGGATTCCACCCCGGCATAAAGGTATTTCTGATAGGGATGGTCTAAACGGCCCCTCCAGATGGATTCTGGATTTTCGAATAGATTGCGTATGTCCATTGTTTGCGAATCAGTCCAAGCGTACAGTTCGCCAAGCAACTTTTGGTGGTGTGCATCTGGTAGCTGATCCACGGGAAAAGTTTTCAAGGCAATTTCTTTGGGCAAGGTTCGATCTGCTATTTCTGAAATCTGCGTTTCAATATATTGACTAAGGAAGTGGCGGGCTTTGACGCTGTCAAATTTGCGCCCGTGTTTTCCGAATATTTTCTCCAAGCCGTCGAGTTTGGAGGTGAGCGCCGGGCTTTGCAGGAGCGTGTAATCAAAAGCATCAAATTGAAGCCCGAGGCCAGTCAAGGCACGCATTATTTCAACGGCGGAAAGGTCTTTCCCGAGTTGGTGCCCAAGGGGCTTGCCGTCCGTTGCCAAACCGTTTAAATGATTGTAAGGCACGTCATTGTCCTCTCCCGCGTGAAGCATGCCTAAAGTCCGCAAGGCAACCTGCGCACAGGACTTGTTAAGCCCATTTTGCTGGCAATACATTACGCCTAATATCCAGTATTCCTTTTGAAGAACCCGAATGCGATATGGCTTTGCGCAAACTGAATAGTTGTGCGGATAAGGGGATCTTTCAAAGACGGCTTCAAAAACGTGCCATTGTCGCCGTACTTTACGACCAACTTTTTCGAGCGATATGTTGTTTGGTAAAATGTCCAGCTTGCAAAGTGCGTATCCAGCCAGGGCGCCATTCGAGCCAATGTTGTCATCGTCCGTTTCGCGGGGGCGACGCCAAAAGGAGAGGCGCAAAAGTCCGCCCATCCGGCACCCTGGAAATAGACGCGCCAACTCGGAATTTTCTTCTGCGATTGCGCCTTCGGGCAATATCTTTTCGACTGATAAACAGGTGCATCCGGCAGCGCGGGCCAATGAAAACAAACGGCGAACCGATACTTCTGGGGGGGTATCGGGAAACAGGCGCTCAATTAAGGCAAAATTTGACCTCCCGTAGCGAACGTCAAAACGTTCCACGCTGCCGCGACAGTGGCGCGCTAATCGAGCAAGCGCCATAAAGTTATTTAACCACCAAAGCGCAAGCGGCTTTCAGTAGTTAGAATCTGCTGCCGATTTATCCAGGCGATATATTCCTTAACGCCTTGTGTGCCTGTTATGCGCAGCGGCTTTGACTTAACAGAAGAAGGGGACACCCTTCGCTTGAATTCACGGGCAATTTGCGGGCTCCCGTAACGGGTGGCTGGCGTAAGAGTGGAGGACATAACTCGTTCAGTATTAAGCAGTATATCAAGAAGCAGGCCCCAGCGAAAGGGTAAACTTGGAGGGAGGCAAGCTTAAATAAAAAGGGCTCAAAGGGAAACCAGCGCCCGCAATTCCTCGGCGCGTTTTTGGATTTCGGCGACGCCGGCGGATTCGAGGCGGTCGCAGGAGAACGCTTCGACGGTGAGACTCGCGACGACGGTGGCGAAGACCATGGCTTCCTTAATTTGCTTGAAGGTGGGCTTCGCGGGTTTGCCGGCGCCGGTCTGGATGGCGAGCGCGCCGAGCAGGGCGCCGGCGAAAGAGTCGCCCGCGCCGGTGGGGTCGTGCAGCTCGACGACGGGATACGCCGGGAGGGCAAAGAGTCCGTCGGGATGGAAGAGGTAGGCGCCGTGGGAGCCTTTCTTGATGATGACGATGCGGGGGCCTTTGGCGCGGAGGGCGTGGCCGGCGCGGATGATGTTTGGCTCCTCGGTCAACATTTCGGCTTCGGTGTCGTTGATGACGAAGAGGTCGAGTTCGCGGAGGAGGGCGAGCAACTCGTCATGGGTGGTTTTAATCCACAAATCAATGGTGTCGGCGGCGGCGAAAACATTTTTGCCGAGGGCGCTGCGGACGTGAAGTTGCAGCGACGGGTGAATGTTGCCGAGGAGGGCGTATTCGGAATGTTTGTAAGCTTCCGGCAACTGCGGGCGAAAGCGCTCGAAAACGTTGAGGTGGATTTCCAGCGTGTCGCGGCGGTTGAAATTCTCGTGGTAGCGACCCTTCCAGTGGAACGTCGGGCCGGTTTGGTCCACTTGCAGACCTTCCAAGTCAATGTCACGGGCGCGGAGGCGGGCGAGGTCGTGGGGGGCGAAGTCGTGGCCGACGACACCGACGAGGCGGGTGGGCGCGAAATAGCTGGCGGCGAGGGAGCCATAGCTGGCAGAGCCGCCAAGGATGCGTTCGCCGCTGGCGCGGGGCGTGATAATATCGTCATAGGCGACAGAACCAACGACGAGGACGGCGGCGGGGGCGTGGGTGGCGTGGGGCGGCAAGCGTTTCATGGCAGAAAGCTTTTTTTTGACAGAATTGGCAAAATTTTTAAAATTATTCTTTATTCACTTCATGGCCGGGCGATGGCGACAGCGACTAGACGGATAATTTTCCCTCGAGGTGCCAGAAGAGATATTGCAGGGCGTTGAGGGAGAGGCTGTGAAAGATTTCGCCGCGGCGGATCATGGGTACGATGTCGGCGAGGGGGAAGACGCCGATTTGCAGTTCCTCATGGGGGTCCCAATTAAGGGCGGCTTGTGGCGTGCAATTTTCCACGAGGACGAAATGGACCTGGTTGTTCTGAATGGCGGGGTTGGGCGCGGCGGAGCCAATCAGGCGCGCATTTTGGCCGGCCTGGCCGGTTTCCTCGAGGAGTTCGCGCTGGGCGGCGGCGACGATGTCTTCGCCCTTCTCAATGACGCCGCCGGGGGGTTCCCAGGAAAGTTTATCCACGCCGAAGCGCCACTGGCGGACGAGGAGCAATTCCTTTTCTTCCGTGAGGGCGAGGGTGTGCACCCAGTCGGGCGCTTCGATGATGTAGAACTCACCTTCGCGACCATCGGTGACGTGGCGGAGCCGGCGGCGTTGGACGCGAAAAATCCGGCAATCGGACATTTGCGTCTGCCCAAGCTTCAACCACGCGGCGGGTGGTGATGCTCGACTGCCGGCAACCGGCTTCCGGGATGCGGGCGGAGACTCAGCCATGTGGATAATACCTACTGTGTAACGGTGGAAGCCGGGGTGGAAGCCGGAGTGGTGCTCGAAGTTGGGGGGCTGCGAGGCGCGGGGGTCGGGCTGGTGGAGGAGGCCTTCGCAGGCGGAATATTGATGCTTTGGCCGATCTTCAGCTTGCTGGGATCAACGCCCGGGTTGGCGGCCACAATGGCGGCGAGCGTGACATTGTATTTCCTGGCCAAAACGGCGAGGGTGTCGCCAGCGACAATGGTGTGGGTACCGCCGGCGCTGGTGACCGCGGTCTCGGCCGGGGCAGACTTGGAACCGCCGGCGGCTGCAGCAACAGGGGCGCGAGAGCCGAGCTTGTCAACCTTGTCACTGATGGCGGTAATCTTGGCGGAGACGTCCTGGCCGAAATTGGTGAGCGAGCTCTGCACGCCCGAGACGACGGCATCGAGTTTGCTGGCGGTGAGGTCCACCTTTTGTTTGACGCTGGCCACATCGCTGGCCGTGGCCTTCATGGTGTCAGCGGTGCTCATGAGGCTGTCAACATCGGCCTTCATGGCGGCGACCTTCCCACTGTTGCTAAAAGACATGAACAAGGCGATGACGCCAAGGAGCACGCCCAAAAGGCCGGCGGCCAGGGGCATCATGGCGCTGAGGCCGGGTTTGGAGGAGGAGTCAATGTCCATGTTGAGAAAAGAAGAAGATGATATTTCCCGCCCGGCCAACGCGACCGGGCGAAGCAGCCCCTGTAATAAGCCTGCCACCCTGCGGAAAGCAAGCGACAAAAACGGCCCATTTTTCGAGGGATCTCAGGCCTGAGCAGGTTCCGTACCGGGTTGGGGATGGTTTACAGTTTACGGTTTACGGTTTCTCGCTATCGGCGGTTTCGGGCGCTTCAGTCGCGTTGGAGCTTTCGTGTCGGATATTTTTAAGAATTCCGGGTTCGGGGTTTGGAGCTTGAGACAGGAGACCGGAGGTCTGAACTTAAAAACGGGAAAAATGCCAATTGAATAGGGGAATTGCTTGGATTGAACTTCACACTCCACACTTCACACTCCACACTTTCGCCATGCTCACGGTATTACGCGTATCCGACCATCCGGCTGCCGTCTGGGCGGGCGCGGCGGAGCCGTGGTTGCGGGTGCATGGGGGCAATTGGCGGGAGCGGCGGGTGGTACTGGCGCCGAATGCGGCGTGGATTTCGGCGCTCAAGGCGAAGGCGCTGGGGGCTGGCTTGCCGATTTTAGGCATCGCGTGGCTGACGCCGGGGCGTTTTCGAGCGGAGGCATTGCACGCATTGCCCGGGCAAGCCCGGCGGGTGGCGTTGCGGGAAGATTTGCATTTGCTGCTGGAACTGGCCGCGGCACAGTTGCCGAAGAATCCTTTGGCGCGCGCGTTTGGGCCGGACCCGGCGCCGTTTCAGGAATTGCTCGACACGCTCGAGGGGGCGGGCTGGGAGGCGGGAGTATTGCCGGATGGCGACGCGCGCGAAGTGGCTGCCGCCGCGGCGCAATTGCGGGCAAAAGCCGGATGGATGACCACGGCCGCAGCGGATCGCGAATTGCGCGAGGCGGCGGCCAACCATAAAATGCCGGAACGGGGCAAACATTTGCTGGCGGTGGGATTTGGACCGGGCGACTGGGCGATGCGCGGATTGCTCGAAGCGGCGGCGGCGGCGTATGCCAAAACGGAATTGGTGCTCGATGTGCTGGATTACGAGCAAACAGCGGCGGCGGCCTGGGTGGGGGCCTGGGAGGAAAAAATGGATGGGCCGGCGGACTGGCTCGAGGCCGAGGCGGTGCGCGCGCCGTATGCGCCGTTGGCGGCGGAGATCATGACGCCGGTGCGCGCGGGCACGGTTCCAGCGAAAATCTTAGTTTCCGGCGGAAGCACGCCGGTGATGTGGCTGGCGGAAAATTTGCAAGCGGAGGCGGATTTGGTGGTCGCGCAGGCATTGGAATTTTTGCAGTTGCCGGATGGCGTGGAGGCGCGGGTGGGCGTGGTGGTGGGTTCCGTGAACAGTCCGTTGGCGCGGGAAGTGGCGGCGCGCCTGGCAGCGCTGGGCTTGCCGCATCACGACGCACCGGGGCATTTGCCGGGTCGGGCGGGCGCGCAGGCGGGCTTCGAGGCGTGGCTCGACTGGCAGGAGAATGGCCGACTGGCGGGCCTGGTGAACTGGGTGCGCGCGGCGGAACGCGCGGGAATACTCAATGAAAAAGACGCGGCGGCAGTGGAAAGGATTTTGAAAAGCGCGGCGGGCGCGACGCTGGCGGACCACCCCGCAGTGCTGGCGGCCTGGCTGGACGGCTGCGGCGCGGAGGCGCAGGCCGCGCGGGATTTTTGCGCGCAATGGGCGCGGTTGCCGGAGGCGGCGGCCGGAGCGGAATATTTTCAGAAGATTCTGGAAGTAGCGAAAAAGCTGCGGTGGCCGGAAGCGCCGGAGACGCTGGCCGAGCGCGCGGAATTTCTGCTGGCGGCGCAAATTGTGACCATGCCGCGGGCCACGATTTTGCGCTGGGTGCGGGCGGTGACGCGGGTGCCGGGCCGCACGCGCGACGAGTTGGGGCGCGAGCCATGGGCGCGATTGCAAATCGTGGATGCGGCCAGCGCGGCGGCGCAGGAGTGGACCCATCTCGTGCTCGGCGGATTGCAACATGGCGAATGGCCGGACGATGGGCGCGATTCTCCGCTGCTGGATGAAGGGCAGGCGCGGCGGCTGAATGGCGAAGTGTTGCGCGAGGGGCCGCAGGGCGAGGGGCATTGGACCGTGGCGGCGGGCCGGGCGCTCCTGCTTTCGCAGGCGGATCGCCGGCGGCTGGATCGCGCGACGTTTGCGCGACTGGCGGCGCTGCCGGAGCGCGGACTGGCGTTGACGGCCCGGTTGGCTGAACCGGCCGACGGGCGGCCCGCGCGGTTGTCGGAATATTTTTGGACGGTGGCCAAGGCGGTGATTGGGCGGTTGCCGTCGAAGGAAGATTGGGAGGCGCTGGCGGAAGCGAGCCGCGCGCGCCGGGAAAATTTCCAAAAATCTCTGGCGTCTGAAGCGCCGAAGGCCGCGCGGGCGAAGGAGGAATCCGCCGCGGCGCCCGGGCCGGAGGCGACAGCGCGCGCCTACGCGGCGCGGCGTGATCCGGCGAGTCCATTCGATGAATATTCATTTTGCTTGAGAACCCCACCGGCGACGCCTCTGCTGCTCTCGTGCAAGAAATGGCAGGAGGCCGTGGAGCGTCCGGGGGCGTCGTGGTTCAAACATTTGTTGGAGGCGGCGCCGCGGTGGAATCCCGCCGAGGAGGATTGGGCGCGGATGAGCCTCGGCACGTGGGCGCATGAATGGGTGCGGTTCGGGCCGGAGCTGTCCGCCGGGAGGGGCGAAGTGGCATCGCTGCCGCTTCCCAATGGGGAAACGTGGAGGAAGATTGCGGCGGGCCGCGCCCGGGAGATGCGCGACAACGCGAGCCGCGCGTTTGCGGCCGCGGGGCGCGCGCTGCCGGAGGCGTGGCTGGATGCGTTTGCTGCGGCGGCGCGGGAGGTGGAGCACTGGCTGGGCGCGCTGGCGGAGAATCCGGCATGGCCGCAGGGCCTGGCGGAAATAAATCTGCCCGCGGGGCTGACGGCGATCCTGCCGGGAACGGAAGTGGAATTTCCACTGAGAGGAAGAATGGATTTGGTGCTGTTCCCGCAAAGGACGGAGTTTGCGCCGGGAAAAATGGCGAACACGGCGGCGTGGGTGATTGATTTCAAGACGGGGAAGGACAAGCCCTTGAAATTAAAAGCGCTGGCCAGGGGCGAAGGTTTGCAGCTTGCGCTCTACGCCTGGGCATTGCGGGCGATGGGCGCGCCATCGGTGGCGCTGACGTTGTTGAATTCCGACACGGACGGCGCGCCGCAACTGCAGGGCACGGACTTGGCGGACGGGAAACTCGCGGATTTGTGGCAATTGCTGGCAACCTATGCGGGGGAGGGGCGCTGGGGAGAGCGGAATGATTTGGACGATGAGCACGACCGGCCGGGCGATTATCCGTCGGCGACTTTGCCGGTGCCGGTGGCGGTGCTGTGGCAAAAGTGGGAAATAACCCATCCGGATTCCAAATGATACTTTCCGACCAACCGGCGCGCGATCGCTTCGCTCACGAGACGGGGCGGAATTTTTCCGTCATTGCCCCGGCGGGGGTGGGGAAGACGACGGCGATTGCGCAGCGGGTGCGGGAGCTGGCGCGGGCGGACGCGCGGGCGCGGGAGCAGGCGAAGGCGAACAATACGGCGTGGCCGGCGGCACGGCTGCCGAAGCTGGTGGTGGTGACCTACACGCGCAAGGCGGCGGATGAAATGCGCGACCGGGCACGGCGCGAATTGGTTGAGGCGGGGCTGCCGGCGACGGTGCTGGGATTGTTCAACGAGGCGTTTTTTGGCACGATCCACAGCTTTTGTTTTGAACTGCTGCGGCGGTTTGGGCCGCTGGAAGGACTGCCGACGCGGTTTGCGGTGGAGCAGGATGACGCGGTGTTGCGGCTGGCGTTTCAGCGGGACACCCCGGATGTGGCGGCGTTTTTGCCGGTCGCGGCGCGGGCGGCGTGGCGGCGTTATGGCGAGGCCGGGATGATCTGGCCGCTGGTGTGGAAATGGCCGGCCGGGGCGCTGCCCCCGTCGGATCCGCAACCTTGCCCGGAGGTCAAGCTGGCGGCGTTATTTGATTTCAAACGCAAAAAAAAGAATGCGCGCTCGGAGGAAAACATCCAGCAGGCGCGGGTCCGGCTGCGCCGCTGGCAGGAAGCAGGCGGGGACGCGCGGGCGCTGGGCGTGCCGGCGGCGGCGGGCGGCGGGGAGGAGTTTGTGGCGCTGTGGGCGGAGACGTTTCAGCCGTTGCGGGAATGGCTGGCGGCCTGCGCGGGGTGCGCGGCGGCGCAACTGGCGGAGGAATACGGCTACTACAAGGAAAAGAGCGGACGCCTGGGCTACAATGACCTGGTGCGTCCAGTGTTGCGACTCTTGCGCGACCCGGTGATTGGCGCGCGCATCCGGGCGGAGGAATTTTCAGTACTGCTGGACGAGGCGCAGGACACCGACCCCGCGCAGTTTGCCATGTTGACCGGCGTGGCGCAACCCGCGGGTCCGCCGGGCTTGTGGCTGGAGGGCGCGGGCGCGCCCCCGGCGCCAGGGCGGTATTCGATGGTGGGCGATCCGCAGCAATCCATTTACCAGCGGGACCTCCGGCGCTGCTACGAAGATTTGCGCGCGCGCCTGGAGCGGACGGACGCCGCCGAGGCGCTGACATTTTCCGTGACGATGCGGTGCGACGAGGCGATCGTCGCGCATGTGAACCGGAGATTTCCGGAAATTCTGCATGGGCGCGACGGGCAGGCGAAATTTGTGGAATTGCAAGCGCGGCCGGACGCGGGCCCGGGGGGAGTATGGCGGCTGCTGGTGGCGCGGCCGGCGGACTTGCCAGACAAGGCGAACGTGGAGCAGTTGTATCGGGCGGAGGCGGCGGCGCTGGCGGCCTGGTTGCTGGCAGCGGGGCCGGCGGGTACGGGGGCGGAGGATTGGTCGCAGGTGGCGGTGCTCGCGCCGCGCAAGAAATGGCTGGGCGTGCTGGCGGTGGAATTGCGAAAGGCGGGATTGCGGGCGCAGTTGCACGCCGATAACCGCGCGCGCGGCGGAGACCCGGCGCGGACGTGGTTGGGGGCGCTGCTCGGCGTGCTGGCGGATCCCGCGGACGATTTTGAAACCATCGGCGTGCTGCGGGAAATTTTTGGGGTGTCGGACGAGGAAATTTACCACTGGCGCAAAGGCGGTCCGGCGCCAAACGCGCAGGCGGCGAAGCAATTGCTGGAAAAACTGGCGCGGGCGGTGGCGAGCCTGCC
>Ga0265319_1000718_pt1 | contig 21706 bp, 12 predicted proteins | sample 4824metaG_FD_192443 | JGI IMG/M metagenome (GOLD analysis project Ga0265319, IMG submission 192443) | Rhizosphere microbial communities from Carex aquatilis grown in University of Washington, Seatle, WA, United States - 4-8-24 metaG | ecosystem: Host-associated > Plants > Roots > Rhizosphere >...
CCAATTCCCCGCTGGTGTTCGACGTGACGCTGATCGACGTGGTCAGCGCGCCGGCGAAGGCGCAGGACTAGGGCGCGGACAGCGCGATGTCGGCGGCCCCCGCGGGGACCGCGTGCTCGCTCGAGGTGCCCGACGGCCACCGGACGGAGACCCTGGCGGGAGGGGAGCCCTCGGCGTACCCGAAGAAGCAGGCGGCCGCGGACTGGCTCATGTAGCCCGAGCCCGCGAAGACCTCGGCCATGCGGGTCGTCCCGTCGGCGAACACGGCCGTGACCCTTGCGCCGACGCCCGTCGGGTTGCCGGGCGGCCCGGAGAGCCGCACGCAGAGCGACCTGCGGCCGGGGGCGCCGGCGTTCCGGAAGGCGAGCGTCGCCGCGTTGTTGCGCGTCACGACGAACCCGGGCCATCCGTCGCCGAGCAGGTCCAGCACCGCCAGGGCCTTGGCGTCGCCGGGCACGACCAGCCCGCTCTCCCGCGGGGCGACGGCCGTGAAGTGGCCGGCGCCGTCGCCGCGCAGCAGCTGGCTCAGGCCCCCGTCGTAGCGCCCCACGAGCGGGATGGGCGCGTACGAGTTCTGGACGGCGTAGATGTCGGCGTGGCCGCTGCCCTCGAAGTCCCCGGCGGCCAGGCCCTGCAGGGGGGAGATCTGCGCGATGCGGGGCAGCGGCGAGAACCTGTACGTGCCGTCGGGCTGGCTCAGGAAGACGCCGCTCTGCAGCTGCGTGGCGGCGAACCTGCGCGCGGCGGCCAGCTTGTCGTCCCCCAGGATCTCCCCGAGCGTGGCGCGCGCGTAGGCGTTGTTCCTGGGAAACAGCCTGAGGACGGAGGGGATGGCGGCGCCGAGGTCCCGGCGGCTGCGCCAGGGGTAAAGGCGGTCGCCCTCGTAGTACGCCTCCACCACCTGGGGCTCCTCGCCGGCGCCCTTGAAGTCCCCGTAGAACACGAGCGCCGGGCGCTCCGGGCTCGCGCGGTACTGCGTGTTCAGGCCCACGTTTCCGGCGACGAAGTCCGGCCTGCCGTCCCCGTTGAAGTCCGCGGAGGCGATCGACGTCCACCAGCCGGTGCCGGCCGAGGCAAAGCCCGCCCGCTCGGTCCAGTCCTCAAGGCCCTTCCCCGCGTTGTTGTGGAAATACATCACGTGGCCCCACTCGAGCGTGAGGAGGAGGTCCGGCCACCCGTCGCCGTCCACGTCGCTCCACAGGGCCGATGTCACCATGCCGACCCCGCGCAGGCCGGGCGCGAGCGCGTCCGTCACGTCCTCGAACCTCCCGCCGCGGTTCGCCAGGAGCGCGCTTCGCGGCGCGAGGGGATACTGGCCGGAGAGGACGCGGCCCCCGATGAACAGGCCGAGGCGCCCGGAATGGTCGAAGTCGGCCGCGGCCACGGCGCCCGCGCTCACGGGGAGCGCGGGGAGCGCGCCCGGGGGCGCGGGCGAGAACCCGCCGCGCCCGTCGTTCAGGAGGAGGAGCGGCTGGTATTCGGGGGAGCCGGCGGGCAGCGCGTTGCCGCCCCGAGTCACGAGGAGGTCCTGTTTGCCCCCTCCCGCGGCGTCGAAGAGGAGGATGGGGCCGTCGTCGACTGAGGAGGATGCGGCCGGGGCGCCGGGGGCCGGCGCGAACAGACCGGGCCCGGACGCCGCGAGGATGCGCAGGGGATCCAGGGTCGTCCCCGCGACGACAACCGCGTCCCTTCCCGCGCCCGTGACATCCCCTACCGCGAGCGCGGGCCCCCTGCGGTTGAGGCGCAGCGGCATCAGCGGCTGCAGGGCCGACTCGTCGACGGCGTCCTCGCGCGACCCGAGGGAGAGCCCCGCCGCCTGGGCCACCTCGGCGAACTCCCCCGCCGGCGCGCCGTGGGCCCGCCCGGGGCTCGGGAGCGCCGGGGGCGGCCCCGGTGGCTCGGTGACGCTGTAGCGTCTGTCCACGGCGAGGTTCTCGAACACCTGCACGTGACCGCTCGGCCAGGCGACCGTCATCCTCCTGATGAGCGTGTCGCCGCCGAGGCCGATGTGCACCATGGGCTCGCTGCTGGAGAGGTAGCCCCGGGCGAGGACGAGCGGCCGCGCCTGGACCCCGAGCGCGCTCTCCACCCTGACGACGGCCCCGATGCCGAAGCGGTTTGAGGCGACGCCGTGCAGGTCGACCTCGACCTTGTGCCCCGTGTCGCAGTCGTTGCGCAGGATCGTGACCCCGCCCTGGTAGCTCGTGTAGACGATGTCGAGGTTGCCGTCGCCGGAGAGGTCGCCGAGGGCGGCGCCGAAGCCCACGCCCCGCTGGTCGAGGCCCCAGGCCGCCCCGACCTCCTCGAAGCGCAGGTCCCCCATGTTGCGGTAGGCCAGGTGGGTCTCGGCCAGGACGGGGCTGTCATGCATCACGCGGACCCGCTCGGCGGGCGTCTCGGACGCCGACTGGCGGGCGAGGAGGTCGATGTTCGTGGCCTCCCGGTCCATCCCGTTCGTGACGAAGAGGTCGAGGCGCCCGTCGTTGTCCAGGTCCTCGAGGCGGGGCGACCAGGTCCAGTCCGTCGCCGCGAGCCCCGCGAGGTGGGCGGCCTCCAGGAATCGGCCCGTGCCGGTGTTGATGTAGAGGGCGTTCCTCTCGTACTGGGGCGCGACCTCGGGATGAGCATCGTCCTCGGTGGTGCGGCTGCGCGAGTCGGCCATGCCGCGCTGGTCCTTCTCGTGGGTCGTGGCGGCCATGTCCGTGACGAGGAGGTCGACCTGCCCGTCGTTGGTCAGGTCGCCCTGGTCAGATCCCATCGAGGAGTACGGCGTGTGGGGCACCTCCGCGTCGATCGCGTTCGTGAACGTCCCATCCCCGTTGTTGCGGTAGAGCACGTCGGGCGCCGCGAAGTCGTTGGCGACGTAGAGGCTGGGCCACCCGTCGCCTTCAGGGTTCCACCACGCCGAGGAATGCCCGTGGGCCTCGCCCGAGATCCCGGCGCGCTCCGTGACGTTCGTGAAGGTCCCATTGCGGTTGTTGTGAAAGAGGTAGTTGCGCTGGCCGTTGGGGCGCCGGGCGTAGTCGAGGACGTTGGTCTGCAGGAACAGGTCCAGCCACCCGTCGCGGTCGTAGTCGCAGAACGAGGCCATCGACGACGCGTCGACCACGTCGAGGCCGTAGGCGTGGGCCATCTCCCTGAAGGTGCCGTCGCCCTGGTTGATGTAGAGCAGGTTCGGGGCGTTGAAGCGGCAGACGTAGATGTCCAGTCGCCCGGAGTTGTTGATGTCGACGAAGGTCGCGCCCTGGTTCCAGACCCCGGGCGTCGCGCCGACGCCCGCCTTCTGCGTGACGTCCTCGAACCGGTAGCCGCCGAGGTTGCGGTAGAGGTGGCAGCCCTCCGTCTTGCTGACGACGAAGATGTCGGGCCTGCCGTCGCCGTCGTAGTCGCCGATCGCGACCCCCGTGCCGATGGCCCCGACCTCGAGCTCGTGGCTCAGGTCCCCCCACATCCTCGGGTCGTCGTAGGCGTTTCCGGCGCGCACCCCCGTCTCGTCGGCCGGCAGGCGGGCGAACATCGTCCTTCCCCTGGGGTGGGGGCGCGGGGCGAGGGGCCTCGCGGTGATCCCCGGGGCGTCGCCCGCCGGGTCCCCGCGGAGCGCGGCCGCGAGCAGCGCGCAGAGGAGGAGAAGGCCAGAGCAACTCCGGGCCAAGGTGCGTGGGGCGTCGGCCGTGGGGGACATTGGCCCGACCATGGAGGACTCCGCAAAATGATGCGTCAAGGTTGAGTTGTCCGCGGCTCCCCGGACTCTCCTTGCGCCCGGTTCGCGATGCTCTTCAATGGCGCTCGCTGAATTGCAGGCCGTCCCGCCCTGACCTCTAAATGACCCCCTTTGCCCGGATAATCGCGCGCGCGTGGATCCTGTTCCCCGTCGGCGCGTGCGCCTACCTGGCATGGTCCGGCCATGTCCGCATGCAGCGGGTCGCCTATGTCTCGGGGCTCGCGGGCCGCGCCAATGCGGTGGACGCCGTCGACGACCGGTCCCCCTCGGGCTACGCCAACGGGCAGCGGGAGCTGATCATCCCCGAGCGCAACGAGGACAGCTTCCACTGGATACTCCAGGCCCAGCAGATGCTCGCGCAGGGGGGGCTTCGCGTGCGCCGTGTCGACTACGAGAACGCCCCCTTCGGCCGGGACGTGGCCCCGGCGTCGCCCTACCGCCTGTGGCTGGGCCTGCTCGCCTGGCTCGACCACTCGGTCTCGGGGCGGCCTGCGGGCCTGGGCGTTGAGCGGGCCGCCCTCTATGCCGACCCGCTCCTGCAGATGCTCCTTGTGGCGGGCGCGGCGACCTTCGCGGCCTGGCGCTTCGGCGGCTTCGCCGCGGCCCTGCTCTCGGTGGGCCTCGTGGGGTTCTTCCCGCTCGCCTCGGTCTTCGTGCCGGGGATGCCCGACTCGCGGGGGCTCTCGGTGATCTGCGCCCTGGGGAGCATCCTGTCCCTTCTCGCCGGCATGGCCGGCCCCGGGGCCGCGGGAGCCTCGGACGGGCTCTCGGCGGACGCCCGTGCGCGCCCGTGGTTCGCGCTTGCCGGCGTTATTGGCGGCCTCGGCATGTGGGTCAGCGTCCCGACGCAGGCGCCCGTCCTCCTCGGGCTGTTCGCGGGCGCAGTCATCGCCGCAAGGGTCCCGGGCCCCGGAATCGGGGCCGCGCCGTGGCGCATCTGGGGCGTCTGCGGGGGCTGGACGGTCCTCGCGGCCTGTGTCTTCGAGTATGTCCCCGGCACGTGGGCCTCGCTCCGCCTCGACTGCGTCCACCCGCTGTACGGCGTCGCCTGGCTCGGGGGCGGGGCGCTCCTGGCGCGGGCGATCCCGCGCCTGCGGGGCGAGAGTGCCCCGTGGCCGCTTCGCGAAGTCCTGGGGGTCGTCATCGCCGCGGCCTGCGTCGCGGCGCTTCCCCTTGCCCTTTGGAGGTCGCAGGGCCCCGAATTCCTCGCGCGCGACCTGCAGTGGGCGCGGCTCTCGCCGATGCCAGGGGGCCCCGTGGCCGCCAACACGTGGGCGTGGCTCGCGCGCGACGGCGCCACGCTGGCGGCCTGGGCGACCCTGCTTCCCCTGGCGTTCATCGTGCCGGCCCACGTGCTCCTGCTCCGCCCCTCGGCCGATACCCGGCTGCGGGCCTCGCTCGCCGTGGCCCTGGGACCGGTGGCGGTGGCCTTCATCTTCGCGTGCAGCCAGCTGGGCGCCTGGAGCCTGGTGGACGCGGCGGTGCTGGGGCTCGTCGCCGCCGCCGCCGCGGGGGAGTGGTCGATAGGGCGCTCCGGCGGACGCTGGGTCCTCGCGGCGCTCCTCCTCGCGTCGGCGCTGCCAGGCCTCGTGCGCCTGCAGCCGCAGGCCTTCGCCGGGGCGGCGACCGTCCTGACGCCGCAGGAATCTGAGGAGCTGGTCGAGAGGCACCTGGCCCACTGGCTCGCCAAGCGCACCGGCGAGCCCGGCATGGTGGTCTTCGCGCCGCCGGGCGAGACGACGCCGCTCTCCTTCTACGGGGGCCTGCGCGGCATCGGCTCGTTCGCCGCCGACAACAAGGCCGGCTTCGGCAACGCGCTGGCCATCGCGGGCGCCCGGACGATGGAGGAGGTGGAGGACGCCCTCCAGGCGCGGAAGGTCCGGTACATCGTGATGCCGTCCTGGGACCCTTTCTTCGACGACTTCGGGCGCCTGTACCTCGCGAAGGAGATGTCGGCCCGCACGAGCTTCCTCGCCCATGAGCTGCGGGCCTGGAACCTCCCGCCGTGGCTTCAGCCCGTTCCCTACCAGATGCCGGTCGGCGGCGGCAGGGAGGGCCAGTCGGTCCCGGTCTTCGAGGTGGTCGAGCCGCAGAGCCCGGCGGCGGCGGCCGGCCGCATCGCGGAATACCTGGTCGAGACGGGCGACCTCGCCGGCGCGCAGGCCGCCGCCGAGCGCCTGAGGCGCTTTCCCGGCGACGTCGGGGCCCTGGCTGCCCGCGCGCAGGTGCAGAGCGCGCAGGGCGACGCGGACGGGGTCGCCCGCACGGTGGACGACCTGACGACGAGGCTTTCCAACGGGGGCGACCTGTTCCTGGCCTGGGACCGGAGGGTCAGCCTTGCCGTCGTCCTGGCCCGCGCGCAGAAGTTCGGGCCGTCCCGCGACCAGGTGAGCCGCTGCGTGGCGGAGGCGAGCGAGGCGAGGCTGCGGTCGCTCTCGACGGGCTCGCTCTACGACCTCCTGGTGCTGGCCCAGTCCTTCAGGGTCCCGTTCGCCGACCCGGGACTGCGCGACCTCGCGCTGGACCTCCTGCCGGGCGACCTCAGGAGCCGGCTCTAGGACGCCTTCTCCAGGCGGTCGTACCAGTTGAACTTCATGTACACCGACGCGGCGACCAGAAGCGCGAGGATCGCGCCGGAGACCGACCACTGCTTCAGGACAATGTAAATAGGAAGCGTGACCAGGCACAGCTGCCAGACGATGCCGACCGCGACGTTGGCCATGTCGTGCCCGGCGTCGCGGTTGGGCACGAACGAGGGGTCCTCCCTCATCACCTTGTCTCGGATGGGGCCCCAGCACCCCCAGGGGTTGACTGTCCTGTAGAACTTCTTGAGGACCTCCTCGTCCTCGGCGGGGTTCAAGTAGGTTCCCGCGAGGCAGCCTCCCAGCGACAGCAGGAGCAGGAACGGGAACGTGTAGAGCGCGTTGAAGCTGTGGCCGACAAAGTTCTCGGCGACCCAGAAGAGGAGGGCCCCGCCGATCCCGGAGATCATCCCCCAGAAGTAGCCGAACCCGTTGAAGCGCCACCAGTACCACTTAAGGACATTGGCCGCCACGAAGCCGCTGGAGAGGGCCCCGACGAGCCACATCATCACCGAGGTGATGCTGGTCGTCATGAGGCCGCAGCCGACGCCGACCACGAGGAAGACGATCGAGACCGTCCTGCTGAGCGCGACCAGCTTCTTGCCGCTGGCCCCGGGGTTGAAGAAGCGCTTGTAGATGTCGTTCACCACGTAGGCCGGCGCCGAGTTGAGCGTGGCGGCAAAGTTGGACATGAAGGCCGCCGCCAGGCCCGCGAGGAGGAAGCCGAGGACGCCCGTCGGGATCTGGCCCGTCAGCACCTGCGGCAGGATCTTCTCGAAGTCGGGGTTACCCTGCGCCCTGAAGATCGGCATGCAGAAGGCCAGGGCGAGGACCGTTATCCCCGCGATCATCAGGTAGCGCGGGAACATGAGGACCAGCGTGACCATGCCGTTCATGAGCGAGGCCTCGCGCGGGTTGCGCGTCGCGAGGATGCGCTGCATGTCGTAGTTCGGCGCGGGTCCCGCGAGGCTCGCGAGCACGCCCTTGAAGAACATGAGGCCGAAGATGATCGTGAAGAAGTCGTTCCCGTCCGCCTTTATGGCCGAGTTGGCCGTGTTCAGGATGCCGTCCCAGTTGAGGCCGAGCTTCCAGCCGAAGAAGGGGTTCATCCAGCCCGCCGGGATGTTGTTCGCGATCATGTCCGGGCTCACCTTGACCAGAGCGATGACGCCGATGCAGAGGGCCGACAGGGTGAGGATGGTGAACTGGGCCACCTCCGTGATGACGACGCTCACCATGCCCCCCTTGATCGCGTAGATCGACGTGAGCCCGAGCAGGATCATCGCGTAGATGTTCTCGTCGCTGAAGACGCCGGTCGACGCGCCCGTGAAGTGCCAGGGCAGCATCACGACGGCAAACTTGCCGATCCCCTTGAAGGCGTAGGCCAGGAGCCCGATCACGTTGACGAGGGCGAAGACGACGACGCTCAGGTGGGCGTACGTGGCGCCCTTGCCGTTGCCGAAGCGCGTCTGCATCCACTGGGCGCCCGTGAGGACGTTGGAGCGCCTGAGCCACGCGCTCATGAACATCATCAGGAAGATCTGGTTGAACGTCGGCCAGACCCAGGGCAGCCAGATGCTCTTCAGGCCGTAGATGAAGAGGACGTAGACGAGCCACATCGTCCCGCTGATGTCGAACATCCCGGAGGCGTCGGAGACGCCGAGCATGTACCAGGGCATCGTCTTGCCGCCGAGGAAGTAGCTGTCCAGGTCCTTGGAGCCGCGGCGCGACACCCAGAGGCCGACGGTGATGACGAGCACGAAGTAGCCGAGGATGATTCCGATATCGAGGTTGTGCAGCTGCATGGGGTTGCGCAGTCGGGGCCAGGGGCTCGGGTGGGGGCGGGTATCGCGGCCGCGATGCCCATAGGACAATTTGAGAATGCCCCGGGAGCGCAAACAAAACCGCCTCCAATCGCCTTGCAAATGTCTGGCCCGCCGGTGAATTAAGGGCTTCCGTGGTTTCGTGCATTTGCGGAAATTCCGCCATTGCGTACCCATGGGTGCCCGCAAACCCCACGACCATGCGCTACCCGAAGAAGCTGCTCGCCTGCCTCGCAATCGGAGCCTTTACCCGGGTCCCTGTCATGAACGCTGAATCGGCCCCGCCGCATGACCCGCAGGCCGCGGTTCTCTCTGCCCTGGCCTCGGGCACCGAGCAGGAGCTCAAGGGGGACATCCTGCCGTTCTGGATGAAGTACACGCGCAACAGGGAGAACGGGGGCTACTACGGGCTCATCAAGGCCGACATGACCGTGCGCAAGGGGGCCGAACGGGGCGCCCTCCTGACGAGCCGCATCCTCTGGACGTTCTCGGCGGCCTACCGCACCTACCGCGACCCGGCCTACCTCGAGATGGCGACCTACGCCTACAGGGACCTCATGGACCATTTCCGGGACACGGAGTCGGGCGGCATCTTCTGGACCATAACGGCCGACGGGAAGCCCCTCGACGCCCACAAGCAGATCTACGGGCAGGTGTTCGGCATCTATGCGCTCGCCGAGTACTACCGGGCCAGCGGCGAGAAGGGCGCGCTGGACGAGGCAAAGGCGATCTACGGGCTCGTGGAGGAGCATGCGCACGACCGAAAGTTCGGCGGCTACTTCGACGCCCTCGACCGGAAGTGGGAAAGGCCGGGCGTTGGCCAGCGCAACCTTCTCGGCGACGCCCCGAAGTCGCAGAACTCCCACATCCACATCCTGGAGAGCTACACGGAGCTGCTGCGCGTGTGGCCGGACGCCGGGCTCCTGGCCAACCAGCGCGACCTGATCGACATGACGATCCGCCACATCATCGATCCGCGCACGCACCACCTCATCCTCTTCATGAAGGACGACTGGACGCGGATCGGGGAGGAGGTCTCCTACGGCCACGACATCGAGCTGAGCTGGCTGCTCGTCGAGGCCGCGAACGTCGTGGGTGATCCCGAGCTCATCGCCCGGGTGAAGCCCATATCGCTCGACATCGCCCGGGTGACCCTCGCCGAGGGCGTCGACCCCGACGGGGGCGTCCTGAGCGAGGGCGGGCCGCACGGCTACACCGACGTGAACAAGGAGTGGTGGGAGCAGGCCGAGGCGGTCGTCGGCTTCCTGAACGCCTACCAGATCTCGGGGGACGCCAGGTACCTCGACGCCTCCCGCCACAGCTGGGATTTCATCCAGGCGAGGTTCATCGACCGAAAATATGGCGACTGGGTCAACCTCGTGAGGCGCGACGGCACGGCCTATCGGCTGCCGAAGGTGAGCCTCTGGAAGTGCCCGTACCACAGCGGGCGCGCCTGCATGGAGGTCATCGCTCGGGTGCGCGAGTTGACCGGCGCCGGGCCCTGACCGGACGTCAGCTCGCCAGGATCAGCTCTAACATCTTCCTGTCGAGCTTGTGGCCCCTGAAGTCCTCGTAGCGGACGTCCTCGCGGCCGCTGTCGATGATCCCGAAGCTGCCGCGCAGGTTCCACAGGGACCAGCCCCAGCCGGCTTCCTTCCACAGGGAGAGCTCATCGGCCATCCACGCGAGGCACACGTCGTGCGGCGTCTTGTTGTTGCAGCCCCATTCCCCGACGTGGACCGGCACGCCGTGGTCGGTCACCGGCTTCCACCACGTGATGTCCTCCAGCCGCAGCTTCTCCTTGTTCCAGAGCACGCCGTGCTTGTCCACCATGGGCCAGGTCGGCACCTCCAGCGACTCGAACTCCGCGGCCGGCACCCACCCGGCCTTATAGTGGCTGATCATCTTCGGCTGGTAGTCGTGCGAGCTCTGCACGATGCCCTCGTCGATGAGCCCGACGACCGGCGTCTGGCCGATGTCGGCGCCGTTGGCGAAGATCAGCCGGTCGGGGCTCTTCTCGCGTATGGCCGCTATCAGGGTCTTGCAGATCTTCACGTAGGGGGCCTGGTCCTTCATGAACGGGGGCTCGTTGATCAGGTCGAAGCTCAGGCGCGACGCGGGGACGTCCCTGTAGCGCTCGGCCAGGTAGGCCCAGTGGTGGCTCGCGGCGTCCAGGGCGCGCGCCATGGAGTCGGGGGTGCTGTCGAAGAGCTGGTAGGGCTCGAGCTCGCGCCCGTTGACGCAGTAGCCCGGGATCCGGTGGACGCACATGCTGATGTGGATGCCGTGCTGCCTGCCGAGCTCGAGCGCGCGGTCGAGCGGCGCGAGCGCGTCGGGGTCGATCGTCATCCAGTCCTTCGGGCTGGACCACTGCCAGTAGGAGAGGGGTAGGCGGGCGAAGTCGAACCCCCATCCCCGCATCCACTCGAAGTCGCTCTCCCTGTAGGGGTGGCCCCGCCGGGGCCCGTTCATCTCGGTCAGGTTGAACCCGCGCCAGCGCGGGATCTTCGGCTGGCGCCGGGCGGCCGGCGAGACGGCGCAGGCGGGGAGCAGCGCGCCGGCGGCGGCGGCGCTGGAGAGCTGGAGGAATTCGCGGCGTGTCATGGGGGTTTAGTGTACGGACTTTGCGGGCATCCCCGGGTGGGCGGCCTCCCCGGCGAGGCCAGCGTCGGCGAGCCCGGGGCTCGCCGTCGCATCCAGGGCATACTTGAAATAGTCGGGGGGATTGGGGCCCCAGGTGACGCTGCAGTCCCTGAAGGTGACGCCCGACGCGTTGTTCAGGAGGAACCCGCTGGTCGGGATGTCGCGCAGGCCGCCGCGGTCGTTGGGCCTCAGGTCCTGCTGGCCGCCCGGGAACTCCGCGGGCGCCGTGATGTGGATCGAGACCCGGTCGAAGGAGATGCCCTCGATGTGGCCAGGGTCGTCGGCGAAGACGACGGCGCCGTTCTCGGAGTTGCAGATGAGGTTCGAGAACCGGATGTCGCGAATCACGCCGAGCCGGCTGTGCGCGGTCCAGGGAAGGGCGGCGATCTGGATCGGCTCGCCGCGGCCCCACCACTTCGGGTCGAAGATCCTGGTCTCGATGATGAGGTTCGAGAAGAGCACGCGCTCGATGCTGCCCTCCAGGCTGAGGCGAACCGCGACGCCGCGGTGGCTGTCCTTGATCACGCAGTCGCTGACGACCACGTCCCGGATGGGGCCGCCGACGTCGCACCCGAGCACGATGCCGCTCGAGCGCGACCGAAGGTTGCACCCGGATATCACCACGTTCTCGCAGGGGCGGCTGACGCCCTCGCTCAGCGGGGCGGTCTTCAGCGAGATGCAGTCGTCGCCCGTCGAGATATCGCACCCGCGCAGGCGCACGTTGGACGACCAGTCGATGTCGATGCCGTCGTTGTTCGGCATCCGCAGGTCGCCGTCGATGCGAAGACCGTCAATGAGCGCGTCGTCGCAGCCCTGCAGCCTCAGCGTCCAGAACGCCGAGTTCGTGAGGGAGAACTCGCTCAGGAGGATGTGCGTGCAGTTCCTGAGGACGACCGCGAAGGGACGCAGCTCGACGCTGGTGTAGATGGTGGGGCCGACGGCCGTCACGTACGCCATCTCGTTTCCGTCGATGCGCCCGGGGCCCGTGATCGCGATGTCGTCGGCGCCGTCGGCATAAACGATGACGCCCAGCTTCGGGGGCGGGCCCGGGTCGAACGTGACCGGCAGGCTTGAGAAGCGCGTGAAATCGGCGTGGTGCGGGCTGCCCTGGAGCAGCGCGCCCCGCTCCAGGTGGAGGTCGACATGGCTCTTCAGGACGATCGTCGCGATCGTCAGCCTCACTCCGGCGGGGACGACCACGCGGCCCCCGCCGTGGTCGCTGCAGGCGTCGATGGCCCGCTGAATCGCGGCGGTGTCCGTAGGAATTCCGGCGCCCGTGGCCCCGTAATCCACCACGTTGAAGGAGGCCGGCCCGGGAGCCGGCGCGGCGGCCAGGGCCACGGCGGGCACAAGCGAAAGGAGGAGGCAGCGGAAAGACATGGATGCGGGGATTCCCGGGGGATCGGGGAGGGCCGGTCTTGAAGCCCTGGATTTCTCTCCACTTAAGGCGCTTATTTACACCGAGATGTCAAACCGTGGGTTGATATGTCGGCCCAGGGTTCAGCGGAGTCCGCAGCCTTGGGTCCGACATGCAGGCACCTTGGTGTAGAACGGCTTCTCAAGTTTCTGGCAAAGGATCTCATTAACATCCCATTCGCTTGCGGATAGTCTGACCCTGTCCTCTTCACCCCTTCCGGGCCGTACCCCCCTGCGCCTCGCGCGGACATCGGCCCGGCGACCCCATATCCTATCCATGAAGCTCAAGATTGTCGGTCCGGCCCTGCCCAACATCCCTTGGGAGGCCAAGGCGGCGGGTAATCCCGATGTCGCCTGGCGCTACAGCGCGAATCCCGTGGTCGGCCGCCGGCCCCTTCCCCGCGTGACGGGCATCTACAACAGCGCGGTCGTGCCGTGGAAGGGCGGGTTCATCGGCGTGTTCCGTACCGAGGGCATGGACCGGATCCCGCACCTGCACGTCGGGCGCAGCCCCGACGGGCTCAAGTTCACCTTCGAGCCCAAGCCGATCGACCTGAAGTGCGACGATCCCGAGGTCCGCAGGTTTGAGTACGCGTACGACCCGCGGGTCACGCTCGTGGACGGGGTCCACTATGTCACCTGGTGCAACGGCTACCATGGCCCGACGATCGGCATCGCGCGGACGACGGACTTCGTCCACTTCGAGCAGCTCGAGAACGCATTCCTGCCCTACAACCGCAACGGGGTCCTGTTCCCGAGGAAATTCGGCAAGAATTTCCTGATGCTGAGCCGCCCCTCGGACACCGGGCACACGCCCTTTGGCGACATCTTCGTGAGCGAGAGCCCGGACCTCGTCTATTGGGGAAAGCACCGCCACGTGATCGGCCGCGGGGGCCCGTGGTGGCAGGGCACCAAGATCGGCGCCGGCCCGTCCCCGATCGAGACCAGCGAGGGATGGCTCCTCTTCTACCACGGGGTCACGACCACCTGCAACGGCTTCGTCTACTCCATCAGCGCGATGCTGCTGGACCTTGAGAGACCCTGGGAGGTCATAGCCTGCGCGAACCAGCCGATCATCGTGCCCGAGGCGCCCTACGAGCTCACGGGGTTCGTCCCCGGGGTCTGCTTCCCCGTCGGGTGCCTGTGCGATTCCGCGACCGGAAGAATCGCGATGTACTACGGCGCGGCCGACACGTTCACCGCCCTCTGCTTCTGCGACGCGCAGGAGATCGTCGACTTCATCAAGGACAACCCGCTGAAGGTCTGATCCCCCGGGGCGGCCGGGGGCGCCGCCGAACTTGCCTCACGGAATGGATGCTTGCACTGTCGCGGGGTGACGAAGAAGCCCCATGTGCTCCTGATTTTCCTCACCCGGTTCGAGGAGAGCATGGCCATGCTGAAGGGGATCGCGCACTTCGAGCGCACCCACCACCTCTGGACGGCGTTCCACGACGACCAGGCGATCTCGGAGACGGACACCCGCTGGCTTCGCAGCAAGAAATGGCAGGGCGTCATCAGCCGGCACACGACTCCCGAGCTCGCCAGCGCCTGCGCCGAGCTGAAGATCCCCCTCGTGGACCTGAACGACGTGGAGCCGTATCCCGGGGTCCCGAAGATCAGGCCTGACAATGTCGGCATCGGGCACCTCGGGGCGGAGCACTTCATCGAGAGGGGCTACCAGAAGTTCGGCTTCGCGGGCTTCTCCAACCTCCTCTGGTCGCGCGAGCGGCGCGACGGGTTTGTCGAGGCGGTGCGCCTCGCCGGACGCGAGTGCGCCGTGTACGACGTCGTGTACCCCGGCGACGCCACGCCCTTCTGGGAGGAGGAGGAGATCGGCAAGCTGAGCGCGTGGGTGAGGGAGCTGCCGAAGCCCATCGGCGTCATGGCCTGCGTCGACCTGCGCGCCCAGCAGCTTGTCAGCGCGGCGCACGCCGCCGGCATCCTTGTGCCCGAGGAGGTGGCGGTGCTCGGGGCCAACAACGACACGATCCGCTGCGAGCTGGCGGACCCGGCGCTCTCAAGCGTCGCGCCGAACGCCTTCCAGTCGGGGTATCGCGCGGCGGCCCTCCTGCGCGACCTCATCGGGGGGCAGAAGCCGACGGTGATCGACCAGCGGGTAGAGCCGCTCGGCGTCGTGACCCGCCACTCGACCGACGTGCTCGCCGTCGAGGATCGCAACGTCGCCGCGGCGCTCAGCTTCATCCGCGAGCAGGCGTGCCATGGGATCACCGTGGAGCAGGTCCTGCAGCACGCCCACGCCTCGCGCAGCCAGATGGAGCGCAAGTTCCGCCAGTATATCGGGCGCTCCCCGCAGTCCGAGATCCGGCGCGTCCAGCTCAGGAAGATCCGGCAGCTCCTGCTCGAGACGGATTTCCCCCTGAAGCGTATTGCAGAGCTCACGGGGTTCGAGCACATGGAGTACATGTGCGTGCTCTTCAAGCGGGAGACCGGCATCCCGCCGGGCATCTACCGCGTGAGGATGCAGGACAAGGCCACCGTCGAGGCGGCCCCCGCCGAGAGCCATTCCTGACCCCCTTTAGACCCCCCATGACCCACCCACACCCCCTCCGTCTGCTCGCTGGATTGCTCCTGGCCCACGCCGCCGCGGCCGGCCCCAAGCCGATCGAGTTCGACTTCATCGTCCCGGACAGCCCGGCGACCCAGAACCCGTACGCCCGCGAGATCTGGGCGGAGGTCGTGACCCCGGGGGGCCAGAAGCTCACGCTCCCGGCCTACTACGCCGACGCGGGGCAGTTCGCCGTGCGGGCACGGCCCGACGAGCTGGGTGCCTACACGTTCGGAGCCGTGTCCGAGACGACGCTTGGCATCCACAAGACGGATGTCGTCGTCAGCCTCCTTTCGCCGGCGGTGGTCCAGAACACGGCGAGGACCCGCCTGCCCGCGATCCAGGCCGACCCGAAGGACTCGCGCAGGCTGGCCCGCGCCGACGGGCTCCCCTACCTGCCGGTCGGCGCGAACCTCGCCTGGGCGCCGGACGGCGTGGCCGACAGGGTCGGCTACTACGAGGCCGCGTTTCCCGCCTTCGCCAAGGCCAACCTGAACTGGATGAGGATCTGGATGGCGCACTGGGACGGGCTCAACCTGGACTGGCTGCCGGCCTACATGGGCGCGTCGCCGAAGCCGGGCACCATCAGCGCCGAGGTGGCCGAGAACTGGGACAGGATACTCGCCTCGGCCGAGGAGAACGGGGTCTACGTCCAGGTCGTCCTGCAGCACCACGGGCAGTACACGACCGCGAACGACTCCAACTGGGCCGAGAACCCCTGGAACGCGGCCAACCCCGGGGGCTTCCTCGCCGCTCCCGAGGATTTCTTCACCGACCCCAATGCGCGGATCATCACGCTGATCAAGTACCGCTACATCGTCGCGCGCTGGGGCTGGTCGCCCGCGGTGGTGGCGTGGGAGCTCTTCAACGAGGTCCACTGGACGGACGCGATGCGCAAGGGCCACGAGGCCGAGGTCGCGCGCTGGCACAGCGACGCGGCCACATACCTGCGCCTGGTCGACGTCTACGGTCACCTCATCACCACGAGCACCGAGAACCTGCGCAGCCCCATCTACGAGAAGATGGACTACTACCAGCCTCACCTCTACGCGGCCAACATGATCGCGGCGGCGCGCTCCTACGAGACGCCGCCCGCGGCGCTCCACAGGCCCGTGTTCTACGGCGAGGAGGGCGACGACCACCAGCCGGTGACGGACGAGGTGAAGAAGTCCGGCCTGAACCTCATCCCGACGGTGTGGGCGAGCATCATGGGCCAGGGCGAGATGGCGGCCCAGCCGTGGGACGGGTGGCATCTCCTCGAGCTGGGCAAGCTGGACGAGCTGGGGGCGGTGTTCCGCTTCCAGGCCATCAACCGGGTCGCCACGCAGGCGGACATGAAGCCCTTCTCCTGCGTCGTGGAGTGCAAGGAGCGCTTCCCGATGCGGATCGTCGCGGGGCAGTTCTGGCAGCACCGGCCCGCCCCGGACTTCTCCTACCCCGTGGACGGCACGGAGCCGATCGAGGCGGGCGATGTCCCCTCGACCCTCGTGGGCTCGGCGGCCAGCCGGGCCGAGGGCTTCCCGGGCCAGGCCACCTATCACCTGAACCTTCCCCGTCCCACGCTCATGGCCGCCCACGTGTATTCGGTGGCCGAGGCGGGCGGCGGCCTGAGCGTGAGCGTCGATGGCAAGGTGGTCGCGAGCCACCAGTGGGCCGCGGGCAAGGGCGAGCCCGGACGCCCCAACCTCGAGTTCGCGGTGCCCGCGGGAGAGCATGCCGTGCTCCTCTCGAACACCGGCCCGGACTGGGTGGGGATCTCGGCGATCGACATCGGCATCGACACACCGGCCCTGGCTCTGATCGGCCGCCGCAACGACCACTTCATCGAGGCATGGGTCTGGAACAAGCCGAACCTCTACATCGCCACCACGTATCCCCCCGTCACCGGCACGGTCGACCTCGACAACGTGCCCGCAGGGACGTGGAAGGTCACCTGGTGGAACACCCAGAAGGGCGTGGCGGCCGAGTCCAAGGTCGTGGTGCACGCCGGTGGAATGCTGAGGCTCGAGACGCCCCCGATCGACCGCCACGCGGCGTTTGTCCTGACGCGCTCCCCGTAGCCCCGCCTACTCGGAGGAGACCAGGGCCAGCGCGAGGAGGAGGTCGCCCGGGGCCTGGGCGTTCGACTCCTCGAGCGACTGGGAGAGGGCCGCGGCGATCGCCTTTGCGTTTCGGGCGCCGGCCGGCAGCGCCAGGGACTCGGCGGACGGCGGGTCGTCGGCCAGGAACGGCCGGATGAAGAACCCGGCCCCCAGGGGGGCCTGCGCGCCGAAATAGGCGCCGCTGGCCGGGTCGAAGAACCGCACGTTCAACTGGGTGAGCAGGCCCTTCGCCAGCCCGGTCGCCGTCTTGTCCTTCGAGACCCGCGCGTAGTCGCGGCACCCGAGCGCCAGCGCGGCGTAGTCGAACGCGTCGGCCGGCTGCTCGGACCCGGCGAACCGGCGCAGCGTCCCGTCCGGCGACAGGACGAAATTCTTACGCACGGCCTCTAGGGCGTGCCGCGCGGCGACAATGTAGGACGGCTTGCCCAGCTGCGAGCCCGCCCGCGTGAGGGCGCTCAGCAGGAGCCCGTGGGCCCCGGCGCTGGCCCTGTCGTCCCGCGGCGGGGCGGGGCGGCGGTCGCGCGCCGCGAGAAGGAGGGACGCGTCCTTGGCGTCCTGGACGTCGGCCTCGGCCTTCGAGCGCAGGATATTCCTGTGGGCATACTGGGCCGAGGGATCGTCGGCCTGCGCCACGTTGCCGTCGGCCATCACGCCGTGGTCGGCGTCAAACGCCGCCGCGTCGTCGCCCAGGATCCCGTCGACCTCGGCCTTGGTCCAGGTGAAATACCCGGCGTTCTCGTCGCCCGTGGCGTCCACGGCGGACGCGAACGTGCCGTCGGGGTTCGAGAGCCGGCCGAGCGCGAAATCGAGGGCCCCAGACGCGCACTGGCCGAAGGACTTCGCGTCGGCGCCCTTGGCCGCGTCAAGGAACGCGAGCGCGATCCGCGCCTGGTCGGAGAGCGTCTTCTGCGGGTAGGGGATGTGCCAGGCCGCGTCGGCGGCGTGCCGGAAGAAGCCGCCGTCGAGCGGGTCGCGGACGGCGCTCGTGGCCAGGGCGCGCAGCGTCCGCTGGGCGGCGTCGCGGTCCGCCGGCGATTGCAGCAGCATGAAGCGGACGAGCTCCGGCTCCGGCGAGCGGGGCACGTCCCCAAAGCCGCCCTGCTGCGGGTCGAAGGCGGCCAGCCACGCGGCGGCTGAGGCGGCGAGGCGCGCGCGCGTCTTCTCCAGGTTCCATGCCGCCGGGGCCGATGGCTGGAGCGGGGGGGCAAGCTGCGTGACTGACTCGCCCGCCCTTTTCCGGCACCCGGCGGGATTTGTCGCCCAGGCGGTCTGCGCCTGGTTCGCGAGCTTCAGGAATCCCGGCGCGCCCCAGTCCTCCGACGGCGAGAGGTAGGTCGCCCCCTCGTAGGGCTGGAACTCCGGCGTGAGCCATACGTTCAACGGCCAGCCCGTCAGCTGCTTAAGGTTGCTCACGTACGCCTCGTAGAGGGCGGCCACGTCGGGGCGCTCGTCGCGGTCGACGATCACGCAGACGAACTGCTTGTTGAGCCAGTCCGCGTTCTTTGCGTTCGCGAAGGTCTGGCGGCGCATCGCGCCGGAAAGCTCGCTCGTGAAGGAGCCGATGAAGAGGAACACGGGCCTTTGCTCGGCCGCCGCCCGGGCGAACGCCGCGTCGCCCCACGGCATCCAGTCGACGGGGCTGCTCACGAAGCCCTTGAGGAAGGCGGAAGGCTCGCCCCGCAGGCGCTCCGCCGCCCGGGCGCCGATCGCGCCCGCCATGAGGCAGGGAAGAAGAAGGTACCGAAGCGTCTTGTTCAAAGGGAGTATCGTGCCAGGGCGGGGAGCCCCGGGCAAACGCGATTGCCGTCCGCTATTAGGCCGTGATTTGCCCGTTTGCGTCAACCCCACAGGACCCTGCGCCCACGAACGGTTTGCAGGGAGCCGGGCCCGGTGCTACAGGTGGCGCCCATGAATCCCCACAAAGGACAGAGCCTGCTGCGCGCAGGCGCTCCCCTGGCGAAGGCCCGGGCCGCCCTCATCCTCATCCACGGGCGGGGGGCCACGGCGGACGACATCCTCGGGCTGGGGGAGGAGGCCTGCGAGGGCATCGAGGGCGTGGCGCTCCTCGCTCCCCAGGCGGCGGGCAACACATGGTATCCCCAGCGCTTCCTTGCCCCGCTCGCCGAGAACGAGCCCTTCCTGGGCTCGGCGCTCGGTGTCGTCGCCGGCCTCGTGGCCGATATCGCGCGGGCGGGGCTCGCCCCCGAGAGGGTCATGCTGATCGGCTTCTCGCAGGGCGCCTGCCTTTCCCTTGAGTTCGCGGCGAGGAACCCGCGCCTCTACGGCGCGGTTGTCGGGCTGAGCGGGGCGCTCATCGGCCCCCCGGGTTCCCCCCGGCCGAAGCAGGGAAGCCTTGCCGGGACCCCGGTCTACCTGGGGTGCAGTGACCGCGACGCCCACATCCCGCTCGCGAGCGTGGAGGAGAGCGCGGGGATCCTCGCCGGGATGGGCGCCCGCGTCACGAAGTCCATTTTTCCCGGGATGGGGCACACCGTGAACGCCGAGGAACTCTCGGCGGTGCAGGGCCTCGTGCGCGGCCTCGCCCCGGGCGTCTGACCTTGATCCCGGGTCGCGCGGCGCCCAATACTTCCGGCCCCGCCACTCCCGACACCCAGGCGCCGTTCGCGCCGAAGCCCCCTTCGTTCCCATGTCGCCCCACGTCCTCTCGATCGTCTCGCCCCACCTGCCCCTCATGCCGGCCCTCTTCTGCATGTTCGCCGTGGGCGCGGTCAGCTCGGCCCGGGCCGCGGACCAGCCGGGCCCGGTCGGGGTGTTCGACCAGCACGCCGACGTGGGCGGCGTGGCGATCCCGGGAAGCGCCGCGTTCGACAGGGACTCCCAGGAATACCTCCTCTCTGCGTCGGGCTACGACATGTGGGCCGACCACGACGAGTACCAGTTCGCCTGGAAGAGGGTGAAGGGAGACTTCATCATCCAGGCGGCCACCGAGTTCCTCGGCGCGGGCACGGACCCGCACAGGAAGATGGGGCTGATCGTCAGGGCCACGCTCGACCCTCGGTCGGCGCACGTGAACGCGTGCGTCCATGGGAACGGGGGCGCGGCCCTCCAGTTCCGCAGGGCGGACGGGGCGGCCACGGACGAGATCCACATCAGGGTTGAGGGTCCGGACGTCCTGCAGCTGGAGCGCTCCGGAAAGAAGTTCATCATGTGCGCCGCGCACCACGGCGACACCTTCACGACGCAGGACCTCGAGGGGATGGAGCTGCCCGACGAGGTCTACGTCGGCATCTACGTCTGCGCGCACAACAACACGCTCCTTGAGCGGGCCATCTTCAGGAACGTGAGGCTCATCAAGCCCGCGGCGCCGGACTTCAAGCCCTACCGGGACTACATCGGCAGCGACATCGAGCTGCTCGACGTGGCGACCGGCGTGCGCAGGACGATCTTTCGCGCGGAGGACTCGCTCCAGGCCCCGAACTGGACGCCCGACGGGCGGTCCCTCGTCTACAACCACAACGGGGCGATGTTCAGCTTCGACCTCGCGACCCTGCGGCCCGCGCCCATCGGCACGGGCGCGCAGGTCCACTGCAACAACGACCACACGCTTTCCTTCGACGGCAGGATGCTCGGGATAAGCAGCGGCTCGCCCTCGATCGTCTACACGCTCCCGATAGGCGGCGGGCGGCCGACCCGGATCACGCCGACGGGCCCCTCCTACCTCCATGGCTGGTCGCCCGACGGGAAATTCCTCCTCTTCACGGGGCAGCGCGACAACAACTTCGACATCTACCGGGTTCCCTCGGCGGGCGGGCCCGAGGTGCGGCTCACCAGCGCGAAGGGCCTGAACGACGGCTCCGAGTACGCGCCCGACGGCAAAACGATCTACTTCAACTCGGATCGCACCGGCAAGATGCAGGTCTGGCGGATGAACGCCGACGGGTCGGGCCAGGCCCAGGTGACGGACGACGCCTACAACAACTGGTTCCCCCACGTCTCGCCCGACGGCAAGACGATCCTGTACATCAGCTTCCCGGCCGACATCGAGGCGAACGACCACCCCTTCTACAAGCGTGTGTACCTGCGGCGGATGCCGGCGGGCGGCGGCAAGTCCACGGTGGTGGCGTACCTTTACGGCGGCCAAGGGTCGATCAACGTGAACTCCTGGTCGCCGGACAGCCGGTCGGTGGCCTTTGTCAGCAACTCCGCCTCGTTCTGACCGGCTCTAGGGGAGGTCGGAGGTGCTCCAGCCGCCGCCGAGGGCCTGGATCAGCGCCACGCTCGAGTTGAGCCTGTTCTGCTCAATACCCAGCGCCGTCTCGCGGTTGGTCAGCTCGGTGACCTCGGCGGCCCCGACCGTGGTGAAATCGACGGTGCCGGCATTGTACTCGTTCAGGGCGATCTGCGAGGCCTGCGTCGCCTCGGCGACCGCGGCGTCCTCGACCTTCGCCTCGTCCCCGAGGATGCGCAGCCCGGCGAGGTTGTCCTCAACCTGCTGGAGGGCGGTGAGCACGGTCTGGCGGTAGTTCGCCGCGCTCGACTCGTAGGCTGCGCGCGCGGACTGCGTGAGGTCGTGGCGCTGGCCCCAGTCGAGGAGGGTATCCGCGGCCTGCGCGCCGAGCGTCCAGAACCTGAACGGCGCGGAAATGAGGCTGCCGAGCGGCGAGCCCTCGTACCCGGCGGCGCCCGAGATGCTGAGCGTCGGGTAGTAGGCCGCGGCCTGTATGCCGATCCTCGCGTTGGCCGCAATCGCCTGGCGCTCTGCGGCGGCGATGTCGGGCCTGCGCTCAAGGAGCGTGGAGGCCAGCTGCGGCGGGATCTGGGGAAGCGTGAGGCCGGTACCGTCTATCCTCGCGATGGAGAAGTCGGACGGCGCCTTGCCGACAAGGACCGCG
>Ga0265319_1000719_pt1 | contig 21675 bp, 24 predicted proteins | sample 4824metaG_FD_192443 | JGI IMG/M metagenome (GOLD analysis project Ga0265319, IMG submission 192443) | Rhizosphere microbial communities from Carex aquatilis grown in University of Washington, Seatle, WA, United States - 4-8-24 metaG | ecosystem: Host-associated > Plants > Roots > Rhizosphere >...
GTCGCCGCGGCTTCCACCGGCCTCGGCACCGCGATGGTCAGCCTCGAGTCCTCCAAGCTCGAGTCCGAGCAGCTGCTCGCCCAACGCGGCTGGTAGGCCCGGTGCTCCCGTCACGCACGCACGCCGCGGCGACGCCGCCGTCATGACCGCCGCCGCGGTCCCGGACGGCTGGTTCGACCGCACCGTCACCGAGGTCGATCCCGAGATCGCCGCCGTGCTGCGCGGCGAGCTCGAGCGCCAGCAGCAGAAGCTCGAGCTGATCGCCTCCGAGAACTTCGTCGCGCGCGCGGTGCTGGAATGCCAGGGCAGCGTGCTGACGAACAAGTACGCCGAGGGCTATCCGGGCAGGCGCTACTACGGCGGCTGCGAGTGGGTCGACGTCGCCGAGCAGCTCGCGATCGACCGCGCGAAGGCGCTCTTCGGCGCCGCGCATGCGAACGTCCAGCCGCACTCCGGCGCGCAGGCCAACGCGGCCGTCTACCACGCGCTGCTGGCGCCCGGTGACTGCGTCATGGGGCTTCGGCTCGACCACGGCGGCCACTTCACCCACGGGAAGGGCGACAACCTCTCGGGGCGCCTCTACGAGATCGTCCCGTACGGCGTCGAGCGCGACAGCCGGCTGATCGACATGGACCGCGTCGCCGCGATCGCGCGCGAGACGCGGCCGAAGCTGATCGTCGCCGGCTGGTCGGCCTACCCGCGTCAGCTCGACTTCGCCGCCTTCCGCGCGATCGCCGACGAGGTGGGTGCGCTGCTGATGGTCGACATGGCGCACTTCGCCGGGCTCGTCGCCGGCGGCGTGCACCCCTCGCCGGTGCCCTACGCCGACGTCGTCACGACGACGACCCACAAGACGCTCGGCGGCCCCCGCGGCGGGCTGATCCTCAGCCGCGCCGAGCATGCGCAGGCGGTCGACGCCGCGATCTTCCCGGGCCAGCAGGGCGGCCCGCTCGAGCACGTGATCGCCGCCAAGGCGGTCGCACTGCGGCTCGCCGCCACACCGGAGTTCCGCGCCTGCCAGGAGCGCGCGCTGTCCGGCGCGAAGACGCTCGCCGACGCGCTGGCGGGCGCGCACGAGGACGGTATCGGGCTGTGGTCGGGCGGCACCGACGTGCATCTCGTCGTGCTCGACCTGCGCGACGCGGCGCTCGACGGCCAGCAGGCCGAGGACCGCCTCGGCGCGATCGGGATCACCGCGAACCGCGCGGTCGTGCCGTACGACCCGCGCCGCGCGCCGCACGCCTCGGGCCTGCGGCTCGGCACGCCCGCGCTCGCGACACGCGGCCTGCGAGACGACGACTTCGCGGAGCTCGGCGCGGTCGTGCGCCGCGCCCTCGGCCCGCGCTTCGAGGGCGAGCGTGCGGCGCTGCGCGAGCGCTGCGCCGCGCTCGCGGCACGCCATCCGCTCTATCCGGATCTGACGACGCCGTAGCGCTGGCCGGACGTCTGCGCGCTCACCGTCCCGCGCGCGTCGCGCCGAGCACGATCAGCGTTTTGGTGCCGGTGACTTTGTGGGTGCGGCGGATGCGGTCGACGACGCGCTTGAGGTGGTCGAGGTCTCTGGCGCGGACGCGGACGAGTGCGTCGGGGTCGCCGGCGGTGGTGAATGCCTCGACGACCTCGGTCATGCCGGCGGCGACCGCTTCGATGTCGTCGACCTGGGTCGCGCCGGCGAAGCGCAGCTCGACGAACGCCTCGATGTGACTGCCGAGCCGTGCGTGGTCGAGCACGGCGCGGTAGCCGGCGATGACGCCGATCTCCTCGAGCCGGTCGATGCGGCGCTTGGCGGCGGCGGGGGAGAGGCCGATTTGGCATCCGCACACGCTCAGCTTCCTCGGCGCTGTACGCAACGTCCCGATCACCTGCCTCGGCGTCGACGACTTCGGCCAGTCCGGCGACGTCGAGGACCTCTACCGCTCCTTCGGCATCGACGCCGACACGATCGTCGGCGCCGCACTGGACCTGATCCCATGACCGACATCACGATGCCCAAGCTGTCCGACTCGATGGAGGCGGGCACCATCCTCAGCTGGCTCAAAGCCGACGGCGAGACGGTCGCCGCCGGCGACGAACTCGTCGAGATCGAGACCGACAAGGCGAACATGACGTACGAGTCGCCGGAAGCCGGCACGCTCGCGATCGTCGCAAGCGCCGGCGAGGCGCTGCCGGTGGGCGCGGTGATCGCGCGCGTTGGCGCGGGGGCGGAGGCGCCCGCATCCGTGGCCCCGGCGTTCGAGGTCCCGGCCGCTGCGCCGGCCGCGAACGGGAGTGCCGCGAGCACCGCGGTCGCGGCGACGCCGATCGCGCGGCGGCTCGCGGCCGCGCACGGCGTCGACCTCTCCGCGCTCGCGGGCAGTGGCCCGCGCGGGCGCGTGACGCGCGCCGACGTGGCCGCGGCGGCCGGCATCGCGGCTCCGGCCGCGCCGAAGGCAGCGCCGCTCGCGACTGCCGCGGCGCCGGCTGCTCCCGCCGCCCAGGCCGCCCTCGGTCCGGCTGCTGACGGCGTGGAAGTGCGCGAGCTGTCGCGCCTGCAGCAGGTCGTCGCGCGCCGCATGGCGGAGGCGAAGGCGACGGTGCCGGAGTTCCAGGTGCAGACCGAGGTCGCGATGGACGCCGCACTCGCGCTGCGCGCACAGCTGAAGGCCGCGGCGAGCGAGGGCGGCGTCGTGCCGTCCGTCAACGACCTGATCGTCAAGGCGAGCGCGCTCGCGCTGCGCGAGCACCCGCTCGCCAACGGCTCCTACAAGGACGGCCGCTTCGAGCTGCACCCACGCGTCAACGTCGGCATCGCCGTCGCCGCCCAGGACGCGCTCGTCGTCCCCACCATCACCGACGCCGACACCCGCTCGCTCGGCTCGATCGCCACCGAGGCCCGCCGCCTCGCCGCACGCGTGCGCGACGGGTCGATCACCCCGCCGGAGCTCAGCGGCGGCACCTTCACCGTCTCGAACCTCGGCATGTACGGCATCACCGCGATGAACCCAGTCATCAACATGCCCCAGGCCGCGATCCTCGGCGCCGGCGCCACACGCACCGTGCTCGCCCGCAACACCGACGGCGAGATCACCGACCGCCACCTGATGACCCTCACGCTCACCTGCGACCACCGCATCCTCTACGGCGCCGACGCCGCCCGCTTCCTCGCCACAATCCGCGACCTGCTGGAGGCGCCGCTGAGGTTGGCGCTGTGAGCGCCATCGCCCGCACCGCGGACCGGCCGCTGGCGAGCGACCTCGCCCGGCGCGTGCGCGACGCCTCGCCGCTGATCGCGAGCGTCGTCCTCTCCGCGGACCGTGACGGCCTCGTCGCACATGTGCGCCTCGACCCGGTGCTGGTCGACGCACGAGCAGGCCAACAGGGACTGTCCGACCGCTCCGTCGACGCCGCCGCGACCGATCCGCGCGTCCGGCGCGTGATCGAGCACGCGATCGCGGACGCCAATGCCGATTGCCCTGTTGCCGGGCGGATCGTGCGCCACGAGATCTCGACGGACTGACTCGCGGGCGCCGTCAGCGATGCGGCTGCGGATCTCGCCGGAGGATGGCATCGACGGTGAGAGCGCAGCGATCTGTCGCGGCATTCGCGCGGTGTCGTCAGCGCTTGGCCTGAGTACCGTGGTCACCACGGCCATGGACCCCGACTTCTACGGCGATCCACCGGTCGCTAATGGGACCGAATCGTTCCCCCGCTATGAACCCGCGGTCGGCCGGAGCCGCACCTCGACCTGGGCTGCCGCTCCCCCGCTCCCCCGCGTCAGCGGCGGTTGTCGTGGAGCTCGATGTGGGCGTGGTTGCCGGGGGCGGCGGCGAGGCGTGTGTCGCAGGTGACGAGGGGGATGTCGAGTGCTTCGGCGAGGGCGACGAAGGTGGCGTCGTAGGCGGTGAGGTTTTCGCGCAGTTCCCAGACGCGGTCGTTGAGTGGTTCGTGGGGGTAGCGCACGAGGGTGAGGTCGGAGAAGTCGGTGCGGGCGTCGTGGGCGCGTTCGGCGCTGATCTGTCCTTTGCGCAGGAGGCGGCGCAGCGCGTGGAGCACTTCGGTGTCGATCAGGTGTGGGGCGTGGAGGTCGCCGTCTTCGGCGAGGCGCTCGACGAGTCCTGGGGCGGGGTCGTGGGCTGCGAGTGCTTCGAGCACTGCCGAGCTGTCGACGACGAGCACGAGGGTGTCAGGCGCGGTCGCGGCCGGAGCGGATCGCCGCGACGATCGCTCTGCTCGACGCGCCGCCGGCGCGCGAACGGGCTCGCTGCAGCAGCTCAGCGACGGGCGGGCGCTGCGCTGCGCGCTCGAGCTCGCCGAGCGCGAAGTCTGAGAGCGAGACGCCGGCGGCCGTGGCGCGGGTGCGCAGGGCGCGGTGGACGTCGTCTGGGACGTTGCGGACCTGGATCGTCTTCATGATGCGAGTGTAGCGATCAGCATGCGTGACACCCAAACTGCATGCGCGCTCGTGTCCTGACCTCCGGCTCCGGCTCAGCACCGCGAACCGCCCAGGTTTCTTCGGGCTCGTTCGCGTCTGTTCGCGCTTGTTCGCACCGGTTCGCTCGCCTCCTCGGTCCAGCTGTCTCCAGCGCAGCCTTCTTCTCGATGACCTGGCCACCGGGTCCCTCTTGCGGCCGGAGGTCAGGCGTCGGTCGTGTGCATCAGAACCCGAATAGCCGCGAACGGCACCGAATAGCTCCGAACGGCGACCCGGGGCAAGTCCTTTACGAGGAGCGGACGCTTGCGGGATGGATGGCGAGCGCCTTGGAGACGAGGTCGCGGTCGTCGCAGCTGACGAGGCGGCGGTCGGCTTGGTCTGCCGCTGCCGCATACGCCGCGTCGTAGACCGAGATCGTGTGCTGCTCAGCGAGTTCGGCGGCTCGTTGGAGGAGCGCGGCGGTCGACTTGATCACGCCGCCGTCCTCGGCGATTCGCTCGACCGCGGCGAGCAGCGCGGCCACGGTCCCGGGGGCGCGCCACGCGCGAACGGCGACGTTGGCCACTTCGTAGCGGACGAGGTCCAGCGTTGTGAGGGTGAGGCTCGGATCGACGAGGAGCGCGCTTGCCGGCCGGTGGTGATCGTCCTCAGGGTCGAACGCGGCGAGCACGACGCTCGCGTCGAGCAGCAGCGTCGTCACTGGCCGGGTCGCGTTGCCTTGACCTGCTCGGCGGCGCTGCCGCCGTGGGGGGAGGCGGCGGCGAGCAGCTTCTGCATGGCTGCCGCGCGGTCTGCGCGGCGGCGCCGCAGGGCGGCGTCGGCGAAGTCCCGCATGACCGCGCTGCGGGTGCTGCCGGTGCGGCTGGCCTCGGCGTCTACCTCGGCCAGGAGATCCTCGGGCATCGAGACCATGACCTTTGCCATGGCCACAGTATACCTGGGTATACCGACTGACGGCAATCCGACCACCTCGACGCTGCTCGTCTCGGACCTCCATCCGTTGGTGGCGCCGGCAGAGCAACGCAGTCTCGCCGACCGCGCAGCGACCGAACCCCGGTCGTCGCTGCGAAGCTGCGCTGCGCAGGGATGCGTACCCGCAACGCTCGCTCTCGTCCCATCGCGCCCTCAGGCCCGCGACAGCTCCAGCCGCGAGACGATCTCCTCGGCGATCGCGAGCGAGGACGTCGCGCCTGGCGATGGGGCGTTGCGGATCCAGGCGACGCGAGTGTCGCCGCCGATGCGGAAGTCGTCGACCAGCGCGCCGTCGCGGTCGACCGCCTGCGCGCGCACGCCGGCGCCGGCGCGCACCGCGTCGCCGATCCGCAGCTCGGGCACGTAGCGGCGCGCCTCGTCGACGAACACGGCCTTCGACAGCGAGCGCTTGACCTCGTCCACGCCGGCGCGCCAGTGTCTGCCCATCAGCCGCCAGGTGCCGGGCCACGCGAGCGTCTCGGCGAGGTCGCGGCCGTCGACCGTGCTGCGCCTGTAGCCCTCGCGCGCGAACGCGAGCACGGCGTTGGGGCCGATCAGCACCGAGCCGTCGACCTTCTTCGTCAGATGGACGCCGAGGAACGGCAGCGCCGGGTCCGGCACCGGGTAGATCAGGCCGCGCACCAGCTCGCGGCGCTCGGGCCGCAGCGCCCAGTACTCGCCGCGGAAGGGGACGATCCGCGGCGCGGCGTCCTCGCCCGATCTGCGCGCGAGGCGGTCGGCCTGCAGGCCGGCGCAGACGATCGCGCGGTCGGCGCGCAGCTCCGAGCCGTCGGCCAGCTCGACGCCGGCGCCGCCGGCCGCCGCCCGCACGCGCGTGACCTCGACCCCGGTGCGGACGCTCCCGCCGCGCTCGGTCAGCTCGCCGGCGAGCGCGAGCGCGACGGCGCGGAAGTCGGTGATCGCTGTCTCGGGCGAGTGCAGCGCGGCGATCCCGGCGGCGTGCGGCTCGACCTCGCGCAGCTGCGCCGCGTCGAGCCGCCGCAGGCCCGGCACGCCGTTGGCGTGGGCGCGCTCGGCGAGCCGCTCCAGGCGCGGCAGCTCGGCCTCGTCGATCGCCACGACGAGCTTGCCGCAGGCCTCGTAGGGGAGGCCGCGCTCGGCGCAGAAGTCGCGCAGCAGCGCGACGCCGCGGCGGCACAGGCGCGCCTTCAGCGAGCCCGGCTCGTAGTAGATGCCGGCGTGCACGACGCCGGAGTTCGTCGCCGTCTGGTGCAGGCCGAGCTGCGGCTCCTTCTCCAGCACGGTGACCTCGGCGCCCGGCTGCTCGCGCGCGATCAGGCGCGCGGTCGCGAGGCCGAGGATGCCGCCGCCGACTACCGCGACGCGCATCGCGCCCGCCTCCTGCGATGCGCGCGTGCGCTCATCGCCGGGATTCTGCCGCCCTGCGCCGGCGGGCGGATGCTCAGCCGCCGGCGCGTGCGCCCGCCGCGATCCGCGCCAGCGCGCGGACGCTGTGGCCGAGGCCCTCGGGCAGCGCCGCCGACGGCGAGGCGCCGGGGTGCCCGCGCGCGACGCGCACGCGCAGCACGCGCGGCCGCGTGTGGAAGCGCAGCGGCGGGGCCAGCCGCACCGCCTCGCCGTCGATGCCGGCGGGCACGTCGCCCTCCGCGCCGACCTCGAACGCCGGTGCGCTCCACTCGCGCCACGGGCGCCGCGAGCCGCGGTCGTCGCCGTCGCCGTCGCCGTCGTCCGCGCCGCCGCCCGAGCCGCCCGCGACCGCGATTCCCAGCACGCGCTCGTCGAGCCGCGGGCGCGTGCCCGAGCCGATCGCGCGGCCCAGCCGGTAGCGGTTGTTGGAGACGAGGATCGCGGCTGCGGCGCGCTGCTCGCGGCCGCCGGGATCGGTCCAGCGCAGGTCGAGCCCCGGGCCGCCGGGGCCGAGCGCGTCCGGGAGCGTGCCGAACAGCGTGCGCAGCTTCGCCTCGCGGTAGCCGGGCCGCTGCACCGCCTCGGCGTAGAGCCCCAGCGAGACGTTGTTGACGAACACGCGCCCGTTGACCTCCGCCAGGTCGACGCGGCGCTCGCCGCCGTCGACGAACGCGTCGAGCGCGCCGACGACGTCGTCGCGGTCGACGCCGAGGTCGAGCGCGAAGTGGTTGCGCGTGCCGGCCGGGATGCACGCGTAGGGCAGGTCGTGCTGCGCCGCGATCGCCGCGACGACCGCCTGCGAGCCGTCGCCCCCGGCCATCGCCAGCCCGTCCGCGCCGTCGGCGACCGCCGTGCGCGCGAGCTGCTCGAGATCCTCGCCCAAACGCAGCTCGACCGGCTCGATGCCGCGCGCCCGCGCCTCGTCGGCCAGGCGGAAGCGCTGCGCCTTGCCGTCGCCGGACTTCGGGTTGTAGAACAGCACCGGGCGCTGCGGCGGCGGCTGCGGCGGGAGCTGCACGCGCGTCGCGAACGCCACCCGCGCCAGCACGCCGCTCAGCACGAGCGCGCCCACGACGACCGCCTCCTCCAGCAGCCGGTGGTTCAGGAGCAGCACGATCGCCGCGCCGAGCCCGAGCGCGCCGAGCGCGAGCCCGGCGATGCGGAGCGGCCCCGTGCGCAGCGCCCCGTACCAGGCTGCGGCCGCCCCGACCGCGACGCACGCGAGCGCGACCAGGCCGCGCGGGAACGCCTCGACCGCGACGACGACCGCCAGCGCGAAGCCGCCGAAGCCGAACGCGAGCGCGCCGAGCGCCGCCGCCCGCCGGCGCTTCACTGCATCATCCCCTCGTGGACTCCGACGCGGACTCCGGCCCGGCCCTGCGGCTCCTCGCCGGCTGGCGCCGCGACGCCCAGCGCGTCGACGCCGCGCTGTACGCGGCGATCGCCCAGACCCCGACGCCGGCGCTCGACCGCGCGATGGCTCGCCTCTCCCATGCAGCGGACTATTCCCGACTGTCGCTCGTTTGCGCAGCTTTCCTGGCGCGTACGCAGGGTCCGCGCGGGCGGCGGGCCGCCGCCGACGGCCTCGCCGCCGTCGCCGTGACCGCGACGCTCGTCAACCTCGCGGCGAAGCCGCTGGGCCGCCGCCGGCGCCCCGACCGCGAGGCCGAGCGGGTGCCCGTCGCGCGGCACGTGCGGATGCCGATGTCGACGTCGTTCCCGTCCGGGCACTCAGCGGCCGCGTTCGCGTTCGCGACCGGCGCCGCGCACGCGCTGCCGCCGGCCGCGGCCCCGCTGCGAGGGCTCGCCGCGCTCGTCGCCTACTCACGCGTGCACACGGGCGTGCACTACCCCGGCGACGTCGTCGCCGGGGCGCTGATCGGGACGGTGACCGCGCAGCTCACGACGCATGCGCTGGACCGCGTCAGGGTCTCAGCACGATCCGCGTGCGCTGGATGACCTGTCCCTTCGAGAACGACACGGCGACGTAGGTGACGATGCTTCTGCCGGCGGCGAGCTGCTGGCGCGCGACCGGGGTGAGCACGAGCTTCAGGTCGACGATGCCGGCTCTCGGGGCCACGACCGGCTTCGCGTCGGCGACGTGCACGATCCCGACTCTCGGGATCTCCGCCTGGCCGAACGCCGAGACCGTCCCGGGCCCGCCGACGGCGACCGGCAGGACGAGCGCGCCGCGCGTCGCGAGCTGCGACGACGCGGCCGGCGTGATGACGGCCGACGCGAACGCGTGCGGCGAGGGCTTGGCGGTGGTGGCGGTGGTGCCCGAGGGGTGGGTCGCGGTGGTGCCCGCCTTCGGCGTCGTGGTCGTCGCCGCGTGCTGGGCGGTGGTGCCGGCGGCGCTCGCCGACGTCGCCGGGCCGGTCGACGTGCTGCCTCCGCCGCACCCGGCCAACAGGCCGGCGGGCAGCGCGACGAGCACGAGCAGGGGGATCGCTGCGGGGATGTGGTGCCGTCTCATGCGCGGAACCCTAGATTGCCACCTAAACAGCACCGAAAAGCTGTGTTAGCGGTTGGTGTTCGACGCGCCGCGGCCCTGCGGCCCGAGCTGCCACGGCCCGTCCTCGTGCGGCTCCGCCAGCCAGCGCTCGGCGTCGGCTCTGCCGAGCGCGATCAGCTCGTCGGCGAAGGCGGGGGCGAAGAAGAGGTAGCTGAGCAGCTCGCCGTGCGCCGGGTCCGACCCGCCGGCGACGGCGCGGCCGAGGAACGCGAGGTCGCGGGCGCGCAGCGTGTCGGCGAGGTCGCCGTAGTGGCGCTTGAAGACCTCCTGCGCGAGGCGCCCGATCGCGTCGCGTTCCTGCGGCGCGACGTAGATGTACGGGACCTGCTGCTTGCCGGCGAGCCGCTCCTCCTCGCTCGCCCCGACGAGCGCGTTGACGCTCGCGAGCGTCGCGACGTCGTCGGCGAGCGGGTCGACCAGCACGGCTTGCAGGAGCTGGCCGGCGCCCTCGAGCGCGTCCGGCCGGTGCGGCCCGGCGAGCGGCTCCGGCTGTCCGGGCGTCGCCGGCTTGCCGATCGCGTTGAGCGCCACCACGACCACCCGCTCCGCGCCGAGCGCCAGCGCCGGCTTGATCGGCGTGTTGAGGCGCGTGCCGCCGTCGGCGTACCAGCCGCGGGCGCGCTCCGGCCCCGTCACCTCCACCGCCGGGAACGCGCCCGGGATCGCCGCCGAGGCGCGCACGTGCTCGTCGGTCAGGCGCGTCTCGACGTAGTCGATCCCGCGCGTGTCGTCGCGCTCCGGCGGCGCGCCGCCGTGGTGGAAGACGACGCTGCGGCTCGTCAGCGCCGAGGTCGCGACGACCGCGGCGGACTGCAGCACGCCCGTCGCCACGTTGCGTTCGATCGCGTCGAACGGCACGATCCGCGCGAGCGTCGCGCGCAGCGGCGCCGGGTCGAGCAGCGCCTCGAGCCGCGCGCCGGGGACGCCGAGGAACTGGCCGACGTAGCGCGCGAGCCGCCGCAGCGCGCCCGGCGAGCCAAGGTGCTCGAGCACCTGCTCGAAGCGGATCTCGCGCCAGATCGCGAGCCCGCGCTCGACGACCTCGTCGACCGGCCGCTCCGCGGTCGCGGCCAGGAACGCCGCGTTGAGCGCGCCGACGCTCGTGCCGACGAGCACGCGCGGGCGCTCGCCGCGCTCCTCCAGCACCGGCAGCAGGATCGACAGCACGCCGAGCTCGTACGCCCCGCGCGCACCACCGCCGGCCAGCACGAGCCCGACCGGCCCATCCGCGGATCCCGCTCCGCCTGCCATCCGGTGAGACTAACGGCTGGAAGGCGGCGTGTCGTGCGGCGGTCCCGCCGTCCGGCCCCGCAGCACGCCGCGGGGCCGGGGTGGGACGGGTGAGGCCGGCTACTGGTTCCTGAACTGGACGTCCGCGGTCTCGCCGCCTTCCGGGCCGCTTATCCCGACGCGCACCTGGCTGTCGGGGCGCATTCCCTCGGTCCACAGCTCCGGGCGCCTGACGGCCACGTCCTCGTCCCTCCTCTCGAGGTATATGAACCTGATTATGTGCCAGCCGAGGTCAGTGCCTTGGTACTGAAATTCGACCATGATTCTTCTGCTGCTGAGATTTCTCGCTATGCACTTGTCTATCTCGTCGATCGCGACCGGCGTGGACTCGCCGCTGGTCAACCTGGGCATGCGCTTCTCCTTTTTCGTGATCAGACCGTCACCGGCCACGGCAGGGACGGGTCGGGGCTCGGGCACAGCGGGAGCACGTCGCAGAAGAAGCCGAGGATCTGCGGGTCCGGGTTGCTCATCCCGGTCGCTTCGACGTTCCCGTGCGAGACGGCGGAGCCCCTCGACTGGTTGTAGTGACCGCTGATCGCGAACGGGCCCCAGCCGACCGACGCTTCGGTTCTCAGCGCTTCCTCGACTATCGTCTGGTCTTCGTGTGAGAACTGCCCTTCGATCACGAGGTTCCGCGCGACGATCACGCCGGTGGGCAGCAGCGGCATCAGGCCGGCTCTTTCTTCGCCGGGGACGAACGCGCCGCTGGAGATCTGGTCGCCGTGGAGCGTCGCGCCCTGGCCCCAGCGCCAGGTGTGCGCGCGGAACACGAGCGGGTCGAGCCACGGCCGCTGGATCGTCGCCCGCATCAGATCCATCGATATCGATATGCCGGTGGTGTCGGACGAGCTGGTTCTCGTTTCCTTGCTGTATTCGGCGGAGCCCGAGACGCGCCACAGGCCCCAGTTGGCCGACACGCCTCCGCCGCCGCCGACCGCCGACGACGTCTCCTGTCTGACGACGTCTTCCTGGGTGAACGTGAACTCGGTCCAGCCGGCTTCGCCGATGAACCAGCCGTATTCCGGATAGGTCGTCGAGGGCTCGAACGTCCTGCCCGCGGCCGCGTTGGCGAATCTGTTCCGGAGCGCTTCCCACCACGGGTTCGGGTTGAGCGCTTCGAGGTTCGCGATCGTCGCGCGCGCCGTGTCGATCTGACCCCTGAAGCCGAACGTGTTCCAGTTCGCGCGCGCCTTGTTGAGCGCGTTCAGCAGCCTCGGGTCCACCGGCCTGCCGTCGTTCGCCGAGTTCGCCTGCGCGTTCGCGTACGCGGTGAGCGCCGTCTGGTATTCCGCTTCGTATCTGACGTAGGCGTTGTATCTCGGCGTCGGTTCGAATCTGTCGTTCATCACGACTTCCTGCGCCGCTCTGAGCTGCGCCTGCTGCGTTCTCGTCAGTTCGATCGCGGGCAGCTCCTTGCCTTCGAGGATCTGTTCGTAGATGCTCGCGATGCCCGTGTTCGTCGCCGTGTAGACCCAGTTCGGCTCCGGCACGTTGTCGAGGATCCCGGACCAGGTCGCCTGGTCGTTGACGTTTCTCGCGAGGTCGAGTCTCGGGTCGAGCAATATGCCCGGGTTGCAGAGCGATATGTAGTTCTGGCCTGGCGCCGCGTTCGGCGTGCCGACCGACAGCGCTTCCGCCAGCTTGCTGTAGAGCTGCTTGAACAACGTGACGTTGCCTTCTTCTGCCATCCGGCATCGACCCCCTCAGGTCGTCGTGGTTGGACGTTGCACGTGGTCTCCGTCGGCCGCCCTGACGGCGAGCGCCAGGTGCAGACGGGCGCGGGAGAGGCGCGAGCGCACGGTTCCGACCGGGATCCGCAGCGCACCGGCGGCCGCCTCGTAGCTGCGGTCTTCGAGCACGCACAGGCCGACGACCGCGCGCTGCGCGGGCGGCAGCGCATGCAGCGCGCACAGCAGCAGCTCGAGCGCCTGGCGGCGCTCCACCCGCTCGCTGACTTCGTCGGCGGCGCTCGGCGCGGTCGCGCGGCCGAGGTCGCGCAGCGACGCGTCGCGCCGGCGCAGCGTGCGCTGCTGGTTGCGCAGCACGTTGCGCGCGACGCCGTAGAGCCACGGCTCGGCGGGCCGCGAGGTCAGGTCGACCTCGCCGCGCCGGCGCCACGCTTCGAGGAAGACGGTCGCGAGCGCGTCTTCGGCCAGGTCCGCGTCCCCGGTTCGGCGCAGGCAGAAGCGATACACCGAATTGGCGTAACGGCGATACAGCAAGTCGAAGACGGCCTCCGACCCCCTCGGCGGCCGCCCGGTTGAAACCAGGCCTCCCATGCCCAGATATCTGTCCGAACATCCTTCAGAGTTCCGAAAAGAGGAGATACGGCGCTGCCGGACCGCCGGATCCCTAGCATCGGTCGAACGACCGAAAGACCAGGGAGGCGACGTGGCCGAGGAGAAGCCCACCTACTGCCGCATCTGCGAGCCGCTGTGCGGGATGGTCGCGACGGTCGAGGACGGCCGGCTGACGCAGCTGCGGCCCGACCCCGACCACCCGCTGTCGCAGGGCTTCGCCTGCCCGAAGGGGATCGCGTTCGAGCAGGTCCACAACGACCCGGACCGCGTGCTGCACCCGCTCAAGCGGCGCGCCGACGGCACCGGCTTCGACCCCGTGTCGTGGGACGACGCGCTGGCCGACATCGTGGCGCGCCTGCGCGCGATCCACGACGCGCACGGCCCGCAGGCGATCGGTTGGTACTGGGGCAACCCCGGCGCGTTCAGCGCCTCGCACACGCTGTGGCTCGCGAGCTTCATGACGCTGCTCGGCTCGTCGCATCTCTTCACCGCCGGCTCGCAGGACGTCAACAGCCGCTTCGTCGCGAGCCAGCTGCTCTATGGCGGCCCGCTCGTCGTGCCGATCCCCGACCTTGCGCGCGTCGACCTGCTGGTGGTGCTCGGCGCGAACCCGCTCGTCTCGCACGGCAGCGTGCTCACGTCGCCGCGCATCAAGGAGTCGCTGCACGGGATCGTCGGCCGCGGCGGGCGCGTCGTCGTGGTGGACCCGCGCCGCACCGAGACCGCCAAGGCGTTCGAGTGGCTGCCGATCACGCCCGACGGCGACGCGTGGCTGCTGCTGTCGCTGCTCCATGTGCTGTTCGAGGAGGGCCTCGCCGACGAGGGCGCGCTGGCGCGGCAGGCGTCCGGCGCCGAGGCGCTGCGCGCGCTCGCAGCGCCCTTCACGCCCGAGTCGAGCGAGCCGCACAGCGGGATCCCGACGGCGCAGGCGCGCGAGCTGGCGCGCACGCTCGCGGCGACCCCGCGCGCCGCGCTCTACGGCCGCACCGGCACCTGCCTCGGCCGCCACGGCACGCTCGTCAGCTTCCTGCTCGACGCCGTCAACCTCGTCGCCGGCAACCTCGACCGCGAGGGCGGCGCGATGTTCGGCACGCTCGGAATCCCCGGCGAGCGCTTCGCCGCGCAGCTCGCGCCGAAGCTCGTGCCGGTCGGCTACGACAACCGCCGCAACCGCCTCGGCGGCTTCCCCGAGGTGCTCGGCTCCGAGCCGGCGTCGCTGATGGCGAAGGAGATCTCCACGCCCGGCCCGGACCAGATCCGCGCCCTCTTCGTCTCCGCCGGCAACCCGGTCCTGAGCGTGCCCAACGGCGACGAGCTGGAGGCGGCGCTGCCGCAGCTCGACCTGTGCGTCTCGCTCGACCTTTACGTCAACGAGACGAACGCGCACGCCGACTACGTGCTGCCCGCGACGACGATGTACGAGCGCGCCGACTTCCCGCTGCCGTTCCAGACGTACCTGACGACGCCGTTCCGCCAGGCGACGGAGGCGGTCGTGCCGCCGGCCGGCGAGGCGCGCGAGGAGTGGGAGACGATCGACGTGCTGATGCGCGCGCTCGCGCGCCGCTCGCGCGGGCTCGGCGCGCTGCAGCTCGTGCGGCGCGGGCTGCGGCTGGTGGGTCGCCGGCTCGAACCGCAGCTGCTGCTCGACCTCGTCGTGCGGCTGGCGGAGGGAGGCGACCGGCTCGGGCTCAGGCCCGGCGGGCTCACGCTCAAGCGGCTCAACGAGGACCACCCGCACGGCAAGGTCCTGCGCCCGCACCTGCGCGCCGGCGTGCTGCGGCGCGTCTCGCTGCACCGCGACCGCCGCGTCGCGCTCGACCATCCCGCCATCGCCGGAGAGGTCGCCGACCTGCGGGCGCGCGCCGCGCGCGGCGAGGACGACGGCTTCCCGCTGCGCCTGATCGGCATGCGCGAGCTGCGCTCGGAGAACTCGTGGATGCACAACGCGCCGCTGCTGCTGCGCGGCGGGCGCAGACAGCGCGCGCGCATGCACCCCGACGACGCGGCCGCGCTCGGGCTCGCCGACGGCGACGCCGTCCGCCTCGCCACGCGCCACGGTGCGATCGAGCTGCCGGTCGCGCTGACCGAGGACCTCAAGCAGGGCGTCGTCGCGGTTCCGCACGGCTGGGGCCACAAGGGCACCGGTGGCTGGAGAAAGGCGAACGCGGCCGCGCGCGGCGGCGGCGTGAACGTCAACCTGCTGATGTCGTCCGAGCCCGAGGACCTGGAGCGCCTCGCCGGCATGGCGGTGCTGAACGGCGTGCCGGTCCGCGCCGAGGCGGTCGCGCGGACGGCGGAGGCCGTCGCGCACGAGGCAAGCGCGTGAGCGCCACCGCACAGGCGCCGGCGCCCCCCGTCGCGGTTCGGCGCGGCGCGCTCCCGCCCGGCCCGCCCGGGCCGGCCGCCTGGCATTTCCTGCAGATGACCGAGCGGCCGCTCGAGAAGCTGCTGGCGTGGCACGCGCGCTACGGCGACTGCTTCACGATCAGCTGGCCGGTCTTCGGCACGGGCGTCTACGTCGCCGATCCGCAGGCGATCAGAGCGCTCCACACCGGCGACCAGTCCGACCTGCGCGCGGGCGAGGCGAACGCGCCGCTCGGGATCATGCTCGGCGACCGCTCGGTGCTCGTGCTGGACGGCCCCGAGCACCTGCGCCAGCGCCGGCTGCTGCTGCCGCCGTTCCAGGGCTCGGCCGTCGGCGCCTTCCGCTCGATCATCCGCGAGGTCGCCGAGCGCGAGGTCGCGCAGTGGCGCCCGGGCGATCGTCTCGTGCTGCGCGCGCGGATGCGCGAGCTGACGTTCGAGGTGATCGCGCGCGCCGTCTTCGGCGTCGAGCAGACGGCGCGGATCGAGCAGCTGCGGCGAGCGCTCGCGGCCGTGATCGACCTGCAGTACGTCGGCCTGCTGCCGCGCGCGATGCAGCGCGACCTCGGGCCGTGGAGCCCGTGGGGCGCGTTCCAGTCGCGCATGCGCACCGCCGACGGCATGCTCTACGAGGAGATCGCGAGGCGACGCGAGGCGCCCGACCTCGATGAGCGCACCGACGTGCTGTCGCTGCTGCTTCGCGCCCGCGACGAGGACGGCGCGCCGATGACGGACCGCGAGCTGCGCGACGAGCTCGTGACGATGCTCGTCGCCGGGCACGAGACGACGGCCACCGCGCTCGCCTTCGCGTTCGACCTGCTGTACCGCCACCCGGCGGTGCTCGGACGGCTGCGCGACGAGCTGGCGGGCGGCGGCGACGATTACCTCGACGCGGTCGTGACGGAGACGCTGCGATTGCGGCCGATCATCGACGCGAACCAGCGCAAGCTGACCCGCCCGCGCGTCGTCGCCGGCTGGGAGCTGCCCGCCGGGACGACCGTCCTGCCGGCGATCGCCGTCGTCCATCGCCGCGAGGACCTCTACCCCCAGGCCGGGCAGTTCCGCCCCGAGCGCTTCCTCGACGGCCGCGCGGAGTCCTACGCGTGGCTGCCGTTCGGCGGCGGCATCCGCCGCTGCATCGGCGCCGCGCTCGCGCAGGCCGAGCTGGCGGAGGTCATCCGCACGGTCGCCACGCGCGTGGAGCTGCGCCCGCTGCGCGCCGACCCCGACCCGGTCGTCATGCGCGGCATCACGCTCGTGCCGCGCCACGGCGTCGCGGTCGAGGTCGTGCGCGCCGCCGCGTAGCGGAGCGTCGCCGGACAAAGACGCCGTACGGCTTTGGCCGGTGCGGCCGAGGCGCGGAGCGGCCGCGGCGGGAAGACTTCACGCCGTGGAATCGGGTCGAGGGCACGCGCTGTGGCATCCGTTCGCCGACATGGGGGCGGTCGAGGACGCGCCGTTCGTGCTCGCCAGAGCGCAGGACGTGTGGGTGTGGGACGAGCAGGGCCGCCGCTATCTCGACGCGACCGCCTCGCTGTGGTGCGCGAACGCCGGCCACGGCCGCGCCGAGATCGCCGAGGCGGTCGAGCGCCAGCTGCGCACGCTCGACACGTACTCGATCTTCGGCGACTACGCCAACGGCCCCGCGCTGGACCTCGCCGACCGGCTCGCCGCGCTCGCGCCCACGCCGGGCTCGCGCGTCTTCCTCGGCTCCGGCGGCGGCGACGCGATCGACACCGCCGCGAAGCTCGCGCGCGCGCACTTCCAGCTCGCCGGCGAGACCGAGCGCGTCCACCTGATCACGCGCGAGCACGGCTACCACGGCACGCACGGCTTCGGCACGAGCGTCGGCGGGATCGCGCCGAACCTCGTCAACTGGGGGCCGCTGATGCCCGGCGTCTCGCGCGTCCCGTACGACAGCGTCGACGCGCTCGTGGCGGAGATCGAGCGCGTCGGCCCGCAGCGCGTCGCGGCCTTCTTCTGCGAGCCGGTGATCGGCGCGGGCGGCGTGCGGCTGTCGCCGGACGGCTACGTCGAGGGCGTCGCGGACGTGTGCGCGCGCTACGGCGTGCTGTTCGTGGCCGACTGCGTCATCAACGCCTTCGGCCGGCTCGGCACGTGGCTGGGGATCGACCGCTGGCCGGGCGTGCGGCCGGACCTGATCGTGCTCGCGAAGGGGATCAGCGGCGGCACGCTGCCGGTCGGCGCGGTGCTCGTCGCGCCGCACGTCGCCGCGCCGTACTTCACCGGCGCGCCCGGCGCGCCGGTGCTGCGCCACGGCCCGACGTACGCCGGCCACCCGGCCTGCTGCGCGGCGGCGCTGGCGACGCTCGACATCTACGAGCGCGAGGGGCTGATCGCACGCGGCCGCGCGCTCGAGCGCCCGCTGGAGCGCGCGCTGCGCCCGCTCGCGGCGCACCCGCTCGTGTCGGAGGTGCGCGCCGGGCTCGGGCTGCTGGGTGCGGTCGAGCTGAGCGAGGCGGCGCGCACCGCGGATCCCGGCGCGGTCTCACGCCTCACGCTCGCCTGCCGCGAGCAGGGCCTGCTCGTGCGCGCGCTCGGCACGGGCGTCGCCGTCTCGCCGCCGCTGACGATCGCCGAGCAGCAGATCGAGGAGATCGGCTCCGGCATCGCCGCAGGTCTCGCCGCGCTCGAGCGCGCACCGCTCGGCGGGTGAGGCGAGGAGAGGTCGCGCCGGCGGCGCCGCACGCGCCGCCGGCGCGATTGCGCGATCTGCTCTCATTCGTCATGTGAGCGACGGCGTGCACGACGACGGTCCGGCGATCTCCTACCTCGCCCTGCGTCGCGGCACGCCCGTGCGCGGCAGCGACGGCGTCGCGGTCGGACGGGTGCGGCGCGTGCAGGACAACGCGCGCGAGCACATCTTCGACGGGATCGTGGTCGAGACGCGCCGCGGCCGCCGCTTCGTCGACGCGCCCGAGGTCGCGCACATCGCCGAGCGCGCGGTCACGCTGACGATCGCCGCCGACGCGGTCCTCGACCTTCCGGTCCCGCGCTCGCGCATGCTCGAGCGGCTCGACCAGATGACGATCGTCCGCCGCGCCAAGCGCGAGCTGCGCAACCGCTGACGCCACGGCGCAGCTGGCCGATAACAACATATAGGGTTGATCTTCAACCGCAATCGGTCTGGTCACGACCTGATCTGTGGTGGAGGGTGCGGGGCGGATGCCCGCGCCCGCGCCGACCACCGTCGAGAGCCTCGGGCGCGCGGTTCGCGCGGTGCGCCGCGAGCTGGACCTGTCGCAGGAGGCGCTCGCGGCGCGCGCCGGGCTGCACACCAACCAGGTCGGCCGGCTCGAGCGCGGGACGAACGTGCAGGTCGCCACGCTGCTCGCGGTCGTGGACGGCCTCGGCGTCGGGCTCGCCGAGCTCGGGCGCGTGTACGACGCTCGCCGTAGGTAGCACGCGGGTTCCGCGACCGTCCGAGCAGCGCCGGGCGGCCCCACGCGAGGGGTCGTCGGGGGCCGCCCGGTCTGCGCCGCGCCGGGGCTGCTTGGGAGGTGCCCCGGCGCCCACCCTGCCCGGCGGCTCGAGCGCATCACACGTGGGGGACGGTCACGGCGATATGGCTCGATGTCGGGCGGGTGGTCGCCGAGCCTACAGAAACCAACCGATAAAGGTGGAAGTTAGACCGATAACGGTCTGGTATCCACCGTATATGTAGGGCACGCTGGGGCGGCCGATGACGACGCCGCCGCCCGACGAGCACCTGCGCGCGTTCGGGCGGACGATTCGCCGCATCCGCCGCGAGCGGGAGCTGTCGCAGGAGGCGGTCGCAAGCGCCGGCGGCGTGCATCCCAACCAGGTCGGCCGCCTCGAGCGCGGGACCGCCGACGTGTGCATCTCCACGCTGCTGCGCGTGGTCGCGGGGCTCGGCGTGCCGCTGTCGGAGGTCGCGCGCGCCTACGAGGAGCCGGACGAGCGGTAGCGCCGCTCGCGAACGGTCAGACGTCGCGGTCGAGCTTGCGCAGGCCGGCGGCGATTCTGCCGTGCAGCACGCGTGCGATCAGCGGCGCGAGGCCCGGCACCGCCGAGCCGAAGCGGATGCGGTAGTCGAGGTGGGCACCGCCGCCGGTCGTCGCCGAGAACGCCATCGCGCCCTCGTGGTCGCGCATCGGGCTGCCCTTCGTGATGCGGTAGACGATCCGCTCGTTCGGGACCATCTCCGTGACGGTCTCCTCGAACGGCAGCAGCCCGTTGAAGCTCAGCCGCCGGCACGAGCCGACGCCGTTGCGCTCCGTGTCGCCGTCGCGCACGCGCTCGACGCGCGTCCCGAACAGCGCCGCGAGGTTCTCGTGCTCGGCGAGGTACGCGAAGACGCGCTCGACCGGTGCGCGGAAGTCGTGGCTGACGTGGACGTGCGAGAGGGCCATCGCGGCTGCGCACGTTATACGCGCGAGCGGCAGCGGCGCGCCGGTGCGGTGCGCTCCGGGTTCACCAGGCACCCGACGACGCGTCCTCGCCGCACCGGCAGCGCTGCGACGTCGTCCTCGAGCAGCACGTAGCCGTCGGCGTCCGCGCGCACGCGCCGCAGCCATGACGGCGGCTCCTGCGTGAACTCTCCGGCTGCCGTCGCGTTCCGCAGTTCGCGGTAGGCGGCGGAGACCGACGTCGCGGGGTGGAGGGCGCGGCGGTAGGCCGTCACGGCGTTGTGGGTCATGCGAAGCGGCGGCATGGTTAGAGCATCGGGCGCGAGCTTCGCCGCCCTGACCGTAGTCGCCCATACGCGCGGCACGGCGGACTGCCGACGCTGGGTGCGCCCTCGTGCCAACCTTCGCAGGCGTTGGTTTCCCACCCGTTCGAGTGGGGGATACGCCGTATCGCACAGGACGCGGCAGAGGGGCGCGCAGCAGCAGCGGGAAGGGAGGCTCCCGTCATGTCGGCGAACGGCAGAGGCGCACAGGTGGAGTCGATGGCGCTGTTCGAGCAGGCGCTCGCGCTCGCGCCGGACGCGATCGTCGGCGTGCGCGCCGACGGCACCATCGCGCTCGCCAACGTGCAGACAGAGGCGCTGTTCGGCTACGCGCGCGAGGAGCTGCTCGGGCAGCCGGTCGAGCAGCTCGTGCCGGAGCGCTTCCGCCACGTCCACCCGGGCCACCGCGCCGGCTACCTCGCCGACCCGCGCACGCGCCCGATGGGCGCCGGCCTCGACCTCTTCGGCCGCCGCCGCGACGGCAGCGAGTTCCCGGCCGAGATCAGCCTCGCGGGCGTCGACGCCGGCGAGGGCACGCTCGCCGTCGCCGCGATCCGCGACGTGAGCGAGCGCGTCGCCGCCGCGCGCGAGCGGGTGCGGCTCGAGGCCGAGCTGCACCGCGCCCGCCGGCTCGAGGCCGAGCGCGAGAAGCGCGGCCTCGAGGAGCAGCTCGACCAGATGCGGCGGCTGGAGAGCGTCGGCCAGCTCGCCGGCGGCGTCGCGCACGACTTCAACAACATCCTCGGCGTGATCCTCAACTACGCGGAGTTCGTCGCCGACGAGATCGGCGAGGACTCGCCGGCGTACGCGGACGTCGAGGAGATCCGCCGCGCGGGGCTGCGCGCCGCCGCGCTCACGCGCCAGCTGCTGATCTTCAGCCGCCGCGACGTCGTGCGCCCGCGCGTGCTCGACGTCAACGCGGTGCTGGCGGACGTCGACAACCTGCTGCGCCGCGCGATCGGCGAGCACGTCGTGCTCGAGACGCGCGCCGCGCCCGACCTGTGGCCGGTCGAGGCCGACTCGGGCCAGCTCGAGCAGGTGATCGTCAACCTCGCCGTCAACGCGCGCGACGCGATGCCGAGCGGCGGGCACCTGCTGATCGAGACGGCGAACGCGGAGCTGGACGTCGAGGCCGCCCCGCTGTACGGCGACCTGCCGCCGGGCCGCTACGTGCGCGTCGTCGTCAGCGACACGGGCGTGGGCATGGACACGGAGACGGTGCGCCACGCGTTCGAGCCGTTCTTCACGACGAAGCCGAAGGGCGAGGGCACGGGCCTCGGGCTCGCGACCGTCTACGGGATCCTCACCGAGGCCGGCGGCGCGATCCAGCTCTACTCGGAGCCGGGCGTCGGCACGACCGTCAAGACGTACCTGCCGGCGAGCGGCGGCGAGGTCGCCACGCGCGAGCGAGCGCGCGTCTCGCCGGCGGCCGCCCAGGGCGAGAGCGTGCTCGTCGTCGAGGACGAGGACGGCGTGCGGCGCCTCGCCGAGCGCATCCTCGCGCGCGCCGGCTATCGCGTGCTGAGCGCGCCGACCGGGCGTGCGGCGCTCGATCTGTGCGCGCGCGAGCGCGAACGGGTCGACCTGCTGCTGACCGACGTGATCATGCCGGAGATGCTGGGGCCCGAGCTGGCGGAGCGCGCGGTGGCGCTGCGGCCGGGGCTGCGCGTGCTGTTCATGTCGGGCTACAGCCACCAGATGATCGCGCGCCGGCAGGTGT
>Ga0265319_1000721_pt1 | contig 21665 bp, 19 predicted proteins | sample 4824metaG_FD_192443 | JGI IMG/M metagenome (GOLD analysis project Ga0265319, IMG submission 192443) | Rhizosphere microbial communities from Carex aquatilis grown in University of Washington, Seatle, WA, United States - 4-8-24 metaG | ecosystem: Host-associated > Plants > Roots > Rhizosphere >...
GCCGACGACCCCGGACGCGAGGCTCCCCAGGATCGCGGCGGCGGCGACCGGTTTCATCTACTACGTCTCCCGCGAGGGCGTCACGGGGGTGCGCGACCGGCTGGCCGGGGGCATCCCCGAGGCGGTGGCGCGCATCCGCGCCCACACCCGCCTGCCCGTGGCGGTGGGCTTCGGCATCTCCACGAGGGCCCAGGTGGCGCAGGTGGCGGCCCTGGCCGACGGCGTCGTGGTCGGCAGCGCGCTCGTCAACGTGATCCGCGACGGCCTCGGCGCGCTTGCGGGGATCGGCCCGGCGCTCAACCTGAGGGTCTCCGAGCTCTGCGCCGGGACCGCAAGACTATGACCCGCATCCTTGTCATCGACGACGACCGCCTGCAGTTCCGGCTGGTCCAGCAGCATTTCAAGAACTTCCAGAGGGGGGCGTACGAGCTCGACTGGTCGGAGACCTACGAGGACGGCCTGGCCAAGCTCCTGACCGGCGCCTATGCGGCGTGCCTCCTCGACTACCGGCTCGGCGAGAGGGACGGGCTGCAGCTGATCCGCGAGGCCGCCGACGCGGGCTCGCGCACGCCCATCGTCTTCCTGACGGCCGAGTCCTCGGACAACATCGACATCCAGGCGATGGAGGCGGGCGCCCTCGACTACCTCGTGAAGGGAGAGATTTCCCCTCGCTCGCTCGAGCGCTCGCTGAGGTACGCCCTCAAGCTCGGCGACACCCTCGAGGCCCTGCGCCGCCTCGCGACGAGGGACGAGCTGACGGGGCTCCTCAACCGCCGCGAGTACGACCGCGTCCTGGCCGAGGAGGAGGACCGCGCCGAGCGCTTCGGCAACTCGCTCGCGCTCGTCATCATCGACCTCGACCGCTTCAAGGTCGTCAACGACATGCACGGGCACCCGGCGGGCGACGCCGTCCTCAGGGAGGCCGGCCGCAGGATCGCGGGCGTCATCCGCACGGTGGACCGCGCCGCGAGGATCGGCGGCGAGGAGTTCGCGCTGATACTCGTCCAGACGGACAGGGCGGGGGCTCTCGAGGTCGCCCGCCGCGCGATCGCCGAGGTGGCGAAGGAGCCCATCAAGCTCGGGGACGGGCACTCGCTCTCCGTGACGGCGAGCGCCGGCGTGGCCGAGCTGCCGACGGACGCCCGAGAGGCCGGCAAGCTCTTCGCCGCTGCGGACAAGGCGCTCTACGTCGCGAAGGCCCAGGGCCGCAACAGGGCGGTCCTCGCCGGCGGGGCCCCGTGAGCGGGCCGGTGGCGCCGGAGGGCGTGGTGCACGTCCTGACGGGCTGCACGGCGGCGGGCAAGACGGAGTGGGGGCTGCGCTGGGCCGAGGCGAACGGCGCCGAGATCATCTCCTGCGACTCGCTCCTCTTCTACCGCGGGATGGACATCGGGACGGCCAAGCCCTCGGCCGCCGAGCTCGCCCGGGTGCGCCACCACCTGGTCGACATCCGCGACGTCTCCGAGCCCATGAACGCGGCCCTTTACGCGCCGATGGCGCTCGCCGCGGCGAGGGACATCCGCGCGCGCGGCCGCGCGGTCCTCGTGGTCGGGGGCAGCGGCTTCTACCTGAGGACATTCTTCGGGCCCGTCGCCGACGGGCTGGAGGTGCCCCCTGAGGTCCGCGGGCGCGTTGCCGCGCTCCTTGCCTCGGGCGGGCTCCCCGCGCTCGTCGCGGAGCTGCGGCGCCTGAACCCGGGCGGGGTCGGGGCGATCGACCTGGCCAACCCCCGCCGCGTCGCCGGGGCGCTGGGGCGTTGCCTCGCCTCGGGCCGCGCGCTCGCCGAGCTCGCGGCGGACTTCGCCCGGGCTCCGTCCCCGTTCGCCGGCTGGGAGGTGAGGCTCGCCCGGCTGGAGCGCGCGGGCCCCGCCCTGGACCGGCGGATCGCGGACCGGGTCGACGCCATGCTGCGCGCGGGTCTCGTGGACGAGGTCGCGCGCCTGATGGGCGCGGGGCTCCTCTCAAACCCGAGCGCGGCCAAGGCGATCGGCTACCGGGAGACGATCGACGCCCTGCAGGGGCGCTCGCCCATGGGCGGCCTGGCGGCGGCGATCGCGGCAGACACGAGGGCGCTCGTCAAGAAGCAGCGCACGTGGTTCCGCACGCAGCTGCCGCCCCATCCCGTGCACGACGCCGAGGGCCTGCGGGACCCGCGGGGCCTCTTCCTAGGGTGAGGCGGGCCGCCGCCTCTGGTAGACGTCGCGGTAGTAGACGAGGGTGTCGCCCACCAGGTCGACGACGCCGCTCTCGGTCGTCGTCATGCAGAGCAGCCCGTCGTGGCGGCCGATGCTGAAGGTGTCCTTGGAGTCGTTGATGGGGCCCTTCGCGCCGATCTCGTAGAAGCGCACGCCCCCCTGGGCGTCGACCTCGATGACGCGGTCGCCCGTCTTCGCGCCGGTCGCGTAGGTCCCGGCGAGCGTCGCCTCCTTAGCCTTGATCTCGTCGGCGTCCGTGAGGAGCTTCACCTCCACCTTCTTGTTCACGCTCTCGACGTAGAACACGGAGTAGAGGATGTAGCCGTTCAGGACGAGGCCGAGCGCGAGCATCGCGAACGCGATCCCGCGGTGGGGTGCGGTCGGCAGCGGCTGCTCGGCGTCGCCGGGGAAGGGCGCGGCGGACTCGACGCGGTCCAGCCTCTGGAGGATGCCCGCGGGCGTCATCTCGACGGCGGGCGCCGCGTGGTCGCGCACGTCGTACACCTGCAGGCGGCCGCGGCTCGTGCGGATGATGAGCTTTGCGCCGCGCCCCGCGGCGACGATGTGCGGGTCGTACTCCTCGTTGTCGGCCGCGTCGATCTCGACGAACCCGTTGAGCAGCAGCGTGAGCTCCTCCGCGCTCAGCTCGCCGCGGTCCGTGTCTTCGGTGGCCGCGCGCGTGCGCCGCGCGTCGGGGCCGAGGTGGGATGAGGAAACGCGGTACATTTAGTGCTCCAGCACGAAGACGGGATAGTTGCGGTAGCCGAGGAAAAAGACGCCGGTGAGCAGGTTGCTGTCGTCCAGCTTCTTGTCGATGTCGGAGAGCTGGTTGAAGTCGGACGTCACCGGGTTGTTCGCGGTCGAGGAGATGATGATGATCGCCGCGTAGCGGTTGCCCTGCTGGGGGCTCTGCGTGGCGAACTGGTAGTTGCCCCCGATCGGCGTCGTCCGGGACCAGTTCGTCTGGCTCAGGTAGCCGTCCATGCCGGCCGGGAAGACGCCGGGGGCCCCGCCGCCGGGCGGCCAGTCGCCGTGCTCCTGGGCGTAGGCCTGGAAGGCGCTCGCATAGACCCTCAGGTCGTTCATCACGGCGCTCGAGCGGGCGTTGATGGCGTTCTTCTTGAGCGCGGGCACCGAGGCCGCCGCCAGGATGCCGATGATCAGCACGACCACCGACAGCTCAACGAGGCTGAATCCGGCCTGGCGGCCGGATCCGTCATTCGGGAAGGTTGATTCTGTAGAGCTGAAGCGAGCTGCCCTCGTAGAAGCGCAGCTTAGCGACCGCCACGAGCAGATTGACCTTCGCCTGCAACTCACTGACGCGGGCGGTTTCAAGAGTGTTCTGAGCTTGGAGCACAAGGTAGCTTGTGGCAAGACCGGCGTCGAATTGGGCCTTCGTCAGCTCGTAGGCCTTCTCGGCAAACCTTACGTTTTCGGAGGACGCGCGCACGCTCTCGATGCTGGCCTCCACCCCGCGGACGGCGGCGCGGACGGCCACCACGAGCCCTTGGTCTGTCTGGTCGTAGGCGACCTGCTGGCTGCGCACCTGCGACTCGGCCTGGTGGTATAGCGCCCTGTTGGCGTGCATGCCCCAGGGGATGCTGAGCGTGAGGCCCCCCGTCCAGTTGTACCCGCTCCACGGGCCGGTTAGCGACTCGCCGGCGGTCGCGGCGAAGGAGTTGTAGCCCAGGCCGCCGTTGACGTTGAGGGTGGGCAGCGTGTCGCGCTTGGCCTTCAGGACGTCGAGCTTGAACTGCTCGATCGACGCCTGGGCCGCGGCGAGGTCCGGCCCCTGGTCCCGGGCCAGCTTGTAGGAGCGGTCGAACGACACCTCGGGCTCGCCGACGTCCGGGAACGCGACCTCGCCCACGTTCGTGCTGAATTTGCGGTCGCCGAGCAGCTGCAGGAGGCCGTCCTCGCCGTTCTGGACGGCCTGCTTGTCCAGGATGAGCTGGTTCTGCGCCGTGGCGACCCCCGCCCGGGCGTTCATGACGTCGAGGTCGGTGAGGGTGCCTGTCTGGCGCTTGAGCGTGTTCTCGTCCAGGAGCTGTTGGGCCTGCTTCAGCTCCTCCGCCTGGACCTTGTACTGGCCGCGCTGGTAGAGCAGGTTGTAGTAGGTCGTCTCGACGCCCAGGATCATGGTGAGGACCGCGCTCTTGAAGTTCAGGTTGGAGATCCTGACCCCGAGGCGGGCCCGCTCGATCTCGGCACGGTTGTAGTCGATGCCCGCCCCGTGCAGGAGCGGCTGGGTGACCGTGATCGACGCCGAGCTGCCGAAGGCGGGGTTGGGCGGCGCGTAGGAGGGGTTGTAATTGGACCGCACAAGGCTGTAGCCGGCCTGGACCGTCGCCCCGGTGACCAGGGTGTCGTTCACCGTGAACGCCGCGGTCTCAAGGTCCGAGTAGGGGACGACCCCGTACGACGCCAGCGCGCTGGACGCCTCCTGGGTGACCTGCTTGTTGGCGTTGAAGCCGAAGGTGGGCTCAAACGCGGCCTGCTGGACCTCGACCGAGTCGGCGGCCTCGAACACGCTGAACTGCTGGATGCGGACGGTGAAGTTGCGCCCGAGCGCCAGGCCGACGCAGTTCTGGAGGGTCACGGGGCCCGACAGGTCGATGGGCGCCGACGCCTCGCCGAAGGCGGGGGGGCTGTCCCCGGCGCGCAGGGGCAGGGCCATGAGGACGCAGAGCAGGGCGAGGCCTGCGCGGACGGTGGGTCTGGGCATGGGAGGGGGAGACACGGCGGTTATGGAGGATTGAACACCGCTACGGGGGCCAAAGTTACTCTTTTTCTACCTGCGGCGCGGCAAACCGCGGGGACGGTCAAAACCCGCGGTTGAGCGGCGCAGGGGGACGGGCGCCTACTTGGCGGTCAGGTCGGTCCTCTTGAGCTCCTTGTCCACGTATTCGCGGGTGACCATGGTCTCGTCGGCCGCCGCCAGGCTGGCCGCTATCTGGGAGCGGACCGTGGCGTAGCGGGGGTTCGACTCGTCGACCGCGGGAAGCTTCTTGTCGGCGGCGTAGACCAGGACCCCCTTGTCGGCCGTGGCCTGCATGTCGGAGACCGCGCCCTTGCCGAGGCCGTCCAGGGCCTGGAAGACCGTCGGGTCGACGTCCTTCGGCTGGTCGCGCAGCGTGAACGTCGGATAGGACTTCACGGCGACCTTCACCGGGCCGGCGGCGTCCGCCACGGCCTTCTCAAAGGTGTCGCCGGCCTTGAGCCGGCGCTCGACGCCCGCCTTCAGGGTCCTGCCGAACTCGGCGAAGCGGATCCGCTTCTGGTTCTCGGTCGCGTCCGCTCGCACCTTGGCGATCACCTCCGAAAGCGCGGGCTCCCGCGAGGGCAGCGACTCCTTCCAGATGAGGACGACGGCGCCGGAAGGGGTCGTGAGCGCCTCCGAGTAGAACCGCTCGGCGCTGAGCTCGAACGCCGCCTTGGAGATCTCCTGCGAGCCGCCGAGCTCGGCGGGGCCGGCCTCGCCCGTGAAGGGCGCCAGGCTCTGCGCCTTCAGCTTGCGGGAGGCGAGGAAGGCATCGAGGGAGGCGCGGGTCACCTTCCCGTCATAGAGGGCGTACGCGAGGTCCGACGCCGCCTTGACGGCGCCGCGCTGAGCAAGGAGGTTGACGAGCGCCACGCGGACCAGGGGCTGGACCGTGGTGTAGTCGGCAGCCGGGTCGGCCTTTACGGAGGGGCCGGCCGGCGGCTTCGGCTTGGGGAAGTGGTCCGGGTTCTCGTCATAGAACTCGCGGACCTCGGCCTCGGTGGGCGAGATGCCGGCCATGTAGTTCTCCGAGGGGAAATTGACGTAGTCGACGGAGACCCTCGGGGGCACCGTGTACTTGAAAGAGTTGTCCGAGAAGTACTTGGCGACGTCGGCGTCCGAGAGCGAGATCCCCGGCGAGAACGCGGCGTAGTCGACCGTCGCCGTCGAGAGGGTCCAGGCCGTGTCGCCCTTCGCCATGAGCTCGGCCACGTCCGCGGGCACCGCGTAGCCCGGCCCGGCGAGCAGGCGGCCGACCTTGTTGATGCGCGCGTCGTCGGAAATCACCCGGTAGATGTCGCCCTCGTTCGTCCCGGGGCCCGACTTGAGCGAGTTGCGGAAGCTGTCGTAGCGGGAGACGTTGAACTGGCCGTCCTGGCCCTGGAACACGCGCAGGCGCTTGATGAACTCCGTGACCTCGGCCGTAGTCGGCTGCGGCAGGTGCAGCTGCTCCGCAAGGTGCAGCGTCGCCTCCCTCTGGTACATGTAGTACTGGATCTGCTCCTGGCTGACGTTGGACGTGCCGTACTGGAGCTCGGCGCTCAGGCGGGCGTCGGCCTCCATCGAGCGCCTCTCCTCCTGGGAGAGCAGGTTGTGGCCGAAGAAGTCCCGCGTGGCGGAGCTGCGGTCGGCCCGGCCGATCCCGGGCGTGGACCCGATCGTGAAGATGAAGGGGATCACCATGCCGACCAGGAGGATCGCGAAGATGAGCCGAAAGTGGTGCTGGAAGGTGCGCTGGATCCAGGAAATCATTTGGGTAAAAGGGACCGAAGGCTAGGCCGCCCCCGGGGGCTGGCAACGCTTTATTTGGACGCGGGCCCCCGGGAGAGGAGCTCGTCGACCGACTTGCGGAAAAACCCCTCCTCGCCGAGGCGCCCGAGGGCGGCCTCGAACTCGCCGACCAGCGGGTCGTCCATCCCGAGCGAGCCCGCGGGCGTCGCCGCGCCGAGGTTCTCCGCCGCCAGCTTGAACTCAAGCAGCGTGATCCGGTTCAGCGGGCGGGTGGGCTGGTAGTGGACGTCCGTCGACCTGGAGCCCACGGGCGGCGGCACGGCCATCACGAACCCCGCGGCGACGATCCGGTTCAGGCACTCGTTCAGGACCTGGGTCGGCAGGCGCACCGCGGCCGCGAGCTCCGAGCCGGATATCGGCGGCCCGGAGGCGTGGAAGCGCCGGCAGATCGCCATCAGGACGCCGAGCGAGAGGCGCTCGCGGTTCGCGTCGCTCAGGCTGCCCCACGCGAGCCTGCTGTTGCGCACGTGGACGTTCTGGACGGCGTAGCTGATCTGGCCCCCGATGAGGACGAAGATCCAGAATATCCACAGCCCGAACATCAGGACCGGGATGATCCCCAGGGAGCCGAAGAGGCTGCGCGTCAGCAGCACGCGCTCCATGTAGAGGAACTGCAGGAAGTTGTTCGCCGTAAGGAGGAGCGCCACCGCGAACGCGCCCGCCGCCGCCGCACCCCACTTCACCTTCGTGTTCGGGATGGCCCGGTAGAAGACCGCCAGCACGCAGACGAGGACCAGGAAGGAGAAGGACGGCAGCGACCAGCGCAGCATGCGCACGATCTCGGAGCCGAAGGGGAGCCTGCCGACGAACACGTTCGCGAAGGCGCCGGCCCCGAGGAGCGCCACGGCGGCGAAGAAGAGGACGCCGCCGAGCGTCAGGACGGTCCAGTAGAAGGCCACGCGCATGAGGAGCGTGCGCCCCCGCCTGACGCCCCAGATGTCGTTGAAGGCGTCCTCGATCGACTTGAAGAGGAAGAGGACGATCACGACCAGCAGGATGGCGCCGACGACGCCGGCGGTGCCGGAGCGGGCGCCCTTGATGAAGCCGTTGATCATCTCCACGAGCTGCGGGTTGACGGGGACCTTGCCCCCGTTGTCCAGGCTCTCGTACTGGTAGAGCTGCGGCGCGACGAAGGTGATCAGCCGGTTGAGCGCGTCGACGGCCAGGTTCGGGTTGTTCTGCCCGAACAGGGTCGAGGCGACGAGCATGCCGATGGCGATCAGGGGCCCGAGGCCGAGCAGGGAGCTGAAGCTCAGGTCCGCCGCCCGGCTGGCCGTCTTCGTCTCGGTGAACGTCGTCGCCATGGTCGAGACGACCCGCAGGGAGGCATAGAGCCACCCCCGGGGGGAGCGCTCGTTGAGGATGGAGGCCTGCCAGATGTCCTGGTTCCAGAGGCGCCCGAGCCTGCTGCGAGTGCCCAGGAGCGCCATTTCGCGGTCAGCTCGACAGCAGGAAGTACGCCGTCGCCGCCGACCCGAGGACCCCGAGCGCGGACACGACGAGGACGGGCATCATGTCGATCCAGACCGTGGCCAGGTACAAGCCCACGGCCCCCGCGGCCTCAGCGAGGAGCGCCATGGGGGTCCCGAGGACGAAGAACATGAAGCCGAAGAGGCCGAGGCCGAGCGACGCGCGGAAGCGCACCATCGGGTAGAACTGCACGACGCCGAGGCCCAGCATCACCGCCATGAAGAGGTCGGCGGCGCCGAGGAAGACGAGCGGCTGGGCGAGGATCTTGCCCACGTCCATCGCGGCGATGGCGTCCGCGACCGGCAGGATCTCGCCTGCGGCGGCGAGCACCATGCAGACGACGGCCGACCACATGCCGATCCTCGCGGCGTGGGCCTGCATGATCCTCGGGTCGATCTTGTCCTTCGTCTCGGACGTGCGCCCCTCGGCGCCCGCGAGCATGTCCTCGACCGTGATGGGCGCCATCGAGTCCGACTGCTTCGTCGTGGGGACGGCCTCCTTCACCTTCATGCGCAGCTTCCTCTTCTCCGGGAAGATCGCCGCCTTCAGGTCGTCGCTCGAGGCGATCTGGGCCCAGTCCTCCAGGGCCGGGTCGTACCAGAGCGTCTCCGGGGTCACCTGGCCCGTCTCGGCGAGCGAGACCAGCTGCTCCATGTTGAACGGTCCCCGCGCCTCGTTTTCAGAGGCCTCGCGAATGTAGTACTCCTGCGTGGCCATGCGTGGGGCAGGGTGGTTGCCGGGGGCGGCGTCGGCAAGCGCGTTTTGATCTACATCCGCTCCAGCGTGCGCAGGCCGAGGAGCTCCAGGCCCGTCTCCAGCATGAGGAGCGTGCGCGCGCAGAGCAGCAGGCGTCGCGCCCGCACGACGGGGTCGTCGACGATCACCTTGTCGGCGCTGTAGAACGTGCTGAACTCCCCCGCGAGCTCGTAGAGGTAGAGGCAGAGGAAGTGGGGGGAGAGCGTCTCGGCCGCGAGGCGGATGGCGTCGGCGAACTTGACGAGCCTCCGGGCGAGCGCGGCCTCGCCCGGCGTCTGGAACGCGTCGGCCCCGGACTCCGCCGCGGGGTCGCCGCACGCGAGCCCGTGGCGCCGGAAGATGGAGCGGATCCGCGCGATCGCGTAGAGCAGGTAGGCCGCGGTGTTGCCGTCGAGGGAGATCATCTTGTCCCAGGAGAAGAGGTAGTCGCTCGCCCGGTTCTGGGAAAGGTCCGCGTACTGGACGGAGCCCGTGCCGACGACCTCGGCGATCCTGCGGCGCTCGACCTCGGGGAAGTCCGGGCTCTTGCTGGTGACGAGAGCGAAGGCCCGCTCGGCCGCCTCGTCGAGGAGGTCCCTCAGCTTGATGTTGTCGCCCTCCCGGGTCTTCAGCGGCTTGCCGTTCTCGCCGAGCACGGTCCCGAAGTCCACGTGCTCCATCCGCGGCACGGGCCGCCCGCGGGCGGCGAACCACTTGCGGGCCGTCAGGAAGAGCTGCTCGAAGTGGTCCCCCTGGCGCTTGTCGACGACGTAGAGGATGCAGTTCGCCCTGAAGTGCTCGGCGCGGTAGAGGATCGTCGCCAGGTCGGTCGTCGCGTAGTTGGCCGCGCCGTCCGACTTGCGCACGATCATCGGCTGGGACTTGAACCTCGGGTGCTCGGGGTGGAACACCACCTGGGCGCCCTCGCTCATCTGGGATATGCCGTCGGCCGCGAGCTCGGCGTAGACCCGCTCGACCTTGTCGTTGTAGAAGCTCTCCCCGAGCGTCTCGTCGAAGCGGATGCCGAGCCTGTCGTAGATCCTCTGGAACGCCGCCAGGCTCGCCCCGTTGATCCGCCTCCAGAGGGCGAGGCTCCCGGGGTCGCCGGCCTGGAGCCTGACGAGCTCGGCGCGGGCCTCCTCCATGACCGCGGGGTCGGACTCGGCTGCGGCGCTGCCGAGCTTGTACAGGCGCTCGAACTCCTCGATGGGGTCGCGCGCGAGCGCGGCCTCGTCCAAGTGGCGCTTGCAGGCCCAGATGAGCTTGCCGTACTGCGTGCCCCAGTCGCCGATGTGGTTGTCGCGCACGACGCGCGCCCCGGTGAAGGCGATGATCCGGCAGATGGCCTCGCCGATGACCGCGGAGCGCAGGTGGCCGACGTGCATCTGCTTGGCCGCGTTGGGGGAGCTGTAGTCGACGACCCAGGTCTCGCCCCTGTGGGCCGCGGAGGCCCCCGTGACCAGGCCCTGCCTCGAGTCGTGGGCCTTCAGCCAGGCGAGGAGCATGGCCGGCCGGGCCGTGAAGTTGATGAAGCCCGGGCCGGCGACCGAGACGTCGAAGGCGTCCCGGACGTCCGCCGGCAGGGCGGCGACGAGGGCCTCGGCGAGCGGGCGGGGGGGCTTTCCGGCCCTCTTGGCGGCGCCGAGCACCCCGTTGGCCTGGAAATCCCCGTGGCGGGGGTCGGAGGTCCTGACCCCGGGCTCGAAGGTCCCGGGCTCGACGCCGGCGGCCAGGGCGGCCCCCTCCAGGGCCCTTTCCAGCTCGCCTATCAAGTCGAATGCCAGGTGCATCGGGGCACTAAACCCCCCTGCCGCCAGCAGGCGCAAGCGCGGACTCTATGGGCCGTTTTGGCTCGACATTTTAACAGAATCGTATCGGCTCGTACGCTTTCCCCGATTCGGGGACCCCTTCCTCTACGCCCATCTACTCCATGACGAGCAAACGCACCATCCCAGCCCGGCGCTTCATCAAGCCCACGTTTAATTTCCTGATTGAGAAGAAGAGGGACGGGGGGGAGTTCACCCAGGAGGAGATCCGCTACATCATCGACAGCACGCTGGACGGGGAGATGCCGCTGCACCAGCTGGCGGCCCTGGCCATGGCGATCTACTTCTCGGGGATGTCGGCCCAGGAAACCGCGGACCTGACCGAGGAAATGATGCTAAGTGGCGAAGTGATAGATCTTTCCCACATTGCCAAGCCCAAGATCGACAAGTACTCGACGGGGGGGGTCGGCGACAAGACCTCGCTCGTCCTCGTGCCCTTGGCCATGGCGTCCGGCGTCGTCGTCCCGATGATGTGCGGCGTCGAGCACGACTTCGTCATCAACACCCTGGAGAAGCTCGCGGCCATCCCCGGGTTCAAGGGCCACATGTCGAACGAGCAGTTCGCCCAGCAGCTGGCCAAGATCGGCGGCGCCATCATCGCCCAGAACGAGGACCTGGCCCCCGCGGACGCCAAGCTCTACGAGCTGCGCAAGGACACGGGCACGATCCCGAGCCTGCCCCTCATCACGGGAAGCGTCCTCTCCAAGAAGCTGGCCGAGGGCGCCGAGGGCCTCGTGATCGATGTCAAATGGGGTAACGGCTCTTTCATCAAGGACTTGGAGCAGGCTAAGCAGCTGGCCCGCTCCATGACCCGCGTCGGCCGCTCCATGAAGCGCCGCTGCGTGGCCCTGGTGACAGACATGAACCAGCCCCTGGGGGATTCCGTCGGGACGGCCCTAGAGGTCAAGGAGGCGATCCAGCTCCTGCGCGGAGAGGGACCCGAGGACGTGAAGGAGCTCGTCCTCAAGCTCGGCATGGAGATCGTCCGGCTGGCGGGCGTCGCGGGCTCGACCCTTTCGGCGAAGCAGACCGTCCAGCGCCACCTGACCGACGGCTCGGCTCTCGAGAAGTTCAAGGAGCTCGTGAGGGCCCAGGGCGGCGACACCTCGTACATCGACCACCCCGAGAAGTTCCCGCAGGCGCGCCACATCAGGAAGCTTCCCGCCCCGAAGCGCGGCTACGTGCACACCATCAACGCGGCGATGATCGCCCGCGGCGTGCACCTGCTTGGCGCCGGCAAGGAGCACCCGCACGACAAGATCGACCATTCCGTCGGCGTCTCCGAGATCAAGAAGGTCGGCACCCAGGTGAAGCAGGGCGAGCCGCTCATGATGATCCACTACAACGACGAGGCGAAGCTCGAGCAGGCGCTCGAGTTCTTCAAGAACGCCTACCGCCTCGCGCCCAAGCGGCCGACGCCGCCCCCGGCCATAGTCGAGCGGGTGGCCTGACGGCAGCCGGCGTTTCCGCCCCGTGGTCGACCGTTCGTCCTGGCCTAGGCCCTGGGCGCAGCTCAAGTACGTCACCTTCCAGCCGGCGATCTTCCCGAGGCTGCTCGGCGAGGTGTCGCCGGACGCGCGCCCGGGCGACTGGGTGTCCGTCTTCGACAAGAACGGAGAGCCGGTGGGCGCCGGCCTCTTCAACCCCCGGGCCAAGATCCCGCTGCGTGTGGTCGCGCACGGCGCGGGGCCGATCGGCGAGGACTACTTCGACGGGGCGATCCGCCGGGCGGTGGCGCTCCGCAGGGACCTCTTCAAGCTGGACGCCGAGACGGACGCCTACCGCCTCGTCAACTCGGACGGCGACGGCCTCTCCGGGCTCACGATCGACCGCTACGGCGACGTGCTCCTCTGCGAGGTGTTCTCGCTCGGCATCGCCCAGCGCCTCCCCAAGTGGCTGCCGCTCCTGCACGAGCTCGCCGGAACGAAGTTTGCCCGGGTCCAGGTGGACCACGACCTCGGCAGCCTCGAGGGCATAAAGCCCTCGACCTTCAACGAGACGAATGCCGCGGCGCCGCGCTCGGTCAAGATCCGCGAGAACGGCGTGCGCTACGAGGTCAACTTCGAGGAGGGCCACAAGACGGGCTTCTTCTGCGACCAGCGCGAGAACAGGAAGCGGGTCGCCCAGTTCGCCAAGGGCGCCCGCGTGCTCGACCTCTGCTGCTACACGGGGGGATTCTCCCTGTGCGCCAAGGTGCTCGGAGGGGCGGGGGAGGTGACGAGCGTCGACCTGGACGAGGTGTCGATCGCCCAGGCCCGGCGCAATGCGAACCTGAACCAGGTGCGCCTGAGCTTCGTCCACGCGGACGCGTTCGCCTACGCGAGGCAGATGTTCCAGAACAAGGAGTCCTGGGACCTGGTCGTCCTCGACCCGCCGAAGTTCATCTTCACGCGGGACGCCCACGGCAACTGGGAGGGCCGCCAGAAGTACGAGGACCTGAACCAGCTCTCGATCGGCCTTGTGAAGCCGGGAGGCATCTTCGTCACCTGCTCCTGCTCGGGGCTCCTGAGCCTAGAGGACTTCGAGCAGCACGTGATCAAGGCCGCGCACCGTCTGGGCCGAAGGCTCCAGTTCCTGGACCGCACGGGCCCGGGGCCGGACCACCCGGTGTTCTCAAACTGCCTCGAGAGCCGCTACCTGAAGGTGCTCTGGGCGCGGCTGGCCTGAGGGGTCAGGCGCGGCCGAGGTAGGTGCCGTCGGCGGTCCCGACCCGCACCATCTCGCCTTCCTTGACGAAGAGGGGCACCTGGATAACGAGGCCGGTCTCGAGCTTCGCGGGCTTCTGCACGTTGCTGGTCGTGTCGCCGCGGATCCCGTCGGCCGACTCGATGACCTTCAGGTTGACCGCCGAGGGCAGCTCGACCGTGAGGGGCTTCTCGTTCACGAAGAGGACGTCCACCTTGCCGCCCGCCGTCAGGTAGTTCTTCACGTCGCCGAGCGTCTCGGCGGTGATCTCGATCTGGTCGAAGGTCGTCGGGTCGATGAAGGCGAAGGAGTCGCGGTCCGCGTAGCTGAACTCGAGCGTCCTGCGGTCGGTGGGGAGCACCTCGATCGTGTCGGTCGACGCGAAGCGCTGGTCCAGCGCCTTGCCGTAGCGCAGGTTTCGCATCTTCACCTGCACGAACGCGCGCAGGTTGCCGGGCGTGCGGTGCTGGGTCTCCATGACGAGGTGGGGCTCGCCGTTATGCTTGATTACCTGACCTTTGCGTATGTCGTTGGCTGCGGGCATGGCTGCGTGGCGGATCGGAGGGGTCGTTTCGTGTGCGGGAAGGTTCAGTCCTAAGGACGACGCCCCGGCTGTCAAGCCGACCGCGCCGAGCGCTCGCGCCCCAGTCTCGCTTTCCGGCGGCTGTACCTGGCCCGCCGCCCCCGGTGCCTCCCCGGGGTCCCATCTTCGAGGGCCCCATGTCATCCGGTCCGCCCGATCCTCATTTTTCAGGCACGGGCCCAAGCGACTTTACCAATCCGATGTCAACGTGCCCCACGGGGATCTCATCGTGGACCAAGCCCTTGCTGTCCCTCCCAAAATACGTCGAGGCCTGCAGCGCGAGCGCCGGCAGGACGCGGTCGAATTCCATGCGTCGCTCGCTCACGCTGAACCGGGTTTCCCATAGAAGCTTGTGCTTCTTCTCCCGCCACATCAGCTGGAAGTCATAGGCCATCAGGATCACGAAGTAGCGCTCCTCCTCCAGCTCACTCAGCATGTCGCGCCGCTCGTGCTCCAGCGGGGAGGCCGAGGGCGCGCCAAAGGTGCTGTCCCACAGGGAGTCGTATCCGAGCAGCATCGCGTTCAGGCCGTCCGCCTTGTCCCGGACGGACTCCTGCGCCCCCTCAGCCATGAGGGCCGCCATGAGATTGTCCCATTCGTAGTGCTCCTCCCCCTTGCCGAGTCCCCGGTGAACCTGCCTCGCATAGGCAATCTGGAGTTGCTTCTCGGCATCGGCGACGTTTTGGAGGGTCGCGGATTCCTGGGGGCCGAGGGTGGGGATCGTGGTGCCCCAGTACACCATGACCAGGAGCTTTGTCGTCCCGGCGTTCTTGCTGGGAATGTAATTCTGTTGGGCGAGGGGACCCGCGATGTCCCGGGCGATCTCCGTGAACTTGAGCCGGTCGATGGTGCGGTCGCTCAATGGGCCGCCCCAATACCCGCCGTCGCCGAAGGCATATGTCTCGGGCCTAGGGGACCCGTCGGGCCCGCGGGGCCGGACGTAGTCGGCCGAAGTCCGGGACGAGATGGCCACGGCGTCCGCGGCCTGCGCCGATGGGAGCGCCGCCGCGCCGCCTGACAAGGACATGAGGACGACCGCGAAGGCTGGGGTGATTTTCATGGGGTTCGTGGGGAGCAGGGTGGCCCGCGTACCCTTGCTCTGGCCGTGCCAAGCCGAGAGCCCAGTTTGTTAGCATTTTGGGGTAAATGGGTTACACATGCGGCTTCCCAAGACCGTCTTGCAATGTTGGTTCGGAGCTGGGTGAGTTCCGCAAATTTCAGCCCGAGCTTGGGAGGAGAGTTGGGTCAAACATCCCAGATCGTCGCTGCCGGTCCTCGAGCGGCCCCCTTGGGGCCACCCACCGCCAATTCTCCGCGCTTGCGCTGACCCGCACGCCTTGCCGACACTGCCGGACGCCCCATGAAGCAACGGACCCTGACGCGCGCTGTAACGATCAAGGGCAACGCTTTGCACACCGGGGAGGCCGTGACGCTCACGATCCGGCCGGCGGCCGTGAACCACGGGGTCATCTTCAAGCGCACCGACCTGAGCGGGTCCCCCGAGATACAGCCCAGGGTGGACCACGTGACGGACCTTGTCCGGGCGACGACGATCCAGTCCGGCCACGTCAAGATCCACACGGTTGAGCACGTCCTCTCCGCGCTCAGCGGCTGCGGCGTCGACAACGTGCTGGTCGAGATGAACGCCTCGGAGCCCCCGATCATGGACGGCTCGGCCCGGCCGTACGCGAACCTCATCCTTGAGGGCGAGCCCGTCGAGCAGGACAAGGACCGGGAGTACTACGCGCTCGACGCGCCGATCTCGGTGACCAAGGGCAACTCGTCCATCATCGCGCTGCCGCACGACGGCCTGAAGATTTCCTGCACGTCGGCCGACGACCGCGGGATCCACACCCAGCACCTCTCGCTCTCCATCGACCCCGAGTCCTACCTCGCCCAGATCGCGCCCGCGCGCACGTTCACGATCTACGAGGACATCGAGGCGCTCCTGAAGCTCGGCAAGATCAAGGGGGGCTCGCTCGACTCCGCCATCGTCATCAAGGGCGACAAGGTGCTGTCCAAGGAGCCGCTGCGCTTCAAGGACGAGTTCGTCAGGCACAAGATCCTGGACATCATCGGGGACATCTCGCTGCTCGGGATGCCGCTGAAGGCCCACATCGTGGCGACGCGCCCGGGGCACGCGCTCAACGCCGAGCTGACGAAGGCCCTCTTCGACCGGCTGCAGGAGCGCGGCAAGGGCGGCAAGAGGAAGGGCGCAAGCCGGCCGCCGCCCGCCATGGACGTCCAGACGCTCGATATCCGCAGTATCCTCGACATCCTGCCCCACCGCTACCCGTTCGTTATGATCGACCGGATCGTGGAGATCGTCGGGGCGGAGGAGCTGGTCGCGATCAAGAACGTGACCTTCAACGAGCCCTACTTCAACGGGCACTTCCCGGGCAACCCGGTCATGCCGGGCGTGCTGCAGCTCGAGGCGATGGCCCAGGCCGTCGGCGTCCTCACGGTGCGCTGGAACAACTGGGTCCCGAGGCCGGCGTTCTTCATGAGCGCGGACAAGGTAAAGTTCCGCAAGCCGGTGCGCCCGGGCGACCAGCTGAGGATACACGCGAAGCTGACCAAGGTTCGCAGCAACAAGATCGCCGTCGCCGAGGTCACCTGCACCGTGGACGGCCAGGTGGTCTCCAGCGCGGACCTCATGATCACCATCCTCGACGAGGCCGACGTCGAGTGAGGGCTTACTTCTTCCTGTAGACCGCCTCGGGGTCGAACGCGCGCTCGGCCGAGAACTCAAGGGTGGGGGAGAGCCCGCTCTTCGGGTCGGCGGCCCGCACGAGCCTGCGGTAGAAGCAGGAGCGGTAGCCGTTGTGGCAGGCCCCCGGGCCCGCGTTCTCGACCTTCAAGAGGAGCACGTCCTGGTCGCAGTCGACGTAGAGGTCGACCACCCGCAGCGTGTTGCCGGACTCCTCGCCCTTCAGCCAGAGCTTGCCGCGGGAGCGGCTCCAGTAGGTGGCCTTGCGGGTCTCCATCGTGCGGGCGAGCGACTCGGCGTTCATGAACGCGAACATGAGCACCTCGTTCGTGGCGTGGTCCACGGTGATGCAGGGGATCGTGCCGTCCGGGCCGAACTTGGGCAGCAGCCGGGTGCCGAGCTCGACGTCGGCCTTGGGGGGCTGCGCGGGGGGTGTGTCGGGTGTGGGCATGGGCGTCGGGTCTAGGGAGGCGAAGCCTCGCCCAGTTTCCTCAGGTAGTCGAACGTGTAAAGTCCGGTCCGGTGGCCGTCGCTGAAGTCGAAGCGGACGGCGTAGTTGCCGACCTTCTCCCACCCGACCACCCGGACGCCCGCGAAGTCCGTCCTGTCGGTCCCGCCGTACTTGTTTCCGAAGACATCGTGCTCGCCCTGGTTCTCGGCGCTCGGCGAGGCCCGGCGCAGGAGGTCGTGGCGCAGGTAGGACTCCGCCCCGTCGCTCCACGCGATGGCGATCTCGTCGCCTATGGCCTGGATGTTGTACGGGGTCTGCATGGCGTAGAGGGGCCCCACGCTCGTCCGGGGGTGCCCGGTTCGCAAACCCGATTTGACCCGGCGCCGGGAGTGGGCTTTCCTCAGGGCACGGGCCCCATGGAGAAAGCCGAATACCCCGCCGCGCAGCCGCCGGTCGAGACCGAGGGGCTCCGCCTGGGCGGCGCCAGCAAGGCGGCGGCGGGGCTGAAGGCCGTCGAGAAGTCGATGACCTCCACGATCGGGGAGATGGGCCTCGGGCGCGGGCTCTCCGCGCTGCTGCGGCTGAACCAGAAGGACGGCTTCGACTGCCAGAGCTGCGCGTGGCCGAACCCGGACGGCGACCGCAGCTTCGCCGAGTTCTGCGAGAACGGCGCGAAGGCGGTCGCCGACGAGGGGATGAGCAGCAGGATCGGCAGGGATTTCTTCAGGGAGCACACGGTTGCGGAGCTGGCGGCCCAGTCGGACCACTGGCTGGGGCAGCAGGGGCGGCTGACGGAGCCCATGGTGCTGCGCGCCGGCTCCGCGCACTACGAGCCGGTCTCCTGGGAGGACGCCTTCTCGCTCGTCGCCGGGGAGATCAAGTCCCTCTCCTCCCCGGACGGGGCCGCGTTCTACACCTCCGGCAGGACGAGCAACGAGGCTGCGTTCATGTACCAGCTCTTCGCCCGGCGCCTCGGCACGAACAACCTGCCCGACTGCTCCAACATGTGCCACGAGTCGAGCGGCTCGGCCCTCGGGCCGACGATCGGCATCGGCAAGGGCTGCGTGAAGCTCTCGGACTTCGACCACGCCGACGCCATCTTCATCATCGGGCAGAACCCGGGCACGAACCACCCGCGGATGCTGACGGCGCTGCAGCGGGCGAAGAGGCGCGGGTGCCGCATCGTGAGCCTGAACCCCATGGCCGAGGTGGGGCTCGTGCGCTTCAAGAACCCCCAGGACCTCATGAACCCGCTCAAGGCGGCCGCCATGGTCTTTGGCAAGGGGACCGCCCTGTGCGACCTGTGGCTGCCGGTGCGCATCAACGGCGACATGGCCGCCCTGCAGGGGATCATGAAGGAGCTGGTCGCCGAGGAGGACCTCGCCCCGGGGAGCGCCCTCGACCTGGAGTTCATCCGCTCGTTCACAGGCGGCTCCGCGGAGCTCATCGCGCACCTGCGCTCGGTGAGCTGGGACCAGATCACGGCCGCGAGCGGCCTCACGCGCGAGCAGATCCGCGCCGCCGCCGAGATCGCGATCGGGGCCAAGGCGATCATCGCCTGCTGGGCCATGGGCCTCACCCAGCACCGAAACGCCGTGGGCACGATCCAGGAGGTCATGAACTTCCTGCTGCTGCGCGGCAACATCGGCCGGCTGGGCGCGGGCCCGTGCCCGGTGCGCGGGCACAGCAACGTCCAGGGCGACCGCACCATGGGGATCTACGAGAAGCCGTCGAAGGACTTCCTGGACAGGCTCTCGGCGGAGTTCCGGTTCGAGCCCCCGAGGGGGGCGGGCGCCGACGTCGTCGAGACCATAAAGAGGATGCACGACGGCAGGATCAGTATCTTCTTCGCCATGGGCGGCAACTTCCTCTCGGCGACCCCGGACACGGAGTTCACGGCCGACGCGCTGCGCCGGTGCAGACTGACGGCCCATGTCTCGACGAAGCTCAACCGCTCCCACCTCGTCACCGGCAGGACGGCTCTCATCCTGCCGTGCCTCGGGCGCTCCGAGGTGGACCTCCAGGCCTCGGGCGAGCAGTTCGTGACGGTCGAGGACAGCATGGGCGTCATCAGCTCATCGCGCGGGCGCCTCGAGCCTGCGTCGCCGCACCTGAGGAGCGAGCCCGCGATCGTCGCGGGCCTGGCGTCGGCCGTCCTGGGTCCGGGGACCCCCGTCGACTGGGACGCCCTGGCCGGGGACTACGACCTCATCCGGCACCTCATCGAGCGCGTCATTCCGGGATTCAACGACTACAATTCCAGGGTCAAGGAGGCGCCGTTCTACCTGCCCAACGCGGCGCGGGACTCGCGGACCTTCACCACGCCCTCGGGGAAGGCCGTGTTCACGATCCACGACATCCCCCCTGAGGCCCTCGGCCCGGGGCAGTTCATGATGATGACCATCCGCACGCACGACCAGTTCAACACGACCGTGTACGGCCTGGACGACCGCTACCGCGGGATCTTCAACGGGCGCAGGGTTGTGTTCATGAATGCCGACGACATGAGGGAGGCGGGTCTCGTCCAGGGCCAGTGGGTCGACCTCACCGGGCACTTCCGGGGTGAGACGCGCCACGCGCCGAGGTTCATGGTGGCGCCCTACGACCTGCCCCGCCGGTGCACGGCGACCTACTTCCCCGAGGCGAACGTGCTCGTGCCGCTCGACAGCGTGGCCGAGGTCAGCAACACGCCGACATCAAAGTCGGTGGTGATCACGGTCGCCCCGAGCGCCTAGGGCCGACGGGCCCAATTTCGGGCCCAATTTCCATTGCCCGGGCGGGGCATGGATGCTAGGAATTGCCGTCTCATGGGACGTCAATGGCTCCACGCGAAACGCGCTATCGTCAACCTGAAGAAGGGCCAGGTCGTGGGCAAGCTGGTGAAGGAGATCACCGTCGCCGCGAAGCTCGGGGGCGGCGACCCGGCGGCCAACGCGCGGCTCTTCGCGGCGCTTGAGAAGGCCCGCAAGGCCAGCGTGACCCGCGACGTCATCGAGCGCGCGATCAAGAAGGGCTCGGGGGGAGGGCACGACGGCGCCGCGCTCGAGCACGTGGTGTTCGAGGGCTACGCCCCGCACAAGGTGCCCCTCATCGTCGAGGTCTACACGGACAACCACCAGAGGACGGCGCCGGAGATGCGCTTCCTCTTCAAGGGCGGCGTACTCGGGACCGCCGGCAGCAACAAGTTCCTCTTCGACCACGTCGGGATCGTCGAGGCCCACCACGCGGACCCCGCGACCGACCTGGAGGCCGCGGCGATCGAGGCCGGGGCCGACGACGTCGAGGCGATCACGCACATGCAGAACGACGACATCCCCGAGGGGCACGCCGGGGCGAGGTTCAAGACCGACCGCACCGCCGTGCACGCGGTGTCGACCTGGCTCACGAAGCACGGCTGGTCGGTCGTGACGAGCGAGCTGGGCTATCTGGCGAAGGTCTTTCCCGAGCTGGACGACGTCGCCCGAGCCCACGTGGGCGAGTTCCTTCAGGCGCTCGAGGACCACGACGACGTCCAGCGCGTCTGGGCCGCTGTTAAGTAGGGAGCGTGAAAATCGTGGTGCAATTATCGCCAACGATTGACACCGGGGCCCCTTTTTCCGAAATCAGAGCCTTCCCCTCCCAGCTGTGAACATCCTTATCGTCGAGGACGAAGCCACGTCGCGCGAAATGCTGCTAAGCATCCTCAAATCAGAGGGGGACCACCGTATTTTGACCGCGGCGGACGGCGACGACGCGCTCAAGCTGATGGAGGATCCCCGGCACCCCTTCGACGTCGTGTTCCTGGACCTCATGCTGCCGTCGATCTCCGGGCTCGACCTCCTTGAGCGCGTCCGCGCGACCCCGGCGTGCAAGTTCGTCAGGGTGATCATCTGCACCACGTCGACGGACAGCGCCACCGTGGTGAGGGCCGCGCGCCTCGGCGTGCGCCACTACATGGTGAAGCCCGCCGACAAGATCCGCGTGTTCGAGCAGATCAACATCATCAAGGCGGAGATCGCGGGCCTGCAGAAGATCGAGAAGCCCGAGGAGGCCGCGGGCCGCCTGGGGATCGACCTCGCGTCGTACAAGACGAAGGTCAGCACCACGCTCGAGAACATGGAGCGCTGGCTGACCCACGCCAAGGCGGGGGCCCAGTCCGTGGACCGCAGGCAGCTGGCCGCCGACTCCGGCCACCTGAAGAGCGAGGCGCTGGACCTCGGGCTTCGCGAGGTGGGGCGCAGGTTCTCGACGCTCGAGACCCGGCTCACCATCGACCCGAGCGGCGACGTGCCCGACTCCAGGGCGATCGAGATCGCCTTCATCATGAGCCACCTCCACGGCGAGCTGAACCGCGTTCGCTCGGTTCTGAAGATCATCGCCCCGGACAAGGTGAGCCCGTGAGGCTCCTGGCGGCGGCCCTTGCCGCCGCGCTCTGGACCCAGGTCGCTTTCGCGGCGCAGCCGCTCAGCATCGCGGCCG
>Ga0265319_1000723_pt1 | contig 21643 bp, 18 predicted proteins | sample 4824metaG_FD_192443 | JGI IMG/M metagenome (GOLD analysis project Ga0265319, IMG submission 192443) | Rhizosphere microbial communities from Carex aquatilis grown in University of Washington, Seatle, WA, United States - 4-8-24 metaG | ecosystem: Host-associated > Plants > Roots > Rhizosphere >...
CGCCGCACCTTCCGGGGCAGCCCCATTTGGCGCGCGGACAAGGGCCATATCCACCACCGCCTGCACAACGCCGGCTGGAGCGCCCCCAACATCTGTTTTTTGGCCTTAGGAATGACCCTCCTTCCCGGCATCACCGCCTTGACCACCCTGGCCAAATACCACGGCTGGGCCGCCTTGGTCCTGCTCCTTTACGGTTTGTTGATCGGGCTTGGCCTCTCCACCCTCGGTTTCCTGGATTTCCTCGGTCCCAGGCTGATGGAACACTTGAGGCCCCATTACCGGATCGCCCACCATTTTATTTCCATGCAGAAGGAGAAACTTTACCTGGCCTCCAGCCGTGAGGAAATATTGGCCCTCATCAACCAAACCTGCCAGGAACTGGGAATCCGCAGCCTCCGTCTGGTGATCGCCCAGGACAGCGCCGGTTTAGGCGGCTTGGATTATTCCAACAGTTGGGATCTGGATAAACCCGCGGAGTACCTTGGCTTTATCCATGACTCCACCCAGGGTGACTCCAAGACCTTTTCCGACCACTACAAGCTCCCAGGCGGCCAAGGCGGCGCCCATTGGGTCTTTGAGCCCCATACCGAGGAAGAGGAACTGGACGTGGAATACCACGTCCTCGTCAGCGAGTTTATGGGCTGGGCCCTCAACCGTGCCAAGACCTTGGGCGTCGGACAGCCCTCCCTGGACGTGAATCGGATCACCCCCATCGCGCATAAAAAGGTCAGCGGCCAGGCCCTGCGCCTGAAGCAAAAGACCGAAAAGAAAGAATCCCTCAAAAAAGAAACAGGAAACAAAACATCGCAGCGATCACCCGCCAACTGGAACATCCCAGCCGGATCCGCCAGGGATCATTACGAAAAACTCTTATGGCTGGCCGTGGGGGCTTCCCTCAAAGCCGGGAAAGCCATCCGCGACGTCTACGAGACCGATTTCAAGGTCGAGTACAAAGGCGAAAACGACCCCCTGACCTTAGCGGACAAAAAAGCCCATCACATCATCAACGGTATCCTTTCCCAAGACGCGGACCATTCCTTTCCAGTCTTGAGCGAGGAGGGGCGGAACATCCCCTACCAAGAAAGAAAGGATTGGGAATATTTCTGGATGGTGGATCCGCTAGACGGCACCAAGGAATTCCTGAAAAAGAACGGCGAGTTCACCGTCAATATCACGCTCATCCACGTCAACCGGCCCGTCCTGGGGGTTGTTTACGTGCCTGTTTCAAAAACGCTCTATGCCGCCGCGGAAGGGCTGGGAGCCTTCAAGGCGGAAAATATTATTTCACCCCAAGGAACCTTGGGACAACTTCTTTCCTTTTCCAAAAAATTAACGGCCAAGGATGCCCCCTCGGCCGGGGGAACTTTAAAGGTGGTCGCCAGCCGGTCCCATATGTCCCCCGAGACCAAGGATTATGTCGCCCTCTTAGGCAAGAAATTTGACATTGAACTGGTATCCGCCGGAAGTTCCTTGAAATTATGCCTGGTGGCGGAAGGCAAGGCCCATCTTTATCCCAGGTTCGCCCCGACGATGGAGTGGGACACGGCCGCGGGCCAAGCCATCGTGGAAAACGCCGGTGGAATCGTAGCGGACAGCGAAACGCAAACCCCCTTGCGCTACAACAAGGAAAACCTCCTCAACCCCTGGTTTATCGCGGGCCGCAAGGAAATGGCGGCTCCTTCATCCCCCAAATTAAGGATTAGGGTTAAAAAATCCTAGCATTTCAGCAGCCCCTTTTTACCCGCCTTGGGCGAAGCTTTCCAAAGGATTGATTTATGGAATGGCTGGAAAAGGGTAAATTGATTGAGCGAAGGACAAACCTTAATTTGAGAAACTGGACCCAGTGACCCTTAAACGAAAAAAAGCCAAAATCAACCTCAAGCTCCAGCCGGAAATGAATCCCAAAATCATTCCCGTCACCAGGCCCCAAATGCCTCCCTTGGACGAGTTCATTCCCTATCTCCGTAAAATCTGGGACAACCAGTGGTTGACTAATAATGGGCCCTATCACCAGCAATTGGAGGCGGAACTGGCGTCCTTTCTCGGGGTAAAACACGTCTCCCTTTTTGCCAACGGCACCATCGCCCTGGTCACGGCCTTACAGGCTCTTGGAATAAAGGGAGAAGTCATCACGACACCCTACTCCTTCGTGGCAACTACCCACGCGTTAAGTTGGAATAACCTTAAGCCTGTTTTCGCCGACATCGATCCCACCACCTTCAATCTCGATCCAGACAAGGCTGAGGCCGCCATCACTTCCCGCACTAGCGCCATTTTACCGGTCCATTGCTACGGCCGTCCTTGCGACGTGGAGCGTTTCGAGAAAATCGGAAAAAAATATAAGATCAAAATCATTTATGACGCCGCCCACGCCTTCGGCGTTAGCCATAAGGGCAAAAGTCTGGTACGATTCGGCGACCTTTCGGTTTTGAGTTTCCATGCCACCAAGGTTTTCAATACCTTTGAGGGCGGAGCCATCGTCAGTCCGGACGCGAAAACCAAGGCTTATATCGATCGCTTGAAAAATTTCGGTTATGTGGACGAAGTAACGGTGACTAACGTGGGCATCAACGGCAAGATGAATGAAGTCCAAGCCGCGTTTGGTCTTTTACAGCTTCAACATTTTGTTAAAGCCGTTCACCAACGGAAACAAATAGACGCACGATATCGAAAAATAATTTCCCGGATAGAGGGGATTACCTGTCCTCCGCCGGTCGGGGAAGCATCTTACAATTACGCTTATTTCCCCATTTTGGTCGGGAATAACTACCGCCTCTCCCGTGAGAAACTCTACCAATCATTGCGCCAACAGGGGATTTTTGCCCGTCGTTACTTCTATCCCTTGATCAGTTCCTTTCCCATGTACCGGGGCCTTTCCAGCGCTTCCCCCAAAAACATCCCCGTCGCCGCGAATTTGTCGGAAAGAGTACTTTGTTTGCCCATCTATCCGGATCTAACCGAAGAGGAACAAAATCGCGTCATTAATACCATCCAGGGAGGGGACTGATGGCCTTTTTCACTGAGGGAGAATTGGGAAAACTCGGCTTGGCGGCTTTTGGCAAAAACGTCAAAATTTCCCAAAAAGCCTCCATCTACAACCCCTCCAAAATATCTATCGGAAGCAACGTGCGCATCGACGATTTTTGCGTCTTGTCCGCCGGGGAAAGCGGCATCCACATCGGCAATTACGTTCATATCGCCGTTTTCTGCTCCCTGATCGGTACGGCAAAAATAACAATGGAAAATTTCAGCGGCCTATCCTCCAGAGTATCGATCTATTCAAGTTCTGATGACTATTCAGGAGCGCATTTGACCAACCCGACGGTACCGGCCCAATTCACCGGCTGCGAAAATGCCGACGTTCTGATCGGTAAACACGTTATCGTCGGGGCAGGAACGGTCATTTTGCCAGGAGTCATCATTGAGGAGGGCGCGGCCATTTCAGCCTTGAGCTTGGTATCAAAAAATTGCCTCTCGTTTGGTATTTATGCCGGTAACCGAAGAATCGGCGATCGCAAAAGGGATTTACTTGAGCTGGAGAAAGAACTCCTTCGGAAAAATTCCGAGCAGCCGTAATCAACATGACTTCCACCCTTAAACATAAAGCCGTCAGCGCCTCCATTTGGAGCGCCATTGACATCTTCTCGCGGCAGGGATTGCAATTCGGCATCACGATGATCCTGGCGAGGCTTTTAACACCCACGGATTATGGGACCGTGGCCCTTCTATCGATTTTCATAGGCGTCGCAGGCGTTTTTATCAGTTCCGGCTTCTCCCAAGCCCTGATCCAACGGCAGAAAATAACCGATACCGACCTATCCTCGGTCTTTTACTTTAATATCGTTACAGCCCTCTTGTTCAGCGTCCTTTTATGCGCCGCCGCGCCTTGGATCGCCCTTTTCTATAACATCCCGATCCTCACGCCCCTCACTAGGCTGATGGCCCTCAACCTTTTCATCGGCGCCTTCGGCGCCATTCAAACCACCCTTTTGAACAAATCCCTCGACTTTCGAAAACAATGCGTCATCACGATCGCGTCCGTGGTCGTTTCCGGAATCATCGCCGTGATATTGGCCTGGAAATCTTACGGCGTCTGGAGTTTGGCCGTCTCCTCCTTGGCATCAATCTTCGTTTCCACCCTATTACTGTGGCTTCTCAACCCTTGGCGGCCCACTCTTGTTTTTTCATTGGCCTCTATCCGGTCGTTGTTTAAATTCGGTGGATTTCTTCTCATTAGCGGTCTTCTGGACACCCTCTACACCCGCCTCAACACACTCGTTATTGGAAAATTTTATTCGCCGCGTGATCTTGGCTTTTATTCCCGTGCCGACGGCACGCAGCAGCTTCCCGCCAATCTGCTCACGGGGATCATCAGCCGGGTGGCATTTCCAATATTTTCCGCGGCCCAGCAGGACAAAAACCATCTGCGTGCGGGTCTGCGCAAGGCGATCGCTCTCGTCATGATGATCAATATCCCTGTCATGCTCGGCATGTTTGTCACATCACGCCTATTAATTCAGGTCCTTTTCGGTAATCAGTGGCTTCCCTCGGTTCCCTACTTACAAATCCTATGCCTCGGGGGCATCCTCTGGCCCCTGCACGTTCTCAACCTCAACACCCTTCTGGCCCAAGGTCATTCCAAACTCTTTTTCCGCCTCGAGGTTATTAAAAAAATTATTGGCGTCGCCATTCTCGGCACAGCCTGTTTCTTCGGCATTACCGCGATCGCCTGGAGCATCGTCGCCACCAGCCTGATTAGTTTCGCCATCAACGCCCATTACAGCGGCCGCTTCCTTAACTATGGCATAATGAAGCAGGGCCTGGACCTGGTCCCCTACACTTTAGCAGGCCTGGGCATGGCACTTTTCGTCTGGGGAATTGGTTTTTTTACGATCAACTCGCCTCTTTTTCTTTTACTGGCTCAAGTCCTAACCGGCATGATGATTTACGCTTTTATTTGCGGCGTTTTCAGGTTGCCTGCTTTTACGGAGGCGATTCAACTTTTAGGCCCTCGGTTAGCGGCCAAGATTCCATTCAAAATAGGGTAAATCATGAGTAAACAATCAAATCCAACCGGAACGCCCAAGGTCAGCGTTACCGTTCCAACTTATAACCAGGGACAATGGCTGGCGGAGTGTTTGGAAAGTATTGTCACTCAAAAAACCAACTTCCCATTTGAGATCATCGTGGGCGATGATGCCTCAACCGATCCTTTATCCCGTGACATTCTAAATGAATACGCAAGACGCTATCCAGATTTGATCGTCCCCATCCAACGCGAAACCAACATAGGCCCTTGGAAAAGTTTTCTCGATTTAATGCGCAGAGCGAGGGGGGAATATATCGCCCATTGTGACGGGGACGATATGATGTTGCCGGGCAAGCTCCAGAAACAAGCAGATTTCCTAGACGCGAACCCCAATTTCAGCATGGTGGGGCACGACATCTTGATAATGAGACCGGATGGCCAAAAAATGCTTCACAAAGCCGGTTTTGGTAAAAAAATATTAATTGTGGACGATTTATTAACTTACGGAATCGTGCCTTTCACAAATAGCGCAGCCATGTCTCGTAAAAAATATCAAACGGTCTGGGATTCCGAAAAAAATATTATCGATTACCTCATTTACATTGACCGAGCCATCAATGGGCCCGTCGGAGTCATCAACGAACCCCTGGGTATTTACCGGGCCGACATCGGTATTTATCACAACAAAAAAAGGGATATTGAATTGGCTTTTGAATATTCCCGTGACTTCGCGTTGGACAGGGGATGCGATCCCATGTCCATTTTCATTGGATGCGTAAAAACGAACGAATTCCGTTCAATTTTAAAATTATCCAGAAATCCGGTCGTTTTAAAAGCCTTTCAAAATTTTGACCCAGGCAAAATACCAGTCAATTTTTCCCTCAAAACAAAAACAGGAATGAATGTTTTCCACCTCCTTCGAAAATGGCCGTCTTGGATCACCGGTTTCGCGATATTATGGGAAATCGTTGCTCGACCGCCCATTGTTATAATGGGGATTTTCAGAAAAGCGAAAAGAATCTTAAATCAAAAATGATCCTTTCATGAAAAGATTATTACCTTGGAAAACATAACCAACAAAATTCTAACCAAGTTGCCTTTCCTTGACCGGAGGCTGGATGACCACATGAAAGAAGTCGTGCATGGCACACTGGTCGCGCTGGTCCTGAGGGTCACAGGTGCCGCTTTGGGATTGGGCTTCAATATCCTCTTAGCCAAGGCTTGCGGGGCCGGCGGCACTGGGGTCTATTTCCTGGCCTTGACCGTCATTTCGGTCGCTACTATTTTCGGCCGGGTAGGATTAGACAGCGCCCTAGTCCGTTATATCGCATCCAACTCCGCTTCCTCAAATTGGAAAGCCATTAAGGGTATCTATTCCCAAGGCGTCAAAATTGTGCTGGTCTTCTCCAGCCTCTCTACCTTGGCGGTGTTTTTCCTGGCTCCCCTGCTTGCCAAACAGCTATTCCATAAGCCCGAACTCTCCGAGCCGCTCCGCTGGATGTCGCTCTCGATCATCCCGACTTCTTTTTTAATGATTAACTCGGCCGTCCTCAGGGGTCTAAAAAAAATAAAATATTCCGTATTCGTCGCCAATGTCTGTGTTCCCCTTTTTTCCATTGTAGGTCTTTATCTCTGGGGCAAAAGCGGAGGTATTAACCGGGCGATTCTGGCTTATGTCTTCGGCACCTTGGTTACCACCTTCGCGGGAGCCGCGCTTTGGCGGGCCACCGCTCGGAAAGCAAGCAATGTAATAGGTTCATTCGCCGGGTCTGATTTGCTGAAAAGCGGCATACCCCTTTTCATGGTGGCTTCTTTAAGCTTAATGACGGGTTGGATCAGTACCTTCGCCCTGGGAATATGGGGCACAAAAGAACAAATCGGAATTTTCGGACAAGCTTCCCGCGTTTCAGCGGTCATCAGCTTGGTTCTCCTCGCCGTAAACGGCATTGCGGGACCCAAAATCGCCGCCCTTTATAAGCAAGGGGATTTAATCACCCTCGATTCCATGGCCCGAAAATCCAACCTAATGATGCTGTTGGTGTCGGGACCCTTAATGGTTCCATTTCTCATTCTTCCCGGATTTTTCATGGGGATGTTCGGGCCTGAATTTAGGGCCGGCAGCACCGAGCTCGTCATCCTTTCTTTGGGCCAATTCGTGAACGTGGCGACCGGCTCCGTGAGTCTTCTTTTGGTTATGAGCGGCAACGAAAAATCCGTCCGGGACATCGGCCTATGGTCCACCCTATTGAGCTTGGGCCTTAACCTGGCCCTAGTGCCGTCCTATGGTTCCCTGGGAGCCGCTGTCGCAACTTCTTTTTGCATGATCTTTCAAAATATCATGGGACTCATGCTCGTCCACTCAAAACTCGGCATATGGACACTACCCTTGTTTCCGAGGCTGCTCAAATGATGGTTCCCAATTTCTTCATCATCGGCGCTCCAAAGTGTGGAACTACGTCCCTATACGAATACCTCAAGGACCACCCGAATATTTTCATGTCCCCCACGAAGGAACCGATGTATTTCGATTTTGATTTAAAGAAACCGCATCCAATAAATTTCACGGCCTATCAGTCCCTATTTTCTAAAGCCGATCCAAATATCCACAAAGCCGTCGGCGAAGCCTCGACTTCCTACCTATACTCCGAAGTGGCCGTTTCCGAAATTTTGAGGAATTACCCTAACGCTAAATTCATCGTCACTTTGCGTAACCCTGTTGATTTCGTGCAATCCTGGCATTCCGAAAATGTTTACAATGGCCACGAGACAATCCTGGATTTGGAAAAAGCTTGGAGGGCCGAGCACGACCGAAAGGCCGGAAACAATATCCCTGTTCATTGTCCGGAGATAAAAAAACTGTTTTATTCTGAGCGGGGGCGTTTTGGCGATCAGATCGAAAGGTTATATTTAACCGTTTCAAAAGAGCGGGTTAAAGTAATCCTTTTCAACGATTTAATTTCAAAAACTAAAGAAACGTACGAAGAAGTCTTGGAATTCTTAGGCGTCCCATCTGATGGCAGAGCATCCTTTGAAAAATTAAACGAAAATAAAATACTTCGGTCCCCAAGGCTGCAGCAAGCGCTTCGTTACATCGGAAAGCTTAAGAAGAAAATTGGTTTAAATAAAAATTTTGGACTTTTAATATTTTTCCATAAAATAAATTTAAAGCGTGGCGCTCGAAAAAATATTTCCGACGACCTGAGATCAGAGTTAATTAAATATTTCCAAAAGGATATAGCCAAGCTTTCCAAGCTGATCGACCGTGATTTATCCCAATGGTCTTCGAACAAGACGCCATCCGGCGCGAACCGGTGATGCCATGAAATTTATTTTCGTGGACAGGGTCGGTTCCACCTCGATATGGTCCATCATTGAAACAATTTCCGTTAAATTGATGGCCCAAGGCCATTCAGTTGCTTACGTTATTTTTGATGACGGCCAACGTGCCTTTTCCCAGAAAATCCCCAATGGCGTTGATCTCCACACCATCAAGGTCCCGGTCAAAAAACGGATTTGGAACCTGATCGGCCAGTACCGTTTATTCACCAGGGAATTCCGCGCCCTTCTAAAAGAAATAAAACCCGACGTCGTCCACACCCACTTCGCGGTTCCTTCCATCGCCGCACGCGTTGCCGCGTACCGGGAACAGGTCCCCTTCATCGTCTCGACCCAGCACGAACTATACGGCTCCATGCGCCTCCATTACCGCTGGGGCCTGCGCTTAACTGAGCGTTATTGTTCGGCCGTCACCTATGTATCCAATGCCGTCGCCAGGTCGTTCGGACGTGCCGCCGGGAACGTGGAATCAGCGCTCTTACATCGAAAACCGGAGCATGTGGTCATCACGAATGGGGTGGACTTAGCCTCGATCCGTTCGACTATCGCGGGGGCGCCGGCAAGGGTTCCCGCCAAGCTGGTCTGCGCCGGACGATTGGTCCCGGAAAAGGGCCAAGGGATCCTGCTCAAGGCCCTGAAAAGAGTGGTCGCGCATCAACCAGGGGTTAAGCTTCTCCTCATAGGTTCCGGTCCCACGGAGGCAAAATTGCGGCGGGACACCCGAAGGCTCGGACTGGAAAAAATCGTTCAATTTACCGGCTGGATGGCCCAGGAAGGGGTATTAAAGGAAATGGCTTCATAATCATTGATCCTGGTTCCCAGCTTGAGTGTCCAGGAGGGCTTCGGCCTGGTAGTGGCCGAAGCCCTGGTTTGCGGCACGCCCATCCTAGCCAGCGATATACCAGTGTTTCATGAGATACTGGATCACTTCCCGGAAAGGGGGAGTTTTTTTGCCGAAGGCAATGACAAGGATTTAGCCGATAAAATAGGGCTGGCCTTCACCCATAACCCTTCCCCCCAACCCTTGCCGGCCCTGTCGCGGGAGGAGGAAGCCAGGCTGTCCTCGAACGCCATGGCACAGTCTTATTTGGATTTATACAGTAGATTAACTCAAGGGAGCGGAACTTGAATCGCCAGGTTGAACAGCGCCATGAGCCCTAAAATCTCCGCGGTGATCACCGTTTATAACGGCCAGGATTGCGTCGCTAGGGCGGTCCGGAGCCTTTTGGAGCAAACCGAAAAGGACCTGGAACTTCTGGTGGTCAATGACGGTTCCACTGACGGAACAGCCGAGATTCTCAAGGGAATCACCGATCCCCGGCTCCGGGTAATCAACCTTCCCCGCACCGGAAGGGCGGGATCCCTCACCAAGGCCTGCTTGGAAGCCAAGGGCCTCTATATCGCCAATCTCGATGCCGATGACATCAGCTATCCCGAACGGCTCCAAAAGCAGGCGGCCTTTCTCGACGCCAACCCTGACCATGCCTGGGTCGGCTCCGGCGAGGAGCAGGAGGACGACCGGCGCCAGGAGCATCACCAGCGTATATATCCCTTAACCGACCGGGAAATCCGGCTCCAATCGGCCAAGTGTATTCCCTATTGCCACAGCGCCGTCATGTTCCGGCGAAGCCTCATCGAGAAAGGCGTTAATTACGACCCAGCCCAGCCTTTCCTGATCGATTTCGAGTTTTTCCAAAGGGTGGCCCTAAGGCACAAGGTAGCTAATCTCCCCGACATCCTGGTGAAGCGCTATGTCAGCGGCGGAAGTTTTTTCCAGAGCACCTTCAAGACCTCCCTCCAGAACCGACGATTGGCTTGGTTTTGCGAGCTGGCGGTCCGGCGGTTTCACCTGCCGTTCCGTTATCATCTCTTCCCGGTCTTGCGCTTGTTTTATCCCCTGGTTCCGAACCGGCTTAAAAGATCCATACGGAGCCTGCAGGGCTTAAGGGAGGCCCATGACTAATTTCATCCACGAAAATACCTCGCTGGTCCTTTTGCTCCTGGGGCCCACCCTAATCTTATTCATGATCTTTTTCCTTCGCCGTCCCGAACGGGGCCTCTATATGACTTTTTTCTTCACCGGAATCCTCATCACGCCCCACCTGCCGGTCGTCCGGGATAAATTCACGGCCGGAGAACTATTCATGCTTTTGACCTGGTTTATTTTGATTTCTTATTCCAGGGACACCAAAAATCAAGCGCCCCTCTCCAAAGCCCAAATCAATGTCATGCTTTTAGGCGCCGCCTTCATTACCTGGACCATCATTACTTACATCGTCAACGGACTGATCTACACCGCCGCTTTCACGGATTCGGCCAACAGCCTTATTGAAACCTGTAATTTCATCTACGGATACATGATGTTCTTAACCGTCGTTTTTTTGGTTCGAAATTGGGACCTTTGGAAACAATGCTTGAACAGCTGGCTTTGGGGTTCAGTCGTGGTCAGTTTCTTCGGGGTACTGGCCCTCGCCGGCCACGGACCCAGTTGGAGCTATGACGCCTTTACCCACCGGGTCTGTTCCACCCTGCGCACGGAGAACCAGGTACCCTCCTTCCTTTTGCCGATTTTCGTGGTTTTGATTTTTATGATCGTGCAAAAAGGAAGGAAATACCGCGAGCGATTTGCGCTGACAGTGCTGGAAATAGGGGTGTTTCTTACGGCCATCGGTACCGGCAGCCGCACGGCCTTTCTGATGCTGATGGTGGCGGGCGCGGGAATCATCTATGTGGCGTCCAGGGAGGCGCGGTTCCGCTCCTTCAATTCCAACAAACTCGCCAAGTTAACGACCTTTGCTTTTTTTATCTTTCTCCTCTACCTTGCCATCTGCCTGGTCGGTTACAGAGGTGACTACTCCTTAGGCCACACGCCGGCTTGGCAGAGGCCGGTCGTGATGTTTTTCGACTGGATCGAGGGTAACCGAAACTTGGATGAGAATAGGACCAGGCAATTGGAGTTCGTTTCGGAAAATATCGGGGACAACCTGGTATTTGGAACAGGCCCCAAAAATTATGGCGACCTTTACGGCATCGAAGAAATCCACAATACCTATGTGGGTGTCCTTTTTCAAATGGGCGTCCCTGGGCTTTTGTTCTTTTTAGCTTGGTTGTGGGGAGTGGTCCACATCGGCTGGAAAGCCAGCAAAAGGATTCAAGTTCCTGAACAGCGCTTGATCGTGTTGTGCATGGTGGTGGGAATGGGGTTGTTATTGCTTTACAGCCTGACCATGTTCGGCCTCCGACAAAGGAACATTTGGCTCTTGGCGGGATTGTTGGTTTCGGCCGATTCCCTAGTTCCCCGCCGAAAGAAAGCCCCCACCCTGACCCATCCCTCCTCCGGTGGACAGCCTTGAAAAAGATACTATTTGTCGAAAGCTATCCCCACGTGATGTTCGGCCAACAGAGGATCCTCTTAACCTTGCTGGATTCCTGCCAATCCGTCGGCATCGAGCCCATCGTCGCCGCGACGGCGGAGGGCCCCCTGGTGGAGGAAGTACGCCGCCGTTCGATTGAAACCGTGTTTTTTCCCTATCCTGAACTTTTACGTTCCTATGGAGGGGCCATCTACCGTTATAAAGGCCCACGCTTCCTGCGGATGGCCTGGCAGTTGCTGAAATATATAGCCGAGATTCGTTCCAAATTAAAATCCCTGGAATTGGACGGGATTTATTGCAACGACATGAGGGCCCTGCTGACGGTCGGTATCGCGGCCAAATTTTGCGGCCTGCCGGTACTGATCTGGGACAAATTGGACAAGCCCCACGGATGGATGGACTGGTTCCAGCTTCCCCTGGTCCAAAAAAACCTCATCATTTCAAAAGCCGTCATGAAGAAATACCCGGCCTGGCAGACCGCCTTGTTGGGGCGCAGGATCCTTTTGGTTTACGAGGGGGCCGACCTGGCGAAGTTTGAGGGAGCCAAATCCATCCGCGGCAATTTGAATTGCCAGGAAGGGGATATTGTCATGGCGATTGTCGGGACCATCACGGAACGCAAGGGTCTTGACCGGATTTTTTCCATTTGGCCGGAGTTGACGGGGCAATTTCCGAAGCTCCGGTTGTGGGTGGCGGGGTCCACCACCGGCAGCGAGAATGATTCCAGCTACCTGGCGGCCTTGCCGAACCGGGACCATCCCGGGATCCAATTCCTGGGTATGCGGGAGGATATTCCCGACTTGATGAACTCGATTGATATTTTATTGGTACCCTCGCGTCACGAGGGTTTTGGCATGGTCATCGTGGAAGCGATGGCGGCCTCGCGGCCCGTCATCGGGGCGGAGGTCGGGGGCATTCCCGAGGTCATCGCCGATGGGGAAACAGGGCTGGTGGTGAAAGGCGACGATTCCCGGGCCTGGGCCGGGGCCATCCGCAAGTTATACGGCTCGCCCGAATTAAGGTCCCGCATGGGCCAGTCCGGCAGGAAAAGGGTCGAGCAAATGTTCAACAAGGAAAAACAGATCACCACCGTACTTCGGCATTGCGTGGAAATGACCCATGGCGGCTAAACCCATTCGGATCGCCCATTTGCAGTTATTGCCCCTCTTGAGCGGCGTCCAAAGGGTGACCCTGGAGGAACTGACCAGGCTCAACCGTTCTCTCTTTGAACCCTTCGTCATTTGCAAGGAACCGGGCCCCCTCACGGAAGCCTTGGAAAAAGCCGGTATACCTTTTTTTTGCGTACCGGAACTGGTCCGGGAAATCTCGCCCCTGGCGGACTTAAGGGCCTTGATGCGGCTCAAGCGTCTTTTCCGCGAACAAAAGTTCGACATCCTCCATACCCATTCCTCTAAAACAGGAATTCTGGGCCGTTTGGCCGGGCGTCTGGCGGGGGTGCCCCTGGTAATGCATACGGTGCACGGATACGCCTTTCCTGCCGCCCGGAACACTTTCCAAAAGCTATTTTATTTCCTGATGGAATGGATCGGCGCCAGGTTGACGGACGCCTTGGTGGTCTTGAACCAAAACGACTTTGAGATCGCCGCAAAACGCCTGGGCGTTCCCCTGGATAAACTCCACCTGATCCCCAACGGAGTGGATCCGGAACGCTATTCGCCGCCTTCCCTGGAAGTCCGGAATAAAATCCGGCTGGAGCGGTTCGGCATCGGAAAGGATGGGGTCGCGATTGGAATGGTCGGCCGCCTTTGGCGCCAGAAAAATCCCGAATGCTTCGTTAAAGCCGGCATAGAACTCCTTAAAAACAATCCTTTATCCATCCACTTTTTTCTGATCGGGGACGGCGAGGAGAGGGAAAAACTCGAAGGTCTTATCAAAGCCTCGGGAAACCAACAGGCCATCCATATCCTGGGTTGGCGCGATGACGCGGACCGGCTATTGGACGGTTTGGATATCTTCGTCCTCCCTTCTCTTTGGGAAGGGATGCCCCTGGCCATCCTGGAAGCCATGGCCTCTTCCCTGCCGGTGGTCGCCTCGAATATTCCCGGCAATCGGGACTTGGTGGAGGATGCCGAAAATGGTTATTTATTTGAACTTAACAACGAAAAAGTCCTGGTGGAAAAACTTCGCAAACTTATAAACGATCCGGCCCTTCGAAATCGCCTCGGTGAGTCGGGTCGCAAGAAGGTCCAGGCTAATTACACCCTGAACGAGCGCGTCAAAACGATGGAAAGCTTGTACTTAGGTTCTCCAGCGAACAATAAAAAACACCATCCAAATTTATAATTGCACCGGTTGAAAAAAGAACAACAAACTTAAAACTCATAAAATAAAAATGCTCAACTCTTGATCGGGCACCACTATTCGCTTCCACCCCTTCCCGAATGAAGGAAGCGGACCTTTAACCACAACGGCTTTTATACCGAGAGGTTTCAGACTATTCAAATAGGCGGACATTTTTTCCACTCCCAAATTTTGAAATTCTTCTACATTAAATGTTTCGGCAACAATTTTTAATCCGCCAAGATGGGCGAAATAACAATCGCCCGCGTCACCGACAACCGCTATTCGGTCCAGAGGCTTAACTCCCATCGAGTGAAGATTTCGCAATACAACTTCATACCCCGGCCGGTAATCGGGTCGATCTAGGACTTTCGCCTCTTCGAACCGTTTCTGTCCAACAACAATCAAACATATAAAGTAAAATAAAACGACTCCCCCTAAAACCGAGGAATTTACAGAACTCCCCATCTTTTGGGCCAACTCATTATACAGAGCCAGCCAGAAAATAATTGAGAAGGCCGCCAAATAACGAAGTTCCGTATGGACAAAAGCGTAAATTCCAGCCGCCATTAAAGGCCAGACAAACAACCAAAAGGTATCCAGCTTTATTTTTATAAAACTATTTTTTCGAATATAAAAAACAAAAAGAATAAGCCCGCCAGCAATCAATCCCATGCTTTCCAGAAGTACCACTCCATAAACATCTCGATTCTCTCCAAAAGCGGAAATCTGCTGCTTTAAGTTAAAGCGCGGATTGGCTCCAGAAAACCAATAGGATGGATCGCTAATTAAGGGGCAGGTTCCATTAATGGGTTCTGCAAATTCCAGGGTGAGAGGTTTATCAAAAATTAAGCGAGGTGGATGAACCGGTGATCCAAAACCAGAATAATCCTTCCTCGACCAAGAGATTATATCCAATTTGTTTACGTGCCAAATATAGTTCAGTCGTGCCGATTCACTAACCGTTAAGTGGCCCGCGTTCCTGCTCAAGGCCACTGCATATGGAAGAACCGTGATCGAAAATGCGAAAAGGGATAGCAAAAGTTTTTTGCGACTGATATTGGGTGGAGTAAAAAAGAAAAGTAATAAAAAAAGAACAATTCCAAACGTAAACAATGGCGCCTTAACGTAATAACCAAGACCCATCACCAGCCCTAAAAAAAAGTAAGATTTCCATGTTTTCACGGCGCTTGAAAGTTTCAGAACTAGTCCAGCAATGAAAAGAACCATCCCCGCCATTAAAAGGTCAGGCGCGACCTGTTTCAAACCAATCCATCTTAAGACAAACCAAAAATAAATACAGAACCCAAAAGAATAAAAAACCCACAAAGCGTTTTTTGCCGGTGAATCAAAAAGATCATCAGGCCTCAAATTTTTCAAAAAGAAAGAAAAACCAAATAACGAAAAAATAAAAATTATGAAATTCGTCAAATGAACAACTTGGGTTTCATGCCCGGAATCAGGCCTGAGAATCTCCAAGATCAAGCTTATCAAGGCTGGATAGGCTGGACTCCAAAGGGAATTAACCAATTGTCCAGGATCGCCATTGGCCGCTCCGACCGCAATATCAGAATATTGAATTCCGTCCGGGTTCATTCCATAACGTCCAGTCCATGCGAAAAGGCCCGCCAAAAAAAGCCCAATTGCCCACCAAACGGGAATGGGACTTCTAATAATTCTGATGATAAAAACCCACACTCTCAATGATTTCATACCTTCCCAGTTAGCGTTGATATTAAAAGGCATTATTGAAGTTGCGAAATTCTGTTAATATTTCCGGAGAATAATTCTTTTCATTGTATCCTCCACCTTTGATTTTTTGGTATCCTTTTCCAGTACATCCCTATTTCGAAACAAGCGGTTGGCAAAAATTCCACAGGTACTTGCTCTAGGGCACTTCGGGTCAGGGATGAGGCAAACCCTTTTCATCCAAAGCCATCATTCCCTTAATTAAGGTTTTATCGAAATGACTTCCCGACGACTAAATTCAAAACCGGGCCTCAATAAAATTGATGATACAGCCACAAAGATAACCATTGTTATGGAATCCTGGGGCCAAGGCGGCACTGAAACCTATGTGGCCGGTCTCATTAAGTTCCTGTCTAGCCGGGGCGTTCCTATCAACCTTGTGCTCCTTAAGGAACCAAAGGCCGCCACTCTCCTGGGCTTGTCCTCTAATAAAATTTACGTGACCGGCTACTGGGGCCTCCTTCGCAAGCTCTTGGCCGAAAGGCCCGATGTTTTAAGCCTCCATCTTTATACCAGCCTCTTGGAAACGGTCCTTCTGGGGCGCCTTCTCTCCATTCCCGTCATCACGACACTTCACATGCCCTATAGCGCTTGGGGTTGGAGACACCGCTTCTATTGGAGGATGGCGGCGCGCTTCTCAGGCAAGGTCATCGGGGTTTCCAACAAGATCATTGGCGAGATTAAAGGTAAAAACGTCTCGGAAAGACCTATTCCCGGCGGTGTGGACGCGATCTTTTTCAAAACCAAGCGAAAGAATTCCAACACTTTTCAGATCGCGGCGGTTGGACGACTGGCAAAGGAAAAAGACTGGCCGACCTTAATCCAGGCAGTCAATCTGCTCCCTCCCAAAATCCGGCAAAGAGCGGAAATTCATTTTTTCGGCGACGGTTCCGAAGCCTCCCTTCTCAAGTCCCTAGTCCGACATGCCGACTTGAAGGCTGTCTTTCACGGCCATGTTCAAAAAGGGGATTTGGTGAAGGCCCTTTCCAAGTCAAACCTCTCGGTTCTTCCCTCGCGGTTCGAGGGACTCTCCTTGTCTCTTTTGGAATGTATAGCCGCCGGAGTGCCTATGATCACCTCCAATTTCCTCATGGAAAAGGACCGGGTGATTGAATCCGGTGTCAACGGACATGTTTTTCCCATCGGCGACGCCAAGGCCCTGTCCGATCTAATCGCCTGGCACATGGCGAATCCCCAAAAATCATCGCGAATGGGATTGGCCGGTCGGAAATTCGTCAGTGAGCGCTTCGCCGAACCCAAGGTGTTTTTGCCCTATTTGGACATTTTCAGGACCGCCGCCAAAGCTTAAACTAGCTGGGCTTTAAGTTGGTAAGCCGTATTTCTAGGAAGGTTTGAGGAATGGCCGCGGAATCAAGATCATCCTTTTATAAGCCGGAATTGGACATCGTCCGATTCCTGGCCTTTTTCTCCGTTTTCATACACCATATTTTTCCCAACACCAAGGATTTATACCTAAAACATTTCCCCGAGTTTACCGCGGTGATCCTCGCCAATATCGCCAATTGCCTTGGCTACGGCCTCAGTGTTTTTTTCTTCCTGAGCGCTTATTTAATCGCCACGTTATTGATGATCGAGCATGAAAAATACGGCCATATCGACTTAAAACAATTTTACATCCGACGAATTTTGCGCATTTGGCCTCTTTACTACGTCGGAGTTGGAGTGGGAATCCTCTTCGCCTATTGGCGCTACCCAGACCAGATTCACATTTATCAATATTACCTTTTTTTCGCGAGCAACCTTTATTTCCACAGCCATCCCTTTCCCGGCATTTTAATGGGCCACTTGTGGAGCATCTCGACCGAGGAGCAGTTTTACATAGCTTTCCCTTTGTTGATTCTTCTATTCAGGCGGTTTTTCTATCTCCCCATCGGAATCTTTTTCATCCTTCTTTCCCTGGCCGCCCTCACCCTTGAGGGCTCCTACGGCGGAAACGACGACGTGGTCATTTGGACCAATACCTTCTGCCAATTCATCTTTTTCGGGACAGGCATCGTCTGCGCGGTGTTCACGCGGAATCACGAAATCAAGCTGAGCCCCTTTCTACGGGCTTCCGCCTTCACCCTGTCCTGGGTTTTATTCTTTTGCGCCTCCTATTTTTTCCTGCTCGAACCTCCCATTTCCATCCCCACGACCGTCCCCGGTTATGTCCTGGTGGCGGTTGGCTGCGTTTTGCTGTTATTTTCAGTCCTCAACGCCCCCTTCAAATTTCCGGCCTTCCTCGTCTATTTGGGTAAGATCTCCTACGGCCTCTACGTTTGGCACAGGCTCGGCATCTTTATGGTCGGTCATTTCGTCAGCCACAACGTGGTCGTTGAGCTTTTGGCCATCGTGCCCACGGTGGTGATTTCCGCCCTTTCCTACCGCTACTTCGAGTCGCCTTTCCTAAGATTGAAGGAAAAATTCACCCATATCAAAAGCAGGCCAGCCTGACCTCCCGCTTGGACCGCTTCCCCGCCCTCAAGACTTTTCTTTTCGGGGCTTTCGTATTGGTCCTGGGGATCAGCCTTTTCGAGACAGCCTACTTTATCCGTGTTTACCTATCCTCCGCCTCAACCCCCGGGAAGACGGACATGGTTCTTATCTACAGCGGCTACGAGGACCGGGTTGGGAAATACCTGGACTGGGCCAAGGCTGATCCCTCCATCCTGTTTCTTTTTTCCGGTTGGGATTATCAAAAGCCAAAACTCAACAAGGCATTGGGAGTGGAGCCCTCCCGGGTCCTCGTTGAATACAGGGCCAGAACCACGGACCAAAACGCCCGCTTTTGCGCGCCAATCATCCGGGCCAAGGGGATCCATTCCGTCGTTCTGGCCCTGCCCTGGTACCACCTGCCAAGGGCTCTTTTTTTAACGCGCCTTTACTTAGCCGGCTCCGGCGTCACCGTCACACCCTATGCCACCATCCCCTTGCCGGAAGATTGGTGGAAACACAGGGAGTTTCCCGTGGAGCTTTACAAGTTTTGGGGTAGTTTGATGAGGATTGTGCTGTCGTGGGCGGGTTTCGACCGCCCGATTTTACATACCTACTAAATCGGGCACACCCAGGGCTTATGCCTCGAATTGAGTCCTCGGCATAGGAGCGTCCGATTTTACACACCTATTAAATCGGGTACACCGAGTCACGGAGAAAGAAGAACCAGTTTTGCCACGGATAAATAGGATAAACGGGGATGAAAAAAATCTTTAGTTACCTGGAAGACCAAAGAGCCGGAAGATCCCTTGAGCCATGGATAAAACCAAGAATTCTAATTTCTTTATCCAATATTCGGTAAATCAAGCGGTAATCGCGAATAAACAATTCACGGATATCAGCCATAGCAATTTCCGGAACCATTCGTCCCCGGGCATGTAACTGGGAAAGGGTTGAAGACGCGTCCAATACTTCACGGGCAAAAGACGCGGCATAATGGCGGGAATCTTTGGCGATTAAAACGGTGACGGCCCTAAGTCCTCAAAGGCCGAGGCTGACTAAATTACGGGTTGAGCCATTTGGCCATTTTTTCTTCGACTTGGGCTTGGGAAAGAGTCTTACCAGCTTCAAAATCCTTCATGCCTTTTCCCACCTTTTCACGGACATAAAGGTGATATTGAATATCCTCGAAAGTTGAATCCGCGGGAAGACTTTGAATTAGTTGGAGGGCTTCCTCTTTTGGGTTTGCCATTCCTTCTCCTTTACCGCCTCTATTTTACAATAAAAAGAGGTTTTCGAGCCTGGGTAATTTTAAATCCCCTTTGCTGGAAAAAGTCATTCACCTATTTCTTTTGATTTAGACGAAAGTGGAGTTTTTAAGGTCGCAATTTGGGGCCCTCGGAAAGAGGGTTTGTTGCTATCGGAAATGACCTCAGATGACAGGCCAGACCCCTCTCCTTCAAAAAGGATCGGTTTATTTAAGGCAGAATCCCATGAAAATAGAGGACTTTTACATTCACCCCCACATAACCTTTCCCCGATCCCAAACGTCCAAAGAATGCCGGGTTTTCAGCTTCCGGCGCCAATAAACGACATAAGGAGAGAACGATGAATAATCATTGGAGGAAGGTTTTGTCCGGAACCGCCTTGGCGGCCCTGTTGGTCCTGCCGGCTGCGGTGAAAGCCGACGGAGTGAGCCTGAATGTCAATGTGGGCGAGGACGATGAGGCCCATTTTCATTTCAAGGGGGGGAAACGCCAGCACCACCATCCCCTCATCCTGAAGGCCGCCAGCCAGCTGCGCAACGCCAAGCACACCCTTTGGGCCGCCGCCGATGATTTCCACGGCCACAAGGCCGCCGCCATCCAATCCATCAACGCCGCCTTGGATGAGCTGCGCCAAGCCGAGGATGTCCATTAAGTTTTGGTTTGTCCTGGCCGCCGGGGAAACCCGGCGGTTACTTGCTGACCTTTAAAAGATATTCCGACCCCTCCTGCTGGGCAAGCGGCGGGACTTTCGGAAGTTCGGTAAAACGCTCCACCCCTGGATCCACCTGGGACTCGGAGTCCTTGCGTTCCTTCTCTTCCTTTTTCGGTTCCTCAGCCCATCTTTTCCCTCCCGGCCCCACATAGATCCATGCCATGAATAACCTCCCGATAAAATTTTAAACTCCCGCAGCCTTCTTTTCCGCCCAATGGGGAATAAATAAATCCGGGCCCACAGACTGCCAAGGCTGTGGGTCCGGGCCGCCTACCAAACTTTTACAAGCCGATGGCGTAAGAAACTCCAAGCCGGACGCTGAAGGCGTCAATGTGGTTGGCCATAGGGGAATAGAAGTCATAAATTCCCGCCAGGTCCATGCCCCAGCCGCTGTCGAAGTTAAACTTGGTTCCCAAACCCGTGGTGGCGTGAAAATGGCCGGCCCAGGGGGTGGTCTTGTCGTTATATAGGGGATTGATCCCGGCCCCGCCCAACAGGTAAGGCTCAAAACCGCCCACGCGAAAGGGAGTCACCCGGCCCACTAAATCCAGCTGCCCAATGTAGCTGGCGTGCCCGGAGGACATAAAGGCCGCGTAGCCGGCGTTAATCCCGACCGACATAAAAGGCCGGAATTGGTAGTCGACCCTCAGGAGATTTCCAATTCCCACCTTTTGGTTGGCCGGAACATGGGCTCCCGCGGCGCTGGTGTAGAGGCCCGCCAGGGTGAAGGAAAGGCTGGGCAGGAAGGGCTCGGGGGACCTGGAGGCCACTTGTTGTGGCTCGCGGTTCTCGACCAGCGGCGTAAAGGGAGTAAAGTTCACAAGTCCGACTCCCGCCGTGGAGGAACCGTCATAAAAGGTCTTGGAAATGGAAGCGGAATCGGCCATCTGGTAGCTGTTCCAAGGGATCGAGATGCCCTTCACCGAGCGGTTGACGATGTTGTATTTCCGGTTGGCGTAAATCAAATTGCCCGTGACGCGGGGAGTCCCGAAATCCTGGAAGAAAAACCCGTATTCGTTGTTGTAAACCACGTTTTTCATCACGATGGGGCTGGCGCTGTCGGAAACGAGGGATAACCCCACCCGGTTATCCGTGATCCGGTTGCCGATAATCACGGGGCTGGAGCCGGCCCCGACTTGGATCGCCTCGCGCGAGCCATAGAGGGAGCATTGATCGATACGGGGCGAGGAGGAAACGCAGACCACCCTTCCCCCCGCGATGACACAACGGGTTAAAACGGAATGCTGGGGGTCCGAACCGGCGAAATAAATGTTTCCCCAGGCCCTGGAACCTGGCTGGGGGGAAAAATAAACCGCTTTAGACGCTTCCCCAACCGCCTCCAGGCCCCCCTTGACGATCAGGTTGGTTTCTCCCGCGAAATAGACCTTCGTGCCGGGCTTCAAGGTCAAAACCGCCCCCCTTTCCACGGTGACATCGGCTT
>Ga0265319_1000726_pt1 | contig 21595 bp, 19 predicted proteins | sample 4824metaG_FD_192443 | JGI IMG/M metagenome (GOLD analysis project Ga0265319, IMG submission 192443) | Rhizosphere microbial communities from Carex aquatilis grown in University of Washington, Seatle, WA, United States - 4-8-24 metaG | ecosystem: Host-associated > Plants > Roots > Rhizosphere >...
TTAAATCGGGACAAAATATTTTATTCATTTCCTTCTGAATTCTTCCCCTTCATTGACGGCTATTTTTTCCCGGCGTTCATTTTGGTCGTCATTCCCATCTTAACCGTGCCTCTGTGGCCCTGTTAGGGGCCTGTGGGCCGCCCTTCTATTGAAATATTAAAACGAGGGCGGTACTACCCCCGATGAATCGAATGATGATTCAGGGGGTGGTAAATAGGTTCTTCCGTTAGCCTCCAATGGTTTTTCCCGAAATAAAAAGGCCCTCCCCCCGGAAGGGGAAGGGCCTACCCTCGAGCAGTCCGCCTAAGACCTGACGAAACCCCCGGCGGCTGCGTCCCGAACGATTTCAGCGATCACCCTCAATCCACCCTTTTCATCCGGACCCCGAAGTCCACGTTGTTCTTCACCCACTTCATGAAGAGTTCCTGCTTTTCCATGGGGTCATTGGGGATGAAGAGCTTCGGGTCCTTCCAGGTTTCCATCACCGGCGCCTCCTGGGTCCAAACCTTGACCCTGCGCCTCGGCACCTGGCTTTCCCACTTCTTCCCCACCGAGGGATCGGTGTAAAGCAGCCTCAGGGTGACGTTGCGGGAGAGCTTTTCCATGGAGGACAAGTCGATGCCCCGGTAGTCGTGGCGCCCGTGCCGCCCCGGCAGGTCCAGCACCCCGTCGCTGAGCATGACCACCGAGAGGGGCTTCATCACCATCTTTCGGTCCTTGACCATTTCCGCGACCTTGTCGAAGAAGGCGTTGTAGTCGGTGAAGCGGTCCTTCCGCGACTTGGGGAACATTTCCCGGAGCTTGGCCTCGATCTCCTCCGGCGTCTTGTTCTGGAAGGTCTCGATGGGGTAGAAAACCTTCGGCTCGCCCTTTTCCTCGCCCCCGATGGAGCCCACGAACAGCGCGGAGGGCTTGTCCAGGCCCTCCAGGCCCATCAAGTGCGCGTAAAGGTAGCGCGCCAGGAAGCTCATCGAGTCGTCGAAGTCCGCCCCCTTCAGGAAGGACCCGCTCACGTCCACCCCGACGAACATCACGGTCCTGGGCTGGGGCTTCGTGTCCAGCCAGGAAGCCCGGAGCGGCGCCGCCGAAACCGCGAGGCCCAGGAGGACCATCCCCAGCCCCATCCCGCGGGCCCTCATGAGTGCGCCTCCTGCGGGGGAAAAGGGTTGGAGTCCCCCGGGGGCTGGGGCGGTTTCACCACCCGGAGGCTTTTCCGGATCCTGTGCGGCTGGCTCGCCGGTTTGGCTTCCAGCAGTTCCTTCGACCTCATGATGTCCCGGAAACCGGTGAAGGGCAGGTCGAACAGGTGCCGGGAGGCGATCAAGAGGATGAAAAAATTCACCACCGCCGAAACCACCTGCAGGGGCGGGAGGATGAAGGCCCCCAAAAGCTCGTCGGCCTTTTGCCGGACCCAATCGGCGTCCGATTTGAAGTGGTAGTAAAAACTCACCGTGTAGGCGAAGGCGTCCTCCATCGGCGCCCTCTCCCGGCCCTCGGGTTTCTTCAGGCCCGTGCCCTGGATGATGGCCGTGATGATCGGCACGCCGTGGGAGGCGAAGAGGAACCAGGTCATGCCGCGGACCCCCAGCCAGGCGAGGAAGCCCAGGGCCAGGGTCCCGCCCATCCCCAAGTCAAAGTCCTTGGCCGTGTGCTGGGCGAACCAGGGCACCAGCGAATCCACCAATTCCCGGTAGAGGAACAGCACCTCCACGAAGGCCGCCACCATTTCCACCAGGGAAATTTTCAGGATGGCCGGGACATTGCGCGTCTTCAGGGCCTCGGTCCAGGCCGACAGGACCGCGTAGCTTCCCAGGATCAGGAAGAGCATGAAAAGGAAGAGGGGGATCCGGACGACGGCCTCGGACAATTCCCCTCCCGTCAAATTGGAGAGGGTGTCCAGCACCAGGGGCGTCATCACATAGGTGAAGACCACCGCCTCCACCAGGCACCAGAAAAAGGTGAGGACCACCGCGATCCAGGGAACCCCCGGGGTGGCGGCGTTTTTCGCCACGCTCTTAATCAGGCGGAAGGGCACCATCAGGATGTCCTGGACGATGAACCAGGCTCCCAACACCATGGCCCGCGCCAAGCCGTAGAGGGCGGAGACCAGGACCAGGAAGAACTTCAAAAAGCCCCCCCAGAAGGCGAAAACGCTCTTGAGCAGGTCCCACCAGGTGACGGTAAAGGCCTTGAGGAACTCCACCCGCCTTTGCCGGACGATGACCGTCAAGAGGCAAAGGACGCTGACCCAAAGGCAGAGCAGGACCGCGCCGGCGGGAAGCAGCAGGAACAACCTTTTGGCGCCGGCGAGGACCAAGGGATCCCCCGCGCCCCAGACGAACTCCATGACGGCTTTTTGAAAGAAAGTGGGAAAGAATAAAACCGAAAGAAGAACCGATCCGATGCTGGCTGCACCCTGATCCATGAGAGGCCTCCGTTTCCAAAGGGAAGGGCGCCCTTGTCCTGGTTTGCTTTTTCCGGTAGCCGTGTGGTTGATCCATAATTGATGGGGCTCTTGCCCCACCAAGGAAAACCACACTGCCCTTATCCCTGGATCGGGCTTGCCCGATTTCAGAAGAAGGATAAGGGCGGCTTCGGCGCAGCGGATAGAGCCGCCTGGGACCTTGGGGACCTTCAGCTACAGGTTAGGACGGAGGTGGATTTTCGGCCAACTTTATCGACGTTAAACCTGGGTCGTTGCATTACCTTGGGGATTGGGGGCTGGTTGAACGTGGATGGAAAAATGAACAACGTCCGCCGCGGGATGTGAAATTTTTCACAAAGCCGGACGATGGAAAAAGGCCGGGACGCGGCGGAATCCGCCGCGCTTATTTATTTTTTAAACATGGGCCTTGTCCAGTTTGTAAGTCTTGAGTTTCCGGTAAAGGGTCGCGACCCCCATTTTCAACAGCTCCGCCGCCTGGCCCCGGTTGCCCTCGGTTTTTTCCAGCGCTCCGATAATACAGTCCTTTTCCACGTCCTTGAGGGAGCGGGGTTCCCCATTTTCGGAAACCAGGGGCAATCCCGCGATCACCTCGTGGGGAAGGTCATCCACGTCCACCCTTTTGGACTTGGCCACCGCCACGGCCCTTTCCATGGCATTGGCCAGCTCGCGGACATTCCCCGGCCAGGTGTATCCCTGGAGGCGGTCCGCCGCCGCGACCGTCAGTCCCTCCACGGTCCGCTTCATCTGGATCGCGGCTTCCGCGAGGAGGAGCCTGGCGAGGGGAAGGACATCCTCACGCCTCTGCCGGAGCGGCGGGACCGCCAGCTCGACGACGTTCAAGCGGTAATAGAGATCCTCGCGGAACCTTTTTTCCGCGACCTCCGCCTTCAGGTTTTTGTTGGTCGCGCTCAGGATCCGCACGTTGATGGGCCGGCTTTTATTCTCGCCGACCCGCCTGATTTCCCTTTCCTGGATCGCCCTCAGGAGCTTCACTTGCATGGGGAGGGTGATGTCGCCGACCTCATCCAATAGGAGGGTCCCGCCATTGGCCGCCTCGAAAAGGCCGGGACGGTCCGAAGTCGCGCCGGTAAAAGAGCCCCGCGCGTGGCCGAAAAGCTCGCTTTCCAGCAGGGTGTCGGTGATGGCCCCGCAATTCACCGCGATGAAGGGTCCGTCCGCGTGGGCCGAGTGGTCGTGGACAAACCGGGCCACCCTTTCCTTTCCGGTCCCGCTTTCGCCCGTGATGAGCACCGTGGAGTCGATGGCGGCGATCGTCTTGGCCAGCTCCATCAATTTCCTCATCTCGGGGCTCCTCGTCATCAGTTGGGACGGATCCTCCTCGATCTTGGCGATTTCCGCCAATTTACGGGATTTCTCCCGAAGCTCCCGCTCCGTGCGCTTGAGGGTGGTGGCCACGTCCTTCAGGGCGTCGTCGATCCCCACCTTTTTAAACACGTCCAATTCCTCCCGGTCCCCGCCCTCCCACTCCTCCTCGGGCTTGATCACCACGTGGCAGGCCGTGTCGCCTTTCCCGACGCACCTATCCTCCAGCGCGTACATTTCCCTTCCCATGACGACGCTCATGTAGCCGCTGATGAGGCCGCACAGCTTCCAACAGACCGGCTTGTCCGACCGGCCCTTGAATCTCAGGTGCTGTTCGGCCTCGTAGGAGGCCCGCCAGGTCCCGCCCCCCGTGCCCAGGTCGCCGGTACTCTTGGGCTCCAGCGTGAAAAGGCCCTGGAGGGCCATGACCCTGGGGCCGGCCTTCCGCCAGTCCTCGTCATTTTCCCAATGGAACTTGTTTCGAAGCGTCTCAGCCAGGTTTCTTCCATGGATATATCCGTAGCGGCTGAGGATTCCCCTGGCCGCCCTCTCCCCATAGGTATCAATGAGCTCCTTGCGCAGGAGCCCATGGGAAGCGGCGTCGAAAATCAGGGCCCTCTGGCCCGCGAAGCGGAGCATTCCGCCGTCCGGCTCAAATTCCAAAAGTTTTTTCAAATCCAGGTCTTCCGCTCGCATGTCCGCCCCCTTTAATGATTGTGTATCATTCTTCTATCCTTCCCCCTTTTTCTTTTATGACCATCGTCACTAACCGGTTTATTTAACATTCCAGCGCGAGGGGGAACCCCCGCCGAAAAGTTTTCTCGTTTTGATAGCCGGAAATTGCCATGAATTGGTCATTTATCGGGAGAGGCGGTTCAGCCGGGATCGAAATCTTCGATTAAATTCAATTCGAGGGAGTTGGGCCAAGGAGGAGCACGGCCAAAACTTCCTCCGCCCTTCGGTGGAACGGGACAAAGGGTGAAGCGTGGTTTTAATATTTTCGCCGGTTCGTCTTCGCGGGGGAACGAACTGGGTGGCGCGGCAATCCCAGTCCCTGGTTTTTTTATTTAACGGGGCAGGCGCTTCAAACTTTCAAGACGCATCAATAACGATCGACTGAGGTTTTAGTCCGGCCCTTGGGGGGGCAACCATGGTTGCCAGAAGTCAGGGCGGCTACTTCAAGGCTGTCGCTTTCTACAATGAAGGAGGCTCCCCGCAATGACCCCGAGCGGCCATTGGATTACAGCTCATACTCCAGCTCGAAGTGGTTGCCCTCTTGGTTGGCCCGGTATTTCCCCGTGCCGCGGATGGTCTTGAAGTCCCCTGTCCCCGATCCTTCCAGGATCCTCAGGGTGGAGTAGGCGGTTCCCGCCTCGAAGATGCCGCTGTCATCCAGGGAAAAAGTCCCGCTTTTCCCCTTCAACTTCCCCTCGATATGCATCATGCCGATGTACTCGGCGGAGGACTTGTGGGGCTCCTTCCCGTCGAAGAAGGAATAGTACATCAGGTATTCCACGCTGGCCTTGCCCAGGAGCTCCCCTTCCAGCCCGAACTCCACGGTGGCCTTGGTGAGTTTCACCTCGGGGGAAATTTCCTTCCAGGTGTCCTCTTTCCAGTTCACGACCTTGTAGGTCGACTTGACCTGCTTCTTCCCGTTCGCGTTGGATTCCATGATTTTTCCTTACCTCAAATTTTAAAACCCAGCCCGGCTATTTTTTCGAATTTTCCAGGCTGAAAGCCAAGGCTTCTTCCAGCACTTCCTCCGGCAACCCCCATTCTTTGTAGCCCTGCTTCACCTGCGTCTGGTAGCCGAGGTTGGGGGTCCCGAAAGGCGGATTTTCCTGCGCCAGCCGGTAACAAACCACGTTCATCTTTTCCCCATCGTCCTTCTCCACCACCGCTTCCAGCTTCTGATAGGTTCCTTTTTCGCAGGCTTCGCACCGGTCCAGGTACTCGATCATGATCTCGTTCAAGTCGTAGATGGTTCCCGGGACGAAACGGGATGGGTCCGGCAGGATGTTCGCGACCGGACCCTTCCGCTCCACCGTGTTGCCCATGAAGGCCAAACGGTAGCCCTTGAGGGTGGCCCTGGTCACGGGCTTGTTGCCCATGATGCGGCGCTCCATTTGGGCGCGCAGAAGGCTGGAACCGTAGGCGAAGTAGTAAGGCATCCCATTTCCCCTTTTTGAAACTATTTCAAATAAAAATGGGATCGTCCCACCTATTCATTATTAACTTTCCCAATAGATCCGCGGGACATGGACGCCATCTCTCAGGCACAAGGTGCCAGACACGTGGCACGGCTAAAAAATTCGCGGATGATGGATAAGTAGTTTACCAAATTTTCAGCCCCATCCCTGCATCCCCAGGGGCATTCCCCGGCGCCTGGAACCTGGCCCCCAAAGGACTATTCGCTTTTAGCCGGGATCCGGTCTTTCTTGGGGCCGATCAGGCCCGTGGTGGTGGAAACCTGGCTGGAGATGACCACATGCAACGGCGCCCCCTCCTGGCAGAGCTTCAACATGGCGGGGCGCTTGGGAAGATTGTTGCCGACCCCCAGCACCGCCTGGACCCCTTCCCGGGCCAATTGAAAATTCTTGCTCATGACGCAGTCCTGCAGGGGGGCGAAGGGCGGATTCACCGGCACCATCTCGGCGGACAGCTTGCCCTTGCGCTTGGCGTCCCGGTTGTCCGCGGTCAGGAAAATTTTCCAGTACCACTTCTCGGGGACCGGCATCATGAAGAAGCGGCACTCGTTGGCCGCCATGACGAAATCGTACTTTTGGAAGGGGTCCAAAAAGACCGGTTCGTTCTCCGTGCCGGCGGGGCCGGTCCTCTGCTCGGCGTCGCTTGGCACGTCCAAGCCCATGTCCTTCGCCACCTCCGCGCAGGACGAAAGGCCCAACAATGCCAAGGCCAAAACCAACCCAAGGCAAACTTTGCCACGGATGAACAGGGATGAACTCAGATAACCAAAAAGTCCCAAGAAAATATTTTCTCTTTCCCGCATCATTCTTCCTTTTTGTTTCACCAATTTCTCTATATCCATCCGTGTCCATCCGTGGCTAATTGGCCTTGAATGCGTCCAGCTTTTTGACGCTTCCCTTGGGGAAATAGTGCTCCAAAATCTCCTCGCAGGTCTTGCCGGCCTTGGCCAGGCCGTAGGCTCCCGCCTGGCACATTCCCACCCCGTGGCCCCATCCGCCCCCGTAAATGATAAACTCTTCCGGCCATCCCTTGAGGTTAAATTGCGGTTCAATCCAGATAAGATTACTCCGGATCCCCCCCAAAAAACTACGGATGGAATCCCCTTTTAATTCCTTGCTGCCGGCCGCCCCTTCCACCAGCAGGCGGTCCGCCCAGCCGGCGCTGGACCGGTGGGTCACGATCAGCCGCCGGACCCGGCCAATGGGCCCCGACCTTTTTAGGATATCCGCCGCCGTGACGACCCAGGCCCAGCGGTAGCTGCGGTGGTCCTTGAGCTCGGAAACCCGGCACCAGGCCTGGCGGTCTTCCTTGATCCACCGCTCCATGCGGTTGGGGGAAAGGGGGAATTCCATATCCTGGTTGTAGCGGGTGTCGTAGTCAATGACCCCCACCACCGGTTCCTGGTAGCCCCAGGCCTCGGCGTAATCCTGGGTATGGCCGCCGCACTGGGACGAAAAAACCGAGGGGATGATCCTGCCCCCGTGCTTCAGGACCAGCCCCGCCGTTTCATTCACCGCCTGGTTGGTCCTGGGGTTTTCCGCGGTTAATCCCTGGTAGACCTGGCAGTGGACGCTGTCGCAGACGTCAAAGCCCTCGGCGTTGTGGCGCCCCTTCTTCGACAAGGCGTAGCCGCGGACCAGGATGGCCTGGGCCTTCAGGGCCTCGATGGGCCAACTGGCCGACATTTCAGCCGCGATGACCCCGGCCGTGTAATCTTCCAAGGAAACCCGGTTGATGACGCTGAAGCCCGCGCCGGGCTTGGGCGAAATCTCGATCAAACCCCGGTAGGCCCGGTCCTCTTCCCTGGCGAAAAAATATCCGTTGTTGGAAGGCACGGCGTGGAGGCAGAGGGCCTTCCCTTGTTCCTTGGGCTCGATCCAAATCCTTTGGCTGAAACTCAAGATCTTTTTTTCCCGGTTGTCGTTCAAGGTCCAGGATTCCAGGCCCCCCTTCCCGCGTCCCGCGGGGTGGTAAACGATGTGGTATTCCTGGTTGGCCGCGAGGATCGTGATGGGAGCTTGGAAGGCGGCCTGCCCCGAGCCCGCTTGCGGCGAGCGGCCCGCGGGAGTCGAATCCGTTGAGGGGGTTTCCACTCGAAGTTCCGAATCCCCCCGGAAAAGGATCCGGCCCATTCCGGTGAAAAGGCCGACCCGGAGGGTCGTGGCGGAAGCGGCGATGGGTTTCTCGCTGGGGGATTTCCATTTCCTCCATTCACTCATCCTCACGTCCCTGCGGCGCTGGGCTTCCCGGGGCGCCAGGCGCGCCGCTTGAGCGGCCTCTTTTTTTAATTTCAAATCGTCCGGCTCCACGGCCGTGGCCTTTTCATACCTGGCCAGGGCTTCCCGGATCATTCCCTTTTGGGCCAGGAGCCGCGCGATTTGCCGGTGGGCCGATTTGTAGCTGGCGTCCTGCCGCAGCAGGTCCTGGTAGGCCTTCAAGGCCCGGTCCCCATCCCCCAGCTGGCGGGAAACCTCGGCCAATTGCCAGAGCCCCAAGGCGAAGGCCGGTTTTTTCGACGCCAATTTCAAGAGAAGTTTTTGGGCCAGGACCAATTCCTCCCGGGGGCTGGCATGGCCGCGGAGGCTTTTCCACTGGGACCTGACCCAATGGAGCCTGGCCAGGCCCCAGAGGATGTCCGGATCCTCCGCATGGTCCTTGGAAAGGAGGGCCAGGTCCCGCTCCGCCTCGGCGAATTCCCCCATTTGTTCCAGGGCCAAGGCCAGGCGGACGGAAATTTTCCAATCGTCCCTTTGGGCCAGGAATTTCCCATAGGCCGCCACCGCGCCGGGGATGTCTCCCTGGCTCTCGCGCAGGTCCGCCAATTCCAGCCACAGGTCCAGCTGGGCCGGATCCTTCCGCAGCCGGGAGTCGATGGCGGATTCCATCTCCGAAGCCCGCCCCTCGGCGAAAAGCCTGCCGAGCTTGAGCTGGAAGGAACCGGCGAAAACCGGAGGAGAAAAAACGAGAAAAATAAATCCGACACGAAGCCACGAAGCTACGAAGAAAATCTTTTCACCTTTGAACAACATCCTTTACGCCCTTCCCTTGAAGCTTAGAATCCTCGTGTTGGATTTTGGTTGAAATAAAAAACCCTTTTGGTTTTGCCAAAAGGGCCGGATGGAAAAAACATCATAGGTTAACCTTCGTGGTTTCTTCGAGTCTTCGTGGCTTCGTGTCGGAAGTGGATGTTACTTTTTGACCAGCTCGAGGCGCTTGGGGGCCAGGACCGCCTCGTCGCGGGAGTACCAATAGCCCGTGTTGTCGATCACTTCCAGGTTGGGGACATAGCGCTTCTTCACGTAATCCAAAAGCTTGACCAGGGTCCTGTGGCTGGCCGCGTCGGAGTTGCGGACGCTGGTGCTGGTGTGGATTTGGTGCAGGATCTGCCTGGCGCTCCTGGTCATTCCGCCTTGGACCGTCTCGGCTTGGCCCTTTTCGTAATAGATGTGGGAGAGGTAGCCGTCCTTGTCGAAGGTGAACTGCAGGGGGGAGGTGGTTTTGTTCAAGGTGACCCGGATGCCGCGCAGGGACAGCTTGATCCCGGCGGTCTCGCCTTCCTGGGTGAAAACATGGTCCACCATCTCGTGGTTCCATCCGCTTACCTGCGCGATCTCGCGGAACTCTTCCTGGATTTCGCGGATGCCTTCATGGTTCTTGATTTTTCCGAAGTAATGCACGGTGGTTGACATCAAGGCCTCCCCTACTTTTATTCCACGGACCTTCTAGCGATTCACCACCATCAACGGCATTTCCAACTGGCCGTTGGGGGAAACCACCGGTTCTTTTTTCTCCGGCAGGTTCCAGAAAAGCTTCCGTAAATTTTTCCCGGCTCTGAAGGAAACCTTCTTGTAGGAGGCGAGGGGCATGGCGAGGTTTCGCGACAGGTCCCGGCCTTTTTTGCCGGAAACGATTTTGGTTTGAAAAACCCCAAAATCCCTGATTTCAATCCGTTCCCCGTTTAAAAGCCCCTTTTCCAAGGTGCTTAAGAGACGACGAACCACCACTTGCGCGTCAGGCAAGGCAAGTTTTGTAGTCTTTGCGACTTCAACTACTATATCTTGTAGGACCAGCTTCATAATTGAATTATACGGCCCTTTTTACAGGGATGTCAACATTCTGTAACCTGATAAAACAAGGCCTTTTCACCGCGGAGGCGCGGAGGACCAAAGTCCGAGTTTGGATAAAGCCGCAAACGAAATGTTCTTTTCCTTTGCCCCGGCGGCAAGGGCATTGGTTAAAACTCCTTCCAATCCCCCCTCCGGAATGACCGGTATCTCCCCTTTCCATCCTGGTTCATTTCCACCTCGATGGCGCCCTCCTCGGCGGTGGATAAAACCAGGGAGCCTGGCGCTCCCTTCCCATATTGGTCCCTGGCCAAAGGATAATCCTTCCCGTCGCTCAGCACGACGAACCTGGGATGGAACCCCGCCGCGCAAAGGGCCGGTTCCCCGGAGGCGCGCCCGTGGTGGGGCGCCATCAGCCAATCCACTTTGGGAAAGGGATGGTGATCCTGGAAAAGCTTGAGCAGCCCTTCCTTTTCAATGTCGCCCGGCAGGACCGCCGAAAGGCCACCGAAGGAAACCAGCGACACCAGCGAAAGATTATTGTCCGCATGGACCCGGGGCCGGAAATCCCCCGGCGGGTGCAGGATCTCCACCGACGCAGGGCCCGTTTGGGCCCAGCGGTCCCCGTCCTTTAATTTTAAAAAAGTCACTGCTTTGGCTTGAACCGCTTCGGTGAAGCGCCGGTAGACCTCCGAATCGGCTTGGGCCTGGGGGCTCACTACCGCCTCGGACACGGGGTAAGCGGAAAGAAGATTGAGCAGTCCCCCCACATGGTCCGCGTCCGGATGGGTGTCGAGGATGCCGGCGACCCGCTGGATCCCCAAATGGCGCAGGTAAGCCACCACCGGGTTGTAACGGTCCGGGCCGGTGGTTTCCTTCCCCCCGTCGAAAATAAAGACGCCGCCCTGGGGAGGCCGTAACACCACCGCGTTGCCGTGGCCCACCGCCAGGAAGGCCAGGCGCAGGGGCTGGCTTCTCAGGTGCTCGGCGCCTGCCCCCAGGGCCGAGACTAGGAGGAAAATTCCGAAGACCCGGGAACTGATCCTGCGGCCCTTGGCGTTAAAAGCCTCCCGGCTTACCCAATCCCGGGAGGGCTTTTCGGGCTTGGGACGGGGCCAGTAAAAAAACAACAAAAACAGGAACAGCAGGTGGAAGGCCGCCGTCCAAATCCCGTTAGGGGACGCCACCACCCATTGGGCCCCGGGCCAAAGGGCCATGCGCCCGGCCAGTAGGATCAAAAGTTTCAGGGGCGCCCAGCAGGCAGCCCCAAAAACTTTTCCCAGGAAGGGGTGGAGGAACCCCCCGGCGATGGCGGTCAGTCCAGCGGCGGTCGCGAAAAGCGCCAGCGGCACGATCACCAGGTTCGCCAAGGGGGAATAAATCGACAGCTGGTTGAAAAAATAAATCAATAGGCACCAGACGGACATCTGGGCCGCCGCCGTGGAAACGGCCAGCAGCGCCGCCGGCTCCCAAAGAAAGGAGAGCTTTTCCATCCAAGGGCCGGAAAAAACCATCAGCCCCGCCGTGGCCAAAAATGAAATTTGGAACGAGAGGTCTTCCAGGACCAGCGGCTGTGCGATCCCCAGGACCAGGACGGTCGTCAGGAGCAGGACTCCCCCCTGTATTTTCCTCTCGAACAGGACCGCGGCGAGGGCCAGGATGGAAAAGAGGCCGGCCCGGCAGACCGGGGGATGGGCTCCCGTCATGAAAATAAAAAAAACCACCCCGAGGATCGTCAGCCCCGCTGCCGCTTTCCGGGGCGCTTGGGCCGCCCGCAGCACCAGAAACATCAGCCCCGCGATAAAGGCCGTCATCATGCCGGACACGGCCAGGATATGGACCGTTCCCGTCGCCATGAAGTCCTCCACCATGGCGCTGGGCAGGGGCCCCCTTTCCCCCAGCAAAAGCCCGTCTAAAAGTGCGTTTTCCGGGAAGGGCAGGAATCCATAAATCGAATCCTGGCAGCGGCGCTTGAGGGAGCAGGACCAACGGATCAGGAAATTTCCGTGATTCGTTTTCAATAGGCTGTCATGGCGAGGAGCCGCGCCAATCGCCGTGGTTCGCGACGCGGCAACCTCGGGCGGTTCGACTTTCTTCCATTTTCCCGGAGCCGCGTAGATCACGTAGGCGACGCCCCTGGTCCTTAAATAATGGGCGTAGTCGAATTGCCCGGGATTCATCGCAGGCGGCGGCGGAAGGATTTTTCCCTGGATTTCAACGGTGTCGCCGTAGGAAAGGAGGGGCTGGGGATTTTGGGGAGAAAGCCGGAAAGAAATCCTCGCCCGGACCGGGGGCAGTGATTTTCCATCGGCCCCGAGGAGCACCGCGACCGCCCGGACCTCGCCGACGAAGGGTTGGTAGAAGCCGCCAAGCCTGCCGGTGTCATGGCCCCCCTCCCCATGCTGGAAAAGGACCTCCGGTTCCTCCGCGATCCAGGCTTGGAAAAGGCCCTTGGCGGGCTCCGGAAACAACGCCCGCTCTTTTTCAAAAGCCCGGTTCTCCTGCCAAAACCTGGCACCCAGCAGGGCCGTGAAAAAGAGGAAGAACCAGAGGCGTCCGGACTGTTTCATTCTAAAACCTTAAAAAAAAATCAAAAGCAAAGGCTGTTTGAGGCACCAAAAGCACCGAGAAAGGCAAAGAAAGTCCGGCTTTTACAGCTCAAAAGGTTTCGTTTTGAGTTGCTCTGGGTGAACTTGGCGTCCTGGTGGTGAAACAGCCTTTAGGTTATTGAAGATAGGAAGGGACTTTGCCTTCCTTGAAGGTAAGGAGCCCGATGCCCGAAACATCCAAGGGCCCGCCGCCGATGGCCGGCACGATTTCCACCTTCAGGAAATAGGTTCCCTTCTCGAATTTCTTGGTCTTGGCGGCGTACCAGAAGGTGCGGCAGGGCCTCACCCAGGAGCCGTCGACGCGGGTGCCGATCTTGGAGATTTTAAACTCGAACTCCAGGGGGCGGCCAGGCGCGATATAGCCGTTTTCCAGGTTCTTCTTGACGTCATTGGCGTCCTTGACGATGGTCTTGAAGCCCATGTCCAGGCGGTTGTAGACATCTACGATGTCGTCGTTGAGCAGGTCCTTGGCGACGGCGTCGCTGATCACCTTGGCCGCCTCGTATTCCACGGGCTTTTGCGGGGGAGGCTCCGGGTCCCCGCAGGCGGAAATAAAAAGAACCAGGGATAAACTCAGTAAAAATCGAGAAATCATGGCATCCCCCTAAAAAAATTCTTCGTCTTCCTGCCAACTTTCACGGCGGAGGCTCGTCGAAAATCAAAAAAATCCGCCCCAACCAGGAGCTCCCTTCGCCCCTTTGAAAAGAATTCCTCCGCGCCTCCGCGGCGGCTATTTTTCCTAGTAGCTGAAAGGCAGGGTCATTTCCTTGGCGATGCGGTCCCGGGACGAATAGGTCGCCATGACCGTCATCTTCAGGACATAGTCCCCCTTTTGAACCGATCCGTCCAGGGCCCAGTCCAATTCCTGGGGCCCCTGTTCCAGGTCCTGCAGGCTGGCCAGGGTCTTCACCGTCGCCCCGCCGCGGTTCTGGATGTCGGCCGTGACCAGGGCCCTTTCCGTCAGGAAAAAAGGAAACCTGATTTTCCCAGGCTCCGGCGAGGCTTTCAGGCTCACCGCGTCGGCGCCGTTCCAAAAATACTGAACGCTGTTTTTCTCCGCCACGAGGACCTGGCCGAACTGGTGGTTGATGGCGATGCCCCGGGGCTGGAAAAACTGGAAATCATCCTCGCCCTCGCTTCCGAAAGAAACCACGTAGCGCAGGTCCTTGTCGAATTTCCGGAGGGCGCCTTTCTCGAAATCCGTGGCCACCAGGTTGCCGTAATAATCGAAGGCGCAGCCCCAGAGCTTGGCCGGGCCGTCGGGAATCTGGTCCAGGGCCGCCTGGGCCAGGGGTCGGCCCTCCAGGGTGAGGGTTTGCAGCCTGGTTCCCTTTCGGTCGATGACCGCCAGGCGGTTGGCATAGGGACCCTGCTGGTAAAAGGTCCAAGCCTCCTTGGCGTCGATGACCGCGATCGCCGAGGGTCCTTCCAGTTCGGGGGCCTCCAGGACCCGGAAACGGCCCTTGGTGTCCCGGACCTGGATCCGGTTGTTGCCAGTGTCGGCGACATAAAGAGTGCCTTGGGAATCGTAGGCCACGCCCATGGGCGCGATAAAATGTCCCGAACCGCTCCCCCTTTTTCCCGAGGCGCCGACCCAGGAAAGCCTCATCCCGTCATGCTTGAGCAACGCGATCCTGTCGTTGCCCGTGTCCGCCACGGCCACGTCGCCGTCCTGGTCGATGGCGGCGCCGGTGGGGGCGGAAAACTGCTTGTCGCCCCGCCCGGTGGAACCGAACCGGCGCAGGTCCTTGAGCCCCACGTTGTAGATCAACTCCCCCGCGCCCGAGTTCACCCCAATGACCGTGATGACCACGTCGTTTTGGGGTGAATGGGGGTCGTGGTCCCCCTTGAGGAGCGCGCAGGCAGCGCCCCGCGGGTCGGAAAAGGCGGCGCCCGGCACCATCAGCGAGAGCATGGTCTGGGTGCCACGGTGGATGTTGAAGGGGAGAAACCCGTCGGTGGGATAAACGAAGGTGGAGGGAACGCCCTTGAGGACCTGCAGCCCGGAAGCGAAGGCGACCCCCGCGGCGAGGACCAACACCACCGATAGAAGCTTAATGTATTTAATCAAGCGGACACCTCATTTAGCCACGGATGAACACGGATGGAAAAGACAGAAAAATCATTTTCGAAGCCATTCCGGCCTAGAGGAAACCCTCTTAATTTGTAATTCCGGCTTACCAAAATTCAACAAAAGGCAAACTTCAAGGCCAGTCGCCCGGAGATAGTTGAGGCATTGGGCATAAAATGCATCTTCAAAATCCCTGGTTGCCTTCAACTCGATTAATACTTTACCTTCAACCAAAAGGTCCGCCATATACTCGCCGACCAATAAACCCTTGTAATGAATTTGAATCGGTTTTTGCTGTACGACTTTTAAACCGGCCTTTTCCAACTCATAAACCAGCGCGTTTTCATAAACCTTTTCCAAAAAACCGATTCCCAAAGCATTCGAAACCACAAAAGCGTATCCAATGATTTTTTCAGTAAGATCATTATACTTTGGTTCTTTCCCAATGATTTCCGTTTGCATTAAATCCATCCGTGTTAATCCCTGTACATCCGTGGCGGTCAAGGTTTCAGCTTCTTCGGCACGACCTTGATCTCGTGCTCGTTATGGGCGATGAGCTTCCCCCTTTTGTCCCAAACCCTCAGCCGCACCTCGTAGGTTCCGTAGGCCGCCTGGGCCGGGACCGCGAAGCCCTTGATGTGGTTGAACCTCATGGGGGCGACGAAAGGTTGGACGACGGAGTCGGCCGGAACGTTGCAGGACTTCTTGTCCCGGAACAGTATTTTTCCCTTGGGGTCAGCCAACCGGACCTCCACTTGGAGGCCCTTGAAGGGGTTGGGATAATCATTCACCAGGAGCACCCTCTCCAAAAAGGAGGCGCCCCAATTGAGTATGTCCCCCCGGTTATATTGGGTGATCCAGGTCCGCCACAAGGGGAGGAGGGGCTGGGAGGCGGTTTGGAGGGCGGCATAGCCCCTCTTGGGCTTCCGGAAATAGTCCACCACGCTCCAGGTGATCGAGGGCCAGCAATCCACGAACATGAAATGGAAATAGCCGTTCATGGGCTTGTACTTTTTCGCCCGGAAACTTTGGATATAGTCCTTCACGCAGGCGGCCTGGTATTTTTGGCTGTTGGCCACGAATTCGCCGAGGCTGCGGCCCATGTCCAGGCGCGCCACGTTGAAGGTCTGGAAATACTGGAAATCATGGAGCGCCCATTTCTTCCAGTCCGGGGGCCAAAGCTCCCGGGGCTTGAACATTTTTTTCAAGGTCGCCGCCTCCGGCAGGGCCTGGGCCCCGAACTCGGAGTAAAAATGGGCCTCAGGCCCGATGGCGCCTGGCGTGTCCCTCAGGGCCGAATCATCCAGGTACCAGCCGGGATAGGGATGAAAGCGGAAATCGCTTTGGACATCCACGAAACGGCTGTCGTCCTCTTCCTTGACGGCGCGGGCCAGGACCGGGTCCAACTCATCCTTATTAAAGGAAGGCTCGTTGTGGCAGCACCAGACGAAAATGGAGGGATGGTTGTATAGCTGGCGCACCATGTCCTTGATTTGGCGGCAGGCGTTTCGGGTGAATTTGTCCGTGGCCTCGTAGCTCCATTGGAGGGCGAAATCCTGCCAGACGAAGAGCCCCGCCTCGTCGCAGGCGTCGTAAAATTCCTCCCGGTTCACGTGGGCATGGACCCGGACGGCGTTCAGGTTGGCGTCTTTCATCATCCGGACGTCCCGCCTGGCCTTGGGGGCGGTGTATTCGGAAAGCCATTGGGTGGGGATGATGTTGGTGCCCCGGGGGAAAAACTTTCGCCCGTTCAGGAAAAATTCCCATTGGGGCGTGACCTTGATCTCGCGGATGCCGAAGCGCACCTGGCCCGTCTCAACCACCCGGCCCGTCGAGGACCGGCGGACCCGGAGGGTGGCCCGGTAAAGGTTGGGCAACCCCTGGTCCCAGGTCCACCAGAGGCGGGGTTTCTTGACGGTTTGACTGATATGGATTTCGCTTTGGCCCCTCTGCAGGTGGATGTTCTTTTGGGTCTTCAACCTTCCGGGAAATCCTTCGCCTTGAAAATCCACCTCAATATCGTATTCGTCGGCCTCCGCCGCGTTGACCAACACCAGTTTCAGGTTCACCACCGCCTGGCCCTTGTCCAGGAGCACGGAGGACACTTGGGTCCTTTTGAGGAAAACCCGGTCCGGGATGAGCAGTTCCACTCCGTTCCAAAGGCCGCCCGTGTTATGGTCCTGGCCGTGTTCCTGGTCCCAACTGCCGGGCCTGGCGTCATGGTGGTTGAAGATGCCCTTGATCAGGTGTTTTTGGTGGGGCCAAACTTTGGTGTTTTCCTTCGGCGACTCCACCCAAACTTTCAGCTGGTTCCGGCTTTGCAGGTAGGCCGCGGCGGGGAATTCGAAGGTCTGGAAATAACCCTCGTGCCTGCCCAGCAAATGGCCGTTCAACTCGGCACGGAGGAAGTAGTCGGCGCCCTTGAACCGCAGAAGCGCGGTTTGGTCCTTTTGAAGGATCGGCGCCTCGAAGGAAGTCTCGTAAAGGGCCTCCCCGGCGAAATCCTCGCCTTGGCAATACCAATTGGAGGGAACCTGGATGGACCTGGTTTTGGGTTTGGGAATCCGGACCGATCTTTGGGTCAAGCTGGACTCGGATAGCCTTGTGAATTTCCATTGGCCGTCGAGGGAGATTATTTGCGTCACGGATGGTTCCTTTCACGTCACTGATTCAGCAACCCTGACAACGAATGATTGGCCGCGGATAAACAGGGATGAACCCGGATAAAACTGAAAGCAGAAGAGGTTTTAATGATTCCGTTAAATTTCGTCTTTCGCCATCCTTGTTAATCCCTATTCACCTGTGCGAAAGGATCGGTTTTTGGCTCCTCGTTTCTTAACCGAACCAACGGCGAAAGCCCAGGACCGCCAGCCCTAAAAGGAAAAGACCCAGGACAAAACCAATGACTTTTTTCTCCTGGGCGGTCAGGGCGATTTTCAAGCAGGGGCTCCCGGCGGTGGTCTCCACGGAAAAGAGGGACATTATAGCCAAGGACTCCTCCCCGAAAACCACCCGGATGCCGTTATCCCGCCATTAAAGGGCTAAAAATGCCCCCGAACCAGGACCCATTTAAGCCCCCGGTGCGTCTAAAATGAGGTTGAAAAGTAATATCTATATATAAGGGAACTCCCATCAGCGACCATGACGTCATTCAATTGATCCGGTCAGGCCAAACCGAGGCCTATGGTGACCTTGTCCGCCAGTACCATAAGAAAGTCATGGGCTATTGCCTCTCCATGCTCTCCAACCATACGGACGCGGAGGAAGCGGCCCAGGACATCTTCGTGAAGGTCTACCATTCCCTGCCCAAGTTTAAGGGCGATTCCTCCTTTTCGACCTGGCTCTACCGGATCACCACCAACCATTGCCTGGATGTCCTGCGCAAAAGGACCAGGCGCAAGACGACCTCCCTGGACGCCCTGGTGGAACAGGACGGGGACCGGATCCACGGCCTCTTTTCCACCGCCGAGGTGGCCGCCACCCGGTTGGAAAACCGCCAATTGGTCGACAAAATTCTCTCGACTTTACCGGAAGATTATCGGACCATCCTCACCCTAAGGGAAGCGGATGGCCTGGAATACACGGAAATAGCCGCCGTTCTCCATTGTTCCCTCGACGCGGTGAAGGGCCGGCTGGCCAGGGCCAGGAAGCAATTGCAGGAAAATTTGCGCCACTTTTTATCGCCGGCGGACGTCTATATTAATAAGAGGCAGGAGAAACCTTGAGGCGATTCATCCCGAGCCGGACCTGGCGGGAGAACCGGAAGACTCGAAAAGCAGAGGATAATAGCCCCATGAAGCATGAAGAGATTAAACAAAAATTATTCGCCCTGCTGGACGGGCCCTTGAGCGAGCAGGAAAGGACGCTGGTGGAGAAGCACCTCCCCTCCTGTCCCGAGTGCCAATCGGCCACGGAGGAATGGAAAAAGATATCCGGCGTCCTCTTCACCCAACCGGCCTTCTCCGAGGCCGCCGAGGATCAATTCGTCTCGAAGGTCATGGCCCGTCTCTCGACCGCCTCCGGCCTTCAAACCCCAGCCGCTTCATCGCGTTGGAACACCTTGCAATGGCTGATCCCCCTGGCGGGATCGGCCGTCGCGGCGGCTTGGGTATTTTTCTTCGTCCTGCCGGGAACACCCGGCCTGTCCTCCACCGCCAGCGTGGAAAACTATTTTTCGGATAACGAAACTTCCTTTTCATCCTCCCCCGTGGGGATTGTGCCGGCCTCGGCAACGGATGATATGGTCGTCGCTTTGATCAAATAAAGGAGTTGTGGGATGAAACCATGGATTAAAATCGCGGCTGTCTTCGCCGCGGGATTTTTGCTGGGCGGCGCCGCTTCCGGGCTCGTCATCCACCACTGCTTCCGGCACTTCGGCGGTGCCCCGCCCAACAGCGACATGATCCTTAAAATGCTCAGCTCCAAGCTGAGCCTGACGCCCGACCAAAAGGACAAGGTCTCGGCTTTGTTGAAAGTGGAGGCGCCCAAAATGGAGGCCCTTCACAAGGATTCCCAGGACCGTTTCAAGGCCCAAAGGGATTCCTTCAACGGCAAGCTCCGCCCCCTCTTGAATCCGGACCAGCTCCAGAAATTGGACGAGATGATCGCCAAGTGGGAAAACCGCGGACATGAAAAAGACTGCCATCCCTTCGGCTGCGGCCTCATGGGCTTGACTCCGACGGTTACCGGGAAGTAAAAAAACCCGCCGCCAACAAGGTTAAAGCCAGGGCTTTAACCTTGTTTTTATTGGGTTGTTGATAATTCCGCCTAAACTATTGAAACCAAGCCGTAAATAGGAATAATGGCCTTCCACTATGCTTAATCCTCGTCCCAGGAGCCTTCGAGTTTGAGCCAAAACCCTTTTCTTCCCGCGCTTCTCGCCTTGTTTCTCCTCTCCTGTTTTTCCGGCTGCGCCTCGGCGCCAGTGGTCATGGGCGATGGAAAAATTGAAGGCTCCCTCGAGGACATCACCGGCGTCACCACCTCGGACGTGGAAAAGGCCTCCCAACAAAAAGAAATGGGTTTTTGGGACGTCTATACGCTGGCCGTGGAACGGACGGAGCGTTTAGGAACCAAGGCCGAGGACATTGAGCAAGCCCAGGGCCAGGAACAACAGGCCATCGCCTCCGTACTCCCCCAAATTTCCCTCAAGGCCGAAAAGGATTGGCAATCGGGCAGCTATATTTACGGCGCTCCCAACACCTTCGCCTCCCCTCCGGGAAGCTCCCTTTACCTCTCGGGAACGGAGAATATTTTCACCGGCCTGGATCAGGTCGCGGCCCTCCAGGGCGCGGGGGCTTTGAAAAATCAAAACCAGCACCTCTTGAGGCAGGAAGGCCGCGACCTGCTCCTAAGCTTGGCCAGGTCTTTTTATTCAGTCCTGCAGCTGGAGAATTCACTCCAATCCAAACAAGAAACCGAAAAGTTGAACGAGCAAATCCTCAAGCAGGAGCAGGATTGGCGGGCCGTGGGACGGTCCCGCAACAGCGACGTCCTGACGACCGAAGCCCAGCTGGCCCAGCTCAAGGGGGACATGGAAGCCCTCCACAGCCAAATCAGCATCGCCCGGGACAATTTCGTGATCCTTTCGGGGCTGGATACTAACCAGGTTTTGAAATCCGAGGAGCCCCTGCCCACCCCTCCCCCCTATAGCTTCGCGGAGGCCGTGGCCAAGGTGGATTCCCGGTCGGACGTCTTGGCCGCCAAGGCGGGAGTTGAACTGGCGGAGGCTTCTTTACTGCAGGCCCATGGCCAGCATTTACCCACCCTTTCGGTTGGGGGAAAATATTATCTGGAGCAGGAGGGCGGCGGCGGGACGCCCGATTGGAACGTCAGTTTGCTGGCCTCCCTTCCCCTCTTCGAGGGCGGCGGAATCCTGGCGGCGGAACGGGTGGCGGCCTCCAAAAAGCGCCAGGCCGAGTTCCAATATTCCCTCGCCCGGCGCCAGGCCCTCCAGGATATCCGGGGCGCCTACAGCGCCCTCGCGACCTCCCTCCGGGAAGTCGACGCCTATGGCAAGGCCCTGGATGCGGCCCAAAAGGAATATGACGCCGTGGCCAAGGACCGCAAACTGGCCTTGAACACCAACTTGGACGTGCTCCAGTCCCTGACCCAGCTCCAGACCGCCCAAAACAACTACAACGTGGCCCATTACCAAACCTTGATCAATTCGATCTGGCTGGGCGTGGCGACGGGCGAACTGCCGAAAACACAAAGGACAAAACCATGATTTACCACGAAGGCACCAAGACACCAAGGAAGACAAACATCATGGCCCGAACCGTTGTTTCAACAAATCCACATATTTTTTCTTGGTGCCTTAGTGCCTTCGTGGTGAAAAAGGGGTTGAAATGACATTATCCGACGTCTCGATCAAGAACCCGGTCTTCGCCTGGATGCTCATGTTCGGGCTGATCTTTTTCGGCATCATCTGCTTTTTCCGGATGGGCGTATCCCAGATGCCCGACATCAACTTCCCGGTGGTCAGCGTTTCCATTTCCCTGCCCAACGCCTCGCCCCAAATCATGGAATCGGACGTGGCGGACCCGGTCGAGGACGCGGTCCTCGGCGTGGAGGGAGTCCAGGACGTCCAAACCACCTGCACCGAGGGCAGCGCCAATATTTCAGTTTTCCTGGATATCAGCCGGGACGTGAATGTGGCGGTCCAGAACATCCAGACGGCCGTGTTCCAGGTCCAGAAACAGCTGCCCACCAATATTTATCCCCCGATCATCCGCAAACAGAACCCCAACAGTTCCCCCATCCTCTGGCTGGCGGTAACCGCGGACCCCCCCCTGACCCTTCGGGACTTGATGCTCTACACCCGCGACCACTTGAAGGACCGCTTCACCAGCCTGCCGGGGGTCTCCGCGGT